>Ga0181517_10006207_pt1 | contig 10301 bp, 8 predicted proteins | sample PEATcosm2014_Bin_31_FD_119748 | JGI IMG/M metagenome (GOLD analysis project Ga0181517, IMG submission 119748) | Peatland microbial communities from MTU Mesocosm Facility, Houghton, MI, USA - PEATcosm2014_Bin01_30_metaG | ecosystem: Environmental > Terrestrial > Soil > Wetlands > Peat | place... | reverse complement strand
TTGGGCTCCACAGCCCGATGTCGGGCTCCACAGCCCGATGTTGGGCTCCACAGCCCGATGTTGGGCTCCACAGCCCGATGTTGGGCTCCACAGCCCGATGTCGGGCTCCAGAGCTCGAGGCCGTGGCAAATGGAGTTGACGTCCGCCCGCCGCAATCGAAAGTAGGGCCCGTTCGTCTGACGCTGTACCGCCCCCCTTCACGGCCCCCAGATGCCCCTCTGCCCCCCTTCGCTCCGCCTCGCCCCGCTCGGTCTGCTGCTCACCCTCGGCCTGACCTCCCTCACGCTCGCCCGCGACGCCCGCGCCGACGACCCGGCGACCGCCTTCGTCCGCGCGCAGCAGGACCAGCTCCGCACCATCCTGCGCCAGCCGGCCTCGGCGAGCCGCGACACCCAGGTCGCCTCCACGCTCGGCCAGCTGGTCGACTACGACACGGTCACGCGGCGCGCCTTCGGTGAGCCGTGCCCGGCGGAGGTCCCCGGCTGCAAGGACCACTGGGCCGAGCTCAGCGACGCGCAGAAGGCCGAGGTGGGCGGTCTGCTGCGGCGCCTGGTCGAGAAGAACTACAAGAAGAACCTCTCCAAGACGCTCGACTACGACGTGACCTACCAGGGCGTGTCGGCGTCAGGCGGCGACAGCGCCGTGCACACCGAGGCGACGTCGATCAGCAAGCCGCGCGACCCGGCGGTGCTCATCGACTACGTCGTCCACGGCGCGCCCGGGTCGTTCCGGGTGGTCGACGTCGTCACCGAGGGGTCGAGCCTCACCAAGAGCTACTACGACCAGTTCCACCGCATGCTGACCAACCCCGACCAGGGCTACGCGTACGTCGTCAAGAAGCTCAACGACAAGATCGCCCAGCCGGGCTGAGGCGGTCAGAACCCGAACTGGATCGCCGCCTCGGGCGTCGGCACGAACATGAAGCCGGCGCTGCCGCCGATGGCGCCGACGAGCTTGAGGTCGAGCATCGCCGCGACGCCCGGCACGAACTCCCACCGGCCGCCGCCGCCGAGCTCGAGGAACATGGGGCCGGCGGTGCGCCAGGCCGACACGGTCTCGAGGCACTTGCCGCCGGAAGGAGGCGTCGTGCAGGTCATGTTCCCCTGCATGACGTACTCCACGGCGACGTTGACGCTGGCGTCGTACTCGGCGACGCCGGCGCCGGCGAGGACGAACGGGTGCAGCCCCGCCTTGCCGATCGGGTCGTCGCCGAAGACGAAGGTGTAGCGCGCCTCGCCGTGGAACGGCGGGAAGTGCGAGGCCTGCGTGCCAGGGTAGGTCAGGGCGACGTAGCCGAGGCGCAGCCCGACCATCATGCTGCTCGTGACGGCGTAGTCGAGGCTCGCCAGGACCCGGAAGTTGCCGGGGACCGCCCCGCCGCCGACGCTGTCGGCCGAGTTCGGGATGAGGTTCTGCGCCACGGCCTGGCTGCTGCGCGGCGGGAAGTCTCCGCCGTTCGCGGTGCAGTAGTAGCCCGACCCGTTCGTCGGCGTGCCGTTGAGGCCCGGGTTGACCGGGATGCCCGTGAGCCCCGCGTTGAGCAGGTACAGCTGGCAGACGTTCTGCGCCGAGCTCATGAGCGTGAAGTCCATCGAGCCGGCGACGCCGATCCACCACTTCTTGCGCGATGGGCCGCTGCTGCTGCTCGAGGAGGGCTCCTCCTTGGGCTTGGTGCACTTCTCGTCCTTGCACGTGCCGCTCTTGCACTCGCTGTCGTCCTCGCAGCTCTCGCCGGCCCCCTTCAGCGAGTCGTCTCCGGTCGGCGCCGCGGCCTTCTTGCAGCCGGGGAAGTCGGGCGGGCAGTCGCCGGTGTCGGCGCACTGCGTGGGCGCCGACTGTCCGGGCAGGTGCGGCGGGTCGCTGACCGAGTCGTTCTTGATGACGACGCGGTAGGGGGCCTGCCGGTCGCCGCCCGAGGCGACCGGGTCGTTCTGGTCGTTGAAGCCCTGCACGTAGTAGGTGAAGTCGCCCGCCTGCGAGTCGGCGCACGGCGTCGTCGCGCCGAAGCCCTTGCCGATGGGCTTCAGGTCGAGGCTCTTCCACTCGGTCATCCCCAGCCCCTTGTACTTCACGAGCACCCGCTTCAAGGTCTCGCTCCCCGTGTACTCGACGTAGATGGGGACCGGCGTGCGGACCTGCTGCTCGGTGACCGCCGTGTGCGTGAAGTCGCCCGCCGGAGGAGGCCCCGCCGCGGGGGCGGCCGAGGCCCCCTTCTTGGCCTCGGCGTAGACCGATTCGAGCTCCTTGGTCTTGAAGTTCGGGTCGAGCTTGAGGCCGGCGTCGATCTTCAGGGCGTCGACCATCGCCGCGAGGGCCTGGTCGCGCTTGCCCTCGGCGCTGAGCACCGCCGACAGGTCGCGCTTCAGCTTCGCGCGCAGCGGGATGCCGCACTTGTCGGTGCCGCACTTCGCGATGGCCTGGCCGAGCTTGTCGGCGGCCTTGTCGAAGTCGGTGTTGAGGTAGTCGTCCTCCATCGCCTTCTTCTGCAGGGCGGTCGCCGCGGCCTCGCCGACGTGCGACTGGGCACTCGCCACGGCCGGCTGGAACAGCAGCATGAGCCCCAAGAGCGCGGGGACAATCGTGCAGGCGTGACGGCGTCGAGACGTCGGGGACGATGCGATGGACGGAAGGCGTTGCACGTCGAGATCTCCCTTAGGGGCTGCGGTCCACCTGGCGGGCCGGCGGGGCGGAGCATAGTGCTTTTTTCGTCGACGCTCGCCTATTTGAATGCGAACGGCGAGCCTGCGACTGGAGTCCTGAACCGGGGGTGGAAAGTTGCACTGTCTTCCGTTCCTCCCGGTCGGGCGGCAGGAGTCGAGCTACGGCGCGGCCGACGACTCCGTGCGGATGAACTGGACGCGGCGGTTCAGGGCACGGTTGGTGGCCGTGTCGTTCGACACGATGGGCTGCGACATGCCGTAGCCCATGGCCGTGAGGCGGGCCGAGCTGATGCCGTGCGCGATGAGGTAGGCACGGACCGAGTCGGCGCGCGCCTGCGAGAGCTTCTTGTTGTAGGCCGCCGCGCCGACGTTGTCGGTGTGCCCCTGGACCTCGAGCGAGATCTTCGGCTGGTCCTTCAGGACGTCGACGATGGCGTCGAGGATGGGGAAGCTCTCGGGGCGGATCTTCGACTTGTTGAACTCGAAGTGGATCTGCTGCGTGATGCGGATCTCCCGCGCGGTGACCACGATGAGCCCCGGGCAGCCCGGGCGCGAACCGCCGGGCTGGCCTGGCGTGTTCGGGCAGAAGTCGTCGACGTCGAGGACGGTGTCCTTGTCGTTGTCTGGATCGGGGCAGCCGTCGGTGTCCTGGAAGCCGTCCATGTCCTCGGGCTGGTTGGGGCACTTGTCGGCGATGTCGGGGATGCCGTCGTTGTCGTTGTCCGGGTCGGGGCAGCCGTCGGCGTCCTCGTAGCCGTCGATGTCCTCCGGCTCGAGGATGCACATGTCCTTGGAGTCGGGGATGCCGTCGCCGTCGGTGTCCTTGTCTTCCTCGACGACCGGCGGGGGAGGCGGCGCCGGGTGGTCCACGCACCTCTCCTCGGGGCTCTCGGCGAGCGCGGCGTGGGCGTTCTGCTCGGCGATGGCGAGGTGGTGCTCGGCGTTCGAGACCTCGCCCTGGTCGAGCTCGGTGGCGGCGAAGCGCAGGTGCGACTGAGCCATGGCGAGCTCGCGCGGCGCGCAGCGCTTGGCGCCGTTCTGCTCGGCCTTGGCGACGTCGTCGGTCAGCCCGGCGATCCTCCCGCGGAGGACGGGCGCCGCTGCGCACGAGAGCGTCATGGTGGCCAGGAGCACGGCCGCGGCGCCCGCGACCATGCGCCCGAGGCGCGCGAGGTGTCCGGACCGGGCCGTCATTGCGACCCTGCGGAGCGCTTCGCGGCTCGCGAGACCTCGACCGCCTTGGACGCGTACTCCTCGGCGGTCTCGGCGTAGTGCGCCGCGTCGGAGTAGCTCGCCTCGGCGGCCTCGAACTGGGCCTGCTCGAGGTGCTCGCGCGCGTAGTAGTACTCGTAGGGCGCGAGCGTCTCGGCCCCGAGCACCCGGGCCTCCTCGACCCGCGCCGCCGCGCTGCTCATGGTGATCCCGTAGTAGAGGCCGCCGCAGCCGGTCAGGCCGCAGGCGACGACGAGACCCAGGACACCCGCCAAGAACGGGCCGGACGGAAACGTGGCGGCTTCGACCAGCCTTCTCTTCGCCGTGAGCATAAGGTCTCCGCGACGCTACCGCTCGTGCGCCGAACGGGTCAAGCGCGTTGGAGCGCCGCGCCGCCGGGAGGCGAGGGGGCCCCTCCGGCTAGACGCGCCGGAAGACGCCGACGACGACCCCGAGGAGCATCGTGGGGCGGAAGTCGACCGCGCGCACCAGGATGGGGGCCATGGTCTTGTTGGCGGGCTGGAACCGGACGTAGTCGCGCTCGGGGAAGTAGTACTTCACCGTGGCCTCGTCGCCGATGAGCGCCACGACGATCTCGCCGCGCTGCGCCATGGGCTGCTTCTTCACGAAGATGTAGTCGCCGTTGAAGATCCCGGCGTCGATCATCGACTCGCCGTGGACGCGCAACCCGAAGATGTCGCCGTTGCCCTTGAACAGAGACCGGTCGATGCGGATCGTGTCGATGACCTGCTCCTCTGCGAGGAGCGGCAGCCCGGCGGCGACGCGGCCGAGGATGGACACCTGCATGAGGTCGTCGTCGTTGGCGGGGGTCGCGTGGATGGCGCCGTTCGTGGCGGCCGCGTGGACCGAGGCGTCGCTGCCTGCCTGCTCTGCGGCGTGTGCGAAGAGCGGTTCGCGCACCGGGCGCAGCGCGCGAGACTTCATGTCCTCGCGCGTCAGGTAGCCCTTGCGCTCGAGCGCCCGCAGGTGGTCGTTGACCCCGTTGGTCGAGCGGATGCCCATCTGCACGCCGATCTCGCGCAGGGTAGGAGGGTACCCGCGGTCGGTGATCGATTGCCGGATGTAGTCAAGGACCATCTGCTGTCGCTGGGTGAGGCCTAGCATTTGTTCACGAGGCTACTGAACGCGCGTCACCTTCGTCAAGAAAGCGGCGACGAAGAGGCGCCCGCCGGTCGCGATGTGCCCCCGCCGACCGGTCGGCGGTTCAGAATCTGCCGCTCGTGGACAGGAAGGTCAGCTTGTCGTTGGTCTCGCGCAGGCGAGCCGACAGCCCCCGGACGCAGCTCCAGAGGACCTCGTAGGCGAGGTCCTTGTGAAGGAAGAGCAGGTCGTCGAACGCGTCCTTGGTGATGACCAGCAGCCGGCAGCGCTCGTGCGCCAGCGCGTCGGCCGATCGCGGCGACTCGTCGAGCAGCGCCATCTCGCCGAAGACCTGCCCCGGCCCGAGGACCGCCAGCGCCTCCTCGCCCATCCCCGCGACCTCGCGCGAGATGCGGACCTTCCCCTCGAGGATGACGAACAGCTTGTCGCCAGGGTCGCCGTACTGGAAGATCCGCGTGCCGAGCGCGTGCGACTCCTCGGTCGTGACCTGCGCGATCAGCGACAGCGCCTCGCGCGTCAGCCCTTCGAAGAACGCGACGCTGGCGAGCTGGTCCTGTCGCTCGGCGGTCGGGCTGGCGTTCGTGTCCATGACGCTAGTGCAGCTGCTGCGCCGCGAGCCAGCGCTCGACCTCGAGCGCCGCCATGCAGCCGGTGCCGGCCGCCGTCACGGCCTGGCGGTAGGTGAAGTCCTGGACGTCGCCCGCCGCGAAGACGCCCTCGACGCTGGTCCGCGTCGTCCCCGGGACGGTGCGGATGTAGCCGTTGTCGTGCAGATCGAGCTGACCCTTCACGAGGTCGGTGTTCGGCGTGTGACCGATGGCGACGAAGACGCCCGTCGCCTCGAGCAGCCGCGGCTGCCCGGTGACGACGTCCTTGACCCGCACGCCCGTGACCTCCCCCTTGCCGACGTCCAGGATCTCCTCGACGACCGCGTTGTAGACCGGGCGGATCTTCGGGTTCCCGAGGACGCGTGCCTGCATCGCCTTGCTCGCGCGGAAGGCCTCCCTTCGATGCACCAGGCTCACCGAACGGCAGATGCCGGACAGGTACATCGCCTCTTCCATCGCCGTGTCGCCGCCCCCCACCACGACCACGTCCTGGCCGCGGAAGAAGGCGCCGTCGCACACCGCGCAGGCCGACACGCCGCGCCCCTTCAGCGCGTGCTCGCTCTCGAGCCCCAGCCACCGGGCCTGCGCGCCGGTCGCGACGATGAGGCTCTCGGCGACGTGCTCAACGTCGTCGTCGCCCACCCCGATCCGGAACGGGCGCCTCGAGAGGTCGACCCGGTTCACGTCCTCGGTGACGAGCTCGGCCCCCTGCCGCTCGGCCTGCTCGCGGACGGCCTTCATCAGCTCAGGGCCGGCGATCTTCTGGGGGAAGCCAGGGTAGTTCTCGACGTCGTTGGTGATCATCAGCTGGCCGCCGGGGATCCCGCCTCGCGTCAGCCCCTCGAACAGCAGCGGCGCGAGGTTGGCGCGTGCAGCGTAGATGGCGGCCGTGAACCCGGCGGGGCCGGAGCCGATGATGATGACCTTTCGCGGAGAGCTCATTGGCAGGGCCTCACGTCAGAACCGGTAGCCGAGACCGACGTTCAGGACGTTGATGGAGTTGGTGATGGTCCCGAGGTTGACGGGCCACGCCGTCCGGTACTTCTGGGCGCCCCCCGTGCAGGTGGTCGCGTTCAGCGGCGGTGCCGTGAGGGGGCAGTCGTTGCCGGCGAGCCCGTACACGCCGTTCGGGCCGTCGTTGGTCTCGGTCGCGTAGAAGACGTGCTCGTAGCCGAGCGAGACCTCGATCGCCCGGGCCTTCTCGTGGGACAGGTGGATGCGGCCCGTCGCCCCGAACGCGAAGCCGCCGTTGGACGAGCCGGGGAAGTCGATGTTCTGGTACTGGGGGTTCTGCCCGTTCGACTGGAAGAAGGCGCCGGCGCGCAGCGCGAGGTTGTCCGGGATCACGTTGTAGTCGCCGCCGAGGCGGATGCCGTAGACGTCCTTGAAGCCATGCGGGACGTCCGCGTTCGGTGGGGCGTTGGCGCCGCCAGGCGTCCCCGGGATGGGGATCAGCCCGATGCCGCCCGCGTCGCCGGGCAGGCGCACCTGGAGGTTCGAGGCAGCGCTGTCGTTCGCCCACGTCAGGTCGACCTCGACGTCGAAGACGTCCTGGGCCATCGGATCGCGAACGTGCTCGTCAAAGGGCAGCTCGCTTCGGCGACGGTGGTAGCGAAAGCCGACCTTCGCCTCCATCGGGATGGCCTCGGTGATGTGCAGGTTGTTGCCGTTCCCGCAGAGCGTCGCCGCCGCTCCGGTCGCCCCGGTGAAGCCGCAGTTGGCCTCCGCGGAGTTGCCGAAGGGCCCGCCGCTCGACCTCCCCGTGGCCACGGCCGCCGTATAGTAGCTCATTGTCGTCTGGATGTCGCCGGTCGCCTTGATGCTGTCGGACCACTTGTACCAGGCGGCGACGTCGAAGTCGTCCGTCGGGCTGTAGATCGCGCCCAGCGTGAAGCCCGGAAAGAAGTAGTCCGTGGCGTTCGCCACGACCTTGACGTCGTTTATCGGACTCTGGCTCCCCCCGAGGTTCGCCCCCGTGTCGACGGCGTTGGTCTGCGACAGCGACGCGATACCCCACTGGAAGCTCGCACCCAGGCGAAGCCGGTTCACCACCTCGACCCCGATCCCTATGGTGGGGTTCAGGACGAGCAGATTGGCGGCAGTCTCCAGGTCGCGCGAGGGCCCAGCCGGGTACGACCGGCCGCCGTCGGTTGACGGAAGGAACTCCGGAAACGAGACGTGGGACGCCCCCGCGCTCGGCGCGAGGATCGGCGCGAAGCCGATGCCGATGCGATCGGTCACGTGGAACGTCATGGCGAGCTGCGGGTCCAAGGCGGCGCCGTCGCTGCTGCAGACCTGGGGATAGTACTGGCCGGGTTGCGTGCCGTCGTTGTTGGGGTCGTTCGTCGCCTTCAGTCGCCTGAAGCAGGTGGACTGGAAGTTGACGTTGGACTGCAGGATGAGCCGCGTCGGCTGACCCGCGAGGCCGGCCGGGTTGTAGAACGACGCGAGCGGGTCGCTGGCGCGGGCGATCCACGCACCGCCGCGCCCCCCTTGCTCCGAGCCGTTGTCCGGGAACTCCACGATCCCCGTGGCGCCGGCAGCCGAGCACCAGCAGCCGACCACCACGCCCGTGACCGTCGCGGCCCCGGCGCGACGCAAGAGACCTGTTCGCATGGCAGCCCCCCTATTCCTTGACCGGCGTGGCCTTCAGCGAGGCGCGACCGTCCTTGATGTAGACCGAGAACCGGACGCGCTTGCAGTGATGACGCTCCACGAGGGCGTCGCGATTCTTGCGCAGGGTGTTCTGGAACTTCTCGAAGGAGAGCCCGTCGGAGGGCTCCTGGCACTGCTTCTTCGTCCTCAGGAACTCGTCGTAGACCCCCATCCACTCTGCGGTCTCGTCGGCGGCCGCCCGGTCGTTCACTCGCGCAGCCTCGAGCAGCTCGCTCGGGGCCCGGGCGATGACCGTCGACTCGTCGTCTTCCCCGTCGCCCTGGGCGGCGCCCGCCGCGGCCTTCGCCTGCAGGCCGATGCCCATCATCGTGTGCGTCGCGAGCGGGGTGCCGCTGCCAGAGCCGACGCCTGCGCCCGCGCCCGGGACCGAGGGGACCCCCATCCCGAGCTTGATGCCGGCCTCCGGGGGCCCCTTCTTGCGCTCGACTCCCGGCGAGGCGAGCGTCGCGTCCATCGTCAGCGCCTGAGCAGGAGGCGGGGCGGCGCCCGGCGACGGGAGGGCCATGGTGGGCCCGTCGCCGTCGATGAGATCGCGCGTGTTGCCCGGCGCGGCATGGTACGGCGCGGGACGGCCCTGAGGCGGGACGACGGGAGGCGGCAGGTGCCGGGGGGCTCCGAACTCGGGGGAGCTGCCTCGCGGTTGCGGGAACTGAGGGCTCGAGCCGCGAGGGGCCATGGCCGGGGGAGCCGCCAGGATCGCGGGGGCTGACGGGGCGGGGGGGCGCGGCCTGGGCGGCGGCGGGCCGGGTGGGGGCGGCAGCGGCGGCACCACGCCGGGGCTCGAGGACGGCCCGGGGAACGAGCCTTGCGAGCCGCGCGCGGCCGGGGCCTCCTCGGCCAGCGGGAAGGAGAATGCGCTCATCGACGGCTGCGCCGGCACCGGCCCGAGGATCGACTCGAGGTCGGCCGGCTTTCGCACCGCCCCCCCGCCCCTCTCGAGCAAGCGATCGATGCCCGCGTTCACGTCCTCCGCGATGCCGCGGTAGGCGCCGCGGAACTTGGCGACCTGGAGGTAGTCGAGCTGACCGCGTCGCAGCGAGCCGCCCTGCTTCACCATCTGGCGCAGGGGCAGCGAGTGCTCGAGGACCGACAGGGCCATGCCGATGCCGAGCGCGATGAGGACGACGGCGCCGACGAGGACGAGGTTGACGCTCTTCTTGTCCTTCTCGTCGGCGCCGCTCAGGAAGCCCATCGGTCCGCCGATCGACGTCCGGCTCCGGACGACGACGAAGCCCGAGTTCAGGTCCCACGCGTCACCGACGAACCGAGCGTAGATGGCTCCGATCCCGTCGCCGACCTGGTGCAGGGTCGAGCGCCCGTCGGCGTAGCTCTTGTCGGACGCGAGGCTGGCCATGTCCGAGTCGATGGCCGACATCTTCAGCTCGTCGAAGCCGGGCACGGCGGTCGCGACGCGCCGGCCGCCGGCGAAGAAGGCGACGTTCGCCCGGGTCAGCGTCGAGATGTCCTGAGCGAACTTCTTGTCGACGGCCTTCAGCGCGACGATGGCGCCGACCGGAGGCTGCGTGGCGTCGACCTCGACGGGGCGCGCGACGACGCGGTAGGCCTGCCCGCCGAGCACCCAGGTGTCGTCCCGCAGGTAGCCGTGGAGCGCGTCGAAGACGGCCGGATAGCCGCCGAGCTCGAAGTCCTGGAATGCGGCGGCGGGGTCGAAGCCGACCTGGCTCACCATGCGACCGTCGTGGTCGACCTCGAAGATGGCGTCGGGCCGGAAGTCGGCGGGGATCTTCTCGAGCGTGGCGTTGAGGGCGCGCCGGCCGTCGTCCTTGGACTTGATCGGGATCGTGTCCTTGCCCGTGGCCGCCTGGAGGGAGTCCTGGACCCCCTTGTCGACGGCGCCGATGAGCAGCGCGTCGAGGCGCTTGCGAGCGTCGATCGTCAGGGCCCAGCCCACCGTCTGGCTGTCGGAGGCGAGCTCCTCCTCCATCGCCACGCCGTTTCGCCGGTCGTACTCGCCGACCGCGAGGAAGACCACGTAGGTGCAGACCCCGAGCAGCAGCGCGAG
>Ga0181517_10006206_pt1 | contig 10301 bp, 10 predicted proteins | sample PEATcosm2014_Bin_31_FD_119748 | JGI IMG/M metagenome (GOLD analysis project Ga0181517, IMG submission 119748) | Peatland microbial communities from MTU Mesocosm Facility, Houghton, MI, USA - PEATcosm2014_Bin01_30_metaG | ecosystem: Environmental > Terrestrial > Soil > Wetlands > Peat | place... | reverse complement strand
TTGAAGCCGTTCTGCGGGGTGACGGTGATGGAGGTTGATCCGTTCTGACCGGCGGTTACAGTTTGTAATGATGGACTGGCGGCGACGGTGAAGTCCATCGCTACCTGGTTGATTGCAGTCGAGGTGCTTCCGGCAAAGCTGGTATCGCCGCCGTAGGCCGCGGTGATGGAGTCGGGGCCGGCGGGGAGGGAGGTGGTGGTCAAGGCGGCTACGCCGCTCTTTAGCGGTGCCGTTCCCAGTGAGGTTGTGCCGCTCAAGAACGTAACATTCTCACCATCGGTGGGAATTCCGCCGTTGGAAGAGACGTATGCGGTGAGGGTTACAGGCTCGGTATAGACGGATGGATTCGGTTCGGGTACGGGTGTGAGCACGGTCCTTGTCGCCTCAGTTGGTGGAGTGCCAACAAAGCCGTGGAGTACGGAGTTTGTGTCAACGTAGGTTCCGGCAATGGTTCCAGCGGCGTTGATGCTGAAAGCGCCGGTTCCGGTCAGCGCGGCTGTGCCGGCGCTGGAATCGTTGAAGGTGGTGAAGTCGCCGTTGGGAGAGCGTAGATAGCCGTGACCTACGCCATCCAAATCGATATATGCGCCGACGATTTGCCCAGCGTCGTTGATACCGATGGCTCCGGAGCCGCAGGCGATGGCGCCCAAGCCCGTGGCCGGACACGGACTGTTGTCAGTGCCTGGAGGATCGAAGGTGGTTATGCTGCCATTGGCCGGGAGCAAAAAGCTGTGGCGTGCGCCGTTTGTGTCCGTGTAGGTGCCGACGATATCTCCAGCCGTATCGATGCTGGTGGGGATGGTTCCGAAGCTGCCGTAACTCGTGCAAGTGTGGGTTGTGGCTACGTTTGGAGGATCGAAGGTTCCGATGGTGCCGTTCGTTGCTCGCACAAAGCCGTGAGAGATGCAGTTCCCGTCCATGTATCTTCCCGCGATTATCCCCGCAGTATTGATGGCGATTCCTACGGTTCCATAGAAGGTGGTTTTTCCAGGAACCGGAACCTGGAAGGTAGTGATCGTGCTATTGGCTGACCGTACAAAAGCAGTCCCACTCTCTTGATATTCCCCCGTGACAGCCATCGCCGAGTTAATTCCTATGACATCGGTCCCTTCCCCCTGCCATCCTCCCGTCGAGACGGTGAATGTGGAGATTGTGCCATTGGCCGTGCGCACAAAGCCGTTGTTCTCTGTCCCGGCAATTGTGAAGTAGCCGGCGACATCTCCTCCTGCGTCGATGGCGGTGACGAAGGTGCCCATATTCTTTCCTGTATTAGCGCCAGCGATGTCGATGACGGTCAACGTGCCTGCGGCTGAATACAAGAAGCCGTGGCTTGTATCAGTGGCGTCGACATAAGTTCCCGCCACGTCCCCAGCTGTATCGATGCCGACAACGGCGGTTCCCTGAAGCGAGCCGGTGCCGGCGGCCGGTGCGGTGATGTTGGTGAATGTTCCCGTTCCCTGCGACAGTGCGGGCAGGGTAAAGGCAAGCAAACAGGTCAGCAGAGTGCCGGATGACGAACGATGATTGCTCAAAAGAAGTTCTCTCCTCAGAAACGGCGCGTACGCTCGGGTAGAAGAAGGCGCGGCCCGCGCACCACGTGCAGAACGGCCAGCATGTTATGGGGGAAGACAGATGAGAGTATATCAATATTGCGTCGATTGAGAATGTGATCTGAGTAATGACATCATTTGACTTCGATTGGCATGGGGACATACTTGAATTGAATGTGAGCAAGTGGTTTTGAATCAGATGACTAACATTTTCATGGCGGCTTAATAGGTAGCTTGGCCGGAGAGGCTATGGAGACGCGATTGGGTGGGAGTGGCGAGAATTTGAGGGACGGAGGAGAGAAGGCGGAGTCTTGCCTGAGCAGGAAAGTTGTGCGGGAGTTTGCGCTGGAGGCGGGGTTTAGTGAAGCGGGGTTGGTGGCGCTGCCTTGTGCGGACGAGGGGCGGGACGCAGAGCGGTTTGAGGAGTGGGTGAGGGCGGGACGAGCAGGGACGATGGGGTACCTGAAGCGGACGGGCGAGGATGGACGACTGCTGAGGGCGCGGGTGAGGAATGCGTTTCCCTGGGCGCGGTCGGCGGTGGTTTGCTTTGCGAACTATGAGAGTGCGCAACCTCGGTCGACTGAGGCGGCTGAGGATGGTGCGGGATGGATCGCGCGGTATGCGTGGTCGGGACAGGTGGATGCGACTGGGGTGCAGAGGCCGAGCGATTATCACAAGGTGCTGAGGAAACGGATCAATGCGGTGGAGGGACGGATTCGAGGGGCGCGGCGGAGCGATGGGTTGGGCGAGTTTGAGGCGCGTGGGTTTGTGGATACCGGGCCGGTTGTGGAGCGGGCGCTGGCTACGGCGGCGGGTGTGGGATGGACGGGGAAGAATACTTGCCTGATCCATCCTCGGCTGGGATCGTTTGGATTTCTGGCGGTTCTTCTTACCTCGCTGCCGGTCGAAGATGAGAAAGTGCCCGCGGCACCGCCGGACCGGTGCGGGAGTTGCAGGCGGTGCCTGGAGGCTTGCCCGACGGGGGCGTTGACGGCGCCTTACCAGATGGATGCGGCGCGGTGCATCTCGTACTTGACCATCGAGCATCGGGGGACGATTGATGCGGGATTGATGGAAGGGATGGGACGGCAGGTCTTTGGGTGCGATATCTGCCAGGACGTTTGTCCGTGGAATTCGCCTCGGCGGGCGGTGGTGAGTGCGGACCCGGAGATGGAGGCGCGAGATGAACTGGTGAATCCGACTCTGGAGTGGCTGGCGGGTATGGATGAGGCGGAGTTTGAGCGGTGGTTTAATGGATCACCGGTGCGGAGGGCGGGGTTTTTGGGGTTGCGGCGGAATTTGGCGGTGGCGATGGGGAATAGCGGGTTGCGGAGGTTTGTTGCCCGGCTGGAGGAGTGGGTTGGGGATGCGGATGAGGGGGTGCGGTCAGCGGCAGTGTGGGCGCTGGGGAAGTTGAGGGTTGTGCGGTGAATGCTGGTTGTTGAGTGTTGTGGTATCCCATCCGCTCCGCAAAGAACCCGGAATGGATGGGGCGCGGGGCTTTTGTATTTAAGATTGTCTGCGGCTCGCACTTCTCGCTGCGCTTCACCCTCAGCGGCTATCCTTGAAGATGAGATCCATCGCAGTCATGTGCTTTGCGCATAGGGTGGTGGTGTCCTGGCGATCGTTTGAGTGGGACACGTTTTGCTTTTAGAAGGGGAGTACTACGTGAGTGATGTTTCAAATATTGATGTGAGGAACGAAGCGGCGACCGAGGTTACCAAGAGCTCCGATGCACTCGTACCGGTTACCGAGTCGAAGTGGTATAGCTGGCGCAAAAATGGAATGGCGCTGATTAACTATCTGCTGGACAGCGAGGTCCATACCTATTCCTTCAGCGTGGCGGCCAATGCAATTATTTCGTTCATTCCATTTATTGTGCTGCTCTACACGATCTCTCATTCGATCTTCCACTCGACGATGATGGAGGGCGTGATTGGGGACATGGTGCACTACTTCATGCCTTCGAACCAGGATTTTGTGGCGGAGAACCTGAAGGACGTGGCATTCGCAGCCTCGCGGCATGGGGTGCAGATATTTTCGCTGGGCATGATTGTGGTGGCTTGCACGGGGATCTTTTTACCGCTGGAGGTGGCGTTAAACCAGGCTTGGGGAGTGGCCAAGAGCCGCAATTACCTTTTCAACCAGGCGGTGGCGATTGGGCTGGTGCTGCTGATGCTGGCGCTGGGTATGGGAAGCATTTTGCTAAACGCTGGTCTGCGCGATTTTCTGACCGCGGTCTTCTTTCACCACGTGGATAACTTTGTTTTCCACGTGATTTGCTTTCTTTTGCTAGCCGCAACCACGGGCGTGGCTTCGATTCTATTTTTCTTTTCGATTTATTGGCTGTTGCCCAATTGCAAGGTTCCGTGGCGGCCGGTACTGCGCGTTTCAATCTATACCGGAATCATCTGGCTGGCAGCGAAGTACGTTTTTATGGCTTTGCTTCCGCACATGGATCTGAAATCGCTTTACGGACCGTTTTATGTTTCGGTTGGATTGTTGTTCTGGGCTTATGTTTCGGGGTTAATTCTGTTTGCGGGAGCGCAGTTCAGCGTGGCACGGTGGGGGCAGAAACAAGGATAAGCAGGCGGGAAGATGACTTTCTGCGAATCAGATTGAAAGGACTAGTTATTTATCATGCGGATCAGAGTTATGAGGTTATTGGTACAGGGAGTTATGGCGGCGTTGTTTGTAACTGGAATGATTCACGGGCAGAATGCGGCCGCACCCGCGGGACATCTATTGCGCGCCAATGGAGATCATTTCGAGCTGGATGGAAAGCCGTTCCAGATTATCTCCGGGGCGATTCATTACGAGCGCGTGCCGCAGGGTTATTGGAGGGACCGGCTGCGCAAAGCTCGCGCCATGGGGCTGAACACGGTGGAGACGTATGTGTTCTGGAATTTTCATGAGATTGGGCCTGAGACCTATGAATTCAGAGGTCAGAAGGACGTGGCTGAGTTTATCCGCGAGGCGCAGCAGGAGGGACTGTGGGTGATTTTGCGGCCCGGGCCGTATTCGTGCGCGGAATGGGAGTTTGGCGGGCTGCCGTCGTGGTTGCTGACGGATCCGAAGATGGTGGTTAGAAGTTCGAATCCGGAGTTCATGGCTGCGGCGTCGAGATGGATGAAGCGGCTGGGAAAGGAACTGGCCCCTCTGCAGAGCGCCTACGGCGGGCCGATTCTTGCCGTGCAGGTGGAGAATGAGTACGCCAGCTTTGGGAACGACAGCGCATATATGCATGGAGTGAAGCAGATGCTGCTGGACGCGGGCTTTGACAAAGCGATGCTGTTTACCGCCGATGGGGACTCTCAAGTTAGTAAGTCGCTGCTGCCGGAGTTACCGGCGGTGATTAACTTCGGGCTTCCTACGAGAGCGGAGACGGCGTTTGACAGATTGGCCAAGGAACGGCCGAATGGTCCGAAGATGAGCGGGGAATACTGGGACGGGTGGTTCGATAGCTGGGGAGAGAAGCATCACACAACGGATGCAGTTACGCAGGCGGCAGATCTGAAATGGATGCTGGAAAAGGGTTACTCAGTCAATTTGTATATGTTTCATGGAGGGACCAGCTTTGGCTGGATGAACGGCGCCGACATGGACGAAGGAAAGTACAAGCCGGACGTGACCAGCTACGACTACGATGCGCCGGTGAGCGAGAGCGGGGAGTTGACGCCGAAGTTCTATCTATTCCGCGATGCGATTCACGAGGCTACGGGAAAGACACCTCCCGCACCGCCGGAGCCTCTTCCGGTGAGGGTTTACGCGCCGGTAAAGCTGAAGGATGCGGTTTCTCTATGGAGTAATCTGCCGAAGCCTATTCAATCGGACAAGATACTTTCAATGGAAGACGTGAATCAGAGTTATGGCTACATTCTGTACCGCACAACGATCGGGCGCGCACAGAGCGCGGAGCTACACATCGATGAGCTGCACAGTTATGCGCAGATCTACCTTGATGGCGAGTTGGTTGGAACGCTCGACCGGCGGCTGAATCTGTCGACGCTGCCGATTCACACGACGCACGACAATGCCAGGCTGGATATTCTGGTTGAAAATACCGGGCGGGTGAACTACGGCCGAGAGTTTGTGAACGAGCGCGCGGGAATTACGAAGCGGGTCACGCTGGGGGATGAGACACTCGCAGGCTGGCAAATTTATACGCTGCCCATGGAAAACGCCGGCTCAGACAACTATGGCTCTGATACCTGCACTGGCGCTTGCTTCTATCGAGGGAAGTTTTTCGTGCCTCAGCCTGCGGATACTTTTGTGGATATGAGTCAATTTGGCAAAGGCGTTGTGTGGATCAATGGGCAGCTTATAGGTCGCTTCTGGAATATCGGACCGCAGAGGACTCTCTATGTGCCATCGACGATCATCGATCAGCGGGGGAACGATATTGAGATCTTTGATTTGAATGGACAGCCGGGGCGGACCGTGCATTTTTTGAATAAGGCGATATTGGACGATAACAAGTAGAGTCGAAAACAAAGCGGCATGTTAGCACCCGACGCGCGGGGTTCGCGGGTTATTTAGAAAGTTCGATGTCACGGCGAAACTGACAACACGAGAGCGGAGTGCGAACCGATCCCAGGTCTCAAAGGCGAGATCTCCGCCCCACGGACCACCCAGAGGGTACCCGCCTGTCCGTGGGGACCCCGGGCCTGGGGCACCCGGTCTTTTTTTTCTTGAAATTAGTTTGGGAACTCAGGGTAGCTTGAAGGATTTTACTGCGATGGCGTTTGGGGTACGGCCGGTGGGGATGAGGGTGAATAGCGAATTCGTGGCTGTGCGTACTACGGCTACATCGGCGGAGCGGGTATCGACTGCAAAGAGCAAGAGGCCGCTGCTGGAGAAAGCCAGTGCAGACGGACCATCGCCTACGCGGATGGAACCGATCCGCTTGCCGTCGTCTATGGAGTAGACGGTGACGTATTGGGAGCGGAGGTTGGCTACGTAGAGGAGGGCGTTGTCGCTTGTGACGAGACCGCGGATGGGGTTGTCGCCGATCATGGTTGCGCCGCTGATGTCATTGGTGTTGGTGACGACCTCGGAGATGGAGTCGGATTGGGAGTTGATGACGAAGAGCTCGCCGCCATCGGGCTTGAGGGCCAGTTGGATGGGGGCACGACCGACGTCCATGAGGGCTTCAAGGCGATCAGGCTGGTTAGGATTGGTTTTGGAGTGGGCGAGAGCTATTGCCATGACCTGATGGCCGGCGGCACAGGCGATAAATGCTTTGGAGGAGTCGGGGAGGATGACGGCATCGGACGCGCCGGGGCAGCCTGAGAAGACGGCGCGAAGGCTGTGGTCGGCGGGGTTGATGATGTTGACGCTGTTGCCGCGGCGGTTGGCGACGACGAGGGATTTCGCATCGGGGGCGATGCGGGCCGAGACGGGCTCTTCACCGGCGGGTATGACGGCCATCTCACGGCGGGCGTCGAGGTCGAGGACGGAGATGGAGTTGGATCCGGAGTTAGCCACATAGGCCAGCTTGCCGGCGGGGTCGAGCTCGATGGAGACGGGCTGGCGCTGGACGGGGATAGTTGCGGCAACGGAGTTGTTTTCAGCATCGATAACGGAGATGGAGCCCTGGCCACCCGTTGCGCCAGAGTTGACTACGTAAACTTCGTTGCGTGTGGAGCTGGAGGCAACGGCGACTGGATTCTGGCCTACGGGAAGTTCGCGGTCGAGGCGCATGTTGATTGCGTCGAGGATGGTGACGGTGCCGCTTTGGCCGTTGGTGATGTAGGCGTATTCGCGAAAGTTGGGTGGGTATTGAGGGAAGTCGTGATGGTGGCAGGCCGTGAGGCCTAGCAGCGCGAGTGCTAAAAGGCGGGCTGGTCGGACGTACTTCTGATTCATGGTTTAAACCGCAGCGACGGCGTGGATGCCGCGGGGGAGATGGCGGTCGACCACGGGGGCGATCTGTGCGAGTTCGTCCATCATGACGGCGAACTGGTCGGGGTAGATGGATTGCGGGCCGTCAGAGAGGGCTTTTTCCGGCTGGTGGTGGACTTCAACCAGGATGCCGTCTGCGCCGGTGGCAATGGCGGCGCGGGCCATGGGCAGAACGCTGTCGCGACGACCGGTGCCGTGGCTGGGGTCGACCAGGATGGGCAGGTGGCTGAGGCGCTGGATGGCGGGGATGATGCTGAGGTCAAGGGTGTTTCGGGCGTGATCGGCGAAGGTGCGCACGCCGCGCTCGCAGAGGATGACCTCGTAGTTGCCTTCGCTCATGATGTACTCAGCGGACATGAGGAACTCTTCCAGGGTGGCGGAGAGGCCGCGCTTGAGCAGGACAGGCTTGCGAAGACGGCCTGCCTGCTTGAGCAGGGAGTAGTTCTGCATGTTGCGGGCGCCGATCTGGATGACGTCAGCCCACTCGGCGACGAGGGCGAGGGATTCAGTATCGATGGCTTCAGTGATGATGCGCAGGCCGAAGCGTTCACGGATCCGGGCGAGGATGCGGAGGGCATCGAGGCCGAGGCCTTGAAAGGCGTAGGGCGACGTGCGTGGTTTGTAAGCTCCGCCGCGGAAGAACTGCGCGCCAGAGGCTGCGACCTGTTCAGCGATGGCGAAGGCCTGTTCTTGAGTTTCGATGGAGCAGGGACCAGCGACAATGGCCAGGTCGCGACCTCCTATGGAGGCGTCGGTTCCGGGGAAACGGATGACGGTGTCTTCTTCTTTAACGTCGCGGCTGGCCAGTTTGTAGGCTTTTGAGACGCGGATGACTTCGGCGACGCCGGAGAGGGATTCGAGGTTGCCGCGATCGACTTCACCCTGGTTGCCGGTGATGCCGATGGCGGTGCGCTGGGCTCCGGGAAGGGGATGGGGCCGAAAGCCCAACTGCTCAATATGGTCGCAGACCGCCTGGATTTCTTCCGGCGTAGCGTGCGATTTCATGACAACTAACATGAATGGCCCTCGAACCACCAGTCTAATTGGTGGGAGGAGGAAGGGCAATTACTTCATGAGCTGGCACATGGGCGAGTTCTAACGAACTGATGCTGAGAGCTCCAAAGCCCGAATCATTGTTGCATTTTGAGGCACGCGGCGCAGGGGTGGCCCGATGGTACGGTGATGGATTCGGGCGATTACCAAGGAAGGACCGCCTTACTTCCTGTGGTTTTTGTTAGTGGGCTGTGGTTTCGGCTACGGAGTTGGGATCGGCGTCAGTATCCATTGGGTCAAAGTCGTGCCGGTATCCATCGGCGGCTTCTCCTACGGTATTGATGGCGACGATGGCTGGGGCAAATACGATTCCGAAAAACGCTAGTAACACAAAGAAGTCGTGCATCTTTTACTCCTCACGCGCGTTTAGTAGAGCGCAGGAACCCATAGTCGAATGGATTAGAAAAAAATAAAATAGTACTTATCAGTCACTTGCGGGCTGCAAGTGCTATGGGTTTAGTACTTAAGTGGGATGGGTACAAGGCATCCTGCAAGGTTTTCAAAGTCGAACCGTGGTGCAATTGGGCGATTCTTATGCAGATGGTTAAGAGCTGCGTATCAAATTAACGGACTAGTAATGGATGAGCTGGTTGCGGGCCAGGGGCTGCAATTATTTTTCCTTGTTGGCGGCGGAAATGGTCTTTGCGGCTACGATGGCGGGGGCAAATAAGATTCCTAAAAAGGCTAGGAAAATCATGAAGTCGTGCATTCTTTCACTCCTTGGGCCCGGTGTGTTCAGGCGGCTCAAAAAATGATCATCGGCTTTTCTCGGGAAAATATGAATAGCACTATGCAGTGCTACTGGCCTAGCACCCAAGTTGTATGCGCGGGGGCTAGCGGGAGTTGCGGGTGGAGCGGGAGGCTTCGCGCTTTTGCGCGCGCCACTTGAGAGCCAGCCAGGCCAGGTAGCCGAGTTGGATGGCCCAGGTGATGATGTAGGCGGCAGCGGTGAACTGGTGGTCGAGAATCGCTCTTGGGTCCATTTTTTTCCTTTTTCCCTCGTCTTGGAGTCGTTATGCGTCCAACGCGTCTTGCGCTTCCTGCGCGGCGAATTTCTGGTGCTGGCGTTCTACGTGGTAGCGGAGGGCGAGGATCAGGACGCCCCAGGCTAGCCAGGCGAGGACGTTCCAGCCGAACGCAGCAAGCATTGCGGGATCTTTGATGCCGGAGTCCGGTCCGCCGCCGAAGACGGGGGCCGGGTGTTGAGTGCGCCACCAGCGGTTGGACATATAAACGATGGGGACATCGAGGGCGCCGAAGATGCCGAGAACGGCGGCCAAGGTCTGCATCTGCGGGCCGGCGGCGAAACGGCGCAGAAGCAGGTAGCTGACGTAGATGAGCCAGAGGACGAGGGTGGTGGTGAGGCGTGCATCCCATGTCCACCAGATGCCCCAGGCGCGGCGGCCCCAAATGGGTCCGGTGATGAGGACGACAGTACAGAAGACTACGCCAACTTCGGCTCCGGCGAGGGCCCAGGCGTCAGAGATCTGCGCGTAGGCGGGACGGTTGCGGCGGAAGGCGAGGAATCCGATGGATCCGGCCAGGGAGATGGCGAAGAAAAGGAAGGCGACCATGGCCGAGGGGACGTGGTAGTAGAAGATGCGCTGGACCTCGTGCATGGTCTGCTCTTCAGGGGCGACGTAGATTGCCTGGTAGAAGCCCCAGATCATGAGGGCTACGGTGATGGTGGCGTAAAGGCCGATGGCTGCTTTCTTCATGGCATGTTTCAGTGTACTAAAACAGTTGTCAGTGGTCAGTTGTCAGTGGTCAGTGAAGGCCCGGGTGGGTCAGAAT
>Ga0181517_10006205_pt1 | contig 10303 bp, 7 predicted proteins | sample PEATcosm2014_Bin_31_FD_119748 | JGI IMG/M metagenome (GOLD analysis project Ga0181517, IMG submission 119748) | Peatland microbial communities from MTU Mesocosm Facility, Houghton, MI, USA - PEATcosm2014_Bin01_30_metaG | ecosystem: Environmental > Terrestrial > Soil > Wetlands > Peat | place... | reverse complement strand
GGGAACGCCCAGAGGATCGACCATGACTCGTGCAACTGATCCAGCGCATGCTTACCGTCCGGAATCGCGTACAGCGCCGCAACCACCGGATCTACCTCGAGCCCCAGCGGAATCGCCTTGCCCAGCATCCAGGCAAGGGTAATATCGGACAAGCCGTGCACTGGATATCCCCCGCCCACATCGCAATGAACTCCCGTAAACCACACTTGCTCCACAGTCTGATTCGGGTTTGTCGCGCCCGTCCAGAGTGTGGCAGGAAACTCCGCGCGCCGCTCATCGATCGCGAGCGCTTGATATGCGTTCAGCACGTCCGGATGAAGGCCGGTATCCAGGAATCCGTAAATCAGCGGCGAGACGGCGCCAAAGATGGCGGGGATGCCCAGAGATCCAACCGTGTCCCACACCCCAACCATGGTGAGTTTGGCATCGTCCATGGCGTATTGTGCCTGGAGTTCCGCCAATATTTGCGCACGCTGATCCTTGTTTCGATACGCGTTAAACGCGCCCTCAACCAGCGCATCATCGAAACCTTTTGTCGGCAGTCCCGACACGGCGATCATCCCCGCTAAACTGCGCGCGGTAAACGCGCCGCGGCTGAATCCAAACAGGAATATGTGGTCCCCCTCCTCATAAACCTGGGAAATCTTCGAATAACCATCCTTGATTTTTTGAAACAGACCTTCGCCGAACGCGCCACCCAGTAACTTCTCAATGGGCGTTCCGTCCGCCCCCACGCCGTCATCGTAATACGGAACCTGGCTGGCCGTGGTCAAGCAGGCCTTGAACAGTTTGTACACATTGGTTCCGTTCGCGCTGGAATCCCATGTGCCATCTGCGCAAAAGACAATGTTCTTTGCCATTTGTCCTCCAATTTTTCGATTGTCCCCTGAGTGCAAAACCGCCCGATGTGAACCATAGGTTGACTGCCACGGAGGCGCCTCATCCGGAATGCGTGCGAACTTACCTCATTACAATGCAGGGCAAACTCCGGCGCACTTACTCAGGCTCGTACTTTGACTGCTTGATTCTGGTCTCCCCCCAAATGATAGGTTCTCATCTCCATACTGCAGCGCTTGGGAGAGGATTTCTTCACGTCGTCACAACACTGGGGCCCGTGGATAGATCGAGAGCATAGCACCCATTTTCAGCAAAAGGGAATCTCTCTTTTCTTCTCCGCGAAGAAATCGGCAAAAGGCCTCTCTTGTCCCTCTTCAATATCAATGGAATCAGCCTCCCAGTTGGCGCAATCCAGCGCTCGCATAGAAGCCCATTTGTCGGCTTCCTCCATGCCGGTTGTTCGATAGTGCTGCGGAAGAGCGTAACGTATCCTGCCGGGCCGATAAATTCTGCTTGACTTGCTTCTTTCGGTTCTACATACTTCGGTTCTCCCCCTCCGGATTCTGCGGATTCCCACGGAGATCCGAGTTGCTACCGCAATTTTCCCATTCGTTGCGCACATATCACCGCAGGTGAAATGCCGAGGGACGCGTTATGTCGGTGACTCACATCCTTCATCTCGAAGTTGTAGCGTTCTTGTACGCCCTGGCGGCGACGGTTTTCTATCGGATTCTCACTCGACGAATCCACGTTGCAGGCCTTTTCTCGGAGAAGGGCGCGGACGGAGAGACCAGCCCAGGTCGTGTTCAGCTCCTGCTGGCCACGATTGCGGCAAGTGCTTCCTATATTGCTCAAGTTGCGAACACAACCAATGGGAAGATGCCCGATGTCGACGTGAACTGGCTTTATCTGTTTGGCGGAAGTAGCAGCATCTATGCCCTGGAAAAAGCCTGGGCCACTTGGGGAAAGAAGAAAGGTTAGGAGGAACGTTATGGGTACGGCAACCGGTGTCGGCGGTTTTGTCCTGAGCGTTTGTGGCTACATTATCTGCGGCTTCCTCGGAGTGCTCGCGGCCACCATCATCATTTGGATCTGGCGGGAAAAGATGGACCTGAGCAACCTGCTCAATGAGGGCAATGGACAGGCAAGCATGTCCCGCTTTCAACTGCTCATCTTCACCTTCGTCATCGCCATCAGTCTCTTCGATCTGGTTGAGAAGAGTCCCACCGCGAGTTTTCCCGATATTCCCCAGGGCGTGCTCACCTTGCTCGGCATAAGCGCCAGCACATACGCCGTGGGCAAGGGAATCTCCTATAGCCAGCCCAAGACCCTCAGTGCAGCGCCAAACAATGGCATGAATGGAGACGACGCCAAGGCCTCGGCCGATCAGGCGGCGGCACAGGCTACCGCTTCCAAGCAGGCAGCCGACGCCGCCCAGGCGGCGGTGGCCCAGATCGCCGGCCACATGGCAACGGTGCAGCAGGCTGTCGCGCAGACCGCCCAAAGTGCGGTAACGGCCCAGCAGGCCGCGGATCGCGCCACTGGCGCCGTGAACGGAGACTAGGTCAGGTCTCTGACCACTTGAATTTGTACCAATGTTGGGTGCCCCAGGTCTCGATTTTGAGACCTGGGAAAGCACAAACTCAAGGCACATCATCACGCGGTCAAAGACCTGGGCCAAGCCTCCGCACGGTCCCACGACCTTTTCACGTCACCTTTCCATCAACGAATGCGGTGGAGATCCTGCGATGCCAAGCCAACCAGGCAATCCGGCCCCAGGCAGCAACCTGACTCGAACCATTGCGCCCATGATCCCACTGGCCATCGCGCTGGCGCATGGCGCATTCACCGGACCCGCGCCCCAGTCGGCGCCTGTCCCTGCCCCGCCGCCGTCCGCTCCCGTCGCTATGCAGCAGATTGCGCCGTGTGGCGGCGGCACTCCCGATTCCCCGCCTTGCCAGGCCCCCTATCCCATGCTCACGAAGGGCCATCCGGTCGCATGGTGGTTCGTTTTCAAGTTCAACTCCTCTGCGTTTCCGGGCTGTGGGGCCGGCGCCACGCGAGCCTGCCCGTTTGGAGGAACTCCCCAGCCCTACGCCTCCTTCGGACAGCAGTTTGCCTATGCCAGCAGCGAATCTCCAACCCTGCAGCAGGGAGACGGCTGCACCGGCGACACCACCAGCGATCCTGTCGGTGCGACCTTCGATCAAGTCTTCAACGGAGCGTTCCACTACCTCATCTGGAACGATCAGTTTTACGACGATCCCACCATCGAGGGATGCACCAAGGAGTGCGGCGCGCCCTGGGGCCACTCCAAGGGAATGGTGGCCTGGAACGATGCCGGCGAAGGCCTCGTCCTGCAGGTTTCCACACCCTCCTGGCCTGCCGCGGGCAGTTCAAAATTTCCCCGCAAAACCGACGGCAACACCCTTGGCTGCATCAAGGACAACGACGTCCAGGTCAGCCAGCACTTTTTCGCGCTCCGCCTCAACAAGGACGATCTGGTCAAGGTTCTGCAAGGGCTCGGCAACGCGAGCGTTGTCACCGACCCCCACAACAACCAGATCGTGAGCAACGGCGGTCCCGCTGACGTACAGCAACTGGTCACCGGCTTGGGCGTGAAATCCTCCAGCGAAAGCTATTCCTCGACTACGCTTTCCAGCGGTGTGCAACTCATTTCCAAACCTTCCCGCCTCAACGTGCCTCCCTGGCAAATGGTCTCCGCGGTGCTCGGAGGTATTCCCTTGCGCACGGCCACATGGTGGGCGACTCCGGAGATCTACTCCACAGACAATTCCACCCCCGTCTCCTGCTGGAGCCCCTCCCTCTCTACTCCCGGCCCCGTCCAGATTGCCACCACCGGAACCTGGAACGGCAAGACCTTCGGACTTACCGGCGGACTGGGCACCAACTACAACCACGCCAAACTCGGCGTCTCCACCTCCAGTTCCAGTCACTATGCCATCTTTGGCGATATGAACCAGCAGGGCGCGCTCTCCGGAAGCGACTGCTCCAGCAGCCAGAACGGCCGTGGCGGCCTCTTCTACGCAGTCACCGACCCGCAACTCTCCAGCAGTCTCTCCAGTCTCATCTCCGGAGCAACCGCCCCCACCCAGCCTCCTCCAAAGTAATACCCTGACCTTTGTTTTCTTGTGTGGACGATTCTATTGGATGAACTGGGACACATTCGAAGTTATTGATCCTTCCCCAGGGGCTTGCATCACCCGAGAGCTGTCCTCCTGAGCACCTTGACTCGTGGCGCGACTTAAAGCTGGAATGAACTGCCGCCAACTCGCTAACTCGCGATTTCCGCGAAGCGGAAGCTAACCTGCTGATTTTGTTGATAAACCTTTTCATTCAAACTCTTGGTTCGCCAGCCGCGTGCTACGATGCTTCTTTCTCGAAACTTAGTCGCCGCTGATTTCTATTCACATCTCCCGCATAGTCACACCCCCCTTCCGTTGGATATAATCGCGACCGAACACGGAAAGGGATGAACTCATGCATCTGAAAAGATTCATCGCGGTTTGTGCCGCCATCATTGTCCTCACCGCTGCAACCCTGGCTCAAACCTTGCCGCAAGGCGTTCAGAAGGTGACTTCCGTTGAAGGAATTACGGAGTATGCCTTTCCCAACGGCTTGCATGTCTTGTTATTCCCGGATAACTCCAAGCCCAAGATTACGGTCAATGTCGTCTACAAGGTCGGCTCCCGCAACGAGGGCTACGGTGAAACCGGCATGGCTCATCTGCTCGAGCACATGACCTTCAAAAGCTCCGCGTCGGGCCGCGAAATATTCAAGGAACTCACCGACCGCGCCGGCGGCAACTTCAACGGCACAACGAGTTACGACCAGACCATGTACTTTGAGACGTTCAACGCCAGCGACGAAAACCTGCGTTGGGCCCTGGGACTGGAAACCGACCGCATGGCGAACATGACCATGCTCAAGAAGGATCTCGACACCGAGATGACCGTGGTCCGCAACGAGATGGAAGCCGGCGAGAACAGCCCACTGAATGTCTTACACGAACGCGTCATGGCGGCCGCCTATAACTTCCATAACTATGGGAAAACCGTCATCGGCAACCGCACCGACGTGGAAAGAGTGCCCATCGCCAACCTCGCGGTCTTCTACCACAAGTATTACCAGCCCGATAACGCCGATCTGATCATCGCCGGTCAGTTCGACGAATCGAAGACCCTGGCATTGGTCGCGGAGACCCTCGGCGCCCTCCCCAAGCCGGACCGCTCGCTGAGCCAGCCCTACACCGCCGAACCCACGCAGGAAGGCGAGCGCTCTGTCATGCTCCGCCGCGTAGGAAACATTCAGGGAATCATGGCGGTCTATCACATTCCTGCCGCCCTGCATCCCGACATGGCGCCTCTTGAAGTCATGGCTCAGGTGCTGGGCGCTTACCAGACCGGCCGCCTCTACAAGGATCTCGTCGACAGCAAAAAAGCCGTATCCGCCAGCATGAACGCCGGGGGAATGCACGATCCAGGCGTGGCGATGGCGTTTGCGCAGCTCAAGCCCGATCAGTCCGTCGATGACGCCGAAAAGATCCTCCTGAAGGCGGTCGAAGGCCTGGCAGACAACCCTCCCACCCAGGAGGAGGTCGACCGCGCCAAGGCGCGCATCCTTAAAAACATCGAACTTGCCCTCACCAATTCCCAATCCGTTGCTTTGATGCTGGGCGGACATGTGGGCGATGGCGACTGGCGCACCTTCTTTCTCGACCGCGACGAGGTCAGCAAAGTCACCGCTGCCGACGTAACTCGCGTGGCCAAAGCCTACCTCAAATCTTCCAACCGCACTCTGGGCGAGTTCATTCCCATCGCCGCTCCCGATCGCGCCGAGATTCCCGCCACGCCCGATCCAGCCATCCGCTTCAAGGACTTCAAAGGCGGCGCAGCCGTGCAGCAGGGCGAGTCCTTCGATCCCACTCCGCAGAACATCGAAGCCCGCGTCATCCGCGCCAAACTGCCCAACGGACTCAAGCTGGTCCTTTTCCCCAAAAAGACCCACGGCGGCACGGTAACCGCCCGCATCAATCTCCGCTTCGGCGATGAAAAATCGCTCTTCGGCAAAGAGACCGCGGCAGACATGGCCGGAGCTCTCCTGATGCGCGGCACCAAGACCAAAACCCGCCAGCAGATTCAGGACGAAACCGACCGTCTCAAGGCGCAGATCAACGTCTACGGTGGCGTCGATTCCGCTTCAGCCAGCATCCGCACGCTCGATGCCAACCTGGCCGATTCCCTGCGCTTTGTCCGCGAGTTGCTGCGCGAGCCTTCCTTCCCCGAGTCCGAATTCGAACAGGTTCGCCAGCAGCGCATCGCCAGCGCGGAAAGCCAGAAGACCGAACCAAACAGCCTCGCCTACCAGGAGATGGAAGGCCACTTCGACGCCCGCTACCCCCGCGGCGACCCTCGCCATGCCATGACCTTCGACGAGCAGATCGAGGATTTGAAAAAGGTGACCCTCGACGAGACGCGCCAGTTCTACTCTCAGTTCTACGGCGCGGGCGAAGGTGAAATCGTCGTCAGCGGCCAGTTTGACCCCGAACAGGTCAAGAAGCTCGTGACCCAGCTCTTTGGCGATTGGAAGAGCCCCAGCCGCTACGAGCGCATCCCCAACTCCTACGCCAAACTCGATCAGGTCAACCGCAAGATCGAAACCCCCGACAAGCAGAACGCTCTTTTTCTGGTCGGAATGCCCTTGAAAATGAACGACGAAGACCCGGACTACGCAGCCCTCACCATCGCCGGCATGGTCTTCGGCGGAACGCCCAACTCCCGCCTCTTCCTGCGCATTCGCGTCAAGGACGGCCTGAGTTACGGCGCCGGCGCGCAGTTCTCCATTCCCACCAAAGATGACGCGGGCCGACTCTCCGGATATGCCATTGCCGCGCCGCAGAACATGCCCAAAGTCGAAGCCGATTTCAACGAGGAGTTGGCTCGCGCACTCAAGGACGGTTTTACCGCCGACGAAATCGAGAAGGCCAAGAAGACCTGGCTCGACGAGCGCTCCGTGGGGCGTACCGAAGAGAGTTCCATCGCCGGCTCGCTCTCCGGTCGTGAGCGCTGGGGCCGCACCATGCTGTGGGACAGCAAGCTCGAAGCCGCCGTGGCCGCGCTCACCCCGCAGCAAGTCAACGACGCCTTCAAACGCCACATGGACCCCGCCGCCGTCACCATCGTCTAAGGCGGCGACTTCAAGAAGGCAGGCGTGTACCAATAGCCCCGACGCCCCGCAGTAAAACGCCCTGCGCAGAATGTGTCTCTCAGGTGCGGAGTGTCGTTACAAAGTTTGTTGCGGGGACGATCACCCTTGATCGTCCCCGCAGCAAAAGCCATCCTTCGGGGTCTTCACATCAATCCCGGCTTGTGGCCGTCCGCGCCGCAAGCGAATCCCGGTACACGCCGCACGGACCCTCGCGCAGCTTCGCCAACGGAACCACCTTGCCGTCCTGCGCAAATCGAATGTACTTTCGCTCCACGCCAAACTCGGGCCACTCCGGCAGGCCCGCAGAGTTGGGGTTGCCGGTCTTGGCAAAGTTGGTCCAATAGCTTTCCATCAGATCGGAGAGCTGAATGTCCGTATCGGCAAACTTGCCCGTGATGTTACCCCACTTGGGAAAGTACCCAAAGACATAAGGAAGCTCCGCGCCGTGGACGGCGCCCTGTGCCTCCTGGCCTGGAATGGCGTGGGCGAATTCGAATTCATAGGTTGGATGATGGGCGGCGTAGTGCCAGCCACCCTGAGCGGTCGCCGGGCAACGAATGATCAGATCGGCGGCCCACTGGTCGGCCGGTTTGCCGTAAAGCGGGTCGTCATTTCCCGGCGCGTCCTCGGCCAAACCGTAGGCCGCCAGCGCCCGCGGAGCAAGCCCGCCAAAGTAATCCGCGATGCTCTTGCGCAACGCATCCTGGGCCGTCGGCATGCGCCAGCTTGCCGCCCCCAGCTCGCGCGACGTCGTGCCGAACAGCAGAGGAATCGCGGCCTCTTGGCCGGCGGCAAACACCGATGCCGGTTGACGCGCGATAACCCACCCATCGATATCCGGACCAAAGTGCGAGTACGGACTCAGGCTGAATTTCAACGCCAGCAGTTGCTGTGCACTCAGTTGCCGCAGTTGCTTCAATCCCTCCGCTCCGGCGGGAAGCTTGAGGTTGCCGACCAATGTCTCACCGCCCTTTTCGGCCACGCCCAGCGCCGCCAGCGCATGGCCGAACGATGTGCCGCTTTCGGCAATGGCCTTCTGAAAAAGGTCTTTGGACAGGCCGGAGGTCATCAGCAAACTGGTATCAATTCCGCCCGCGGACTCGCCAAAGACCGTGATGTTCCGGGGATCGCCGCCAAAGCTCGCGATGTTCTCGCGCACCCAGCCGAGCGCCAGAACCTGATCCATCAGGCCGTAGTTTCCCGAGCCGTGGTGCGCGGATTCGGCGCTCAATGCGGGATGGGCAAAGAAGCCGAAGATGCCCAGACGGTAGTTCACTGTCACCAGCAGCACGCCATGGCTCACCAGCGCTCCGCCATTGTAGAACGCATTCGAGGCCGACCCACCCTCGTTGCCGCCGCCATGCAGCCAGAGCATCACCGGAAGGGGTTGCTTCGCCGGCCAAACTGGGGTCACCACATTGAGAAACAGGCAATCTTCCACGCCTGCCTCGGCGTCGTGCCGGTTCCAGTCTGCCATCAACGGCTGCGCACACGGAGCGCCGAAGCTGCCCGCCGCGCGAACTTCGCTCCACGGCTTTGCGGGCAGCGGCTCATGCCAGCGCAGATCGCCCACCGGTGGCTGCGCGTACGGAATCCCAAGAAACTCTGCGCCGCCCTCCTGCCGCGCAACACCCCGCAGCGGGCCGCCCGTTGTCCGAACAAGGAACTCGTCGGGCTGCTTCTCCGTTTGCGCCGCACCCGTTGATGCCTGCGAGAAGCATGCCACCGCCAGCAGAAGCAGGGCAAAAGGCGAGACGCGAAGCGTTCTCAATCGACTTGAATCCTGGCTCACAAGATCTCCTTGAACGGCATCCATCATCGCATATCTTCTTGGCAACGGAAACTGGTGTGGAGATCGTTACGCCAAACTCCTTGTGCACATTCGGTGAAGACGGCGGAGTAGGCAAGATCGGGACCAACAAACACCACAGGTCGCAAGAGTCTCCTCGCATCCCAGCCTCGAGGGAAGGCACGAGATTCAAGTCGCCCTCGCGACTCTTGATGATGAATCCAGACAATTGCGTTATTCTATGCAGCCTGAATCGACTTGTTCTGTTCCACGATTCCTCTGCCGGTGCGGACATCAGCACCAACCGTCACACCATATCGAGAGTTCCCGCTGCGCTCCTGTTCGGGATGCCTTTGCCGATTTGGACTACTTCAATCGAATTGGCAATGTGCTGTTGAACTCGCACCCAAGTGTCCGGTACAACTCTCGGCGAGGTGTTTAGGAGAACGGCGCAATCCTGGTCTGGAAATCTCTCGAGAATCGACAACACGTACACGAAGCGATCAAAGTCCGGAAGCGCGAGGACGCTCACTATCGCTTGTTCGGTCATTGGGATGCCTGAAATCATTACAATGTGCGGTTTGGTCTATCGCTGAATCTTTTGACTGCGACGGGGCCAAGCACCACAAAGAGCGCCATCAGTGAAAGCTGTACGACAAGGAATGGCAGCTCTGAAAGTGTTGGAGCCAGCGATTGCAGTAAAGAGACATGTCGGAAGACCTGCGTGACCGCAACAACGACGTTCAGGTAGAGGACGATCGTCGTGCTGATCGCGAAGATGGAGCGCCAGGCGCCGGCCAGATGAAACTTGCACCATGCAAGAATCGCCACGCCGGCAACATAGACCGAGGCCATGGACATATAGTGCGAAGGCAGCAGGTGATGAAATGGAAAGAAAAAGCCGGTTACGCTGGTGGCGAGTGCACATCTGAAGAAATGAACGGTCCACGAGATTCGCAATTGGCCTGCAAGCAGCCCAGACAAGACTGCGACTCCCGTTCCAATCGCAATCAACGCCAATAACACGTGAGTCAGTGTGAGAACACTTTGAGTCATGATCGCCCTTTACTTGACCAACGAATTCCCCTTGTGCGGTATAGCCATTACACTCCGAATGCGGCTCGCCCATTCTCAGCAATGTCCGTGAACACTTCTCCGTGTATCCGCTTGAAAAAGGCCATGCTCTTGTAATGCCTCTAACAGCATCGACCTGGCTCTCCACAGGCGTGACTTGAATGCCGCGACTGTAATTCCCAGGTCGTGTGCGGTCTCCTCAACAGAAGCCGCAGTATCGCAGTTGCGCGCTCGCAATGCGGAGCGATACAGCCTGGGAAGCTTTCCTATCTCCCTTTGGACAAGATCTTGAAGCTCCTTGAGACGGTACTCGCACTCTGGCGTCGGAGTTGTATCTTGCAGTTCCAGCCAACAGCTTCTGCAATGCGAGTCCTG
>Ga0181517_10006203_pt1 | contig 10304 bp, 9 predicted proteins | sample PEATcosm2014_Bin_31_FD_119748 | JGI IMG/M metagenome (GOLD analysis project Ga0181517, IMG submission 119748) | Peatland microbial communities from MTU Mesocosm Facility, Houghton, MI, USA - PEATcosm2014_Bin01_30_metaG | ecosystem: Environmental > Terrestrial > Soil > Wetlands > Peat | place... | reverse complement strand
TCGGAGTACTTGAAGCCGAGCTTGAAGATGTGCCCGACTTCGACCGCCTTGCCGACCACCAACTTACCCTTGCAGCCGTCCCCCGTCGTTCCAGTTTTGGGGCAGCCTTCGCCTTCGTTCACGCTGCGAATTTCCGCCATCAGCGTCCATGAGAAATCGCGTCCCGGCGTCACATTGCGCAGGTGATAGTCGAGCTTGTTTGCTCCGGCGACCAGGTTCTTGCGGCCATCAAGCGATTTGTCCACCACCACCGTCAGGCCGTCTTCAAGCGGTTTCGCGTCGGGCTTCAATCCGACTGGTCCGAGGAAGCCCGCAGGGCCATTGAAGTACAGCTCCAGCTCCTCGGCCTGCATAGTGCGCAATTCCACGGCTCCAACTGTTCCCAGAAGCTTCGTCTCATTCACCTGGTGATCGCCGCGCAAGAACGCGGCCACGCCGTGCCACGTCCCCGGCTTACCTGCCGCGCCCGGCTTCAGCGCCATGTAGGCCACGCACTTGATGTCAGAGGCAGGAGAAATTTTGAAGAACGCCGCGACATCAGAAATCGCTCCGCAGCCCGGAGTGGATACCAGTTCCGGTTTGCCGTCTCCAGTCGGCTCCATCTCCGCAACCGGCTCCAGCAGCGAAGTCGCCTTCTCAAGATTCGCCGCATAGCCGCACACCGGGCAACTCGCAATCAAATCCTCGCCCGCGTCGGTGTAGACCATGAACTCCTGCGACTGCGAGCCTCCCATCGAGCCCGAATCCGCCTCGACAGCCACAAACTTCAGCCCGCAGCGCGTGAAAATCCTGCGATAAACTGCATCGTGCAAATCAAAGCTCTTGTCCAGTCCCGCCTTGTCAATATCAAAGGAATAACTGTCCTTCATGGTGAACTGGCGCACCCGCAACAGTCCCGACTTGGGCCGCGGCTCATCGCGAAACTTTGACTGAATCTGATACCAGATCTGCGGCAACTGCTTGTAGCTGCGCAGTTCGCTGCGGGCGATCGTGGTCATGATCTCCTCGTGAGTCATGCCCAGGCACAGATCCGCGCCCTTGCGATCCTTCAGGCGGAACATATTGTCGCCCATGCCCGTCCAGCGACCGCTCTGTTCCCATACTTCGCGCGGATGAATCGCCGGCAGGTAGAACTCCTGGCCGATGCGGTCCATCTCTTCGCGCACAATCCCCATAATCTTGTTCAGCGAACGCTGGCCGAGAAAGAGGTAGCTGTAAATGCCCGCGCCAAGCTGGCGGATGTATCCCGAGCGAACGAGAAAGCGGTGGCTGGCCACTTCGGCGTCTGCCGGGGCCTCGCGAAGAGTGGGAATGAACAGTTTCGACCAGCGTTGCATAGAGATAAGTGCGCGCTTTCCCGCCGATTCACCGGCGCAAGACGATGTACGTCAAGCACCATTCTAAATGTTCCCGGTGCGGAGACCCCTGTAGCGCCGGCCTCCTGGCCGGCTGTAGCGCGGGCGTCCCCGCCCGCGCTTATCTCTAAGCAACCACCAAATCACAAAGCCGTCGTCTTGAGCAGCGCACCGCCGACCCGTTCCATGCCGCTTAGCAGATATAATGCGGGGATGGAGTCTTCTGTGCGTCATGCGGGTAGATGGGTATGAATAGATTTCCGCGCCTTTTGCGCTACGGGATTCCCTATTGGTTTCAACTGCTGCCTGGCGTGTTGCTGTTGGCCATGGTTGGAGCGCTCGACACCTTCCGCATTCTGCTATTTCAACCCATCTTCGACCAGGTTCTCAGGCCCGACGCGCCCGAAGGCCCCATCCTGCTCGGGCTCCCGCACAGCCAGTGGCACTTCGACCTGCGGCAGGCGATTCCCCATTTCCTGCACATGCATAATGCCTGGGTTGTCGTGGCCTTCGCGCTGATTGTCTCTACGCTGGTCAAAGGGCTGTGCGATTATTCTGGCACCTACCTGGTCAATTATGCCGGCTTCGGCACCATCACCGATCTGCGCAACCACCTTTATGAAGTCACACTGCGACGCTCTTCCAGTTTCTTTCACAAGCACGCCACAGGAACCATTCTCTCCACGCTCATCAACGACGTGGACCGCGTGCAGGTTGCCGTAAGCACGGTAGTCAGCGAATTTCTGCAACAGTTTTTCACCTTTATTGTTGGCCTGGCCTTTGTAATCCGCCTGGGCGGCCATCTCAGTTGGGCGCTGCTGTTGTTTGTGCCCGTGGTCATCACTTCCTCGCGCAAGATAGGCAGCGAAGTCCGCACGCGCACCCGCACCGGTCAGGACAAGCTGGCCGAGATCCAGAACATCCTGCACGAAACCGTTACCGGCAACCGCATCGTGAAGGCCTTCAACACCGAAATCTGGGAGGTTCTACGCTTCAAGAAAGCTGCGAGCCGCCTCTTTCGCGCCAATCTTCGCAACGTACGCATCCAGGCCATCAGCTCGCCTTTAATGGATACCGTCGGCGCTATTGCCATCGCCATATTTCTCCTTATCGGGCGCGATGAAATCATGAATGGCCGGATGACCATGGGCATGTTCGGCGCGTTTATCATCCTGCTCTTCAAGCTCTACGATCCGGTGCGCAAGTTCGCTTACTTTTACAACAGCTTTCAGCAGGCCATGGGCGCGTCGGCCTCCATCTTCGGCTTTTTCGATACCGAGGATGATGTAAAGGAACGCCATCACGCCGTTGCGCTGAAGGGCTTCGCAACCTCCGTTACGTTTGAAAACGTAGGCTTTTCCTACTCGACCGCGGAGGGTGAACACCAGATTCTGCACAATGTGGATCTTGAGCTGCGCACTGGCGAAGTGCTGGCGCTCGTTGGCCCCAGCGGCGCAGGCAAGAGCACAATTGCCAACTTGATTCCGCGCTTCTTCGACGTTACCAGCGGCCGCATTCTCATTGACGGCCGCGATCTGCGCGACCTTACGCTAGGCTCGCTGCGCCGCAATGTTGCCCAGGTCACGCAGGAGACCATCCTCTTCAACGACACGGTGCGAAACAACATCGCCTACGGCCAGCCGGAAGTCCACTTGAAACTTGTGGAACAGGCTGCGCGCAACGCTCTTGCCCACGACTTCATTTTGGGCATGCCGCAAGGCTACGACACCGTAATCGGCGAAAAAGGCTTTCGCCTTTCCGGCGGCGAGCGCCAGCGCCTGGCCATTGCCCGCGCTATTTTGAAGGATGCGCCCATCCTGATTCTCGACGAGGCTACCTCGTCGCTCGACGCCGAAAGTGAATCCCTGGTGCAGGCAGCGTTGGCCAACCTTATGCAGAATCGCACGGTGCTGGTCATCGCTCACCGGCTCGGAACCATTCGCCGCGCCAACCGCATTGCGGTGCTCGAGGACGGGCGCATCACCGCCATCGGCTCTCATGATGAATTGCTGGCAATCTCGCCCACCTATCAGCGACTCTATCAACTGCAATTCATGGACATGCCGGAAGAGCAGGGACTTGCGATCAAGGACTAGGGACTGAGGAACAAAAGCTTGGTAGTTTGAGGAAGAACATGCCGATTTATTCGATGACCGGGTTTGCGCGCTCTCAAGTTCGCATGCCCCTTCCCAATGGAGAACAGCTCAGTTACACGCTCACGGTGAAGAGCGTAAATCACCGCTTTCTCGACGTGCAGTTGCGGCTTCCTTCTGGCCTGGATGCGCTGGAGATGGAGCTGCGCAAAGCGCTCAAGGACGCTCTCGTTCGCGGCCACGTGGATCTGACTCTTCAAGTCGATCGCTCCAGTCAGCAAACCGCCGGCTACAACCGCGATCTGGTGAACGGCTACCTGGCAGCTTTTTCCGCTGCGCGCGAGGAGCATGGACTTTCCGGCCAGCAGCCCGATCTGAACGCCGTACTGCGCTTGCCTGGCGCGCTGCAAAACGAGAACCGCTCGAACGGTGACGGTGATCAGGCCTCGCTCGTCGAAAGCGTGCAACGCGAGATTGTGCCTCTTCTCGACGAGTTGAAGATCATGCGCGCGCGTGAAGGCGAGGCTCTTGTGGCGATTCTCAGCGGAACGCTGGATCGCCTGGCCGAATCCACCGAGGGCGTGGCGGCGTTGCGCACCGAGGTTGAAGAGCGGTACCAGGCGCGGCTCACCGAGCGGCTGCTGGCGGCCACCGGTCCGGAATTCAACCGGCAGAGATTGCTGGAGGAGGTCGCTGTGATGGTCGAGCGCAGCGACATTGCCGAGGAGTTGGAGCGCATGACCACCCACATCGGCCACTTCCGCGAGCTGCTGGCAGCCGGCGGTGAAATCGGCAAAAAGCTCGACTTTCTGCTCCAAGAGATGAATCGCGAGGCGAACACCCTGCTCTCCAAAACCGGCGGCGCAGGCGGCAAGGGAACACGCATCACCGAGCTTGGATTGGCCATGAAATCGGAGATCGAAAAGGCCCGCGAACAGATTCAGAACGTAGAATAACTAGACAACAGGGCGCAAACTTCCTCCAGAGCGCTCACGAGGATAATCGCAACGTGGCAGGAATTCTCTTTATCATTTCGGCGCCTTCGGGCTCGGGCAAGAGCACGCTGGTGAACGAGGTGCGTAAGCAATTGAGCGGAATCGAGTTTTCCGTCTCCTGGACCACGCGGGCTCCGCGCGGTTCCGAGCAGGACGGGCGCGAGTATCACTTCGTCTCCCGCGCGGAGTTCGAGCGCATGCTCGCTGACGGAATGTTCATGGAGCACGCCGAAGTCTTTGGCAACTACTACGGCACGGCGCGCAGCTCGCTCGAACAGGCCCGCCGCGATGGTCACGATCTGGTGCTCGACATTGATGTGCAGGGCGCGGCGCAGGTTCGCGCCGCCATGCCCGAGGCGGTCAGCATCTTCGTCCTGCCGCCCAACCCCCGGGTGCTCCGCACTCGACTGCGCAATCGCAGCCGCGCTGAAGGCGTGGTGAACGAAGAAGAGGTCTACCGGCGACTGGGCGAAGCCAGCAAGGAGATTGAGAAATATAGCCAATACGGCTATATTTTGGTCAACGACACTCTTGACCGGGCGGTGGCTCAACTGGAAGCCATCGTTCAGGCCGAACGCTTCTATCGCAACGATGAGCCCATTGCCTATCGTTCGCGCAGGGTGTTGGAGGTGGCTGCGGGTTGCCTGCAAGGGAACTCGCAGGACAGGCTGAAACCCGTGCTCGAAGCCTTCGGGATTCTCCATCCCGCCGGCCAGCGGGAATTGCCTTTTTTGGAGGACTCCGATGAGGATGACTCCGTTGACGACATGGACGACAAGGAGGAACCCCAATGACGATTGAAACCGGCTTCGACTCGAACTACCGCAAGGTAATGGTGGCTGCCCGGCGCGCTCGACAGTTGCAGAACGGCTCCCGCGCCCTGGTCTCCACTCATTCCACCAAACCCTGCCGCATCGCTCAAGACGAGATCGACGCGGGCAAAATTTCCTACGTAAAGGCCGATGTGCCGGTGGTCAAGCCGTCGGTGGAAGGCCCGGCGGTTCCCATTCTGGCCAGTTAGTTTTCCGTCTCTTTCATTGCCGCGAATCTTCTGTGCGGCATCCTTGCGGCCATGGGCGCTGCGCCGGCAGCGGCGGGAAATCCTGCGGGTCGCGGTAGAGAGCAACGGGCGGATTTGAAAGTGGAGTAAGAAGTTGGCGCAATCGCTCGATTCCGCAACCCGCCAGGCCCTCGCAGCCCGAATCCGCTTCTATCGCGATCTTGGCCTCACCGAGTTCTACCGCCGTCCCGTGGACCCCGCTCTCCTTGCCCAATTAGCCGCCGCGCCAGATGAGCCACAACCAGAGACCTCGCCTCAGCTCTTTCACCTGGAGGATCAGCCGATTCCGCCACGCAAGCCGTTTCCCGCCTCTCCCGCCATTGCCAGTGCAGTTCCCGCGGCCGACCGCGCCGCCGCTCTTCAACTTATCCGCGATGAGATCGGCGACTGCACGCGCTGCGCGCTCCACAAAGGCCGCAACAAGCTGGTCTTCGGCGATGGCTCGCCCGCCGCGCGGCTGATGTTTGTCGGCGAAGGCCCCGGCGCGGATGAAGACGCGCAAGGTTTGCCCTTTGTCGGCAAGGCCGGGCAACTGCTCAACAATATGATTGGCGCCATGGGACTCCGCCGCGAAGAGGTCTACATCGCCAACGTGGTCAAGTGCCGCCCGCCCGGCAACCGCGTCCCCGAGCCGGAAGAGGGCGCAACCTGCTCGCCATTCCTCTTCCGCCAGATCGATGTGATCCGCCCCGAAGTTCTTGTCGCTCTGGGCGCAACGGCGGCCACATGGCTACTGGGCGCGCGCCAGCCGCTGGCCGGCCTGCGTGGCCGGGTTCACACCGTGCGCGGAACCAAACTCATCGTCACCTATCATCCGGCTTACCTGCTGCGCGACCCTCGCCAGAAAAAGGAAGCCTGGGCCGATTTGCAGATTGCCATGAAAGAGTTGGGGCTGAAACCGCCGGCAAAAGGCTGAAAACCGCGCCCCACTCCCTCACAGTTTCACAGTTACACAGGAAATAGGGGGGAGGGGGGCACCCCTTTTTCCAAATTGTCCTGTTCGTCGTCCTGATCACCGTTCCAGAGAACAGGGCCCGGGAACGAGTGCTCGGGCAGGGATTCGAGGAAGCGCCGGACGAGGGCGGAGACCGTTGTATTCTCCTGGGCTGCCCAAACTCGCGCCTCGCGGTAGGTTTCTTCGTGGACAGTTACCGTGATGTTTTTCATGGAGCTCCAATCCCACTGAGCAGAGTTTTATTCAAAAACTCCCTATTTGGGATTGTCCGGCAACGAACGGTAATTTTCTGCAACCGCCTGCGGTGGGGCCAGCGGCCTTCGGCAAACACAAGGCAGGCTGTTCGGCGGAACTCCCAGTTTCCGAGTGCGCGATCTCCGCCCCACGGACGAAGACCTATCCGTGGGGACCCCGGACCTGGGGCATCCGGCACATCGTCCCCGCTTCAATTTCGTCGCGTGCCGCTTGTTCACTGCGGCAGAGCGGCTATTCTTTGCTGGAGAAAGTTGATGTTGGCCTGGATCGACTGGAGGTTGGCGTTGTTTGTTTTTGTCTGTTTTGCCCACTCCAGGGTCATGTCCGAAATGGTCTGTGACTGAGTTTCAACGTTCTGCTTGAGATCGAGCAGCCGTCTGTACGCATCCGCCGTCGGGTTGGATTGTTCGTACCGACTTCGAATATTTTCGAACTCCTCCGCAACCTTCGAGTTGTCTCCGACATAGTGGAGTATGTCATCCTTGGTCTGCGCGAGTTTTTTCTGGGCCGCGAGAGCGATTACCAGGTGTTCTTTGTACATCGAAAGAGCAGCCTGGAGGTAGGTTAAGTTATCTAAAGAGATAACACCGTTATCGTTGCCCGGGCCGTCGTTCCAGCCCGGCACGAAACTCGGAGTATGCACCCGGCCCAGATACCACCACACTCTGTCTGTCGCTTCGTTGCAATTTCCCTCGAGGTTAGAGCCGGGGGCGCAGTTGACTTCCGCTGCCTTTTGATAGAGCTCCAGCGAAGTTGAGTCCATGCGCATCCTGCTCGATATCCTGGCGCACATCAGCCATGCCCCTCCCCACCCGGTTCTCTCGGCAAACCGCCTGCACTGTGACAAACGGTCGAAGGAGTCCTGCGGCATATTCAGGAGCCTGTTATATTCCTGCATGTCGGCACTGTCGGGCTGGGGCGCAGGGGTTGAATCAGGGTTTGAATTCGGCTGGGTTGATGGCTGCGGCTGTGACTTGGGTTGCGCAGCCGGCGGAGCGCCGCAAACGCCTTGAGCGTTGCGGTTACACGGGGGCGGAAGGTGAGGAATGTTTGTGTTAAACGGTGGAAACGTTGTCTGTAGCGCTTGAACCGACGAAACCGCCATGAGTCCCAATGTGATAGCCAAAAGAAGTGCAAAGCGTTTCATATTCCCCTCCGTAACTGCTATTACCGCGGAGTTTGATGCCTTTTCTCCCGGATCTCTTGGACCTGCTCTTCCGGGGTTTTGATTTCGATCCTGCCTCGTCTCGGAATATTTCCGATGATGAATAGCGCGTCGACGTCAATCCGCGCAATTTCGTCGCGCCCTTCAAAATTAATCCGATCCATCGCGGGACCCAGCAGATCGCAGAATGGCACGTGCGGGCACCACTGCCCCTTGCCGAACTGGCCGTGGTCCATGCCGGCACATCTTTGCAAATAGACGCCTTCGTATGCCGTATAGTTTTTCGCCGCATGAATTACATTCAGCAGAAACCACACAACATCACGATGGGTTCTCTCCCAGGCAGCAATATCGCCGTCGGGCGCGTAAAGCGCGGTTTCCAAAGGCGTGCGATAATCCGGTGCCGCATCTCCTAGGCAGGCTCCGTGTTCAAGCAGAATACTAACGATTTCTTTATTACCCAGCCTGGCCGCAGTGACGATCGGTGTCTCATTTGCAGGGCCAAAATACCCGACATTGGCGCCTCTCGACAGAAGGTCCCTCACCTTTGCGGCATCGCCGCTCATGACCGCCTGACCCAGTTGCGCGTCGAGCCCTGCGTTTGAGGGCTGAGCCGCCAAGGCAACCGGAAACATCAGCCCCGAAGTGATTGCCAAAAGAAGTGCAAAGCGTTTCATATTCCCCTCCGTTACTGCTGTTAACGCGGAATTTGGCGCCTTTTCTCCGGATCTCTCTGGCCTGCTCTTCCGGGGTTTTGATTTCGATCCTGCCTCGTCTCGGAAGATTTCCGATGATGAATACTGTATCGACGTTGATCTGTGCGATTTAGTGGCGCCCTTCAATGTTAATCCGCTCCATCGTCGGGTGGCCCATCCTTGCACTTTTTCATAGCACAAAGGTGGGAGCCGCGACTCACCCGTCAAATCGCCACAACGCCACGCCGCCCAGCAGGCCGGCTTCATTGGAGACAATGCTCACGTTCTTGCCCGGCGTGAAGAGGATTTTTTTGGTGTTGCCGCCGCCCAGGTAGAGGTAGTCCCAGTTGAATGTCGCCTCGGTCTGCTTGATGGCAGCTTCGAGGAAGTCGTTCCAGCGAGCCTTGCCGTATTTATCGAGACCGCGGCGGCCGAGGTAGTCCTCGTAGTTCATGCCTTTTTTGCGCCAGGGATGCACGCTCAGCTCAAGGCCGGGAACCAGGTGGCCGTTGGTGAATAGGGCGCTGCCCAGGCCGGTGCCCAGCGTGAGCACCAGTTCCACGCCGTGGCCCTTGATGGCGCCATAGCCGGCGACATCAGCGTCGTTGGCCACACGCACCGGCTTCTTCCAGCGCTCGATCAGCCTGTTTTGCAAGGGGAAACCTGACCAATCGGGATGCAGGTTGTTGGCCAGGATGCTGACGCCGCGCTTGACGACGCCGGGCATGCCGACGGAGACGCGGTCGAAGCCTGGCAACAGCCGGAGCAATTCATCAAGCCCGGCCAGCACCGCATCCGGCGTGGACATGACCGGGGTGGCGATGCGCAGCCGCTCGCTGACCGGCACGCCGGCCGCATCCAGCAGCATGGCCTTCAGCCCGGAGCCGCCAATGTCGATGGCCAGCGTGACGGGACGGGTTGGGTTCGGCGAAATCGCCGGGGCGGCGGCGGGTGTGGGAGCGGCGGGCGTGGGAATTTCAGAAGCCATTTGCAGGAATTGTAATGCCTGCGGCTGGGATTGCAATGTGCCGGATAGACGCGATATGCACAAGCGTGCCGCTCCGTGCGCCCCCATCCCCTAAACTTATGGTTGCCGCCCATGCCCGCTTATTGCGAAGTCGCGTTGCCCGTGCCGCTGGACCGCGTGTTTACCTACGCGGTGCGGGAGGGACAACTGCCGCAGCGGGGGGCGCGGGTGATTGCGCCCTTTCGCAAGGAAAAACTGATTGGGGTGGTCACAGCGGTCGACACCAAGGCTCCGGCGGATTTCGAGGTGCGCTATGTCGATGCGGTTCTCGACGACGAACCGTTGCTGAGCGATCATTTGCTCGCTCTGGCCGAGTGGATGGCGCAGTACTATCTGGCTCCACTGGGCGAGGTGCTGCGGGGGATGTTGCCGCTGATGGCCGAGGTGCGGCGCACGGTTTATTACCGCATTACCGATCTGGGGCGGGATGTGCTGGCGCGGAGTTTGGACGGGGATGCGCCGCGAGGTCTGGGGAAATCTCCCCAGGAGCGCACCGCAGGGGCTAAAGCCCACAGTGATTTGGATGCTTTTTCGGCACGACTAAAGTCGTTCCCTGACACGGACCAGCCAGACACGAACCAGGCTTTTTCCCGAGTCTCAAAGAGCGGATCGAAGCGCAAAGGGAAGCTTTCTGCCGAGGAACAGGACATGGAGCGGCGTGTGCTCACCCGTCTGGCTTCGGGCGAGCCGGTGAAGGTTTCCAC
>Ga0181517_10006201_pt1 | contig 10306 bp, 10 predicted proteins | sample PEATcosm2014_Bin_31_FD_119748 | JGI IMG/M metagenome (GOLD analysis project Ga0181517, IMG submission 119748) | Peatland microbial communities from MTU Mesocosm Facility, Houghton, MI, USA - PEATcosm2014_Bin01_30_metaG | ecosystem: Environmental > Terrestrial > Soil > Wetlands > Peat | place... | reverse complement strand
GCAAGTTACATCTGCAATGAACACCCTGTATTGCCTCCCGGAGGGAGGAGGGATAATAGCCCAGGACAAGCGAAGCGCAGTCCTGGGTTGCGGCCCAAAAAGGGTTTGAGCCCCGTAGGGGCGTAGCGAGGGCTTCCCAAAATGGGTTGTTCATAGGGAGCGGAGCGCAGCGAAGTCGAAGGACCCGCGGTTGCTTTTCCTCGCTATTCAACGGACTTCGGAGGCAAGACACCAGGGTGGGAAGGCGCGAACCTCGTTCAGTCTGTTCCGCATCTCCACTATTGATCCGGCAGCAAAATACTGTGCTGGGTGCCCCATCCTTTCCCGCGTATTTTGCGGGAAAGGATGGGAAACGATGACACTCATTTCTGGCCGGATCTATAACCTTCATCCCGCGCTTTTTTACTGGCGCTGGCCACGCGAAGCGTCTGCCGCACTGCAGGTGCCCGCAGGCTCCAGGTGCGCCGTAAAGTGACGCAGGAACGGCGCCTCATACGTCAGTCTCATGCCGCCGATCTGCTCCCGCTTCTTCCACACTTCCAGAATCACTTCCACCAGGTAGTCGACGTGGCTCTGCGTATACACGCGCCGCGGCATCGCCAGCCGCACCAGATCCATCTTGGCCGCACCGGCAAACATGAGCGTGCCAATCTCCACCGAGCGCACTCCGCCCTCCAGGTAAAGCTCGCAGGCCAGCGCCACGCCGGGGAACTGGTCGGCCGGAACGTGAGGCAGAAACGCCCGTGCATCGATGTACACCGCATGCCCGCCCGGCGGCTGCACAATGGGCACGCCCGCCTCGGCAATGTGGTTGCCCAGGTAAGCGGTCGACGCAATCCGGTAGCGCAGGTAGTCCTCCTCCAGCGCTTCTTGCAGACCCACGGCAATCGCCTCCAGGTCGCGCCCCGCCAGCCCGCCATAGGTGGGGTAGCCCTCGGTCAGGATCAGCAAATCCTTCTGCTGCTGCGCCACCGCGTCGTCGTTCGTGCACAGGAATCCGCCGATATTGGCCATCCCGTCCTTCTTCGCGCTCATCGTGCAGCCATCGCCCAGCAGGAACATCTCTTGCGCAATCTGCTTGGGTGTCTTGTCGGCGTAGCCTGGTTCGCGCAGCTTGATAAACCACGCATTCTCGGCGAACCGGCAGGCGTCGAAGTACAGCGGAATCCCATGTTTCCGGCACACCGCGCTCACTTGCTTCGCGTTCTCCATCGACACCGGCTGCCCGCCGCCCGAGTTGTTGGTCACCGTCAGCATCACCAGCGGAATCCGTTCCCGCCCTACGCGTGCGATCAGCTCTTCCAGCGCGGCCACGTCCATGTTGCCTTTGAACGGATGCACCAGCGCCGGCTGCTTTCCTTCCGCAATCACCAGGTCGACAGCTTCCGCGCCGGTCGATTCCACGTTGGCGCGGGTAGTGTCGAAGTGCGTATTGTTGGGAACCACGTCGCCCTTCTTGCAGGCGATCCCGAACAGAATCCGCTCCGCCGCGCGTCCCTGGTGGGTCGGGATCACGTGCTTGAAGCTGGTAATGTCTTGCACCGACTTGCGGAAGCGGTCAAAGCTGCGGCTGCCCGCATAGCTCTCGTCGCCCTCCATGATGGCGGCCCACTGGTGGGTCGACATGGCGCCCGTCCCTGAGTCGGTCAGCAGGTCGATCAGCACGTCGTCGGCCGGCAGCAGGAAAAGGTTGTGGTGCGCGGCCTTCAGCAGCCCTTCGCGCTGTGCGCGGGTCGTCCAGCGGATCGGCTCCACGCTCTTGATGCGGAATGGTTCGATAATCGTCTTCACTGCCATCTTGGGCCTCCCGGCTCTCGGTTGTTCTGCTGTGTTTTCGTAAACGTGCCAAAATCAGATTGGGTGCCCCACCTGTCATTCTGAGCGAAGCGCAGCGAAGTCGAAGAACCTGCGTTTCGCACGCTTGCGGCTGGCTCTCCAGTTGCAGCCAGTCTTACGGAGGGAGCATGGGCCTTCAGGCCCATGACAGGGCCGCAAATCAGGGTGGCCTTCAGGCCCGGGCCCTTGCCTCTTTGCGGCGTCCCTGCGAAGCACAACTGCTGTACTCCGCTCAGAAAACCAAGCCCTTCTATTCAAGGGCCGGATCACCGATAGTCTGCGGCCCTCGCGCTCCAAAATCGTAGGCCGCCACCAGCGGCCCCATCTTCCGCAATCCGGCGGGAGCGTCCAGTTTCTCCATCGCCAGTTCCACCAGCGTGAACTTCGGCGTCGCTTCGATCTCCGCCAGCGCCTGCTCCAGTTCGCCTTCGGTTGTTACCCGGTAAGTGGCCACTTCCTGCCCGTCGGCGAACACCGCCGGCAATGCCGTGTACTTCCAGTTCTGAATCTCGTTGTACTCGGAATGCGGGCCCAGAATCACCCGCTCGATGGTGTAGCCGTAGTTGTTGACCACGAAGAGAATCGGCTTGAACCCGTGCCGCAGCATCGTCGAAATCTCCTGCGCCGTCATCTGCAGTGAGCCGTCGCCGATGAACAGCAATTGCCGCCGTTCCGGCTCCGCCAGCAGCGAGCCCAGCATTGCCGGCAGCGTGTAACCGATCGATCCCCAGGTGGTCTGGCTGATGAACGTGCAATGTGCCGGAATCCGAATTCCGGAGAGCCCTGCCTGCGAGGTCCCGCTCTCCGCCAGGATCACGTCGCTCTCGCGCAGAAACCGCGCCATCCGCGGCCACAGTCGCGCGTGTGTCAGCTTGGCCTCATCCATCGGCTCGCTAACTCCGCTAACCCCGCTAACCCCGCTAACCCCGCTAACCCCGCATTCCGGCAGTCGCTCCACCAGCCCCGCCAGAACCTCCTTCGCCGTCACCCCTTCAAACGTGCGCCCGTCGATGGTCACACAGAACGGGTCCAGCACGATCGTATCCGGCTCATCGATGCGGTGGCTGAAGTAGCAGGTCGTGGCGTCGAAAAACCTCACCCCGATCGCGATCAGGCAGTCCGCGCCTTCGATCGCCTCCAGCGTCTCCGTTGAACTGGCCTCGCCGCTGTAAATCCCGCGATACAACGGGTGCTGCTCGTTGAAGATGCTCCGCCCGCTGGCCATGCTTGCAAAAGGCAGTTGCGCCCGTTCGCCCAGCGCGCAGATCAGCGGCCGCAGTCCGAAGCGGTGCGTGTCGGCGTCCACCAGCAGCGCCGGCCGCTTGGCTCGCAGGATGCGCTCCGCCAGCAGTTCCACCACCAGCGCCGTCTGCGCGGCGTCGCCGGTGGGCGCGTACGCCCCCAGCGGAGCCAGCGGCGCGTCGATCTCCAGGTATGAAATATCCGAAGGCAGTTGCAGATACACCGGCTGCTTCTCGCGTAGCGCCGTCCGCACCAGCCGGTCGATCTCGATGGCCGCGTTGGCCGGCGTAATCCGCGCCTGCGCCGCCGTGAACTGCGCCAGGCAGCTCATCACATCCTCGAATCCCCCCGTGCCCGCGGTGTGGTGCAACACATGGCGGTTGCGAATTGCATCCAACGGCGGAACCCCGCTGATGCAGATCACCGGAACATGCTCGGCTGCCGCGCCGGCAATACCGTTCAGCGCGCTCAGGTCGCCCACTCCGTAGGTCACCAGCAGCGCCCCGGCGCCTCTCATGCGCGCATAGCCGTCGGCCGCATAGGCGGCGTTCAGCTCGTTGCACGCGCCCACCCAATCCATGCCTTCGTGGGCCAGCACCTGCTCCAGGAACGCCAGGTTGAAATCCCCCGGAACCCCAATCAGGTGCTCAATGCCGGCTTCCTTCAGCCGCGTTATCAGATAGTCGCCGATGGTGATCCTGGGCATGGGGCCGGGTCCTCTTTCAAGTATTTCTAGCGCAATATTATTCTCATCGCCTCAATCCGCGATTGCAAAGTGTCATTTGATTTTGCTTATCATCGCAATAAAAGAGTCAAAGCGAGAGGAAAACAGTGAAATAATTGCTGCATGAAGCAAGCCGTTGAGCTGGATGAGATCGATCGCCGCATCCTGAGCATTCTCCAGCAGCGTGCCGACATCCCCAACAACGCGCTCGCCGACGAAGTTGGCCTCACTCCCGGCCCTTGCCTGCGCCGCGTCCAGCGTCTCCGTGAGCAAGGCGTCATTCTCGGCTCCTCCGTGCATCTCGACCACCAGTTGCTCGGCTTTCAAATCTCGGCATTCGTCGAAATCTCTCTCGAGCACCACACCTCCGACGTAGCCGCCAACTTCCTCCGCGACATCGCCGGCAAGCCGCAGGTGCTTTCCTGCCACATGGTCACCGGAGACTGCGATTTCATCCTCCGCGTCCTGGTCCGCGACCTGGAGGAGTACCGCAAGCTCATATGGGACGACCTGCACCGCATCGAAGGCGTGCAGAAGATCCACTCCATCATGATCCTCGACACTCTCAAGGATCAGCTCAATCCCGACCTCACCGCCTGATCAGCCCAGGAATGTAATCGGTCCAGGAACGCAATCAGCCCAGGAATGGGTGCCCCACCCTCGCCGCGCTTTTGTTTTTGCGGCTACAGCGGCTCCAGGAATGATGTACCTCGGAGCCAATCCCCTTAAGTCGACGCGAGCACCAGCGAGTGGCGACCCTGAATGAAGCCGGATGGGGTATAGCTTTCCTGGAGCCACTCCTAGGGTGGGCGGGCACGAACCTGATCCAGTCCGCTCCTCCCATCCCCGCGATTCCTCATCCCGCGCGTTTCAAGAGCGTGGGCCACGCGAAGCGGTACGCCGCACCGCAGGTGCGCTATCCTGAAGGAACCCTGGAGGCCGCCTCATGCTCACCGCTGCCGCGCATCCGCCTGCCTGTCCCACGCCGGTCGAAGAGATTGCGGCGGCCCTCGAACGCGTCGGCCCGCTGCACGGCCTGCCTTTCGATGAGCGACTCTGGCTTGCCACGCACGGCGAAGAGCTGGTCGCGCAGGCCGGCGAAGTCCTCTTTGAAGAGGGCGCGCCCGCCGAAAAGATGATCCTGATCCTCAGCGGCGAGATTCATGTCCGGCGTCAGCAGGGCACTGCGATGGAGCTCTTTGTCGGTCGCGCCGGCCAGATGACCGGGCTGCTGCCGTTTTCGCGCATGAAGGGCTATGGAGGGCAGGGGATTGCCATCGCCCCGGTCTGGGCGCTGCTGATTTCCAAAAATCTCTTTCCTGAAATGCTGGCGGCCATTCCATCCATTGGCCAGCGCTCCGTCTCCACGCTCCTCGACCGCGTTCGCGAAGTCACCCGCATCGAGCAGCAGGCAGAGAAGCTCTCCGCTCTCGGCAAGCTGGCCGGCAACCTGGCCCACGAACTCAACAACCCCGCCTCGGCCGCCCAGCGCGCCGCTTCCAGTCTGGTAACGGAGTTGCGCGCCAACCGCCGCAACCGCTTCAAGCTGGTCAATCTCTGCCTCACCCAGCAGCAGGCCGATGCCGTTGAAGCCTGGGAGCAGGGAATTATGAAGCGCTGCGAGACGGGCCCTCCCTTTGCGGGCGATTACATCGTCCGCGAAGAGGCCATTCGCGCCTGGCTCACCCGCCTCGATTGCCCGGACATCTGGGAAGTCGCTCCGCAGCTTGCCGACCAGGGCGTCACCCTGGCCGATCTCGATCAGCTGCATCAAGTGATTGGCTCCGCCGACACTTGTGTCATTCTGCAATTCTTCGCGCGTTACCTGCGTTCTTCGCGCTCCGCCGAAGCGCTGGTCAACTCCACTGCCCGCATCTTCGATCTCATCGCCGCCATCAAGGACTACTCCTTCATGGATCGTGCGCCCATCCTCCAGGTCGACGTTCCCGCCGGCCTCGATGCAACCGTGCAGATGCTCCAGTCGCGCATGGGGAAAGTCAAAGTCGAGCGCGCCTACGAGCCCGGTCTGCCCTGCATCAGCGCTTACGGCAGCGAACTCAACCAGGTTTGGACCGCGCTCATCGAAAACGCCCTCGACGCCCTCCAGAACCAGGGCCAATTGCGGCTCACCTGCAGCTCCGAAGGAGAAATGCTGCTGGTCGAGATCTGGGACAGCGGCCCCGGCATTCCGCCGGAGATCAAGGACCGCGTTTTCGAGCCTTTTTTCACCACCAAGGCGCCAGGGTCGGGACTCGGCCTGGGCCTCGACAACGCCATGCGCATCGTCCGCAAGCACTGCGGACATCTCAGCGTCCGTTCCGAGCCAGGGTCCACCTGCTTCCGCGTACGCCTGCCGCTGGACCAGTTGCAAGCTTACTAAAAGCATGAAGATGCTCACCAAAGCGCCGGAGGCCTTCCAGACGGATCGCCTCCACTTTCGCCGGCCGTCTCCCGCCGACGCGCAGGCCATCTTCTATCGCTATGCCGGCGACCCGGCCGTAACCCGCTATCTCAGCTGGCCCACCCACCGCACCGTTGCCGACACCTATGCCTTCGTCGAGTGGAGCGATGCCGAATGGGAGCGCAGCCCGGCCGGACCTTACCTGCTCTTTACCCACGAAGATCGCGGCAAACGGGTCCTCGGCAGCACCGGCCTGCTCTTTCAAAACCCTCTTGTGGCTTCGGTTGGCTATGCGCTGGCTCAGGATGCATGGGGGATGGGCTACGCGTCGGAAGCGCTCCAGGCGATGGTTGGTCTGGCCCGCGGCATCGGCGTTTGCCAACTCAATGCCATCTGCCACGCGGAACACCAGGCTTCCGCGCGCGTACTGCAAAAATGCGGTTTCATTGCAGAGGGAGTCGCCGCGCACCCGACACGATTTCCCAACCTGGACGGCGCGGTCTTTGCCAGCGTACTGAATTTTTCAATGCGCCTCTGAAGTTCGGCCCCTGACACCCAGACGGACACAGGTACCCCACCCTCGCCGCGTCTTTGTCGTTGCGGCTAGGGAAGAGAGCAATGAAACTTTCGAGGAACCTGCTCCCGCCTGACTTTTCGCGAAGCGTGCTACTTTTCCACTTCCACGCCCCGCCAGAAAGCCACGTGTCCTTTGATCTTCCGTGCGGCGGGCTTGGGGTCCGGGTAATACCAGGCAGCGTCCAGATTGTCCTCCCCGTCGATCAGGATCGTCATATAACGCGCCTGACCCTTCCAGGGACAAGTCGAAGTCGTGCTGCTGGGGCGAAAATACTCGCGCTTCAGGCTGGCTTCGGGGAAATAAACATTCCCCTCCACCGTTTCCGTTGCATCGCTTTCGGCGATGACCTTACCGTTCCAGATTGCTCGTGCCATGTTTGATCCCGGTTGAATTCACTTTCTATCCCACTATCGGCTTCTTGACCCGAACGATGAGCGGGAACTTGTATTTTGCCGTGTTGTTCTCCTGCCTATTTGGCTGCCATGATCGAGTCGATATGAACGCTCTTCTTGGCCTCGTCGGTACTGGCCGAGATCGTCACCTTATCGCCATAGAACGCCTTCACGGCGTCGGGATTGTCGATCGTCCATACGGTCTTCTTGCCGGCGTCCACAAACACCGGGGCCATGCCGCCGTCAATGCATTTCTTGACGCACGCAGTGCCGCTTCCGGCGTGTTTCGCGCCGCACATCGAGTCCGAAATCCAGCCCGTAATCTTGGTGGACGCCGCGTTGGCTGTGAAGGTGCCGAGGGCCAGTACGGCCAGCATCAGGAGCAAATTACGCTTCATTGAGACCTCCATGAATACCTCCGGAGAGCGGGGAATCGCTTTCCGTTCCCATCATGCTCCAATCGCCCCGAATTCGACAAGTGAAATGATTCTTTTCCCGGTTCCGACGCGCCGAGCGGCCAACGCTTGTTCTCTCCGCTCCTCCAGCCTTATGGCTGACCGGCCTGGGGTGATCCAGGCCGGCCAGCCGCGGAATGGCCTTCGTCCGAGGGGGGATTGCTTTTCGGGGCCCGGGAAAGCACAGACGCAACCGGTCGTGCTACTTTGCGCGCGCCAGGCGCATGGCTTCCACGTTCTTCGCGATTACCTCGTAGCGCCCTGCCGCCGCGGTGAACCGGTTCACCAACTCCGAAGTCTTCACCATGAATGCCGGATTTCTTTCCCGGATCGCGTCCAGAATCGGGACGAACTTGGCCAGCAGAAAAAATCCTTCGCCGTTGCAGTCCACAAACAGTTCGGCCGAAACCGCTCCGTGCAGCACCATGGCGGCGGCCATCTCCCAGTAGCTCAACACCTGCCGCAGGAAGGCATTGTGCGGGTCCGCGGGGTTCTGGGCAACGGCAAGGTACTCCTCGAGCGTCGCCGGCCAGAACTGGCCGCCCACCCAGGCGCGGGCTTCGCGCATCACCGGTTCTCTGCGCAGTTCATAAAGTCTCAAAATGATTTCGGCATCGGCGGGTGTTGCAAGCATACGTTCCATAAGAAGCCTCCGCTGCCCATGGTAGCAGTTCACCTGGCGCGCGGGGCGATCGGTCGCACCGGAGGGTATTGGAAAGTCCTGGAAGGAATCCTGACAGATTTATGCCGAGTCAGCAATCGATCGATTTTCCGGCACTCCAGCCTTTCGGTTACGCCAAATCTGTCTTTGCTGGCTCCGCGGGAGCACGCTGTTCCCCCGTCGCCGCGCCCGCGGCAAGTTCCTCGTCCGTGTAGTAGCGGCCTGACCCATCCAACTCGCCCGTGGCCAGACGCCGAGAGACCTCGGCGAGAGCCTGGTCGAACGCATCGAGCATTTCCTGAGAAGTCATCGCCTTCATGTCAGCTCCTTAATCTTCAGCCAACGTTCCTGGTCATGTATCTCCAACGACGATCCGTCTTTTCTGGATGCAATCAAAATCCCATACTTGCCGCTATTATCGTAAATCGCCGCCGTGTTCGCCAGGGGCAAATACAGGTGGCGCATGTTCCAAAGCCCCTTCTGGTAGCGTCGGTAAACGACATCGTCAGGGATAGAATGCCCGCCCTCGCGCGTCCGCCTGGCCACGCGAGCAATCGAATCCTCCGGCGTGGGCAGCCAAAGATAGTAAAGCGAAATGCTCCATCTGCGGGCTTTGCAGTCCTTTAGAAAGGGGAGATAGGATTTTCCTGCGCAGGTCGTTTCCAGCGCGAAACTCTGACCATCGCGGACAAATGATCGCATCCGCTCAATCATCTTCCGCCCGGCAGCCATAGCCACTGCATCAACGTTCTCCGGCGAGATCTCTCGAGCTATTTCGTCTGCGTTCAGCAACGGATGAAGGCCGAAAAACTCCGGCAGCAGCACCCGCGCCGCAGTCGTCTTGCCCGCGCCATTAGAGCCGCCGAGAATAACGATCTCTTTCACGATCTATACGCTTGTCGCAACGCTTTCCGGCGAGTGCCGCATCCTTTTCGCGCTCTCTGCGGAAAGGATGCGGTGCTTATCTTAGCTCATGCCCGCTGCAACGCCTTCCGCACCGTCTTCTTCGCGGCAGTCTTTTTTACCGCCGCCTTTTTCGCCGCCGGCTTGGCCACTACCTTCGCAACCGCCTTGACAGGCGCTTTCGCCGCCGCCTTTTCCAGCACCGGCCCGTGCGTCTCGGCCGTCGGCAGGGCGGGCGCGTCTCCGATGCGCTTGGAATAGCTGCACTCAACGGCTACCGGTGTTTCGGCCGCACCCTTGCCGCGCTTCTTGGGCACCACTTCTTCCTCGACGGCCTTCTTCTTGTTCGGGCACTCCAGGAAGATCCCCGACCGCAGGACCTTTTCCACCAGATACGGGCTCTTGCACTCCGGGCACTTCTTCGCCACCGGCTTGTTATTCGACGTGAAGTCGCACTTGGGATAATTCGTGCAGCCCCAGAACAGGTTGCCCCTGCGCGCCTTGCGCTCGGCCAGGTCGCCCACCCCGCACTTGGGGCACTTCAGCCCCTCGATCAGGTTCTGCTTCACGTATTTGCATTTGGGATACCCGGAGCACGACACAAATTCCCCGTATGCCCCCTGCCGCAGCACCAGCGGTTTGCTGCACTGCGGGCAGTTCTCGCCAGTCGGCTGCGGAGCCGACTGCTTCTGCTGCTGTTTCTGACTCAGCTTGCGGAAGGTCTTGCAGGGCGGATCCTCGTTGTAGCCTGGGCACGACATGAACATCCCGAACGGGCCGCGCCGCAGCACCATCACCCGGCCGCAGTTCTCGCAGTACTCCTCCTGCTCGCCTGCTTCCTGCGCTTCCGGAGTGTTCAGGTCCGGCTTGTCGGCGTGGTTTTCCTTGGTAAATGTGCAGCTGTTCTTGTCTTTCTTGTTATAGGCCGAGCACGCGAAGAAGCTGCCGAACTTGCCCCACTTCAGCAGCAGCGGCGACCCGCAAAGATCGCACTTCTCGTCCGTCTTCTTCTCCATGCGCTTGATGTCTTCCATCTTCACGCCGGCGTCTTTCAGCTCCTCCACAAAGTGGTCGTAGAACCCGTTCATCAGGTCCGTCCACTTCTCCTTGCCGTC
>Ga0181517_10006200_pt1 | contig 10307 bp, 6 predicted proteins | sample PEATcosm2014_Bin_31_FD_119748 | JGI IMG/M metagenome (GOLD analysis project Ga0181517, IMG submission 119748) | Peatland microbial communities from MTU Mesocosm Facility, Houghton, MI, USA - PEATcosm2014_Bin01_30_metaG | ecosystem: Environmental > Terrestrial > Soil > Wetlands > Peat | place... | reverse complement strand
GACGAGCAGAAGCGCCCCATCACGGCCGGCGGGTTTGTTGACACGGGGCCGGTAATCTTCCAGGACATCACCAAGGAGGCTGGCCTCGCCGGTTGGACCCACAAGATGGGCGTGCCGGAGAAGAAATTCATTGTGGAGACGAACGGGTCGGGCGTTGCCCTGCTGGACTACAACAACGATGGCTGGCTCGACATTTACCTGGTGAACGGCTCAACCCTTGCCGCGCTCGACGGCAAAGAGACCCCGCCCAAGGCCGCGCTCTTTCGCAACAACCACGACGGCACGTTTACCGATGTGGCGGAGCAAGCAGGGGTGACGAATGACCGCTGGGGCTATGGGGTGAGCGTGGCCGACTATGACAACGATGGCTGGCCCGACATCTTTGTCAGCAACTTCGGCAAGAATCGGCTCTACCACAACAACCACAACGGCACGTTTACCGATGTGGCGGAAAAGGCGGGCGTCGCCCTGGGCAACTGGTCGAGCGGGTCGGCGTGGGGAGACGTGACCGGGGATGGGCGGCTCGACCTGTACGTGGCGGGGTATGTGCATTTCGACCGCGACAACCCGCCAATCACCGGAACGAAATCGGTGGGATATGTGAACTGCATGTACCGGGGCGTGGCCGTCAACTGCGGTCCGAGAGGCTTGCAGGGCGAGCCGGATCACCTGTTTCACAACAATGGGGATGGGACGTTTACCGACGTGACGGTGAAAGCCGGCGTGGAAGACAAGGAGCGGTACTTCGGCCTTACGTCGATGATGGTGGCGATCAAAGGCGACGGCAAGCCCGACATCCTGGTGGGCAACGACTCCGAGCCGAATTACCTGTACGTGAACAAAGGCAATGGGACCTTTGAGGACGACAGTTACGCTTCGGGGTTCGCGCTGAACAAGGACGGGCGGGAGATTGCGTCGATGGGCATTGCAGCCGGCGACTATGAAAACAACGGGCAGCTGGATTTTTTCATTACCGACTTTGGCGACGACTACAAGGTTCTGTTCCATAACGACGGGGATCTGAGCTTTACCGACGTGAGCTACAAGGCGGGAGTGGCGCAACCGTCCATTCCGTTTGTCGGGTGGGGCGATGGATTCATCGATTACGACAACGACGGCTGGCTGGACCTGTTCATGACGAACGGACACGTGTACCCCCAGGTGGACCAGCACGATTGGGGAACGAGCTGGGCGGAACGGCCGCTGCTCTTCCATAACGACGAGGGCAAGGGCTTTTCGCTGGTTCCGGCTGTGAATGGGACAGGGCTGGCGGTGGTAACTCCAGGGCGAGGCGCGGCGTTTGGCGACCTGTTCAACGATGGGAAGATCGACGTGGTGATCAACGCGATCGACAGCGTGCCCGTGCTGCTGAGGAATGTGAGCCCGGACCACCATCACTGGGTGGAGATCGGCCTGGTCGGCGGCCCGAAGAGCCCGCGCGACGCCACCTGCGCCACCGTCTATCTGACGGCAAACGGGATGCGCATGCGCCAGGATGTGCTGTCAAGCGGAAGTTACGTCTCGTCCAGCGATCGCCGGCTGCACTTTGGGCTGGGAGATGCAACCGATGGCGGGACGGCGGAGATCCATTGGCCGAGTGGCGCGAAGGAGATGGTGAAGATTCCAGCGTCCGACCGGATCTACACGATCAAGGAAGGCGTGGGGATCACGGGCGCACTGTGCGCAGGAAAGCCCTGTGCCGTGGCGAAGCGTGGGCCCGCGCCGAAGCACGGACCTGTGCCGAAGGCCGCGAAGCAGTAAAGGCCCGGGCCTGGGGCCTCGTAAATTCGCCCTTATTCCGGGGATTAAAACGCCCTGCTCCCTCCGCCCGCTTTCTAGAAAACGCCCGCCATGTACACCTCAGCCGGGTGATGGGCCTCAGACTTGAGCCCGCAGGAAGCGAGCACATTGGGCGAGAGCGTGATCACCGGGCAATGAGAGTGTGCCAGCACCTTGTAGACCACGCCATGCCGGGTGATGGCGGCAAACGCCGAAGCCCCCTGCGCACCAAGAACGATCAGATCCGCCAACTGTGCCCGTCCCTGATAGAGCAACTCCTCAGTGGGATCGCCCGGGACAACGATTGTCTGCACGGTGATCTTGCCTTGCAGTTCAGGAGGAACCAGGCCGAGCAAATCGGCCTCAATCTGGTCGATCGACCGGCCAGCGAGCACTTCTGCGCTCTCCTGCGGCCGAATCACGTGTTGCAGGATGAGCCGGGCTCTGTGCTGAAAGGCAAGTTCGGCGGCAAAGGCAGCGACAACGTAGCTTGCTTCCTGCAGGCTTACGGCACAAAGGATGGTGCGGGTCGCGAATTTCCGGTATTGGCCATCGACAGCCTCGGGGCCGACGATGTAAACGGGCACCGAGGAAGACCGAAGCACTGCCTCGGCCACCGAGCCGACAAGGAGCTTTCCGATGGGGCCGGGCGAGTGCGTACCCATGACCACGCGGTCGATCGGACGTTCGCGCAGGAAGGCGAGGATCTGGTCGGCGGGAAGGCCCGGCCGGACGACGATCTCGCAGCGGATTCCCGCCTGCTTTGCCTCAAGAGCCAGCGGTTCGAGGCTTTTCATTTCTGCTTGGGCAGCGGCAGCGTAGTCGTAGTAGCGGATGCCCGAAGTCTCAGAAGCTGCTACCACAAGCGTGTCGTACGCGTGAAAGAGAATAAGGTCGGCGCCAAACTCACAGGCTTGCGCAAGGGCAAAGGAAAAGGCCCTCTCATTGGCGGGAATCTCGGATGCGAAGAGGATGGTGGAGGGTTTGCTCCAACCTGTCCGAATGGAAGCTGCCATGGGAACCTCCTTATGAGGTGCGGTCAAGACAGTATCAATTTCCCTGACGAGCACGCAGTGCGCCGCCGCACAGGTTAAAGTGATTTGAATCACTCAAATTGCGCTTGAACCACGGTTCCTGAACCGCCTACGTTCATCCGTTCATTAAGAGGGACGCGGCTCCCTGCGAATCGTACTCCTGTGCGGGGATTGTGCGCCTGTTCGGAGCGAGAAGTCCAGCCGTGGGCGAAAAGTGCGAAGGATTTCCGACCTAAAGTGATCCTTATCACAGCCGGGGCCGCAGGGAGGGGTATTTCCTAAGACTGGATTGAGGAGCCGGAGCGAGACAACCTGAGGTGCTTCCCCTGTTTTGGAGCCGCTCAGGTGAATGCGCCGCCGGTTCCTGGAGGAGGCCTCATGCAGCCAATGCAACCGATGCACACGATTCCCGCACGCGGCGGGTTGAACTTTGATGAGACGCCGTTTCTGGCCATCTGGGAGGTCACGCAATCGTGCGATCTTGCCTGCAAGCACTGCCGCGCTGCGGCGCAACCGATTGCGCATCCTGACGAGCTGACCAACGCCGAGGGCAAGGGTCTGATTGACCAGATTGCAGATATGGGCGTGCCGATCTTTGTGTTCACGGGCGGGGATCCGCTGAAGCGGAAGGATGTTTTCGAGCTGATCGAGTATGCCGCGTCGAAGGGCGTGCAAGTGGCACTGACACCGAGTGCGACGCCCCTGCTGACACGCGAGGCGATGCAAAAACTGAAAGACGCCGGATTGGTGCGGCTGGGGATTTCGCTGGACGGGTCGACGCCCGAGATTCACGATGCATTCCGGGGATTGCCCGGGGCATGGGCACGGACCATCCAGGCGATCGAGTGGGCCAATGAGGTGGGGCTGCCCATCCAGGTGCACACCACCATCAGCCGGCACAATGCACATGATCTGGATAACCTCTGCGCGTTGTTTGAGAAGCTGGCCATCGTGATGTGGAATGTTTTCTTCCTGGTTCCCGTGGGGCGCGGTCAGCAGGCGGATCTGCTAAGCGGCGAAGAGTTTGAGAACGTGTTCGGCAAGATCTACGAGCTGTCGCACCGGGTGAGTTTCCAGATCAAGACCACCGAGGCGATGCACTACCGGCGCTACCTGCTGCAGCACAACCTGGAAGAGCGGAAGATGGGTCACGGGCACGGTGGGGCGAGCGGAGGCCCGATGCCGGCGAAGATGGCGGCGGCGCTGGGATATGAGCCGGGCGCTCCGACGGCGGACGCGCAGACGCGGACGGCGAGCTGGGCGACGCGGCGCGTGAACGACGGCAAGGGATTCATGTTTATTTCGCATGTGGGTAATGTTTATCCGAGCGGCTTTTTGCCGATTCACGCGGGGAACATTCGCGAGACGCCGCTGGCCGAGGTCTATCGGGAAGCGCCGATCTTCAAGAGCCTGCGCGACACCAGCAAGCTTGAGGGCAAGTGCGGGGCGTGCGAATACAAGGAGATCTGCGGCGGCTCACGCGCGCGGTCCTATGCCATCACCGGCAATCCCCTGGCGCAGGAGCCCTGCTGCATCTACCAGCCAAAGAACTGGGATCCGGAGCTGGAGCAGAAGGCCGATGCGTTCCGGCATTTGCAGCCGAATGAAGTGCTGGTGAAGCTGTAAGCGGCATTCCTGGAGAGAACGAGGTGCAGTTCCGGCCGCCAGGCTGGGTGGGATTGCAATTCCTGAATTGGCGGTGATGCGTGCGTCACAAAAAGATGCGGCGCGCGCTCAGTTCGTCTCACACTCGGTGATCAGCCTTCCACCGCTTACGGTGAGAGCGTAAGTATAGTTTCCGGCGCCGAGAGGACTCTCCCCAACATAGTCAATTGGAAAAATCTCCAAGGGGCCGGTCGGGGTCAAAGCATACACGTGACCATATCTGTAGGCGCCCTTGATCGTCTGATACTTAGTTCGTTCCCCTCTCCTGATATCGCCAAACGATATGCCGTTGACTGAGACATTCTTGAGGTCCATAGCGGAGCGGTTCTCGACTCGAATACTTGGCGGCGCTTGGATCGGCGCTGTTTTAAGGCATCCGATTGCGGAGGCAGCGACGACAATCGAGAGCGTTGTCAGGCAGATCCTCCTCCTTGAATTCTGCTGCTCCATTCGACCAGTCTCCTTTGGGGGTCGCCCGGTTTTACTCACCAAAACAGATTGGACGTCGCAGAATGCTGAAGGGCTGGTGGCTGCGCGCGTAGATCCGCGAATACTTTGTTGGTGCGGTTCTCGTTGCCCGTTATAAGAAGCGCAGCAGCGAGTCGGGATGGCGCTTCTTGACGCGGGCGAACCAGGCGCAGGGGAAGTAGAGCAACAGGACTACTGCGAGCCACATGGCGCAGACGATGCCGAGGCCCTGGCCGTAAGGCTGCCCATCAGGCGGGTAGTTGAGGAAGAATCCGCCGTGGAAGAGCCAGGCAACGGGCTGGTGGCTGAGGTAGGCGAGCAGTGCTGCGGCCAGGTGAATCACGTACAAGTGCAGGATGTAAAAGAAGAGCGGGACGCGGCCGTAGGTCTCGATGACGCGGCCAAAGCGGCCCCAGAATCCCGCGCCGCCGATGGCGAGCAGGATGAAGATTGGGCCGAGAGTCATCAACAGGTATTGGAGCGAGGGCGGATATTTTTCGACGTCAAAGAAGAGGATGAGGGTTTTGGAGAGGTCGGGGAGCACGTGCCAATTGCCGGGGGTGGAGTGGGCTATCTCGGCGGGCGGGTTGCCGTAGGCGTTGGTGGCGCGGAGCAGGGCGAAGAGAACTAATGAGCCCGCGCCGGCCCAGAGCAGCGTGCGGCGGGATGAAGATGAGTTGGGCTGGAAGAGGGTGCCCATGCTGTAGCCGAGCAGGGTGACTGCACACCACGGAATCAACGGGAACAGGACGAAGAGAGCGAACTCCCCGAAGTGCGCGCGTCCGGAACGGTGCAGCACGAAGAGCAACCATTGGCATGAATGGAAGTCGGTGGGTTTGAGGCTGTCGAAGAGGTCGTGCGTACAGATGATAATCAAGGCGACGGCCATGATGAGCCAGCGCGGCAAACGGACAAACGCCGCAAGCAGGATCATGGACAGGCCCAGACAGCAGATGACGCCGAACATGCCCCAGCCGGGGTGGAACGTCCAGGCGAAGCCAATGACCGTGAACTCCAGCACCACCAGCCAGAGACCGCGGGTGACGAGAAACCGCTGCAATGCGGCGGGGGAATGCCTGGTTCCGTAGAGGTATGCGCCTACGCCGGCTAGGAGGAAGAACGCCGGGGCGCAGAAATGGGTTACCCAACGGACGAGGAAGTAGAGGGCCCAGGTCTGGTCGATGTCCTCCGGCTGGAAGGGGATGTTGCAGATGAAGTCTCGCGTGTGGTCGAGGGCCATGACGACCATGGCGAGGCCGCGAACGAAGTCGATGGAGCCGATGCGATTGGCAGGTTGGAGGTTGGGATTCTGAATGGGAATCTCCCTTTGCAGGGCGGATTTTCTCGAATTGTACCCCGGCTGTGGCGGGGCTGAGAATCAAAACACGACACGCAAATTGCGTAAATATCTACGCAATTTGCGTAAGGGCCCCTTTAGTGCCCGGACGATTCGATATTCACTTTGCCCCTGAACCTGGAGTAGACGAAAACTACGTAACCGATGGCTAGCGCCATGCCAACTGCCCACCAGGCCAGACCCACGGCAAGCGTATGGGGGCCGGAGAGAGCCTTAGCCAGAGTGATGTCGCGGTCCTGCCCCGTGGTGGCGGGAAGCAGCGTGGGGTAGAGCCCCCAGCATGCGCCCGCGAGCAGGAAGAACAGGTAGAAACAGGAAGCGAGGAATGCTTTGAGGGGCTGGGCTGCGCGATTGAAGTACCAGATGGCACCGAGGGATGCAGCCACCCCGGCTGGAATGATGAACGCAACGGGGTGGTCAAAGTAGTTGTTCAGGCTTGAGGGGCGAACGGCCATCGTAGCCCAGAGGCTGACCAGGGTGAGCAACGATACGACCAGACAGAGCGCCGGGACGAGCCGGCGCGCACGATGCTCCAGGTCGCCTGAGACCTTCATCACGAGCCAGAGAGATCCGTGGAGGGTGAGCGCAGCAAGGGCAAGGACTCCGCCGATCACGGTGTACCAGTCGAGGATGCCGGGATGCGGGCCAGGCTGCCAGTTGGTCCAGAGGGGGAGAAAGAAGTAGCCATCCGCCTGGAGCGGAACGCCGCGGAGAACATTGGCCAGCGCTGCGCCGAAGAAGATGATGAGGAGTGTGCTGGAGACGCCGAAGACGCCGTCGAGCAGGTCGCGCCAGACGCCGACGTCAATGTGGTTGCGCAACTCAAGGCTCACGCCGCGCAGGATGAGAAGCCAGAGCACGATCATCAGAGGCAGATAAAAGCCGCTGAAGGCTGACGCATAGAGGAGCGGAAAGGCGAAGTAGAGCGTGCCCCCGCCGGCGAGAAGCCAGACCTCATTGCCGTCCCAAACCGGGCCAATGGAACGGAGCGTGGCCTGGCGCTCAGCCTCGGTTCGCACGAGGAACAAGTGAAGCACTCCGACGCCGAGATCGAAGCCGTCGAGAACGATGTAGCCGACGATCATGATGGCGACGAGCCAGAACCAGATAAAACCCATCATGGAGACTCCTTTCAGCGAGTCAGCGAGTTAGCACGACAGCGAGTTAGCGAGTAAGTAAGCCCGCGCGAAAGCCGAGGATCTCTTCGCAATGGTTCACAACATACAATTCCTCCGTTGGCCTTGGCATCGTCGGATACCCCATTAGTGCGCATCTACAGCAATCGCAGCTTCCGGGGTGGGGCCATGGCTGATTTCGCGATAGATGAGCACGGTGAAGAGCAGCCCGAGCAGCGTGTAGATGCCCATGAATCCAATCAGAGTGAACAGGCCATTGCTGGCTGAGACCGTGTTTGAATAGCCCTCGCTGGTTCGCATGATTCCGTAGATAAGCCAGGGCTGGCGCCCGAGCTCGGCGGTCATCCATCCGGCGGTGTTGGCGATATAAGGCAGAGGAAAGCTGAGCAGCAACGCCCAGAGAACCCATCGTGCTTTGTGGAGTTTTTGCCGCCACAACAGGAATGCAGCGACGAGCATGAGAAGGACGAACCAGGTTCCGAGCCCGGCCATGATGTGGTAGGCGTAGAAGAGCAACGGCAACGCTGTTGGCCACTGGTCGCGCGGAATCTGGTCGAGCCCCTGCACTTCAGCCTTGGTGGTGCCGTAGATGAGGAAGCTCAGCATGTCGTTGACGACGATCGGATTGTCGATCTTGCCTGTTTCCTCGTTGGGCTGGCCCATCAGCACCAGGCCCGCGCCCTCTTCGCTGTGGAAAAGACCCTCCATGGCGGCAATGGCGGCAGGTTGGTTATGGGCCACGTACTTGCCGTGCAGGTCTCCGGTGGGAAAGATGATGGCGATTGACGAGATCAACCCGGCGATGACGCCAACTTTGAGGAAGATACGCGCAAACTCAGTGCGCTTGCCTTCAAGAAGGTAAAACGCGCCGACTGCGCTCATGACAAACGAACCTGTGATCACAGCGCCCGTCATGTTGTGCATGTATTGGAGGAGCGCCCAAGGGTTGAGGAGCAATTGCCAGAAGCTGGTGACCTCAAACTGGCCATTAGGGAGCCGGGAGTAGGCGACGGGGTGCTGCATCCAAGCGTCGGTAACGATGATGAAGAAGCCGGAGACCCAGGAGCCGACGAAGATCATTACGGCCGAAAACCAATGGAGACGCTTGGATATGCGCTTTCCTCCGTAAAGAAAAAGCCCGAGGAACGCCGACTCGAGAAAGAAGCTGAAGACGCCTTCCATGGCCAGCGGCTGGCCGATGACGCCGCCGGAGAGGCGCGAAAAGCGAGCCCAGTTGGTTCCGAATTCGAACTCCATGGGAATGCCCGTGACCACGCCGAAGACGAAGTTGATGCCAAAGATCTTTCCCCAGAAGCGGGCCGCCTGATCCCACAGCTCGTGGCCGGGGCGGAGAGCGGCCGTCTTGAGGACCACGATGAGCAGCGCCAGGCCCATGGTCAGCTGGGGAAAGAGGTAATGGAAGGTGATGGTGAAGGCGAAGTGCAGACGATGGATCAGTTCTGCGGTCATGGAGGGGTCTCCAGAGCGGTGTGCAGCGTAGACCTCCGGGCGGATGGGCCACCGCTGGCCTGTGGCCGGAGGATTGGCGAATCAGTCGAAGGATGACGAATGAAGTGCGGATAGATGATAGCGTGCTGCACCAATTCTAGACCCACGCGTGATTTAAATCACATGCGGTTGAGGAGGCAAGGGCAGAAGATGGGATTGCGAGGCACCCGAAGGTACTAGGGTGTTTCAAGCTCCGGAGAGCCGGTGGAACCGTTGGCGGGACTTTCGTTCCGGTTAGAGGCACATCCCCATACGCTGGCCTGGAAGTACTTTAAGATTAGGTGAGGTCAACCGATGCGAACAGCGATCATTGGCGGGGGAATTGCGGGACTGGCGGCTGCCTATGAGCTGGAGAAGGCGCGCGCGGGCGGAGCGGAGATAGAGTACACGCTCTTTGAGTCGCGAGAGCGGCTGGGGGGATCGCTTTCGTCGGAGATTGTGGGGGGGACGGTTCTGGAGCGGGGGCCGGATTCGTTCCTGACGGAGAAGCCGGCGGGGATAGAGCTCTGCCGGGAACTGGGGCTTGGAGAACAGCTAACGCCTTCAAACGATGCGGACCGGAAGACCTACATCCTGGTGAAGAACCGGATGGTGGCGCTGCCCGATGGACTGATGTTTCTGGTGCCGACGAAGCTGGTGCCGACGGCGTTAACCTCGCTGTTTTCGATCAGGACCAAGATCAAGATGGGGCTGGAGTTGCTGCATCCGCCGCGGCCGACGGGGTTGCCTGACGAGAGTGTGGCGGCGCTGGTGGCAAGGCACTTTGGGACGGAAGCTGTGGACCGGCTGGCAGACCCGCTGCTGAGCGGAATCTATGGCGGAGACGCCGCGCAACTGAGCGCACGAACGGTGCTGCCCAAGCTGGTTGAGATGGAGAGCGAGTACGGTTCGCTGACGCGGGGAATGCTGGCGGCGCACCAGAAGATGGCGGCAAAGGCGAAGGGGGCAGCGCAGAAGAACGGGAATGGTGCAGGGCCGGGAGTTGGGCTGGGCAGTGGGTCGAGCGCGGGACGGCCGGCACGGACGATCTTCACGACGCTGAAGGGTGGGATGCAACAGCTGGTGGATGCGATTGAGGCGAAGCTGAAGCCGGGATCGGTGCGGGTGGGGACAGCGGTGACAGCACTGGATAAGACGGCGACTGGCTGGGCGGTCGAGGCCGGGGGTAATCGCGAGCGCTACGACGCGGTGATTGTAAGCTCGCCGGCGTGGGCTGCCAGTACGCTGCTGAGCGGAGTGGACCAGACATTGAGCAAGGACCTGGCGGGCATTCCCTACTCTTCGTCGATCACGCTGAACCTGGTGTATGAAGAGAAGAAGCTGCCAAAATTGCCGGATGGATTTGGGTTCCTGGTTCCG
>Ga0181517_10006197_pt1 | contig 10309 bp, 6 predicted proteins | sample PEATcosm2014_Bin_31_FD_119748 | JGI IMG/M metagenome (GOLD analysis project Ga0181517, IMG submission 119748) | Peatland microbial communities from MTU Mesocosm Facility, Houghton, MI, USA - PEATcosm2014_Bin01_30_metaG | ecosystem: Environmental > Terrestrial > Soil > Wetlands > Peat | place... | reverse complement strand
TCCGCGTAATAGGGCAGCGTGGGATCGGACAATTCGACGTAGAGCCCCTCAGTCTGGGCTTGAATCAGGCAAAAATTACTGCGGTGCGACCCGAAAGTCTTGATGGGAAAATCAACGCCCCAGTATCCCTTCTCGTTGCCAAAGTCCGGATAGATCTCATCGGAACCGAGATTCCCGTACCACATGGTCCGGACCGCCACGGTGGAGTTGCTTGTGGGCGGATTCAGGTCGCCGAAATACGGATAGTCGACGGTCTCTACCGTGCAGGTGGATTTGTTCTCGAGCGTGGTGTCGAAGGTGAGTTTGCCGTTCGTCAAAGTGACGGTAGCGGTCAGCGTAATGGGCAGCACGCCTCCGTGTTCGCTGGCAAGATCTTTCCACACAATGCGCACTTGGCTGTCTGAAATCTTCACGACACTCGCAGCCTTTTGTTTCTGCCCAAGCACAAAGTTGGCGCGGCGGCCGGGAATGGGAACAAGCATCCTGAAGGATGCGCCGAGTGCCGGTCGACGTTCCACTGTCCATTTCGTCGGCTCGTGCTCCATCCGCGTGAGAGCGCCTGTGACGGGATCGAAGGCCACCAGGAAATCGTGATCCTGCAGGATCACTTCGCCTGCAATATCCGCCGCTTGCGCCGTGCTCAGCTCCAACTCGGCCGTCAGAGCGCTCATTGCGGCAAGTCCCGCCAGCTTATTGAATGTCCGTCTGTCCATCTCTATCCTCTAGTCCTCCGTCGGGGCAGCGCCCTTGGGGAAGTTCAAATTTCGTTTTGTTCCTGCGGGGTCTTCCAACTCAATCGAGCCGCGGATCCTACGGAGGGCTTGCATGCCTTCGGCACATGGTAATTTCGACCAGGAGATCGGTTCCCTTCGCAGACATCGGGCTTTAGTCGAAAGTTCCTGCTTTGAGATTTTGCGGGTGAGATACCGGTTTCCCGCAAGCCATCATATGTTGTGAAACTAGAAAGCGTCAACTCAGAAGCGATGCGGCCTCGGCTGCTCCGGCACTGCGGCCATTCCTTCACGCAGGTTTACGGCCATGGTTCCGCGCATCAGCTTCGCCTGGAAAGCGAAGCAAATGTTGGTTAATCTCTCTATAGTTGGCCGAATTTTATCCTTTATCCCCAGGAGGAATGTCCAATGGCAAAATCCACGAAAAAACCAGGCGCCGCTGCGAAAGCCGCCGCGAAACCGCGCAAGCCGGCGGCAAAAAAGACCGGCGCTCGCGCAAAAGTGACTCCGATTTCGATTTCGCACGAGAAAGTAGCAGAGCTCGCGCATCACTTCTGGGCCGAGCGCGGCGGTACGCACGGATACCACGAAGACGATTGGTTCCGCGCCGAACAGGAACTGCGCGGCAAAGCGTCCTAGCTGCTATCTAGAACACGTTGCAACCATCTGCCCTGCACCGGGGCATAGTGTTAGCTGCGCCGAAACCAGATTTTCGAAGACGTTACCAATGGTTTTGCTTGCCGGCGCCGGAGGCACATTCGTAACTCGTGGGCGGCTATAATTATCTAGGCGAATTCCCCGATTTGCGCGGATACCGACGCATTTCTACAGGCCGTTTTTGAGATGCAGTTTCAAGGCAGTCATTTAGAGAGTTGGCGTCCCGTCGTCTGGATGAGCGCCCTGGCTCTCGCCGGAAGTATCGTCTTCACGGCCATCGATTTGGTGACGCACGAGTGGAGCACCGCCATCGTGACGGGCACGCTCAGCATCCTGCTCGCCGGCTTGCTGTATCTCATCCGTCGAGCCAGTCACCTTGCGGCTCAGTTTCTCTTCGTCCTCACTGCGGCCGGTTGCCTCCTGATTCTTGTCGCTATCTTCCACCTGCATCTGGCGTGCGTGTTCTGGGCGTATCCCTTCCTCTGCATCAGCTACTTAATCTTGGGATCGGGCAGGGCCAGCGTTCTGATGTGCATCTTCTGCCCGGTCGTGGTCTTCGGCGCCTGGCACTGGACCACGCACGAGGAATTCCCGCGCGTAATAGGCTCCCTGGTGCTCACCTGGATCTTCGCGCTTATTTTTTCTACAAATAGCGAGCGGCAGCACGCGGAAATGGAACGGCTCGCGGCCCGCGACCCGCTGACCGGCGCCGCCAATCGCCGTGAGATGGAAAAGGAAATCGAGCGCGCCGTCAATTTGCGCGCCCGCCACAAAACACCGGCGTCTGTCATCCTGTTCGATCTGGATCACTTCAAGAAAATCAATGACGACCGTGGGCACAATGTGGGTGACACGGTACTGATTGAAATGGTTGCATCGGTCTCAGCTCGTTTGCGCAAAAGCGACCGCCTTTTCCGTACGGGAGGCGAAGAGTTCGTCGTGCTTCTGCAGCACAGCCGCCTGAGCGAAGCCTATGTGCTCGCCGAATGCCTGCGCAATATGGTGCAAAGCAATACCTTCGCCAGTCTGCCTGGCCTCACCATTTCGCTCGGAGTCGCCGAGCTGGAGGCCGGTGAGCCGGCCCCCGATTGGCTGCGCCGCGCCGACGACGCTCTTTACCGCGCCAAGGAACTGGGCCGCAACCAGACGGTTCGCGCCGTTCCACGCTTGGCGGAGTTACCCGTCGGCTAGACTGCTCAGCTTCAACTTTTGAGAAGGATGATTTCAGAGAGGGACGTCCCGCCCCCGGCGCGCAAGTGCGCCGAGAGCGAGGAATGCATCTATTGCAGATTCGCCATCAAGGCTTCGAGAGTGGACTTCGGCGGACGCGTCACGGACTCGGGTAGCGTGGCCAGCGGCTCATCGACTAAGTTCAGCTGATCGATAAACGTCGGCTTTTGCGTATTGATATAGAAGACGCCGGTGAGGACTTCGTCCTTTTCATGCGCTTCCATCAGTGTACGCACCGCGTTGGCTTTGTCGGTTGGGTCGTAGTCTTCAAGCAGCTTGCGCAGGCGCAACTGCGAGCCGTCGTGCATTTCCACGTCGTAGACCTGGCCCGAATCGTAATCCACTTCGATATCGTCGAAGCTGGCCACAAAACCGATCTCGTTGATCGGTTCGTCGTGGTCTTGCAGGAACTTGTAGCTTTTGGTCGAGCCCTCATGGTCGTTAAACGTGACGCAGGGACTGATGACGTCGAGCATCACCGTACCCTTGTGCGCGATTGCCGCCTTGAGCATGGAAAGCAGTTGCTTCTTGTCGCCCGAGAACGAGCGGCCCACGAATGTCGCGCCCAGTTGGATGGCGAGAGCGCAGGTATCGATAGGCGGAAGATCATTGATCACGCCAGTCTTCAGCTTGGAGCCGAGGTCGGCCGTGGCCGAGAACTGGCCCTTCGTCAAGCCGTAGACGCCGTTGTCTTCGATGATGTAAATCATCGGCAAGTTGCGCCGCATGAGGTGCACGAACTGTCCCATGCCGATGGAAGCCGTGTCGCCGTCGCCAGAGACGCCCAGCGCAGTCATGGTGCTGTTGGCTAATACGGCGCCGGTGGTCACGCTTGGCATGCGCCCGTGCACGCTGTTGAAGCTGAACGAGCGATTCATGAAGTAGGCGGGGCTCTTCGACGAGCAGCCGATGCCGCTCATCTTCATCACGCGCTCCGGCTCGACGCCCATCTCGAACATCGCGTCGATGATGCGCTCCGAGATCGCGTTGTGTCCGCAGCCGGCGCAAAGCGTGGACCTGCCGCCGCGATAGTCCACGATCGGCAGCCCAATATGATTCAGTTTCGGGCCCTTGGCCCCACTAGCAGTTGCGGTGGCCATTACAAGCCCTCCTTAGTTGCGAATTCGTCCGTGATCGTGCGCGCGTCTATGGGCAACCCGTTGTAGTGCAGAATGCTGCGCAGCTTCACCACCTGGTCGGCGGGAAGGTCCAGCTTGAGCAGGCTGGCCAACTGCGCATCGCGGTTCTGTTCCACCACGTACACGCGTTCATGGCTGGCCACAAAGTCGTGAATCTCCTGCGCGAATGGAACGGCGCGGATGCGCATGTAGTCCACGCTTAGGCCGTGCTCGTTCTCGATCTGGTCGAGGCTCTCGCGCAGCGCAAAATCGGTGGAACCAAAGGCCAGGAAGCCGATCTTCGATTTGCCGTTGCGATAAGTCAACGGCGCCGGAACCAGCGTGCGCGCGTATTCGAACTTCCGCGCCAGCCGATCCATCACGGCCACATACTCTTCGGGGCGCTCGGTGTAGCCCGCCGCATCATTGTGTCCCGAGCCGCGCGTGAAATACGCCGCCTTGGGATGCATGGTGCCGGGAAGCGTGCGCCAGCCAATGGCGTCGCCATCCACGTCACGATAACGTGCGAAACCGCCCAGCTTTTCGATCTCTTCGGCAGTCAGCACCTTGCCGCGATCGAGCGGCTTCTCAGGATATGCAAACTGCTCCGACATCCAGTTGTTCATGCCCAGATCGAGATCGGTAAGCACGAATACCGGCGTCTGCAAACGCTCCGCCACATCGAAGGCCGCATAGCCAAACTCAAAGCACTCTTTTACGTTGCCCGGCATTAGAACAGGATGCTTTGTGTCGCCGTGCGAAAGCAGCGCCGTCGAAAGCAGATCGGCCTGCTGGGTACGCGTCGGCATGCCCGTCGAAGGCCCGGTACGCTGCACGTCAAAAATCACGCCGGGAATCTCTGCGTAGTAACCAAGCCCGGTAAACTCTGCCATCAGCGAGATGCCCGGTCCCGAGGTCGAGGTCATGGACCGTGCGCCGGCCCAGCCCGCGCCCAGCACCATGCCGATCGCCGCGAGCTCATCTTCGGCTTGCACCACCGCAAAAGTGGCCTTGCCCTCCGGCGTCACGCGAAACTTCTTCAGCAGATCCGTCGTCGCCTCAATCAGCGAGGTCGACGGCGTGATCGGGTACCACGCCACCACCGTCACGCCGGCGAACACCGCGCCCATGCCGCAAGCCGCGTTGCCATCGATGATGATCTTGCCTTCAGTCTGGCTCATCTGCTCGATGAAGTACGGATCCTGCTTGGTGAAGTTGGTCCGGGCATACTCGAAGCCGGTTTCAACAGCGCCGAAGTTCAGGTCGAAGACCTTCTGCTTCTTGGCAAACTGCTTCTGGACGCACTTTTCTACGACCTTCAGGTCGAGGTGCAGCAGTTGCGCCACCACGCCCACGTACACCATGTTCTTGACCAGCTTGCGCAGTTTGGCCTCGGGACATAGAGCCGCGGTGAGCTTGTCGAACGGCACCGGATAGCAGACCACATCGTCGCGATACTGCTTCAGGTTAAAGTTTTCTTCGTAGATGGCTACGCCGCCCGTGGGCAGCGAAAGCATGTCCTCGCGCGCCGTCTCGGCATTAAGCGCCACCAGCACGTCCGATTCCCGCTTGCGCGCCACATAGCCGTCTTTGCTGGCGCGGATGGTGAACCACGTGGGCAATCCGGCAATGTTCGACGGGAACAGGTTCTTCCCGCTCACGGGAACGCCCATCCCGAAGATGCTCTTCAGCAGCACGCTGTTGGCGGACTGCGAACCCGATCCGTTCACCGTGGCTACATTAATGGTGAAGTCGTTGACGATGCGCGGACGCGCGCTGCTTTCGCCCTGTTCTTGTCCCAGGGCCAGGTTTCCAGTCGCCATGTGGCGGGATTCCCTTCCGAAAAAACTTGAGCGATTTGATGCGCCCCAAGAGCGCCGGACCACCCTCTAGAGGATGCCGGATCATCTCGCCCCAATATGTGATTATAGTCACTTCTGAGTGTCAGCGTCTCAAACTGCGCCCCAAGAGTAACTCCCCTGAATGGGGCATGGGTTGGAGCCGCCCATTTTGGAATTCATTGTCAGTAACATGCTTTTTTTCATCAATTTATGGATGGCCAAAAGGCTAAGAGCCCGACGCGGTATTGAGCGCGAAGCTTCGTGGAGAGTGAACAGCCTCAAGTCGAGCTTGAAGCAGTTCGTCGATCCGGCCGACGCTGCCTTGGCGCTGATGGCGTACTGCGGACGTGAGCGGTCACGGATGTTCGGCTTTCAGTGCCTTGAGCCGCGCCTGGGCGAGCAGGTAGGTATCTTCCGGATCGATTTGGCCTTCAGGCTTCTCAACTTTCTCATAGGCCGCGATGGCCGCGTCGTCAACACCGTATTGCTCGTATACCAGGCCAAGTGCGTACCAGACGGCCGAATTTGGCAGGGAAAGGTCGTCTAGCGGCATGCCTTTCAGCAGCAAATCGCGCGCTTCGGAGGTCTTGCCCGAGGCAGCATAAAGACAGGCCAGCGTGTGCATCTCGGAAAAGCTGTTGTTGTGCGTCAGAGTATTCGACTGCCGCGAGGCCTTGATGGCGTCATCATTGACGCTGTTGTCGAAGAGCGCCGACCACGCGTACATGTTGTAATCGTTCAAAGTGGCTTTTCCATTGTCGAAGAGCATCTGATACGTGGCGCGATTTCCGGGCCAGTCGCCGCGGTACGCCAAACACCTGGCCTTCATCCGCAGCAGCTCTTCGTCGTCAGGATGTTTGGCGAGGCGCGAATCGAGCATCTGCTTCCAGTCGTCCCAATCCTTCAGCAACAGATCGGCGCTAGCAGCCAGGCCGATGGCGGTGTAGGAATCAGGAAAACTCTTAAGGATTTCAGCAGTCATCTCTTTCAAATGGGATCCATCTTCTGCGGTGCGATATCCGTTGGCGAGAAGCAGAGCGAAGTTCAGCCGCATGTCGCCTGCCGGAGCCTTCTCCCACGCCGCACGCAGGTCCGGCAGAAGATTGCGAATGGCGGAAGTATTCACGACCAGAGAAGCTGCGGCCCATCGCATCGCGTCCGGGTCGGGTGCATCGCCCACCGTCCAGAATCGAGGGAAAAGCGACCCCGAGAGGGGATCGTCGCCACCGCCTTTATGCTCCCACTCACGTATCCAGTCCAATAAAGCGCGGGCCTCTTTTTCGTGGCCATTTTTGAGCAGATAGAGCGCATAGTTTCCAGCCTGAGAAGGCTGGTGATTGCTCCCCACAAGACGATATCCGCCGTCTTCGCGGGTAACGAAGTACTGCGTAGGCAACCAGTTGAAACCTTCGGCGCTTACCCGGTAGCCGGTATCGTCAGCCCCCTCCGATTTGAGCTTGAGATTGCCGGCCACTACGTCAAGAAACACCGCCAGGGGCCAGTTGTAACTTCGGGCATTAAGATGTCCCTCGCCGCGGTCTTCTTCGTATCCCTTAAAATGGCGGCGCCACTCGTCATCGGAAGCAAAGGCATAATGCGTCCAGATCTCAGCGGCTGTGGTTTCCGCGTTCTCCGCCAGGGCGCCAGAAGAAAGCGTCAGAACCAAGCGCTGCACTACGGTTCGTGGATCGACAGCGGGCAAGTACTCGCCATTCCATGGAGCAAGATTTCGAATCAACGTAATCCGCTGTGCCGTACCGGCCGAATCCTGCTGGCCTTCAACGGCGGCGGAGAGGATGCCGGTGGCTTCAGGGTAAAGGCGCTTTTGCGAGAGCAAATTGCCTGCACTGGCGAGAGCCGCGGACCGATCATCGCCGCTGCCCCCAAGTCGATCTGTGCGTTCGATTCCGGCGGAAATGCCTTTCGCACCGCCTCCAAGCGCAACGGTGCCCGCAATCTCCAAAGCACGCCGGATTGCGCTCGATTGCACCTTGCCGAGCTCGTCCAGGAGTTCCTGGTAACGGCCACTGAAGTAGAGGTCGTAAAGAAAATCGTCCTCAAGGTTATCTCCCTCCGACTTGTCCTTTTCTCTCAGGGTGCGGAGTGTGGCAATGGCGTCGTCAAGATGGGCGGCAGCTGTGTAGCGCTCTCCTGCGGAGTCGTACTCTTCGAGGATTGCCAGATCGCCGGCGGCCCCGGAGTCGTCGGGATTGAGTGCGAGCGCCTTCTTAAGGCCGTTTGCGGCGCAATCCCAGTCATAGCCATACCCGAAGCGGACACCAATCTCGTTGAATTCGCAGACCCACCCGAGGATTTCGAAGCCGGCCGTGGATTTGGGATCGAGCCGGGTTGCTTCCTCGGCTTCGCTGCGCGCCCGATCGCCCAGGCCAGCTTTGAGAAAAGCGTAGGCGAGCTGCGCATGGCGAATGCCTTCAGAGGGGTGCTTCGCAATTTGGGCTCGATCGTTGGCCAGTGCCTCGCGAATCTTGCCCGCGGCAAGCAGTTTGGATCCTGTCTGATCGAACCAAATCGAGAGGGCGTCCTGCTTATACAAGGCCAGCACGGCATCGCGAAGCGCGAGAGCTTCATCGGTGGTGTATCGAGGTTCCGCAGTCTCAAAGCGGACAATAGCCACAATTTGCCCTTCAGGTCCGGTTTCGTAGTGCTGAGTGAGCACAGCGGGCCCCATCGGCGTGGTCTTGTTTTCAGGCAATGCGCGCGCCTGGAAGCCGTCGGGGGGCGTAATTGTGTAACGCCATTCAGTGGCGAAAGGATGAACGTCATACTCCGATGTGCGCGCTGCCACCGCGCGCTTGCGGTTCTCTTCCTGTTGAGGCGTCAGTTTCTCGCCCTCGGTTTTCGGATCGGTACGGAACCACCTGGGCAGCCGCTCTAAGATGTTGCCGTAAGGAATCCAGACCACAGCATTGTCGATGACTGTGTTCCCGCGCGCCGCATCGGTCATCTCCAGTTTCAGGGCGAAGGGTTGAGACAGGTCATGCGCGTCCCCATGGGTCACGTTGGTCAGAGACTTTGCCAGATACGTACTCTTCGCATAGTTTTCGAGATCTTCCCGCGTCTCCCGCGTCAGCTGGCCGCCGTAGACAGACCGGTATGAAGCGTCGATGTCGCCCCGCGTCATGGAGGTCTCGACAATTTTCGCCGGGCCATTATCAGCAAGTACGACGTCGCGCAATTCTGTCACTTGATCGTCATCCGGCTTGGGTGTCGGCGTCATCGTGAGTCCCGTGGTTCCTTGGGCAATGATTAGGGCTTCACGCCCTTCGTCCATCGCCGGCAGCGATCCCACAGCGGTGTATTCCGCGGTCGCGTCAATCCACAGCGCATTGGCTCCGGACACGGCTGGCACATAGACGATGGCGTGATCGAAGAGGTTCATTCCCGGCAAATCGGGATTGAGATCGTTGCCGGGCCCCGAATCGAGCAGCGCCATGTCCGCATTGATGCCCGCGGCCCGCAGCATAGAGACAAGTAATGCGGCTTTATCTTTGCAATCGCCGTAGTGACGACTGAGGACCTCCGCTGCCGGAGCCGGCTGCAAGCTGGCCTGACCGAATTCGATGCCGGTATAACGCACGTCCTTATGGAGTTCTGCGACGATACGCGCGATGGTCTCCATGCGATTCGCGCCAGGCTTCGGCAGCAGGCTCCTTACCTTGGTTGGATCGATGCTGGCTTCGGCAAGGCTGCTGTAGGCGGCTGCCACCGATGTCCAGGATTCGCCCGTGGAAAACTGCACAAATGGACCAGTGTAGTTGTGCGTAGACAAATTGATGTCGGACTCTACATGGGCCGGAAGATAGCCCTGTTCGACGGAAAAGTGGCGCACGTCCCCCGCGACCTCGTTCTTCACTTCGGCTTGCGGCAGTGCATTGAGGTTGAAACGAAAATTCGCGGCCGCAGGCACATCCACAAGCAATTCGGCGCGAACGATGGGAACATAGCGCGTGAAACTGTCGAAGTAGGCGCCGCCGCCCGAAGAGAAAGGCTGCTTGTCTGATCCCACAGCCTCTTCCTCGACGATCGCTCCCACTGAGATCGCGGGCAGCGGCACCTTGTGCAGGCGATCGTCTGTATAGGTGTTCCCGGTGCCTTCGCTCGCCGGGCCGTCGGTGATGGTTTTCGGATCGAGTGTTGTCACCTTCCCGTCCGGTGCGATGACGCGCGCGCGGATCTCCGGGGAATTCTGATACCACGGCGACCAGCGGACGCGAATTTCGGCCCAGTCGTCAACGCCCTCTTTGGTCTCGATCCGGTAGATCATGGTGTGCCGGTAGGTCAACCGGCCGGATGCGTCGAGCGAATAGGCGTCGCGTTCAAAGAGGACCGTGGCCTCAATAAATGGCTCGGCGGGGATTTTGGCCGCCGCGTTCTGGATGTCGGCCGGTGACGCGGCAAACCCTGGACCGGCAATCGGCCATGTGGGCGATTGCCCTGGCGAGACACAGGCAAAACTCGAAACAAATAGAGAAGCCAAAAGGACTGAGCAAATTGAATAGGATGGCATGACCGGGCCTCGAAATAAACTCAGGCGCATGCTGGGTGGGTACAACTTGAGCGCCTCATTCTTGAAGACAGCCAAGTCGCGCTGGTAGAGACCTACCGGAGCGTTGCATTCGCATCCACTCTGCCCTTGCTTGATTGGCTACCATAGTAGCGCAAGTGGTTCTACCGATGGCGGCAGCGCTTCCGCGCGGACGAAAAAACCGCT
>Ga0181517_10006192_pt1 | contig 10311 bp, 9 predicted proteins | sample PEATcosm2014_Bin_31_FD_119748 | JGI IMG/M metagenome (GOLD analysis project Ga0181517, IMG submission 119748) | Peatland microbial communities from MTU Mesocosm Facility, Houghton, MI, USA - PEATcosm2014_Bin01_30_metaG | ecosystem: Environmental > Terrestrial > Soil > Wetlands > Peat | place... | reverse complement strand
GCCGATCTTCTCGCGGATCTGGTTGATGAAGATCAGGCAGGTGTGCGATTTATTCACCGCTCCGGTCAGTTTGCGCAGCGCCTGCGACATGAGCCGCGCCTGCACGCCCATGTGGCTGTCTCCCATCTCGCCATCCAGCTCGGATTTGGGCACCAGGGCCGCCACCGAGTCTACCACCAGGATGTCGATCTGCCCGGAGGCGATCAATTGAGCCGTGATCTCGAGGGCCTGCTCGCCGAAATCCGGCTGCGAGACCAGCAGATTATCCACATCCACACCCAACTTCTTGGCATAGCTTGGGTCGAGCGCATGCTCCACGTCGATGAAAGCCGCGATGCCGCCTTTCTTCTGCGCCTCGGCGATGGCTTGCAGCGCGATGGTGGTTTTGCCGGAGGATTCCGGTCCGAAGATCTCGTTTATGCGGCCTCTGGGGAAGCCGCCGACGCCCATGGCGGCGTCCAGCGAGATCGATCCGGTCGAGATCACGGCCACCGGGACGATGGCGTCTTTCGATCCGAGTCGCAGGATCGAGCCTTTCCCAAACTGCTTTTCGATCTGGGTGAGGGCCGTTTCTAAAGCGCGCGCGCGCTCCTTTTCATCCATGCCGGCGCTAGCTCCTGTAGATGGGGTAAGAGTCTCATTGTATCAGTGGCGCCGGGCGGCGAAGATTCGGAAGATTATTTTGGCCTTGGTTCCCGTCACTTCACCGCGATCGTTGTTGCGGGACTCCAGTAATAGCTGGCGGCATATATGGTGATAGGAACGTCGCCGGTCTGCGCGCTCTCGGGAACCTGCACGTTGACCTGGGCCATGCCGGCAATCAAACCGGGCGCCTGGCCGGCGAACACGACGGGAGCCGGGGCGCCGCCAATGGTTGCCGTGATTGCATTCACGGGCGCCGGAAAAGGAGCAGCCAATGGACCCAGCGAGCCGTCCGGAATGAAAGGTGCCAGCGAGCCGATGCCGGTCAGGTAGACAGAGACCACGCTGCCTCGCAGCGCCGGGTTGGAGGCCGAATTGACCGTATTGTCCTGGTTCAGGATCGCCGCCTGGCCATTGCCCGTTCCGGAGATGGTGAAAATGCCCGGCGCGGCCACCGCCACCGGCAGTTTCATGGGGCCGATGGTCTCTCCGGCCGTTTGAACGCTCACGAAAGTGCTCAACCCGGTCGTTACTCCAAAAGGAACGATTGCGTTGATCTGGCAGTTGGAAGCATAGAGGATGGGCGCGGAGTATTGGCTGAAGGAGACGGAAGGCTTGTCCCCGAAACCGCTGCCGAACAGAGCCACGATTTCACCGGGCGCCACGGCGCCTTCCGGGAGAGTTGTGAAATAGCCGGGAAAATAGCTGGCCGCGTTGACTACGGAAGCGAGCGACGGCGCAGCCGGCTGGGAGAAATCCACCTTGGCCACGAAGGCGTCGGAATCGCCGCCGCCATATTCGATCTGGAAGGCGTGCGGCGTCGAGAAGAAGACTAGCGCATAGGCGAGGCCGGCGGAGTAGAGGCCGCCTTTCCCGTCCAGGGCCAGGTAAGCGCCCGGAATGGGCGACGATCCGGCCAGCGCCGAACCGGCCGCATTCAAGACCCAGACGAAGCTCGAAGGCGTGCATCCGGGTTGAGTTGTACCCGGAAAGGCGGTCTGGACCAGGCTCACGTAGGCTTGGCCGGCGCTATCTACCACGACCGGATACGCGGGCGCGGAACCGGCGAACGTCGAATATATCAGGTTGCCCGCGGCGTCGAACTTGGTGACGAATCCAGCACTGACACCACCTTGGGGCAGATTCGGCACGCCGCTGTATGTCGTCTGAAGCGCGCCGCTGGTTGTAGGGAAGTCCGGGGAGTTCGTGCCTCCGGCGGCGTATGCGGCGCCAGAGGCATCCACCGCGATGCTGCCTACGCCGTCCGCCTGGGAGCCTCCCAGATACGTCGAATAGAGCAAATGGCTGCCGGTGGCATCGAGCTTAGCGACAAAACCATCGCCGTAACTCAGCGGTCCCAGATCAGTGTCGCCGTGAAGGGTCCGCGAGACTGCGCCGGGCGTAGTGGGAAAATCCGGTGAAATCGTTCCACCCCCCACCCAAACGTTTCCGGCACCATCGATGCCTAGGCCCTGCGCGAGATCCCGACCCGAGCCGCCCAGGTATGTCGACCAGGCCAGCTTTCCGGCAGGCGTCAATTTCTCGATAAAGGCATTGGTGCAGGTGGCGCCCTCTGCCGGGCAGGGCGCGGGCTGAAAGGCTCCCGCCGTGGTGGCGAGGCCCGGGCCGGCTGAGCCGGCAATAAACGTATCGCCGGCGGCATCGGCTGCGATCGCGTATGGGGTGCCGCCGATAGCGACGGTAAAGAGAACATTTTGGCCCGAGGGATCCAGCTTGACCGCCGAGCAAGCCCCGGGCGATCCGGGCGGGGGACAGACGGCAAGCTCGATGTTCCCACCCGGGTCCATGGCCAATGCGACCGCCTGCGAGCCGGCCAGGCAGACCGAAAAATCGATGGCGGTTCCGGTGGTATTGAGCTTGGTCACGAACGCGCAGGGTTTACCCGCCTGGGGCGCGCCCAAAGCCGCGGAGGTCAAAGGGAAATCCGGGGACTGGGTTGTTCCCGCGACGTAAACCGCGCCAGACGAATCCACGGCGATGCCGGCGGCAAGATCGGCGTAAGATCCGCCCAGATACGAGACATAACTGACCAGGGGACCGGATGCTCCCAGAATTCCGGCGGTAGCGGCACAAAGCAGCAGGACGCGCGACAACATAAGCAGTCTGGGGCCTCTATCTCAAAGACCTTTGAGGAAGGATTTCCACTACAGCTCGCGAGAGCGGGCCCGAAAGCTGTGTCCCCCGGTGCGATTACAATCGAAGTTGACCCAATTCTCCTTTGAGCTGGTGGCCGAGTGCCCACACACCCGGGCGCGCGCCGGGTTGCTGCACACGCCGCACGGCACCATTCCCACACCCGTGTTCATGCCGGTGGGGACGCAGGCCAGCGTCAAGGGGTTGAACCAGCGCGACCTGGCCGAGGACCTGGGGGTCAAGATCCTGCTGGCCAACACCTATCATCTCTATCTGCGGCCGGGCCATGAAGCCATCGAGCGGATGGGCGGGCTGCACCGCTTCATGTCCTGGCCCAACTCCATCCTCACCGATTCGGGCGGCTTTCAGGTCTTCAGCTTGAGCGGCCTGCGCCAGATCTCCGAAGACGGCGTGCTCTTCCATTCGCACCTGAATGGCGACGCCCATACCTTCACGCCCGAATCCACCGTGGACGTGCAGTTGGCCCTGGGCAGCGACATCCTGATGGCCCTCGACGAGTGTCCGGAATATCCGGTGACCCGCGAGTACGCGCGGGAAAGCATGCTGCGTACGGTGCGCTGGGCCGCGCGGGGTGTGGATCACTGGCGCCGGACGGCTGGGCAGCCCGTGCGGCACGCCCTGTTTCCCATCGTGCAGGGATCGATGTTCGCCGATCTGCGCTGCGAATGCACCCGCGCGCTAGTGGATCTGGACGCGCCGGGATATGCCATCGGCGGGCTTTCGGTGGGCGAGCCGAGGCCCATCAGCCTGGAGATGGCCGAGGTCACCGCGGAGATCCTGCCGCGCGAGCGTCCGCGGTATGCGATGGGAGTGGGAATGCCCGGAGAACTGGCCGAATATGTGGCGCGCGGGGTGGACATGATGGATTGCGTGCTGCCCTCGCGCAATGCCCGCAACGGTTACCTGTTCACGTCCGAGGGGCGCGTGATCATCAAGCACGCGCGCTATAAAGAGGACCAGGCGCCCATAGATCCGGCGTGCCGATGCTATACTTGCAGTAGGTACTCCCGAGCCTACCTTCGCCATTTGTTCCTGTCCGGAGAGATCCTCTACGCCGCGCTGGCGACGCGTCACAACCTGCAACGGTACCTTGACATCATGGGGCAGATCAGGCACGCTATAATTTCGGGCTCATTTCCGGAATACTTGAAGACTGTTCGCGCGGCTTCCGCCCTTGCCGAGTGAACGTAAATTCGGATAAAACGTGGCTTTAAGCTTGTTTCTGCTGCAATCGGCGCCGTCCACCTCTTCGATGCTGGGACTCCTCCCCATTCTTCTGATTTTCGGCATTTTCTATTTTCTGCTGTTCATGCCCATGCAGAAGCAGCGCAAACAGCAACAGAAAATGCTGGCCGGTTTGCAAAACGGCAACACGGTGGTAACCAGCGGAGGCCTGATCGGAACGATTGTCGCCATCGAAAGCGACGACACCCTGGTGCTGCGCGTAAAACCGGATAATGTGAAGGTCCAGGTGACGCGCGCTTCGGTGTCGAGCATGATTTCGGGCGAACCTAAGAAGTAGTAACCTTAATACAAGGCTTTAAACTCCCATGCGAAAGAACCTGACGGCGCGGACCGTGATCATCGTCGCGACGATACTGATTTGCGTGTTCGGCATAATCGGCATCCCCAAGTCCAAGGCCGACTTGGTTAAGAATCTCGAGGATAATATCCGGCTCGGGCTGGACCTGAAGGGCGGCAGCCACCTGGTGCTGGAGGTTCAGGTTCAGGACGCGATCAAGGCCGAGGCCGATCAGACTATCGACCACGTCAAGGACGATCTGAAGAAGCAGAACATCGCCTGGGTGAGCATAGACCGCAACGACCCGCAGACAGTGAGCGACGCCGATAGCATCGTCGTCACCATCAAGGGCATTCCCGCGACCCAGTCCAGCGACTTCCGCAACATCGTCAACGAGCGGTATTCCACATATGTACTTACCGTTCTGAATTCCACGGATTATTCCATGCGCCTAAAGCCCTCAGACCTGGTGGAGATGAAGCGCGACACCGTGCAGCGAACGCGCGACACCATCGAGAACCGCATCAACCAGCTCGGCGTGGCGGAGTCTTCGGTCCAGCAGTATGGACGCGCGGGTGCCGATTACGAACTGCTGGTGCAGCTTCCCGGCGTGGACGATCCGGCGCGCGCCAAGGAGTTTATCGGCACGGCGGCGGTGCTCGAAATCGTGGCCGTGAAGGACGGGCCGTTTCCCAGCCGCGAGGCGGGCCTGGCGCAACATGGCGGCGTGCTGCCGTTGAACAGCCGGCTGGTTCGGGCCAAACCGCGCGCGGGACAGGAAGGCGAGCAGTGGTATCTGATCGATAAGTCGGCCGTGATTACCGGCCAGCAGATGCGCAACGCGCGCGCCAGCCAGGACGATTTCCGGAAGTGGGAAACCGCTTTTTCGCTGTCCCAGGACGGCGGCAAGCGCTTCGCCCGCTACACGGAGGCGAATGTCGGCAACAAGCTGGCGGTGGTTCTGGATAATCAGATCGTCAGCGTGGCCACCATCGAATCCCGCATTGAGGATTCCGGCCGCATCACCAACCTGGGGAGCGAAGAGGAAGCGGTGGATCTGTCGCGCTACCTGCGCTCCGGGTCGCTGCCGGCGGGTGTAAAGTACATCGAGGAGAATTCGGTGGGACCGTCGCTGGGCGCGGATTCGATCCACGAAGGCCTGGTGGCGGGCATCGCCGGTTTGCTGGCGGTGGTGGCCGTGATGCTCTTCTATTATAGGAAAGCTGGCGTGAACGCCGTGCTGGCGCTGTTCCTGAATACCGTGCTGCTGATGGCGGCGCTATCCTATTTCCACGCGGCGCTGACGCTGCCGGGGATCGCCGGAGTGATTCTCACCATCGGTATGGCGGTGGACTCCAACGTACTGATTTTCGAGAGGATACGCGAAGAGCTGCGAGCCGGCAAGGCGGTGCTCGCGGCCGTGGATACGGGCTTCAATAAGGCCTGGTGGACCATTGTGGACACGCACGTGACGACCGTGGTATCGTGCGCCTTCCTGTTCCTGTTCGGCGAAGGGCCGGTGAAGGGGTTCGCGGTGACGCTGACCATCGGTCTGATCGCCAACGTGTTCACCGCGGTCTTCGTATCCAGGACGATTTTCGAATACGAGCTCACCGGGAGCCGTCGGCTGGAAACTTTGAGCATTTAAGTAAGCGGGCGGCTCCGTCCGCCGGGAACAAAACGGAACAGGCTGGTGTCAAAACGATTTAAGAACCACCAGCACGGCAAGGTTCGATGGAGCTATTTAAAAACACCAATTACGATTTTCTGGGCAAGAAGTGGCCTTTCATCATTGCCTCGCTGGTGCTGACGGTGGCCGGTCTCGGGAGCATCGCCCTCAGGGGCGGTCTCAAATACGGCATCGACTTTAAGGAAGGCGCCTTGATGACGGTCAAGTTCGCCTTTCCGCCCCCCCTCGACCGCATTCGGTCGGCCATGTCGCGCTCGCAGAATATCAAGGGTGAAGTGAGCGTGCAGAACCTGACGGGCAGCGGAGCCGAGAACGAGGTCCAGATCGCCACCGAGGCCCAAGAAGAAGGCCAGTTGAACGTGAACCGCCAGGACATGCAGGACGTTCTGAACGCCACGTTCGCCCAGGGCGCGGCCGGGAAGCTGGATTTCAACAATACCGGGCAGCAGGCGCTGGTCGAAAGGCTGCGCGATCCGCTGGCGCATGCCGGTGTGGCGATGACCGAACCGCAGCTTCAGGACCTGGCGCGGAACCTGCTGGAAGCCCGCGACCGGCAGCACTCCGGGCTCGTAACGGATTTTCAACAGTTGGCCTCCGTTCCGGGTATAAACTCTGGTATTATGAACACTCTCAAACAGGAGTGTTACCTGGCGCCGTTCCACGTCATGCAGGTTCAGATGGTGGGTCCTAAAGTCGGGGCGGAGTTGCGGAAGAAGGCCGTGCTGGCGACGCTGTATGCGCTGGCGGGAATGCTGGTCTACATCGCCTTCCGTTTCGAGTGGATCTACGGCCTGGGCGCGGTGATCGCGGTTTTTCACGATACCATCATCACCATCGGGTTGTTCTCCTTATTCAATAAGGAAATCACGATGACGGTCATCGCGGCACTGCTCACTCTGGTGGGCTACTCGATGAACGATACCATCGTGATTTTCGACCGCATCCGGGAGAACCTGAAGATCCTGCGGCGGGAGTCGCTGGAATCCCTGATGAACAAGAGCGTGAACCAGACGCTAAGCCGGACCGTGATGACCTCGGGCCTGACTTTCCTGACGGTGTTGGCGCTGTTCATATGGGGCGGTCCGGTGCTGAACGGGTTTTCGTTCGCGCTGCTATGCGGGATTATCGTAGGAACGTACTCGTCCGTGTTCATCGCCAGTCCCATCGTTTTGTTCTGGCATAGCTACGCGGACCGGCGTAAGAGGCCGGCTCAGGCTGCGTCTCCCGCGGTTCGCGCGGAGGCGGTTCGCAAGAGCCCCAGTAGAGCGGTTAAGTGAGAGAATGGCCGCGGCGAGGCCAGAGGGCAAGGCCGCCGCGGAGACTAGGGAAAGGAAGCTTGTATGTTTGAGCAGACGTTCGTAGAGGGCGTTGGGAAGACGCGCAAGCCGTGGACCGTGTTGGTCGCGTTCATCGGCGAAATAATTTTCATCGGAATAGCGGTGCTGGTGCCGATGATTTATTTCGACGTTCTCCCCAAGACGACCCTGACCAGTTTTCTGGTGGCCCCGCCGCCGCCTCCGCCTCCGCCTCCTCCTCCCCAGGCCGCGGCTCCGGTGAAGGTCGTGAAGGTGATTCCGAGGCAGTTCGATGCCGGCAGGCTGATGGCTCCCAAGAGCATCCCGAAAGAAATCGCGGTCATTAAGGAAGAGGAGCTTCCACCTCCGTCGTCGTCGGTTGGCGGCGTAGTGGGCGGCATGGCGGGCGGCATGGCCGGCGGTGTATTGGGCGGCATCATCGGATCGGTTCCGATGGCGGCTCCGCCTCCACCTCCGCCACCGGTCAAGCAGGCAGCCGCAGTGCAACGGATCCGCGTCGGCGGAAACGTGCAGCAGGCCAAGCTGGTCAGACAGCCGAAACCGGCCTATCCGCCGCTGGCCAAGCAGGCGCGCATCCAGGGAGTGGTGCACCTGCAGGCGATCATTTCCAAAGACGGGACCATCCAGAAGCTGGAAGTAATCGGCGGCCATCCGCTGTTGGTTCCAGCGGCTTTGGAAGCGGTGAAACAGTGGGTGTATCAGCCGACCCTCCTGAACGGAGAGCCGGTTGAGGTCATTACTCAGATCGACGTGAATTTCACGTTGAGCCAGTAAACCGAGCGTTGCTTCCGGACGTCGGTATTTTGAAACAAATTCAACTCGCAGGAGAGAGAGAAACAACATGTTTTTGCAATTGCACGTATGGTCGCTTTATTTGCTCCAGGAAGGCGCGACGATCGGTTGGGATCCGCGTTCCATGTGGGCACAGATGGGCGTGCTGGCCAAGCTCGTCGTTACCCTGATGTTCATCATGTCGGCCTATTCAATCGGCGTCATGATCGACAGACTGATGGCGTATAGCGCGGCCCGTAAACAGTCCCGCGCTTTCGCTCCGGCGGTTGCCGGCGCCCTGCGCGAGGGCAAACTGGACGAAGCCGTAAAGATTGCGGACCGTTACAAGAAGAGCCATCTGGCCAAGGTTGTGGTGGCCGGTCTTCAGGAGTTCCAAGCTCACCAGATGAGCACCGAGATTCCCGGAGAAGAGATCGAAGCGTCCAAGCGCGCTCTGGAGCGCGCCGAAGCCATCGTGCACGCCGAACTGAAGCGCGGCGTCAGCGCCCTGGCTACGATCGGTTCGACGGCCCCCTTCGTGGGTCTGTTCGGCACCGTCGTCGGCATCATCAACGCGTTCCGCGGGATTTCCAACGAGAAGTCCACCGGTCTGGGCGCGGTTGCCGGCGGTATTTCGGAAGCCCTGGTCACCACGGCTATCGGTCTGTTCGTGGCCGTCCCGGCCGTCTGGATGTACAACTACTTCACGGGTAAGATCGAAGCCTTCGACGTGGAAATGGGCAACTCCAGTTCCGAGCTGATCGACTACTTCCTGAAGCGGAGCCAGCGCGGCGCCGGCGCCCGCAAGTAGTTTCGGTGATTAGCTGAAGTTGGATCCGGCGAGTTGAAGGGGGATCTCCCCACGGAGATCCCCCGCAGTACGCGGCTGGATCCGGGAGAAAATGCGATGCCGATTACAGGAATAAAGACGGACAAGCCCGAGATGAAGCACAACGCGCCGCCGCCGGTGGCCGACATCAACGTCACTCCCATGGTGGACGTGATGCTGGTGCTGCTGATCATCTTCATGGTCATCACGCCTATGTTGTCCAAAGGTGTGAGCGTCGATCTGGTGAAGACCAAGAACCCGATCGCGATGCAGGCCGCCGATAAGAGCGATGCGATTCTGGTCGCCGTCACGCGCAACGGGGACTCGTTCTTAAACACGACCAAGATGGCCCCCGAGGATCTTCCTTCCAAAGTGAAGGATCTTCTCACGAGCCGGCTCGATAAGACCGTGTTTCTGAAGGCCGATTCACGCGCCCGTTACGAGAAAGTGGTGACCGTGGTGGACAATCTCCGCGCGGCGGGCGTGGACCAGTTGGGTCTGCTGACGGAACAGATCCAGGGCGAGAAACCCAAGACGCCGGCGGCGGGCACAACCAAGACCGGCGGGCAGTAAGCGGAAGTATTTCTAAGGAGCAATTTTTATGTCAATGGCAGTCGGCGGATCCGCCAACGGTCCGAAATCTGACATCAACATGACGCCTATGATCGACGTGCTGCTGGTGCTGATCATCATCTTTATGGTGATCACGCCCTTGACGCCGCATGGGCTGGAGGCACTCGTGCCTCAACCGCCACCGCCGGGTGCAAAAGCGGATCAGTCCGATCAGCGGACGGTAGTCATCTCGATCAACAAGGATCACAGCATGATGATCAACCAGGAGACGACCACTGAGCAGACGCTGGGTCCCCGGCTGGAAGAGATTTTCAAGACACGCGCCGAGCGTGTAGTGTTCGTCAAGGGCGATCCGGACATCGAGTACCAGTTCGTTGCGCGGGCCATCGATATCGCGCACGGCGCGGGGATCGACAAGGTCGGCCTGATGACCGCAAAGGTGGAGGCCGGACAATAACATGCGCAAATTGGCTCTGATCTTGTCCGTGGCCGCGCTGGCGGTCCTGGGCACAAGCTGCCAGAAGCTGCAGTCCCGCGATTCACTCAATAAGGGCGTGGCCGCTTTCCGGAACGCCCAGTATCCCGAGGCGGTCGAGAAGTTCAAGACGGCGGTGGAACTCGATCCGACCTTCACGACGGCCCGGCTCTACCTAGCCACGGCCTATATGCAGCAGTACATCCCGGGAGCCGAATCGCCCGAGAACGTGCAGATGGCCAAGGCCGCCTACGATCAGTTCATGATTGTGATGGGGCAGGATCCCAAGAACAACGTGGCCATCGCCTCGATCGCTTC
>Ga0181517_10006188_pt1 | contig 10315 bp, 5 predicted proteins | sample PEATcosm2014_Bin_31_FD_119748 | JGI IMG/M metagenome (GOLD analysis project Ga0181517, IMG submission 119748) | Peatland microbial communities from MTU Mesocosm Facility, Houghton, MI, USA - PEATcosm2014_Bin01_30_metaG | ecosystem: Environmental > Terrestrial > Soil > Wetlands > Peat | place... | reverse complement strand
TTTCGACACGGTGCAGATGCCGCTAAACTGCTTTGACGCGACTTTCCGAAGTTTCGAGAGACAGGTACTGCCCGAGTTACACACCCGCGGAATAGCCCCGCTGGGTATGAAGAGCATGGGTGGCAGCGGCGAGATGGTGCGGCATGGCGGAGTTACCGCGGCCGAGGCCCTGCAATATGCCATGAGCCTGCCGGTAGCAACCACGATCAGCGGCATGAATTCAATGAACGTCCTGGAGCAGAACCTGGGAATCGTCCGCGGATTTCAGCCGCTCAGCGCCGCGGCAATGCAGCACTTGCGGGATCGCTGCCGTCCCGATGCGGCGGATGGCCGGTGGGAACTTTTCAAAACCACTAAGAAGTATGATGGCGAGGTCGGACGCATGCAACACGGCTTTCCAACGCCCGATGAACTGCCCGCGTGAGGTGGGGGCGAGCGGCCGAATCAGTTCGTGATGTAAGTTCCTGAACAGTTCGCACGGTTTCGCATCGTACTTTACTCTCTTCGTTCATCGTTAGCCCACGTGTATCACCCGCTTACTTCAACCTTACAGCGCTTCTGGCGCCAGTCCTTCAGAAGTAAAAGTGGAACTATCGCTTTCGCCCGAATAGCCTCTCTGTGAAACCTCACATACTCCGCTCTCCGCGTGTGTTACGTCTCACAGCGGCTCTTCCCCGCGAGCCCCGAAACGCGGTCGCCAAATGTACAATGTTTGCAGCATCTCGCTGCCTAGTGTGGTCTTGTGTGGATCGTTAAACTCGCGCTACGGCGACCTTACACGTTTGTGGTGATGGCTATCATGATGCTGGTGCTTGGCATCGCGGCCATAGCCAGCATGCCCACCGATATCTTTCCGTACATCAATATCCCCGTCGCGAGTGTGGTCTGGACTTACACGGGCATGTCGCCACAGGAAATGGCCGATCGGATCGTCACGGTTTCCGAGCGGGCCATGACCACTACGGTCAACGACATCGAGCACATGGAATCCAGCTCGTATAACGGCGTGGCGGTGATTCGCATGTTTTTCCAGCCCACCGCCAAGATCGAGTTGGCCATCGCACAGATTACCGCTCTCTCGCAGACCATTCTTCGGCCTCTCCCGCCGGGAACGTTTCCGCCTAACGTAGTGTCCTTCGACGCGTCCAGCGTGCCGATTCTGCAGCTCGGCCTGCAAAGCGACTCGCTCACCGAGGAGCAACTGTTCGATTACGGCCAGAACTTCATCCGAACCCAGTTAGCTACCGTGCAGGGAGCGGCCATACCTTTGCCTTATGGCGGTAAGTCGCGGGCCATCATGGTCGATATCGACCCGAACGCACTTTACGCCAAGCACCTTTCCGCGACCGACGTCTCCAACGCGATGAATATCCAAAGTCCCGTTCTACCCGCCGGCACCGCTAAGGTGGGCGACCGTGAGTACGTCGTCCAGATGAATAGCAGTCCGTTGACCGTGGAAGGCTTGAATGCGATGCCGATTCACACGGTCAACGGCGCCACCGTGTATATCAAGGATGTCGCCCAGGTGCGGGACGGCTATCAAGTACAAACGAACATCGTCCGCGCCGACGGCCGCCGTTCCGCTCTGCTAACGGTATTGAAGAGCGGCAAGGCGTCCACGCTCGCCATCGTGCAGGCCGTGAAAAACGCCTTGCCGCAAATCACCGCGAGCCTGCCGAGTAGCCTGCACGTCCAGCAACTCTTCGACCAGTCTCTCTTCGTGCGGGCGGCCATCAACGGCGTTCTGCGAGAAGGCGCCATTGCCGCGGCGCTCACCGGGATCATGATCCTGCTCTTCCTGGGGAGCTGGCGCAGCACGCTGATCGTCTGCATTTCGATTCCGCTTTCGATTCTGACCTCGCTGATCGTGCTCAGTCTTCTCGGCGAGACGGTCAACGTCATGACGCTCGGTGGCTTGGCGCTCGCGGTAGGAATCCTGGTGGACGACGCGACGGTCGAAATCGAGAACATCCATCGCAATCTCGGGATGCGCAAGCCGATCACACGCGCCATCCTCGATGGAGCGCAGCAGATCGCCGTCCCGGCATTCGTCTCCACGCTCGCCATTTGCATCGTCTTCGTTCCCGTGCTGCTCCTGACGGGCGCGGCGAAGTTTCTTTTCACGCCGCTTGCCATGGCAGTGGTTTTCGCGATGCTCACGTCTTATCTGCTGACGCGCACTCTGGTGCCCACCATGGTTCATCATCTGCTGAAGGGCGAGGCGGAGTTGTACCAGCGCGGAGAGGACGGCCACGCAGCCGAGTCGGAGGGCTTCATCTGGCGCGTCCACCACGCTTTCAACCGGCGCTTCGAGCGGGGACGCGCCCGATACCGCGGCGTGCTGGAATGGTCCCTGGGCCACCGCGGATTGGTGGCCGGCGTCTTTGCGGTGTTCGTGCTCGGGTCTCTGACGCTGGTGTCGGTGGTCGGCCGCGACTTCTTCCCGTACGTCGATTCCGGCCAGATGCGCCTGCACGTACGCGCACCGGAGGGCACCCGGATCGAGGAAACCGAACGCATTTTTGCCGGAATCGAGCAGGAGATACGCCGTATCATCCCTCGCGATGAAGTCTCCGAACTCCTGGATAACATCGGGCTGCCTAATAGCGGCATTAATCTGGCATACGGCGACACCTCGACTATCGCGTCGAGCGATGGCGATATTCTGATTTCGCTGAATCCCGAAACCAAGAGCCGCAATACGCAGGAGTACGAGCGAATGCTGCGCAGCGATCTGCGCGCGAAGTTCCCGGATGAGACTCTCTTTTTCCAATCGGCCAATATCACCAACCAGATTTTGAACTTCGGTCTGCCCATGCCGATCGATATCCAGATCATCGGCCGCAATGCGGTCGCCAATTATGTGCTGGCTCGGGAGATCCGCGGCAAAGTCGCGGCCATCCCAGGCGCCGTGGACGTCTTTATTCGCCAGGAAGTGAACACTCCCACCGTGATGGTCAACGTCGATCGCGTGAAAGCCAACCAGGCTGGATTGTCGCAGCGCGACGTGGCCAACAGCATGCTGATTTCGCTCAGTTCCAGCGGGCAGATCGCTCCCAACCAGTGGCTGAATCCGAATAACGGCGTGAGTTACCAGGTAGGCGTGCAGACGCCGCAATATCGCATCGATTCCTTTGACGCCCTGCAGCGCACGCCGGTAACTCCCGCGGATGACAGCGCCACGCAGCTTCTGCGCAGCCTCGCGAGCCTGCGGCGAACCACTTCCACCGCGCTGGTGAACCATTACAATGTGCAGCCGGTGTTCGACGTTTATGCCAATGCCGACCGGCGCGATCTCGGTGGAGTGGCCGGCGACATCGATAAGATCCTGGACCAGTACCGCGCCAATGCGGGGCGCGCCACTCAGATCGTCATGCGGGGACAGGTCGCCACCATGGAATCGTCCTTCATCCGGCTGGGGACCGGGATGATATTCGCCATTCTGCTGGTCTATCTTCTGATGGTCGTGAACTTCCAATCCTGGCTGGACCCGTTCATTATTCTGATGGCTATCCCCGGCGCACTCGCGGGTATTCTTTGGATGCTGTTCATCACCCAAACCACGCTCAACGTGCCTTCGCTGATGGGGTCGATCATGGCGATCGGCGTAGCCACCGCGAATTCGATCCTGCTTGTGGTGTTCGCCAACGACGAGCGCGCCGAGGGCAAGGACGCCGTTCAAGCGGCCGTCTCCGCGGGTTTCACACGGATGCGCCCAGTCATCATGACAGCGCTGGCGATGATCATCGGCATGACACCCATGGCGCTCGCGCTCGGCGAAGGCGGTGAGCAGAACGCGCCGCTGGGGCGCGCTGTCATCGGCGGCCTGCTGGTGGCCACGTTCATGACGCTGTTCTTCGTCCCGCTCATGTACAGTCTCTTGCGCCGGAATGCGCCTGAAGATCAGGACCGCATCATCGAAGAGGAATATCACGAAGGGGAGCCGCGGCAGTAACGCTGAGCGCATGGACGTTCCAGACGAACAATTACTGTCCCCTCCTCAGGAGACCAAGCTACTGCCTCCGGCCAGCCAGCCGGCCGGCGGAGTCTCGCATCGTGCGCGCTATCTCCTTGCTGGAGCCTTTGTAGCGATTCTGCTGGCGTTCTTTCTGCTGGGTTATCTTCCGCGCCGGAACCGCGAGCGCGTCATAGCCGCCCAGGCCGAACGCGAAGCCGAGGCGCTGCCCACCACCAACGTCGTGAAGGTCAGACAGGCCGCGCGAGTAGCCAACCTGCTGCTGCCCGGAAGCATCGTGCCGCTTACCGAAGCCTACATCTACGCTCGCGCGACCGGCTATGTGAAGCGGCGCTATGCGGATATCGGCGATCGCGTGCGCGAGGGACAACTGCTGGCCGACATCGAAGCTCCCGATCTGGATGCCCAAGTGTGGCAGGCGCAGGCGCAGGTGGCGCAGGCCGATCAACAGTTGGCGCAGGCCCGCGCCGCCCTCGAGAACGCTCAGGCGCAAGTAGAGCTGGCACGCGTCACCTGGGATCGTTACCGCGTCTTAGTCGAGCACGGAGCGGTGTCGCGCCAGGATGCCGACCAGCAACTCGCCACTTACAAGAGCGACGAGGCGCAAGTGCATCTTCAGGAAGCGGCCATCCGCACAGCGGAAGAGAACGTGCGGGCCAGCCGCGCCAACCTCGAGCACGAGGTCGCTCTTCAGTCTTTCGAGAGAGTGCGCGCCCCTTTCACAGGCGTCGTGACGGCGCGGAACTTCGATGTCGGAGCGCTGGTCTCGGCGAGCGGCGCCAGCCAGGGCCTCTCGACCACGCCCCTCGGAGGAACGCAGTCCTCGGGCGCGCAGGGAAATGCCGGCGCCAATGGCAGCTCGCCGGGAACTTCAAGCACCGGCCCGGGCAACACCACCCCAACCAGTCCGGGCATCGGAAACAGCGGCGAGCTGTATCGCATAGCGCAGATCGGGACCGTGCGCATTCTGGTGGACGTGCCCCAGGAGAATGCGCCGGCACTTCAGATCGGCCAGTCCGCCAGCGTCTTCGTCCAGGAATTTTCGAAAACGCTGTTCACCGGCCGCTTGACCCGCACGACCAGCGAATTGAACCAGACCACGCGCACCCTGGTGGCCGAAGTCGATGCGCCAAATCCGCGCGGTCAACTGCTGCCGGGAATGTACGCGCAGGTGCAATTTGCGGACAGGCGCTCGTCTCCGCCGCTGCTGATTCCCGGCGATAGCGCGATGGAAACCTCCAACGGCATGGAAGTGGCCATCCTCGTGGATCCGGACTCGCGGCAGAAACAGCAGTTGCAACAGCAGATCGACGAACAGCGGAAGCACTATGGCGACGGCAAGGCCGAACAACAACGGTTGCAAGAGGAAGATCGGCGTGCAGGGCTGGCCAAGCGCATCAAGGTGGTGAAGGTGGACGTGGGGCGCGACTACGGCACGGAAATCGAGATCACCCAAGGCCTGAGCGGTTGGGAATACGTTGTGGTGAACCCCGGCGATAATGTACGCGATGGTGCCCTGGTGGTTCCACGGGCCGCCCCGCCGATCGCCGGCGAAAGCGACCAGCCACGGCATCACGACGCCCCGCAATCCGGAATCGGCGCCCCCAGCATGGCCGCGCCCACCGGAGGCGCAGCGGGGCCAAGCGAAGATCAAAACGGCGGCGGTAACAAAGGCGGCAATAAGAAGGGTAGCAACAGTAAGAAGGCGTCCAGGGGAGAGAGTAAGTGAAGCCCTTGGCCATCGTGCTGCTTTGTTTCAATGCCACCGCTCAATCCGCGCACTGGTACGACTCGTTGGCCGGGCCTTATGTGGCAAAGCAGGCCCCGCGTGTGGACTTTACCAATTCTCCGCGCATCGAGGACCTGCTGCGCGTTGGAAATCTGTATCTGTCGCTTTCGGACGCCGTCGCTCTGGCCGTGGAGAATAACCTCGATATCGAAGTTCAGCGCCTCTGGGTACCCATCGCGAGCTCGGATGTCATGCGGGCGAAGGGTGGCGGAACGCTGCGCGGCATCACCTTGACAGTGCAGGAAGTTCCACCCGGGATCGGCGGGCCGGCCACGCCGCTGCTGAACGCCGCGGCCTCGGGTTCTTTGCCCACCACCACCATTCCGACCGGACTCATTGAAGAGACCGCCATCACGCCGACCACAAGCGGCATTTCTATCACGGGGGCATCGGGCTTCTCGGCCGGTCCGGCTATTCCGCCATTCGATCCGGCTATCGTAGGAAACCTGCAGTGGCAGCGTCAGACGACTCCTGAAACCACGACGCTGGCATCCGGCACGCCGATTCTCAACATGACCGCGTTCAGTGGATCGCTTGGGGTACAAAAGGGCCTTAGCCTGGGAACCTTGGTTTCCCTGACTTACGATGCCACCCGCGAGACCACTAACTCCGCCAACAGCCTGCTGAACCCTTATACATCGTCGAGCCTGGGGTTGAGTCTCACGCAGCCGCTGCTACGCGGTTTCGGCCCGGCTGTGAACCGACGCTTCATCCGCATCGCGGAGAACAATCAGAAGACCAGTAGCCAGGTCTTCCGCCAACAGGCGATCGCCACCGTAGCGGGAGTCATTCGGCTCTATGAAGACCTGGAGAGCTTGATCGAAGACGTGAAAGTGAAAGAAGAGACCCTGGCCACGGCCGAGCGTCTTTATGAGGACAACCACGTTTCGGTTCAGCAGGGGACTCTGGCGCCGGTCGAGCTGACCCGCGCTGAGGCGGGCGTGGCCGCGGCTCGCCAGGACCTGGCCAACTCGCGGGGCTACGAGCTCCAGCAGGAGCTGATCGTCAAGACCATTCTGACCAAACGAGCCACCGCCGATCCCGCCATTCGCAGCGCACGGCTCGTGCCCACCACACCGATCGAACTTCCCGCCGCCGAGCCCACGCGCCCCGTGGAGGATATGGTCGCGGAGGCCTTCCGCAAGAGGCCCGAGATGGAAGAAGCGCGCCTCCAGATCCAGAACTCGCGCATCAGTCTCATTGGATCGCGTAACGAGCTACTGCCCGAGTTAGATCTGTTCGCGACCGCGCAGAACTCGGGGCTAAGCGGGCAGGCGAATGCCTCCGCGCCGGCTCTGAACGTAACATCTGTCAACACTTCGGGCAGTGCGGCGACGGCCGCGGCCACCGATCAGGCCTACATCGGAGGTTTAGGAAGCGGCGTCTCGCAGATCTTTACTGGCCGCTTCCCCACTTACAGTGTGGGTATTCAATTGAATCTGCCGTTGAGAAACCGCATCGCGCAGGCCGATGTGGACCGCGACGAGCTGACTCTGCGTCAGTGGCAAGTTCAATATCAGCAGTTGGAGAACTCCATCCGGCTCGAAGTCGAGGGCGCGGTGATTGCCTTGAACCAGGCTCGCAGCGCCTACGAAGCGGCGGCCGATGCGCGGAAGCTGCAGGAGCAATCTCTGGCCATCGAAATGGAAAGATACCAGACCGGCCTTTCGACGACTTTCCTGGTCATGCAATACCAGAGCTTCGTTGCGCAGGCGCGCTCCACCGAGGTCGCCGCCCGAGGAGTTTATGCGAAGGCGCGCACGGCACTCGAGCGGGCTCTGGGCGAAACACTCGAGAATCACGACGTCACCATCGATGAGGCTTATGGGGGCCGGGTGTCTCGCCCGCCCAGTGCCATGCCGCCCGTTTCCCAACCCGCGCACTAACTAACACGACGGCGTGCAATTCTTGCCCGGCGCCGGCGATCTTTTCTATGTCAACCCCTGCATTTTGAGAGCTGTGCCATGGCGACTCGATTGCAACGAAGCGGCCGGAGGCGTCTATGAATCAGCTCGCCTGTGTGGCGGCAACTCTCACAATCCTATTCTGGGCTCCAGTCTACGCTCAAGAGCGCGGCGGCGAAGAACACGGCGGAGGCCAGCCGCGTACTTCAGGTCACAATGTCGGAGGCGGCTATGTTCCACCTCATGGCCCCGCTCCCTCGCGCGGAAATCAGCAACACGCCGCCCCTGCCACTCCGGAGCACGCGCAGCAGCAGACGCAGCCGCACGCACCCGAACAACACGGAGCTGCTCGCGAAGCGCCCCAGGCCTCGTTCCGCGATGAGCCCAACCACCCCGAAGCTCCGCACGTCCACACTAACGGCCAATGGGTTGGACACGACACCGGACCTAACGACCCGCGCTACCACCTGGATCGTCCTTTCGAACACGGGCGCTTTGCCGGCGGTATCGGGCCTCAGCACGTCTTTCGCCTGCAGGGCGGAAACCGGGAGCGTTTCTGGTTCGATAATTTTTACTTTTCGGTCGCTCCGGCCGATTACGGCTATGTTAGCGACTGGCTCTGGGATTCCGATCCCATCGTCATCTACGACGACCCCGATCACCCGGGCTGGTACCTCGCTTATAACTCGCGGCTGGGCACTTACGTACACGTGATGTATCTGGGATAGCGCAGGTGGATTCCGCGGAAAGCGGAGGCAAAAGGCCGAGGCCTCCGCGCGCGTGCCACGATCAGCTCCACTGCCGATCCCAGGAGCGCTCCTTGTCCCACCCGGGCGTCGGCTCGAAGTACCCGCCCTCGCGAAGGTGTCTCTTCACGACATCTTCATTGAGCGTGACGCCGATGCCCGGCTTTTCCGAAACCCGTACGAAACCTCGATTCACGATGGGCTTCTCCACTCCCTCGGCGATCTGCTCCCACCACGGGCAGTCGATGTTGTGGTGTTCGAGCGCCAGGAAGTTCTCAGTCGCCGCCGCTACGTGACACGCCGCCATATGGCCGACCGGCGTCGCGCCCGAGTGCATCGCCATGGGCACGCCGAACTCCTGTGCCATATCACCGATTTTCTTGCTCTCCAGCAGGCCTCCCGAGCACGCTATGTCCACATGCACGATATCCACCGCGTGCGCGCGGCAAAGCTTCTCAAACGACTCTTTCAAGAAGATATCCTCCCCGGTGGCGATGGGCACATCGACGGCGTCGGCGATCTGCTTCAGTTGGTCGGTATACATCCACGGGATCATGTCCTCCAGCCACGCCATGTTATATTTCTCCAGCGCTTTGCCGAGCCGTATGCAGGAGTTGACCCCGATATGCCCGAAATGGTCCGCCGAAAGCGGAATCTCCATCCCGATAGCGTCGCGCACCTGGGCGACATATTCGCCCATCATCGCGATCCCTTTGGCGGTCAGTTCCCAGCCTCCCATGTGGCCGAAGGTGGAGTTATAGTTCTGCGCCGAGCCCAGCGGGTGCATTACGGTACCGGGGGTCTTTTCCACCAGGTTAAGGCCTAAGTCCATCTTGACCCACGTGTAACCCATGTCCATACGCTGCTTAACTCGGGCGGCGAATTCCCTGGCCGCGCCAGCCTCCGGCGTATCGGCGTAGATACGGATTTGATCGCGGAACTTACCGCCTAACATGCGGTAGACCGGCACCCCGTAGGCTTTGCCGGCGAGGTCCCAAAGCGCCATCTCCACGCTGGTGACGCCGCTGGCCTGTCTGCCTGGGCCGCCAAACTGCTTGATCTTCCGGAATAGCCGGTCTACGTCGCACGGGTTTTCGCCCAGCAGGCGGCTCTTCAACAGCATCGGATAAGTCGGGCTACTGCCGGTGTATATCTCGCCGAGGCCATAGATACCCTGATTTGTGTCGATGCGGATCAAAGAGATGCTGCCGATAGGTTCGGGCGATGGCCCCAGGTTGGCGACCCGCAGGTCGGTGATCTTGAGGTCGGAAGGGCGCGAATTCGTGTTCACGTTCTGAGCCGCGCCCTCCGTCTCGGCAGCCAGGCCCGCGGTCAAGGCGGACGCCGCGGAACTCACGAAAGAGCGCCGCCCCATGTTCATCGTCGTTCCGTTCATCGATTCCCCTTGCCTTTCTGCTGCTCCACCCAGCGGTTGAACTCGGACGATGCGCCGGCCGATTACTTAGCTTCGTCGGGCCCGGCCAGGCGCATCCGTACCTGGTTGGTATAGCCGGTCGTCACCACCACCGCGTCCTTGGCGTAGTTGCCCCAACGCAGCCAGCCCACCTCCGGGTAGTTCCATTCGTTGTTAATAATGAACAGAACGTCCGGCTTCGTTTTGGATCCCAGCACCTGAAACGCGTCCACCGATACCCAGGAGTTGTTCGAGCCCGGACTCTTGTCGCCCTTAACCACGATCTTGATGGTATGCGGCCCGTCCGGTAGGCCTTCTTTGCCGAACAGCGCCACACGCGGTTCCTTGTCCCAACCTTCGGCGTTGTCGCCGGTGGGGCCGCTATTGAGATCTACATCCGCCGCTTCGAGATGGTTGTCTATGAAGACGTCGGCTCGTCCATGAAAGCGCTCCTTCGACCCGATCCAGGCGATGCCCGTTCCCCGG
>Ga0181517_10006184_pt1 | contig 10322 bp, 10 predicted proteins | sample PEATcosm2014_Bin_31_FD_119748 | JGI IMG/M metagenome (GOLD analysis project Ga0181517, IMG submission 119748) | Peatland microbial communities from MTU Mesocosm Facility, Houghton, MI, USA - PEATcosm2014_Bin01_30_metaG | ecosystem: Environmental > Terrestrial > Soil > Wetlands > Peat | place... | reverse complement strand
GGCGGTGCAGACCTTCTACCTGTCGAACGCATGGCAGCAGAATGACCTGACCGACGTGCAGACCGCCATTCGCAACGTGCTGCCCAGCGCCAAGGTCTACGCCGTGGCCAGCCAGAACGCCATTGTGATGAGGGGCACGCCCGATGAACTTCTGTTGGCGGAAAAACTGATTAACGACCTGGACAAGGCGCGGCCCGAAGTGGTGGTGGATATCGCGGTGCTCGAAGTGAGCAAAAACTGGGAGAAGACCCTGGGCATTGCCTGGCCCAGCAGCGTCGGCGTTGCCCTGCAGCCTTCCTGCTCGACGACCAATACATGCAGTACCAGTACCAGCACCACCGGTTCCAGCAGCACGACCACCACTCCGACTCTTTACGACCTTGCCCATCTCAAGGCCACAAATTTTGCGGTGACGGTTGGTTCGGCCACAGCCAATCTGCTGCTCACCGCTACCGATACCAAGATTCTGCAGAATCCACGTATCCGCGCCACAGACGGGCAAAAGGCGATCATGAAGATCGGTTCCAAGATCCCCATCGCCACCGGCTCCTACCAGACTGGCGCAGCCACCGCCGTGGTCAGTTCGCTGGTCAATACACAGTTCCAGTACCAGGATGTAGGCGTGAATATCGAAATGACGCCAACGGTTCACTTTGACCGCGACGTGACGCTGAAAATCAAAATTGAAGTTACGGCACAGAGCGGATCGGTGACCATCAGCGGCGTGACCGAGCCAATCATCTCGCAGCGCACCGTGGACCAGGTGATCCGCCTGCGCGAGGGCGAAGCCAGCATTTTGGGCGGCATTCAAGACAAGCAGGACACAGCTAGCTCGACCGGCATCCCAGGGCTGAGTTCGCTGCCCGTTTTGAAGTACATCTTCGGCTCCAAGGATCACACCATTAACGACGACGAGCTGGTCTTTCTGGTGGTGCCGCACGTGGTTCGTTCGCAATCGCTGGAGCAAGTGAATCTGCGCACGGTGGATACCGGCGAGGGCACGACGATTCAGTTGCGCCAGATTTCGGACGACGGCACGAATCCGGCCGCGAAACCAGCTTTGAATCCGGTTGTAATCCCCGCGCCTCCACCGCGCCCGCCGGCCAACGCGCAGCCCAATGTGGGCACGGTCCCCGGCGGAAGCGCCATGGCCGCTGCGCCAGTGGCGCTGAAGCAGTTGAGTCAGGCCGCCGAGACCACGGGGAATACCGTCACAACGAAGCCGCCCGCTATGCCTCAGCCTGCATCTGCTCCGCAACCGGCACAAGTGAGCTTCATGCTCACTCCCCAGCCAGGCCCAGTTGCTCCAGGCGCGTCTTTCCAGGTTCCGGTGGTGCTGAACGGCGGAACGAATATCGCGGCCGTTCCCTTGCAGATTTCTTACGATCCGGCCAAGCTTTCGCTGGTGAACATTGACAGCGGCAACTTCCTCGGCAGCGATGGACAGGCGGTAGCGCTGGTCCACCGCGACAACGGACCGGGCACGATCAATGTTGTTGCGTCGCGCCCTCCGGGAGCGGCAGGGGTGAGCGGAACCGGCGTGGTCTGCGTTCTGACCTTCCAGGCCAAGACTGCCGGAGACAGTGTTATCGCCATCACCCGTCCCGGCGCGGTCAACAGTATGCAACAGCAATTGCCGGCCACGGGCGCGCAGGTAAGCATTCAGGTGAAGTAAGTCGATGGGGCTCGCATTGATGAACAGAGCGCGGCCAATCCGGATCGTCAGCCGAGGCGAGCGCGGGCTCACGCTGGTGGAATTGATTGTGACCGTGGCGATTCTCTCCATCCTCGCTTCGGCCGCTGTTCCCATTGCGCGTTTTCAAGTGAAGCGACAAAACGAACGCTACCTTCGCTACGATTTGTGGATGATGCGCGACGCCATCGACCACTACAAGGACGCAGCCGACAAGAACGCTTTCCAGGTCAAGCTCGACAGCCAGGGTTATCCGCCCGATCTTGAGACGCTGGTGAACGGCGTGGAGATACAGACCAAGAAGGTGAAGTTTCTACGCCACATTCCGGTGGACCCTATGACCGGAAAAGCAGAGTGGGGATTGCGATCGATGCAGGACGACCCAAAATCGGATTCCTACGGCGGTCAGGGCGTCTTCGATGTCTATTCAAAGTCGCCCGGAACGGCGCTGGACGGAACCAAGTATTCGGACTGGTAGGAGCGGGGCTAGCGGAGTTAGCAATGCACGAGAGGATTCAGTGAGCAGGATTCACAAACAGGACGCGGGCTTTACACTGATGGAGCTGATGATCGTGATGGCGATTATCGGTATTCTCATGCTGGTGGCCATTCCCAAATTTAACGCCGCCGTCAGGATGGCAAGGGAAGCCGTACTCAAGGAAGACCTGCACGTGATGCGGGCGGCCATCGACTCCTATACGATGGACAAGCAGAAGGCGCCGCAGTCGCTGGACGACCTGATCACGGACGGATATCTCAAGGCTATCCCCGAGGACCCGATGACTCACAACAAGGACTCCTGGGTCACTGATTCCAACGGGGCACTCTACTCTGTGGACCAGACAGATCCCGGCATCGACGACGTGCACTCCGGCTCGCAGGAACTGGACTCCAACGGCCAGCCCTACTCCACGTGGTGAACCCCGGAGGCAATTCTGGAGGCAAGTAATGGTTCGACAAACTCATCGTTCACTCTGTCTTCTGCTGTGTTTGACTGCGTTTTGCGGAGCCTTGGGCGCCCAGACCGGGAAGACTATCACCCTGCGCATGATCGACGGCAAGACCGGCAGGCTCATCGCCACTACAGATTTCCTGGTACGCATCGATCACCAAGAGACAGCCCATGCCAACTGGGTGACGCTGAATGATGACGGCACCGGCAAGCTGACCGTACCCGGCGACGCTTCCCTGCTCTCCATCCAAGCCTCTTATGACAGTTCCACTTCGCTATTTGTCAATTGCGATTCCAACAATGATTACAAAGCATCTAGTCAGGGGTACGTTCGTGACCGGTGGTACAACGTCTCCGAGATATTGGCGAAGGGCATTGTGGCGCCTAATGATTGCATCGGGAAAAAGGTTCCCGAAAAGCTCCAACTCTTTGCCAAACCGGGAGAGTTTGTCTTTTTTGTGAGGCGGATGAACGCGCGCGAGGAATTCAAGGATTAGAGCGGCTGAAAGCAAGGCGCGAGTTCTGAGTCCCTGATGACTGCGCTATCGCACCCTCGATGACAACCAACCCCAATTCGCACGGCGCGCTCGAATTCGTCATTCAGGTTGAGCGGCTGTACGCGGCTTTCGCCTCTGCCGCGCTTCGGGAGCCGGGCGCGGATCACGAGCCCAGCCTTGGCGGCAAACTCCTCTACGCCGGCTCGCTCGATGCGGAAGCTCGCGCCCTGCTGGTGGCGGCCAACATTGCCGGCGCTGCGTCGCTGGCCATCTCGGCCGATGCCGATGCACGCAAACAGGCTATCCGCGACGGGGTGGTGGACTTCCTCGTGACCTCGCTCGACGAGGCTCTTCGCATTCTGAAAAACGAGATTCGCAAGCGCACCACGGTTGCCGTCTGCGTTGCCACCGAGTCCCCGGCTTCCGAAGCTGATTTCGCCGGCCAGATGCTCGGGCGCGGCGTGAGGCCCGACCTCACATCGCGGATCATACCCATCCCGTCAGATGCAGACCACGTGCTTCTTGCATGGAGTGTGGCATCAGATGCGGCCCAGTCGCTGCCCAAACTTGATGCTCTAGCCCTTCATTGCCTCGATTCTGATTCGAGCCCAGCCGGTGCAACGGCTCGCCGATGGCTTCGCCTTGCCCCGCGCTACCTGGGCCGCATGGCGCAGGGACTCCGTGTACTGCGCTGCGATTTGCAAACCGCCGTCAGGCTTCAGCAAGAGATTCGGGAGCAGGTGGAACGCGGCGAGATTAGCGTCAACGTCCATTTTTGGCAATGCCGCAAGGGGCAGATGGGATGGAACAACCTCGCGCCGCTGACTCGTTGACTTACTGACTTGCGCCAGCGGCTTCAATTCGCGCCCAGAGCTCTTTCACACCGTAACCGGTTTTGGCCGAGACCGGCAGCAACTCTTCCAGTTCCAGTCCCTGCCGGAGCGCCAGCAGATTGCGCGTGCGCTGGTTGCCGCTGAGACGATCAATCTTGGTGGCCACCACGGTCAGCTCGCGCCCTGCGGCCCTCAGCCAATCGATCAGTTGGCGGTCGCTTTCCTGAGCGGGCACATTTGAATCGACCAGGCAGACACAGAGCTTGAGCGTGGAGCGAATCGAAAGATACGGTTCGATAAACTCGGGCCAGCCCGCCGAAATCGATTTCGATATCTTGGCGTAGCCATAGCCCGGCAGGTCCGCGAAGACCAGCTTTTGCCGTAGGCTGCCGTCTAACAAAGCAAAAAAATTGATGGCGCGCGTTCGTCCCGGCGTCTGCGAAACTTTGGCAGCCTTCTCGCCCACAAGTGTGTTTAACAGGCTCGATTTGCCCACATTCGAGCGGCCCAGAAACGCGATCTCCGGTGCGTCCGGCGCGGGAAACTGCGCCGCCGCCAGGGCTGAAAGCAGAAACTGTGTCTTATAGCGCATAGAGTGGGCAAAGAAAGCGAACTGCATTGAGCATACAGCCTCAGCCTCTCGCGCTGTGCAGATGTTGTGCGCTCGCTCATCGCCGCCACGCATGTTAGTGCTTTATTCTATAAATAAAACCACGCTGCATAAGCGGCTTTATCTGGAGGACTATTCGTGGCTCCCCTGCCATTTAATTTAGGTCTCGTGCAATTGCTGGCGGACCACAGAGATGTTTTTCTAACCAAGCTTGCACATATCGCCGCCTCCGCTGGCGGGGTTGAAGCATACATTCTGCTGGCCGCGCTTATCTATGTTGTCTGGAACAAGCGCATCGCCATTCAGCTTTCAGTCGTCATGCTCGCGGCCCTGTCGATCAACGATCTGTTGAAGTTGCTGCTGCGCAATCCTCGCCCCTTCATCGCGCAGGGAACATATATGCAGAAATGGGCGGTATCGGCCAAGAGCGCGAGCAACCTGGCCACTGAGTTCTCCACGCCTTCGGGCCACGCTACGGGGGCGGCCGCGTTCTACTCCTATCTTTACGGCAATGTTCAAAACCGAGTTGTGCGCATTATTGCGGTAGCAGCCATCCTGCTCATAGGAGTCTCGCGTCCCTATCTCGGCGTGCATTACTTTGAGGATGTTTTTCTCGGCTGGGCTCTCGGACTGGCCGTTGCGGCAGTTGGCCTGAGCTACGCCGAAGCCTTCGCAGCCAGGTGGAACCGCGTCTCCTATTGGCTGCAAATTGCCATCGTCGCGCCCGCCTGGCTGGCTCTCTGGCTTGTTGCCGTTCTTCTCAACGGACACAGCACCACAGGCCAGCCTTACGCTTACCTTTGCTACGGCGGGTTCCTGACCGGCGTCGTCATCGCCCGCCCACTGGAGTTGAGCAAGGTGAACTTCGATCCTCGAAGCTCGACAATCCTTGTGAAGATTCTGCGCTACCTTCTCTCGGTCGGTTTGCTCATCCTCACATTGGTCGCTCTCGAAAAGATCTTCCTATTTGTCACGTACCGCGATTCAACGCTCTGGAATCTGCTGGAATATGTTCGCTTTATCGCCGCCGGTTTCGTCACAGTGTTTCTGGCTCCGTGGGTTTTCACCAAAATCGGCTGGGCCAGGAGGTTGACGAATGGAACAAGCAGTTTTGCAGATTGATGATGATCGTTTTGGTGCGTGGCCTGCAGGCAATTAAGGCGCGATGGATAAAACGGCTTTCGCTGAACCAGATTGCCAGACGGCGAGCCGATGGTAAGCTGTTGAGCGATAGGCCGAATGGAGTAACTATGTCGCGAAAGCTTCGTTTTACTCGATGCACTTTCCAGAACCCCTTACGCTTTGCGGTTTTGATAGTGGCGCTTTGCCTTCCAGGGAAGTGCCTGCTTGCGATAAGTTGCAGCGTTGTGCAACATCACCCGCCCAGCGAAGCCGAAAGAGCCATGCTGGCCTCTGATTACGCCAAGGCTGCGGGGCTTTTCCAAGCCGATTTAGCAGGCCACCCAGGTGACGCGGAGATTGCGGCCGGATTGGTTCATGCTCTCTTGCACCAGCAGAAGGTGCAAGAGGCTGCCGACGCGGTGAAGGGGTCTCTGGCAGCTGTGCCCAACTCGGCGGCATTAATCACATTGCGAGGCGAGGTAGAGCTCCGTCAGGGGATGCCGTGGATTGCTGCCCACTCGGCCAATGAATCCCTCAAACTCGATCCATGCAATCCGCGAAGCCACCTCCTCCTGGCTGACCTGGAACGGTTAAGCTCGCTGTATGCTTCCAGCCGTAAGGAGCTTGAAATCGCTTATAAGCTCGATCGCGAGGATCCCGAGATTAACGCGGAGTGGATAAGCACACTTCCGCTGAAGGAGAAGATCGCCGCGACAGAGGCATACCTTTCGGCTCCAAGGGGAGACGATGCGGAAGAAACACGCGATTGGCGGATGTACCTGGAGATGTTGAAGCAGAAGGCAGCGGGGCCGGGCAAGGTATGCCATCTCGTCTCCCCGGTAACGGCTACCGAGACGCCCTTTATCAAACTCATGAGCGATGCGACGCACATGGAGGCCTTCGGGCTGGAAGTGAAATTGAACAGTCGCAATGCCCGGTTACAGATCGATACCGGCGCCAGTGGGCTGCTGGTGACTCGTTCTGTGGCCCAGCGCGCGGGCCTCAAGCGATTTTCTCAAACGGAAATAGGCGGCATTGGCGACGAGGGTTCCAAAGCCGGTTATACCGCCTATGCCGACTCCATCCGCATCGGGAACCTCGAGTTTCAAGATTGCTTAGTGAGCGTGGTTGATAGCCGGAACATGGTGGGTGATGTAGACGGCCTGATCGGGATGGATGTGCTTTCGCGTTTCCTGGTGACGCTGGATTATCCCATGCAAAAGCTGCTGCTCGGCCCCTTGCCGCCGCGGCCCGGTGAGACCGCCCAGGCTCTCTCTCTGATGACGAGCGAAGCGGATACGGACGATCCAGGCGCGACCGATGAGCCTGCCGGCCAAACAGGGCAAGATAAGCCCGTTGCCCAGGGAGCGAAGCCCGGCCAGGAACCGCCTGTTGCCGAATCCAGCGCATCGGCGCAAGCGCACGATTCTGCAACTCAATCTGCCTCCGCTCACGGCCCTTATGACCGTTATATTGCCCCGGAGATGAAGGATTACACGGCCGTCTATCGCGTCGGCCAATCTCTCATCGTGCCTACCGCGCTCAATAACGGCAACCGGAAGCTGTTTATCTTGGATACAGGTGCAGGGTCCACGGTCATCTCGCCGCAGGCCGCACGGGAGGTTGCTAAGGTCCGCTCCGACGCACAGATTCAGTTTGAAGGACTCAGCGGAAGCGTAAACAAAGTCTATGTCGCCGATGAAGTCACGTTCACCTTTGGGCATATATCCCGAGCAACTGAGAGAGTCATCTCGTTCGACACTTCAAAGGTCTCAAAGGAATCGGGAATGGAGATATCCGGATTTCTGGGTAGGGAAACGCTCTATTTGTTGACTATCCGCATCGACTACCGAGACGGATTGGTATGGTTCGACTATGATCCACATCGCGGCTATCAGTTCTGATTCGGTCAGAATCAATTACTCTTCGCACGCTTAGATTTCGTGCGCAGTCACAATTGAGGCTTGAGCAGAAGTTTCTTGGTAGCAAATTATGCGCGGCTTTTTCGGTGTAATCTTTTGTTATGGAAACCATAGGTTGCGGAACAGCGATCGTAACGCCCTTCCGGGCGGACGGGGCGATTGACGAAGAGGCGCTTAAGGCGCTGGTGAACTGGCAGATTGCCTCGGGAATCGATTTCCTGGTGGCTTGCGGATCGACCGGCGAGGCGGCCACGCTGGACGAAGAAGAGTGGCTGAGGGCAGTCGGCATTGTGGTTGAGACGGCCAACGGGCGCGTGCCTGTGTGGGCCGGATGCACCCATAACTCCACTCGCACGTTGGTGCGCCAGGCCGGCAAGCTCAAGCAGATACGCGGTCTGGGCGCGGTGCTTTCGGCCAACCCCTATTACAACAAACCTTCGCAGGAAGGCCAGTTTCAGCACTTTCTGGCTCTGGCGCAGGCGGTGGACCCGCTCCCCGTGGCGCTCTACAACGTGCCTGGACGTACGGCGGTGAATCTCGATCCGGAGACTGTTGTCCGGCTGGCCGCTGCCGCGCCCAACATCCAGGCCATCAAGGAGGCGAGCGGCAAGGCGCCCCAGATCGCTGAGCTGGTTCACACGCTGCCCAGCGGCTTCAGGATTTTTTCGGGCGACGACAATATGGCGCTGGCGGCGATAGGCGTGGGCGCGCACGGACTGATAAGCGTGGCCTCAAACGAAATTCCGGCTGAGCTGAGCCGCATGGTCCGCGCCGCACTGAACAATAACTGGTCCGAGGCTCGCGAGCTGGAACGCGTTTGGGGACGACTTTTTGATGCAAATTTCTGGGAGTCGAATCCCGCGCCGGTGAAGGCTGTGCTGGCGATGATGGGCCGGTGTGGCGAACACCTGCGCCTCCCGCTGGTTCCTCCGATGGCCGCGACACGCGCCCGACTGGAGCGGCTGGCAGGCGAGCTAGGTTTGCTCAAGCACTGAGTGGGTTATTCAAGGAGGCGTGCGAGGATGTTCGCGAATAGTGATGAATTAAGGTCTTATGTGGCCGAGAATTATCCAGAGGTTACGGATTCAAGGATTGATGACCGCCATTGGGACCTGCTCTGTAGTTTCTGCAAGGGAATACGCGGTTTTCAGTTAATAAAGCGAGATATCGCAGGCCAACAAACCGATTACAGTCATTTTGATAAGGATTTGAACGCGCCAGTAACGTACCACTTTCGGTGCCCAGTATGTCATGCGTTCAAGCAGTGGATCGTTTACGAGTGGCAGGTTAAAGATGATAAGGGAAAGTGGCATTATCGCCACTTCCGGGTGACTTCCGTACCGAGTGAAGGCCTGGAGGACATTGCCGAATTGCCTGAGGATCCTCCATCTTTGCGCACAGCTTACAGACAAGCCATCCGCGCGATGGATGCGAACGCGAACATTGCGGCGGCTGCCATGTTTCGCCGCGCGCTGCAAGTCATTACGCGTGATTTGCTTGGAGCAACACCGGGCAATCTAGCAAAGGAGCTGCACGCTGTGGTCGGCAAGCCGTTTAACGGTGGTGTCGTCACAACTAACTTTGCAAATATCGGCTACATCATTAAGGAAGTGGGCAACCAGGGAGCGCATCCTGACGAGGACCCTGACCTGCTGGAATTTACGGCGGAAGATGCTAACGATTTGCAGCAGATTTTCATGGAAGTCGTTAGCGAGCTATTCATTATCCCTGCTGCCAAGGAAAAAGCGAAGCAGGACTTTATGGCGCGCAGGAAAGTAGCGCTCTGATACAAAGCCGTGGATTTTCAGCAGATTGTAATGCCAAGTTGATTTCGACTTGCTTTATGCAAACCCCCGCGTCCCTTCGAGTCGAGTCTTCTGCACGGTTTAGGTCGATTCCACAACGGCTGTGCCCTAGAACCTCAACCGATTCAAGCGTTTTCCTGACCGTTGCGGAAGTCGCGCCCGGTTTGCCGAAAATTATCCCCCGCCAGCGCACAATAATCCAATGAACATTGACCAGGCCAGCGCGGCCTTGCTATTCCCTATTCCCTGGTCCCTATTCCCTCCAGGGGTACCCCCCCTCCCCCCTATTTCCTGTGAAACTGTGAAACTGTGAACTTTATCGCGTCATCTGGTCGGTATAACTGTCCATATAGTTACAGCAATCCGGGAAATGCCCGAGAGCCACGCCCTTTCAAAGGCCGGGTTATGCAATAGCTTCAAATCGGACGGATTGTGAGCGGCTCACAGTTCAGAAAAGATCGGCGATGGGTGGAAATGTGAGCAGCAGGCTCAAGCCGAGCAGAAGAAGCGCCACGGCATTGATGCGTCCCAGAGCGACGGTCCGGTTTCGCCAGCGCCATTCAAGAATTCCCCATGCGATGAGCCAAACAAGAACGGCAATTGTAGTTACTCCGGAGAGCGGGCCACTTGGCTTATAAATATTGAGCAGGCTTTTGAGGGAAGCGGAATTGTCTGCCGCGATGGCAAGCAGGGCGAGCATGAACGAGCCGATGCCGGCGGCGAGAATGGCCGCGGCGCCGGAGCCATTAGGCAGGCCAGCGGAGCTTGCGGAGACTGAGGGCGCAGGTTTGTTCATAGCTATTCTCCGTGCATGAGATGAATTACTCGCCCACCTTCAACGGGCGCGTTTTTCACGAGCATGGCGCCGAAGAAACCGGCTATGCCCGC
>Ga0181517_10006178_pt1 | contig 10325 bp, 10 predicted proteins | sample PEATcosm2014_Bin_31_FD_119748 | JGI IMG/M metagenome (GOLD analysis project Ga0181517, IMG submission 119748) | Peatland microbial communities from MTU Mesocosm Facility, Houghton, MI, USA - PEATcosm2014_Bin01_30_metaG | ecosystem: Environmental > Terrestrial > Soil > Wetlands > Peat | place... | reverse complement strand
GTCCGTTGCGTGAGCTGCGAAAGATCGCCGTGGTAATCCGCCGGCGGCTTGACGGCATAGATGAGATCGACGCCGCCGGAGATGTCGATGCCGGGGCGGATGTTGACCCGTCCGCCGGCGAAGAGGACGAACAGGGCGCCCAGCAGGACGATGAGGATGGTGACGACGCGACCGGTATAAGTAGTTGGCATGGGAATGACGGCCTTGTTTATTTCTTCTGATCTATGTTCTTGTCGGTCTTGTCCTGGTCAACGATAACGCGGGCGATGGCATTGCGCGCAAAGCGGATGCGGGTGTTGGAGCTCTCGTCGACTTTGATGACGACTTCATCGTCGCGCACGTCCGCGACAATGCCCAGCACGCCGCCGATGGTCTGAATGCGATCGCCGCGTTTGAGGTTCTTGAGCAAGTCCTCACCGGGCCGGCCGGCGCGGCTCTTGGTGCGCGACATGAAGACAATCATCAGGAGGATGATCGCGCCGGGGACAATCCAGGGATTGCTCAGTAGATACGGCGCCTCTTGCGAGGCCGGAGCGCTGGTGGCCGCATCCATCAATGTCATAATGAAATTCAAATTCTCGTCCTTTCATGGCGACGATCGCACGGCGGGGCCGGTTATTCACAAGGCCCCAGCCGCGACCGCGGGTCGTTGGCCGCAAAGTCGGCCATCGCCCCGTTGGCGATCGCCCGGCGGATGTCGCACATCAGCCGTTGGTAGAACCAGACATTATGCAGGGAAACCAGCACCGGGCCAAGCATCTCGTCAGCGAAAAAAAAATGGCGGATGGCGCCCCGGCTGAATTTGCGGCATGCCGGACAGGTGCAATCGGCCTCAATAGGCCCGGAATCGGCCGTAAAACGTGCATTTCGCAGCCGAATCGGCCCGGCCGTCGTGAACGCCAGGGCATTGCGGCCATTGCGGGTCGGAAGCACGCAATCGAACATGTCGATCCCCGCGCACACCGCCGCAACGATGTCCCGCGGATATCCGACGCCCATGAGATACCGCGGCCGATCCGCAGGCAGGGCGGGGGCGAATTCATCCAATATTTGCTTCATCGCCGTAAAACCCTCGCCGACCGCCAGGCCGCCCAGCGCATAGCCCGCAAAATCCATCCCCGTCAGTTCATGCAGGCAATGCTCGCGCAGCGCCGCATCCGTGCCCCCCTGCACGATTGCAAACAGCGCCTGATCGGCCGGCCGGGCGTGCGAATCCCTGCACCGCGCTGCCCAGCGCAGCGTCCGCTCGACGGCGGCCGCGGCGCGGTCCGGCGGCGCATCGGCCGGCGGACAATCGTCCAGGCACATGATGATGTCCGCGCCCAGATCGTTCTGCACCTGCATGCTCCGCGCCGGCGTCAGCTCGACCGCCGCGCCGTCGATGTGGCTCTTGAAATGCACACCGTCATCGTCCATCCGCGACAAGTCCGCCAGGCTGAACACCTGAAACCCGCCGGAATCCGTCAGGATCGGCCCGGGCCAGGCCATCATCCCGTGAAGATCGCCCAGTGCCGCCACGACTTTTTCGCCCGGCCGCAGCATCAGGTGATAGGTATTGGCCAAAACGATCTGCGTGCCGGATGGGGGCAGGATTTCCGGCAGGATTCCCTTAATGGTTCCCTGTGTCCCGACGGGCATGAACGCCGGCGTATCAAACGCACCGTGCCGCGTCGTGACGCGCCCCAGCCGCGCGGAACAGTCGCCGCCGCGAGCAGCAATCGAAAACGTCAGCGATGCCCCGCTCACGATTCAGCCGCCGGGTTCTTGTTCCATTCCGCCAATACCATCCCAAGCTCAAAGAGCCCAATCATCGGCACGAACAGCGCGACCATCGCCGTGACCACGTCTCCCGGCACCACCACCGCCGCCAGGACGATCAGCCCAAGCCACACGTGCCGCCGGTAATAGCGCAGTGTCGCCACTTCCACGATCCCAAACCGCACCAGCGCCATCACCACCAGCGGCAATTGAAACGCCAGGCCGAATATCAGCAGCAATTGCATCACCAGATCGATGTACGCCGACAAAGTGAACCACGGCTGGATCTGCCCCTCGGTCGAGAACGGCAGGATGCGAACCTGATCGTGGCCGTCCGCGTCCGTCACGTCGATCTTGATCCGGCCCTGGATCGTGTCGATCCACATGTCGCCCGGTTTCATCGTGGCCGGATCGCCCGCCAGCAGCGGGATGTTCATTGGCAGCGTCGGCCCGATGTACGTGGTCTTGGACATCGACGTCGGATACCCCAGCGTGAACATCAGGAAGAAATTCAGGATCATCGGCAGCACGACGAAATACAGAAACAGCATCCCCACCACCAGCAGGCCCAGGCTCACGGGCACGTATTTCGTGACGTATTTCCGCTCTTTTGGATACAGCCCCGCCGCCACGAACTTCCAGATCTGATACACCATCCACGGCGCCGCGATCGCCCCGGCCGATATCAGGCTGATCTGAATGTAGGTCATGAACCCTTCAGTCAGCTCGGTGGTGTAGATGTTTTCCGGAAGGTTGTGCCGTTGCAGTTCGTGGAGCAGCGGCCGGCAGAAGATCGCCGTCACCTGGCGCCCGAAGAGGAATGTGAACGCACAGGCCAGGGCGAACCCGAACAGCGCGTGGAAGAGTCGCCGGCGAAGGTCCTCAAGGTGCTCGCCGATCGTCATTCGGAAATCTTCCGGATTGGAAGATGGATTCGGGATCTGGCGCGCAGATGCGTCGGTCGCTACGGATGTCATGCCCCCATTGTAGTGGAACTGCCGAAGAAGGGCAGCAGGGGAGGAGGAAGAGCAGGAGAGCAGGGGAACAGGTGAGCAGGGAAGAAATGCGATCAATCGGCTCGGGGGAGCTTTCCCTGTCACCTTGTCACCCCCTCACCTTGTCACCTTGTCATCCGGTCACGCCGCCGGCCGGGGATCGAACTGCACATTCAGCCGATAATTCGGCCCGCGCTTATCGCATCGGACCACTCGCCCCAGCGTGTCATACCCGTGCGGGCCGACGAAGCCGGGGGAAAAGCTTACCGCCAGCCGCTCGCCGGCCGCCAGCGGACGGTCACTCGTCGCCCACAGGCCCGCCCCGGTGCTCTGTTTCATTTTGACCAGCATCCGACGCTGCCGATGCGCCGCGATGGTGTTGTCCAGGCGGCGAACCTCGATCGGCTGCGACTGCTCCCTCGCTTCTGCCGACTTCCTGAAGCATTCCGGGTCGTTCAGATGAGCTATCATGGCAATGCACTCCTGGCCCTTCCACCGGGCCCGCATTCAACTTTTAACCCTCCCCCATGCCATACGGCCGGTAAAACCGTTACACTCATCGGCCACAATGGCGCAAAAGATTACCCAGCTACCGGAATCGTCCCAGACCCCACAAACCGCATATCCCGGCGGTGGCATCGTTTACCTCGTCGGAGCCGGCCCGGGCGACCCCGGCCTTATCACCGTCCGCGGGGCACAATTATTGGAACAAGCCCAGGTCGTCGTGCATGACGCCCTGGCTAATCCCCAATTGCTTGGTTATTGCCCCCACGCCACACGCATCAATGTGGGTAAGCGAGCCGGCCTGCACGCCGCCACCCAGGAACAGATCAACGCCATCCTCGTCGAGCAGGGCAAACTCGGTTTTCGCGTCGTCCGCCTCAAGGGCGGCGATCCGTTCGTCTTCGGTCGCGGCGGTGAAGAATGCCAGGCCCTGGCCGATGCCGGAATCCCTTTTGAAGTCGTCCCCGGCATCACCTCCGGAATCGCCGCCCCCGCCTATGCCGGCATCCCCGTCACCCACCGCGATCTGGCCGGCTCGATCACCCTCGTCACCGGCCATGTCCGCGACGATCAAATCGAACCGCCGACCGCGGCATCGGCATCATCCGCCACCGATGAACCGGCCGCCGAAATCGACTTCGCCACGCTCGCCCATCTTCCCAGTCTGGCGTTCTATATGGGCGCCAGGTCGCTGGAGCGCATCTGCTCCAAGCTCATGGAACACGGCATGTCGCCAGATACTCCCGCCGCCACCATTCAATGGGGCACGACCCCGCGCCAACGCACCGTTGTCGCCACCGTGCAAACTCTCCCCGATGCCGTTCGCCACGCGGGTATCGGCTCGCCCGCCATCACGATCGTCGGCCGGGTTGCCCAACTCCGCCGCCATATCAACTGGTTCGAGAAACGCCCGCTGTTCGGCCAGACCATCCTCATCACCCGCACCGGCCAGCAGGCCAGCGAACTCAAGAGCCAACTCGAATCCGCCGGCGCCACCGTCCTGGAAGCCCCGACGATCGAATTGTCCGCACCGGCCGACTGGTCGAAAGTCGATGCCGCCCTCCTCGACGCCGCCGGGATGGACTGGCTCATCTTCACCAGCGTCAATGGCGTGGAATTCACCCGCCAGCGACTTTTGGACATCGGCCGTGATACCCGCCTCTTCGGCAAGGCCAAAATCGCCGCCGTCGGCAATGCCACCGCCAACGCGGTGAAGGATCGCCTCTGCCTCAATGTCGATCTCTGCCCCAGGAGTTTCGTCGCCGAGGCCTTGGGCGAGGCCCTTGCGGCCGCCAACGAAATCACCGGCCGGCGATTCATGCTCCTGCGCGCCGACATCGCCCGGCCGGTGCTGGTCGAGGCTCTGCATCAAGGCCATGCCGCCGAGGTCCGCGACATCGCGGTCTACGAATCGCACGCCGCCCGATCGCTCCCGCAGGCCGTGCTCGACGCCCTGACCGCCGGCCAGATCACCTGGATCACGTTTGCCAGCAGCAGCAGCGCCCGCAACCTGGCCGAGCTTCTGGGCCCGCATCGCGATCATTTGAAAACCGTGCGCCTCGCCAGCATCGGCCCGATCACCTCCAAAACGATCGGTGAACTCGGCCTGACCCCGACGGTGCAAGCCGCCCAGCACGATATCCCAGGCCTTGTGGCCGCGATCAAAGCCGCGCAGGCGTCGGGGAAGGATTGAATCTCACGCGAAGGCGCAAAGGCGCAAAGAAATCAATTGTTGTAAAACGTCGTCCGCCGTTTTCCTTTGCGAGCTTGGCGCCTTGGCGTGGGCTGTTCTTCCGCTCCGCCGTGCTGCATCACTTGATATCATCGGCGGTATACGGAATTCCATCGGGGCCGCAGGAGAACAAATCGTAAACATTCCCGCCGCGCCCCGGACAGCGATAGATATACGCCGTGCCCCAAGGGTCGATCGGGACTTTATCGATATAGGCGTGGCTGCCATTCGGCGGATTCACAAGGACATTAAGCCCTTCGGCCGTCGTGGGATACCGCCCGAAGTCGATCTGAAACGCGTCGAGCGCGATCTTGAGACTCATGATGTCCGTCGAGGCGGCAGCGGTCTTGGGATAGATGGCTCGTCCCGTGAATTTGGGAACAATGAGAGCGGCCATTAACACGATGCCCAGTGCAAGTACGCCGACACCGCCGACGGCCTGATGCGCGTTGCGCCGGCGCTCGCCATGCACAACATTATCCGGCGAGAGAATCGTGCCACATTCCGGGCAGCGCTGGCTCTGGATGCCAATGAGCAGATACTCGCACTGCCGGCAACGCGGCGGTTCATCCGGGTCAGGTTCATCCGGCGGCCGTCGCCGGCATCCGCCGACGACCCGCTGTGCGCCCATCACAACAAGCGCCAGGCCAAGGACCGGCATCGCAACGGCGATCGCGCCCAGAACAACTTGAACTGTGAGGTCCATGCCAATGCCTTTCAACTGTAATGCGCCGCGCCCCGGCGCGCTACCTCCCGACATCATCGGCCGTATCCGGAATCCCATCCGGGCCGCAGGAGAACAAATCGAAATCCTGCCCATTCTTGCCCGGAACGCGGTAGATATACGGCGTGCCCCACGGATCGACCGGAACCTTAGCGACATAGCCGTGCCCGCCGTTCGGCGGATTCACAAGAATATTAAGCCCTTCGGCCGGCGTGGGAAACCGCCCGAAGTCGATGTCAAACGCGTCGAGCGCGACTTTCAAGTTGGAGACGTCCGCCGATGCGGCAGCGGTCTTGGGATAGATGGCTCGTCCCGTGAATTTGGGAACGATGATGGCGGCCAGCATTATGGTCGGCACCAAAAGGCCGAGCACAACCAGGGCGACGCCGATCACGTCAAAACGCGTTCGCCGCCCGCGCTCGCCATAAAGAACGTTCTCCGGCGAAAGCAGCGTGCCGCATTCGGGGCAGCGGCCGCTTTGGTTTCCGATGAGCAGGTACTCGCATTGCCGGCAATGCGGCAGGCCGTCTTGCCGCCGTGACCGTTGTGCTCGCTTGATCCGCCCCATGCCCAATACGATCGCCATCACCGGCAGGCTCGCCGCCGCTGCAACGATAGCCGCCACGATTCCGCAATCGAACATGTCTCGCATGTGAGCGCCTTCGTCCCGTGTATGCTTGTCAATCCGCGCCGCGCGAGCAGACCTTCCAATCCGCTTCGCGCCTGACATTAATGGCCCGGCGGGACATCATCGGCCGTATCCGGAATCCCATCCGGGCCAACGGAGAACAGATCAAACGCATTTCCCTTGCTGCCGGGAAAACGATAGACGTACGGGTTGCCCCACGGGTCGATCGGAACCTTGTCGACGTAAGCGTGGTCGCCGTTCGGCGGATTCACAAGAATATTAAGCCCTTCGGCCGGCGTGGGATACCGCCCGTTGTCGATCTGAAACGCATCGAGCGCGACTTTCAGATTCATAACGTCCGTCCCGGCGCCAATTGACTTTGGTTCACCGGTTCGCTCGGTGAATTGAGGGGCGACAATGACAACCACCAATCCCAAGCCCAGGAGCAGCAGGATCACGGCGCCAAGCGAAGGGTAACGCGGCCGCTCGCGATCGCCGCGTTTGATATTCTCGGGCAAAAGCGGCATTCCGCATTCGGGGCATCGCTGGCTGTCAATGCCGATCAGCGCATACTCGCACCGGCGGCACCGGGGCAAGTTGTCCCGAATTCTGTGCCGAAACAAGTACGTGATCCATTGCACGCACACCGCAACAACCACGGCGCCAAGCACCAAAGCGGCAACGGCCAGCAAAAGAAGAAAAGCATAATCAGTCGCCATGACGATGCCCACGGCTTTTCGGGAACGCGCATGCGTTCGGGCAGGCAAGAATATCCCTCGCAGAGGCGCAAAGGCGCAAAGTAAATGCCGGATAGCAAGTCGAACGGCAGGCGGTCTCGAGCCGCCCGGCCAGCAACTGAATGTAACGCGCCTTTGCGCGAGCTATTCTTCTCCGCCGTGGGCTGATTCAATGACCGAGATCATTGCACGTTCGTTCCACACCAGTTATTACCAATCGACCGCCGGAACGTTGCCATTTGTTGATAGACAAGCGGCGCCCGACACGCCGGTATTTCCTCTGCGCCTTAGCGCCTCTGCGAGAGCTATTCTTCAGTTCCCGATATCATCCGCCGTGCCCGGAATTCCATCGGGCCCGGCCGAGAATAAATCGAAATCCTGCCCGTTGCTGCCAGGGCAGCGATAGATGTACGGATGGCCCCACGGATCGGGAGGAAGCTTCTCGATATAGCCGCGCTTGCTGACCAAGGCCATGAGGCCTTGGCCGGTCGTGGGATATTGCCCGTTGTCGATCTCGTAGGCATTCAACGCCAGTTTCAAACCAGCGATGTCCGCCTGGGCGGCAGCGACCGCGCCACCGCCTGCCATGCCGATATTCGGCGGCGCCATCCCCGCTCCGGTCGGTGTGTGCATTTCCCCGAAAAATTGGCCCATCACGGCAAACATCATCGCGGCGTAATAGGCCTCGATCCCCGACACATTCCCGGCCGCGCCCATGATGTCGGCGCCGGGGAAGGGCATGATCGACTTGGCGTGCATACCCGCGTCATCGCTCCAGCCGATCGAGCCGCCGGGCTCGGTCTGGGCCATGATCTTGTCTAGCCGCGGTACCAACATGGCCGGGGTCTGTGCGCCGAATAGATCACCGGCCCCCAGGAGCATGCGCGTCAGCATCAGTGTCGATTGATATCCCTGCGGCATGGTCTTGGGCAGATCGACGAACTGGAACTGGCTGATCTTCGCCGGACCGCCCAGGGCGGCGCGGATGCGCTGCCAATCGGGATTGTCCAGAATGCTGGGCGCATCGGCCGGTCGCGAAAAGCTGGCCACCGCCATTTGCGGATACGAACTGATATACAGCGTGCCGTCCTTGATGGCCCACGCGGGGGTGATGAACGGCGTGGCCAGAAAATGAACGCGCGTGCCTTCGACCATTTCCTGGCGGATTTCCACGGTCACGCCGGAATCGGCAAGCTGATCGGCCACCATCTTATTGGCGAATTTTTCGAGCTGCCCGAGCGATGCTTCCAAAGTATCCGCATGACGCGGGCGGTTGAGGATGGTCGTTCCGCCGGCCGTCGGATCGGTGTACAGCGCCCACTGCGTGCCGAGCGTGTCGAGGAAGTCCTTTTGCACATCCAGGCCGACGGTGGAATTGATCTGATCCAGACCCTGGCGCGCCTGAGCTGCGGTGTCGGGATCGATCTGATTGACCAAGCCGAGAATCGCCTCGACGGCCGCGTCCAGATCACACGACGCCGCGCCGGCGTTGGTGGCGGTGGCGGGGATGCGGCGAAGAAGCTGATCATCCAGCGGGCCGGAATCGAGCATGGCCAGAAGCCCGGTGCGTGGCGAGGGTGCATCGACGAAGAGTTGCTCGGACCAGTTCCGGCCGGAGAATCCCGCCGTCATTGCCAGATGATGCAGCCCGGTCAGGCCCAGCGAATCGCGGATTTTCGGCCATTGGGCCTGTGCATCCGGCGGGACGAGTTGTTGCACAAGGGCATCGACCTGCTTCCAAATGCCCGTGAAATTCGCGTACGCGGCACAAACCGGATGGGCGTCGAGCGAGGACATTGTGGCTTTGAAATCGGCGTCCTGGGCGAGCGTCGCGGCTGGGGCGCCGGCGGGCAGATCGTATGTCGCCAGCACGAACAGCGTGCCGTCCAGGCGGCATCGAATTCTTGGTGATGCGTGCGTTGCGGTCAGGGCGTCGTTCATTTGGCGAACCATTTCCGGGGCGTCGGCACCGGCGTCGCACACGACGGCCGCTAGCGGCATCAGGTCGGGTCCGCTTGTGTCAACGCCGACTAAATAGAACGCCGTCGGATGATGCCAGAACTCGTTGCTCAGTTTCTTGTCCATGGGAATAGCGATATTGTTGATCGGATCCGGATTCATAGCGGCGATGTGATCGATCAAACGTGGAATCGAGTCGCTGACAAATTCGCGAATCTGCGAGGCTTCGACGATCGCCTTGAGATGCGAGCCTTCATACGCCGCGCCGGGAGCATCCGCGCCCTGCCAGCCGACATAAATCAGCGCATCGCCCGGCACGTGATCGACCAGTGCCTGCGCGGCGACGGTGATGGGGAAGAGCAACAAGCCCAGCAGAAGGACGGCGAGGGAACGCATAAAACCTCTCCCGGTAGGAGGACTCAAACCAATGGAACCCGGCGGATTGTCCCACGCGGGGGAACGGTGTGCAACGGGCATTCTCGCTCTTACTCACGGAGGAGGAGCAAGAACCCCATGAAGATCAGGAAGGGGATGAGGAGTAGGAGTACGAGTAAGAGTAGGATCTCAGGTTGGGCGTCGGGAAAATCGCGAGCGGCGCATTGACGTTGCGGGGGCGGCGCGGTGTGGTATGGGCATGAATGTTGAAACTCGTCTGCGTGAATTGGGATACACACTCCCGTCGGTTGTTGCGCCTATTGCGGCGTATGTACCGGCCGTGCGGGCGGGGAATCTGCTCTTTGTCAGCGGGCAATTGCCGATGCGCGAGGGGAAGCTGTCTTGCGCCGGGCCGGTGCCGTCGGCGGTGTCTGTTGAGGTGGCCAAACAGGCGGCGGCACAATGCGCGCTCAACGGCCTGGCGGCGGCGGGGGCGCTGCTGGCGGGGGACTGGACGAGAATAGTTCGCGTGGTTCGCCTGGGCGTGTTCGTGTTGTCGGACGGCGGGTTCACCGCTCAGGCGCAGGTGGCCAACGGGGCCAGCGAATTGATGGAGAAGATCTTCGGCGATAGCGGCCGGCACGTTCGAGCGGCCGTCGGCGCCAGCGCCCTGCCGCTGGGGGCAAGCGTGGAAGTCGAGATGGTGTTCGAGGTTGTATGAAAAAAGCACAATCGCGGGAAACGAAGCGATCAGCGAGCAAACCGGTAAGCCGCGGCAGGCGGGCATCGCCAGTGACCGGCGACAATGTGGCCGCGCGGGCCGAGGCGGTTTTGGCGCGCTTGCGGACAATGGGAAGCGAGCACAATCGGCAGGGGATGGCGAGATTCGGGATCACGATCGACCGGGCGCTGG
>Ga0181517_10006177_pt1 | contig 10326 bp, 9 predicted proteins | sample PEATcosm2014_Bin_31_FD_119748 | JGI IMG/M metagenome (GOLD analysis project Ga0181517, IMG submission 119748) | Peatland microbial communities from MTU Mesocosm Facility, Houghton, MI, USA - PEATcosm2014_Bin01_30_metaG | ecosystem: Environmental > Terrestrial > Soil > Wetlands > Peat | place... | reverse complement strand
TAATGGGCAGCCCCCTCACCCATCTCCGATTGATGGAATCCGGCAGACTCCCCCAAGAGGGCGAGGGGACGGAAGCATAGGCCCTGCACTCTGAGGGTCAAGAGCAAGTCCGCGCCAACCAGAACTTAGATCGCTACGGCTTGAACGGCCAACGCGCTCTGGTCTCCGATCCGATGCGCAGCTCCGCCAGAGCCTCTTCCGCGTCATGTTGGGTCAGCCGAAACTCGCTGTCGGATGCCAGCGTTCCGGCGTGCCGGAGGCAGCTTACGCCGCCCTTGAAAGCTCCGAGCTGAGCGGCAGCCTGGCCGATGATAACCAGGGCTTTTATCTGTCGAAGTACCAGCAAGTTCTCGTTGGCAATTTTCAGAGCGTCAATGGCGTGGGTGCGGGCTGCGGTGGCATCGCCCAGTCCGAGCTGGACCTTGGCCAGACCCAGGAGGGCGTCCGCCTGCAGTCGGGCGATGCCAAGCTTCCGCGCCTGGGTTAGGGTGACGCGATACTCCCGAATGGCATCGCGCGGTTTGTCGGCGCGGCTATAGATCTTGGCGAGCAATTCGCGGCAAAAGGCAACCATGTCGGCGCAATTTTCGCTGGCGGCGATCGCCATACTCGAGCGGACAGTGTGCTCCGCCTCCTTGAGTTCTCCCATGCGAATCCGCAGGGATGCCCAATGTCTCATGAAATAGCTTTGCGCCCGGCGATTCCCCATGCTGCCGACTTCGTTCACGACCTCTTCATAAACCCGCCGGGCATCGTCAACGCTTCCCCGAAAATGGTCAATGCGGGCAAGCATTCCCCGCATCCTAACGCCAAGGTCCATATTGCGGATGTGCTGCGCGGCTGCCGCGGCTTTCTCAATGCACACCTGCGCAATGGCCATGCGCCCCATCTGCATATTGGCCATTCCCAGATGGGAATTGAGGGACGCCGAATACATCACACCCTGCTCCGGGTCCTGGATTGCCAGGGCCTTCTGCCATTCGAAGGCGAGCTTCCACACGCTGAGCGCGTCCTGCAGCGCCCCCTCGTTGTAATATGCCAATCCCAGTTCGTTGTATAAAGAGATCATCTCCTCCGGGGACGCCGTGCCACGACGCGGCTCGCAAACGAATTTGGGTTTCTGCTCACCGGGGTCCTTCTCCCCGGGCTGCCACAGATCGTTCACTTTCCACGCCAGGTTCTTCACCAGATCAAGGCTGAAGGAGCACATTTCCACATACTCGTGGTAGCTGCCCCATTGCGGGACGCTGTTGCATGCAAAATTGCTGCGCAGAATGTCCAGGGCAGCTCGCGTAAACAACTGGGCGTCGTGCGCGCGCTCATCCGGAACAGGCGCGCCCTCCCCTGGCGCGGGGTTCTGAATTTTGGAGATTTCGTTGAATGCCAGCGTGGCAAAATGATCAAACAATTCGCGCGCTCTTCTCGGCTTGCCCGGATCGTTGAAAGGGCCCCGCGACAGCAGTCCGTGAACGCCACAGGCGCGCTTCTCCGGATGCTGCGATTCCGCCAGAATCATGCGGCAATACCGCTTCACGACATCCGGGACAACGTAAAGGAGCTGGTCTCCTTCGACGCCGCCACCATCTTTGAGCTGCGGACCCACGGCGTAAAGCAGGCGAAACTGGATGAGCTGCCCAAAAGCTCTGTCCAACTCCTCTTTGGAGGTCCCTGCAAACGTCGGAAGGTCAAAGCACGCGTTGATTACCCCTTTGGTGATGGGAGTGTTGAAGCATGATAGATACGTCAACAGCAGTTCGTGCTTCCGCCCGAGCTTCTGCCCGGCAGGGACTGGCGATGACCGTAGACCTGCACGGTTACGGTCCCGGTCGAGGGCGCGGATGATATGCCGGACTACCCGGGTTCCCCGTTCAGAAGAATGCGCGCTCAGGATATGCAGAAGTTCATTCAAGCGCGATTCCCGGGTCGAGCTTGCCCCCGCCGCAGTGTGCTCTGGAGTAATCTTCCGGGCATCAAAATCCACGATGTGGGCAGCGGCGATGATCAGGGCGTAATGCTGGTCCTGAAGTTCCCAGGTGAGCTTGTTGTACTCGCCTTCCTCCAACTCTAACTGCTCCCTCGGAAACGGGTTTATGCCGTCGGGTCCGGGGCGGAGATGAATGCATTCAATTCTTCCTGTCTGTGTTCTGGGTATGGAACGCGCCGTCAGCAGGATGCGGTTTCCCGTTTCGTACTTGTCGGGCCATTCCCTAAGCAGTTCCATGAACTGGCCCGCTAAGGCATTACGAGGTGCCCAGGGTTTGCCCGGGCCACGACGGTCGCGGCATTTGCCCTCCGGCGCCGCGGGCTGCTCTGGTCCACTCGCCTGCCATTCATCGTGTCCCAGGCCGGCGTTGATTTCTGCCGGCAGACCCTTGCCAGCATCCTCCTGGACGACATCGTAGTTCTCATCAAAATCCAGGAAAAGGTCGATGCCGCCGATAACGAGCAACAGCTTTTTGGGATTTTCTTTGACATGGCCGTCCAGGAGATTCCTTAGGCGGCCTACAAGCGTTGTCTCGGGCACCGGGGACGGTCTTGGCACAACGCAGCGGCCCACAACGTATACAATCCTCTTCAAGTAAGCGTAAATGTCTTCGTTACCATGAGAGCTGAAGACGAGCTTCACGAATTCATTTTCAGGAGCGTAATCGCTTCGTAAGAATTGACAGACCTTGACGTACTTTCCGGACCCCACATTCCCCAGCAGCACTACAACCGGGTGTTTCTCGACGGCCTCATGGATTTTCTTCAGGAACTTGTCTGCACCGAGGTTCTGAAACAGCAAATCCTTCCCGGGCCGGGGCTGTATCGCCGTGATGGGTTCCTTGGATCGCCTCTTGGCACGTGGTTGGCGTCGCCATGCCGCACGAATCTCTTCATACTGTGCGCGCTGCCTCTCCAGCTCTTCCGCCAGCGAGTTTTTCGGATCGTAGGATATAAGGTTGATACCGAACTTTATCTGCTGGGCGCGGCACCAGAGATCCGACTTGTCACTGCCACGGCGGATTAAGGCAAAGGCGTTGCTGGCGACCCGCCGCGGTACCTCACTAATAGAGAGGTGTCGCAGAATTCGCACCAGATCGCTGTCACTGAGGCTGTAACCAACGAAAAAGAGCGGGTTGGATTGAAGCAGCACTTCGAGGCAGCGTTGAAAAGTGAACACCACGGAATCGTCCGACAGATACCAGTATTTGTAGTCTTCGTCGGTGAGCACAAGGGTTGAACGGGCCGGGTTCGCGGGCTTTGGCACCGGGGCCTGCCCGGCATCCTGGGGAAGAACTCCGTGACAATGAAACACCATGTTGCGATTCTTGCGCGCAAGGGCGACGGTGAAGATCGCAAGGTTCTCCAAATCATCCTGGGCAAAAGACTTGTTCGGGTCGTAATCCGGGCCCAGCCGGGACTTGAGGGCCTTCTCCAACTCATAATCGTAGTTGGTGGTAATGAATCGCCGGATGGGCAGATCCAAAAGGGCTGGCAACGGAGGATCATCTTTCTCCTGGCCCTTTTCCAACTCCCTGCGCCGCGCGCCCTCTTCGAAACGACTCCGCAGATCATTGATGATTTCGTCGCGACCGCTCGTTTCGCGGTCCCCACGCTTTGTGGTGAGCAGATCCTGGGCGATCTCAAAGGCTTCCGGACACCCGATCGCATCGGCCTCGGATTGAATCAACTTCCTTAGCGCCTCAAGCTCCTGTGCCCGAATGGGATCATCTTTCAGCAGCTCTCCCGCCTCAGGCAGAAGGCCCTTCCATTTTGGATAACCCAGAGGAAGAGACGCCCCGGACCCGACGAATGCAACACATCCCTGGAACTCCAAAGTCCGGGCAAATCGTTGCAGATTCAAGTCTTGGATTTCTTCCCAACTCTCGCACTTGGGTAAGGCGAGGTTGCCAGATCTGACCCTGTGCGGGGCCACATAATGCCAGTACTTGGGAAGCATAAACGACATTATATCCATGGGCACAGATAGTGTCATTAAGATATCTTGACAATTTGTCTCTTATTGGCGTAAGGTTTCTTCCCTGTATCCCAAGGCAAACTGAAAATCCCCTTTGGAGGGCCTCTTGGACCAAATGGGAAAAACCTGCGTGATCCAGGGAACCGTGACGGGGCGCGGCGGCAAAGCTCGTTGCTCAACGGCCTCAAGCTCAGCGGTCTCATCGAAAACAGCATTACGGACTCACTACCAACTCGCTGGCTTTAATCGAACAAGAGGTTTCTCCCGGTTTACGCCACCAGGGAACCGGAACGATAAGTATTGGCATTAACACCTATAAAACTAACTATTGACTTTGTTTTTGGTTGGATGCTAGATTCGCCGCTCAGGGCTGAACAGACAATTCAAAGCAATAATCGGTCGATCCTAGGTGGATGATGAGTCCTACGGATTTAGTCCGACTCTCCGAATTGATGTCACGGAGCTCCGGCCGTCCTGCGGTCGTGATAGCCTTGATCGACGGGCCTGTGGTACTGGACCACCCCGACCTTGCCGGCTCGACCATTCGTGAAATCCCCGGAAAACTTAATGGAAAGTGCTCCCTGGCTGACAGTCTTGCCTGTGCGCACGGGACCTTCGTGGCGGGCATGCTCTCTGCCCGGCGGGGCTCTGTGGCGCCGGCAATTTGTCCCGGATGCACGCTGCTGCTGCGTCCAATTTATGCGGAAGCGCTGAAGGGCAACGGACAAATGCCGGGCGCAACTTCGGAAGAACTTGCTGAGGCCATTACCGACAGCGTCGATGCTGGCGCGCGCATCATCAATCTGAGTTCTGCCCTTATTCGACCTTCACCTCAAGGCGAAAGCAAGCTGGAGGAGGCGCTCAACCACGCGGCCCACCGGGGCGTTATTACCGTGGCCGCCGCGGGCAATCAGGGAGAGGTGGGAAGTTCCGTCATCACGCGCCACCCTTGGGTGATTCCGGTGGCTGCCTGCGATACACAAGGCAAACCGCTCAGTGAATCGAATCTCGGGGGTTCAATCGGCAAGCGTGGGCTGAGTGCGCCGGGGGTGGAAGTTACCAGTCTTGGGACAAAAGGCAAGCCGCAGAAGTTTGGCGGGACGAGCGCGGCAGCGCCTTTCGTGACCGGCGCGATTGCGCTGCTGTGGTCAGAGTTCCCGGGCGCCACGGCAGTCCAAGTCAAGCTGGCCGTGACGCAAGCGGGCACTCCAAGACGTGTAGCCATCGCGCCGCCCGTCCTTGATGCGGAGGCAGCTTATCAGGCGATGGCCTCCACCTACAGCGGGAGGAGAGTGGCATGAACAGAAACCAAGCGCCCAAACCTCAGGGGAAGGGGACCCAACCTCCACCACATCGCGTTCGTCTTCCGGGGTTCCTGATTGACGAGGAGATCGGCCTGGGTGATGCCATCAAGCGGGCCACCTATGCCATGGGAATCAAACCCTGCGGCGGCTGCGAAAAGCGCGCGGCGGCACTCAACCGATGGATGCATTTCTCACGGTAGTTTGACAGACGTAAGTCGGGGCGGACCCGAATTGACCACCGGCCGGCGCACGCAATGCGCCACTACATCTTGAATAAGGAGGCGAAATTCCCATGGAGCAAACAGAGGTGAAAGAACAGGTGGCAACTCTACCCGCCACCGGCAATGACGTCGCAGTGCCAGTGACCCCTTCGGCGAGACCGGTGGCGGGTTCGCTCGCCCCCCAGTCATGTCCAACCTGCGGAACGGCCCCCGCCGCCAACGGTGGAGCCGCAGCTGCAGCCAGCTATGTCTATGCGATCGGCAGGATCGAGCCGCGCTTCCCCCGCCCTTCGGTGGAGAAGGAATTTGCCCAAGCTACTGGGAGAGCGGAGACGGCCGGGCTGACTGACCGGCAGGCGGTGCAAAAGGTCCTTTCGCAACGGCAGAATCGCTACCTTGCCCGCCAGTTGTGCTGGGTGATGACGATCGAAGGCATGGAGACTTACATCCTTGTTCCTCGCGATCCCGCGGACCTCGATCTGCTGGTGGAAGCCCTTCGTCCCACCCCTCAACCGTGGGACCTCGATTGTGTCATCGGGGTTCGCGGACCCATCGCCGGTCCGGAAATGTGCAACGGACTGGTGGTTCCGATTGTGGGCTTCGACCAAATCTATTCCTTCGACCGCGACGCCCTGATCAAGGCCATTCCGAAACCGGAAAAGACCACCGCCAAGGATTTCGCTCCCGCGGCAGAGGAACTATTCGACCGCATCATGCAGATGGCGGACAACGCTGGCGCCACCGACGAGCACCGGGCTTTGAATTACCTGGCGGTCCGCTATCAAGCCATTTACGCCAACGCTTCCGACGCCTTTGCGCGCAATGAGGCACTGACGGCCGTCGACGTCCAACCTTCGCCGGTGAGTGGCACGCGCAATGTGGTGGACGTCATCTTTACCTACACCAACCGGACTACTGACGTGGATGATCAGGTTTTTGTTCGCGTCGATGTAACCGAGGAGTTTCCGTTCCTGGTAAGAAAGTTGTCACCGTACTATGGGCGCTAGAATTCTCTGCTAAAAGCAAACGAGGTGTGAAATGAACAGTGTGAAAATACCTGGATTTACCGCAGAGGTATCGCTCGGCAAGCCCCGGGGACACTACCAAACGCGGATTTCCCTGAATTCCGTCAGCGGTGGTTCCGTGCAGGCTCAAGCAGCATGCTTTTGCTCCGAGCCCGACATCAAAAGAGTCTGTACGAGCCCCGGCCACTGCTACAACGAGAAGGTCTGCCTGCAGTGGTTTTGCCCCAAGGGCCAGTCAGTCGATGATGATGATTTGGCAGGGTTCTTCGGCCTCACTCCGAATTGATCGTTGAACTGCAAGAGGGAGGGGGCGACCTTCATCCCTCTATCCGGCAAATATCCTTTCAGGGTCTCGGGACTACGTCGCGTGTCGCAAAGTTGTTTGTGCACGTCGATGTGACCGAGGAGTTCCCGTTCCTGGGGAAAGAATTGTCACCGCAATATGGCCGCTGAACCGGGAGCATTTTGATTAGAAGGAGACAAAAATGAATATCCCTGGATTTGCCGCTGAGGCTTCACTTTACAAAACCGATGGACAGTATTATGGGGCCACTACCGGTTCTACATTCGCAGGCCAAGTGTTGCCCATGACCTGCTGCTCTAACTGCCCAAGTTGCGAATGTAATTCGTGGGAGTGTCCCCCTGGCCATCCGGGATGCTGCTTGCCCTATTTGAAGGCCTGCATGGCTGAGCGTTTGGCATGCGAGAAAACTTGCAAACACTGTAAAGGGTAGCCCCAACGGGCGGGGCGACATCAACTTACGTTACCAACTGGCGCGGAGGGTGCGCTCTGCGATCTTCAGTGGTGGCGTCTTGACCGAGGGACCGGAAATTAAAACTGAAGGGAGATTCGAAAATGCGATTACCCGGCTTTTCTGCTGAAATTTCGTTAGGTCGCTCTGGAGATCGGTACGAGGCAACTGCGGACCCGACGCTTGATAATAGGGCACAGGAAGTCCAACCGCAGTTCTGTCGGCGCCAGGGAAATTCGATCGTTTGCACTGAATGCTCCGACGGATATTGCTGGACGCACACTATCCTGATTCCGACGCTGTATTAAGCAGTCCGTGGGCGTGCCCACAGCGCTGAATTCGAGACCTGTTTCTGCCGGAGTGGTAGTGTGCTCGCTCGTGCGTGCAATGAACTGCTGTTTTGGCGGATCGGGAGACGACTATCCGTTGGCCAAATTGAGTCATGAGGAGGACATACGGTATGAGCATCCCAGGGTTTACGGCTGAATACGCCGTGGCTTCCCGCAGGCCATTCACGGGGTCAAATTTGCGGCGGCGGAGTGCGCGCCTGCCCTCAGGAGTATCTCCTGCCGTGGTAGACACCAGTGGGGAGTGCATCAGTCGATGTGCGGGCGACCCGGAATGTGCTTTCCTCTGCCAGACTTCAGGGGATATTGGGAGCGGCGGCGGGACCGGCGGAGGTGGTGGTGGTGGTGGCGGAATCGGGCGCTGCAATGTTGCGTGTGGCCCATGCCGACTGATCGGGGGGCATTGGCAAAAATCTTGTGTCCAGGCAAATTGCAATGTTCACTCCGTTGCGTGCAAGCCGGTAAGGGCGTGAGGCCGCGTTTCCATCAGCCGCGGTGTCGCCCCGTTTTGATCGATAAGTAAAGTCAAACCGAAAGGAGAAACACAATGAGTATGCCGGGATTTACCGCCGAAGCTACGCTCGAGAATATGCAGGAAAGTTATCTTCTCACGCCGAAGGCCCTGCAAGAAACCGGAAGCGTGCAGCCGCAGGGATTATGGGTTAACCCCAACGGTGATCTTGTGTATTGCGATAGTTATGTCGGATGTTTCGTGGTCCGGCACAAAATCAACCATACCCTCTATTGATGGGGGTAAATAAAAGGAGAGATGAACATGGCGATAGAAGTTGGTTCACCACTATGGGCTGTTCTGGCTGACTGGATAAAAATCATCCTGACGCTACCCGATCCCCCTCCGGAAGGGCTGGCGCAGTTAAATGACGCGGCCATCCTGACGGCGATTTCCGCGCTGACGCAACGGCTGTCACCGGCGGCGGGGGCTGATCTGCGCAAAGTGCTGCCGCAGGTCCAGGCACGTCTCAAGACTGTCGGCGGCTAGACCCTGCGTGGCATCCGGGAAATATCCAGATGGTACCCTCCATGTAGCGCCGGGCTTTAGTCCGGGCTAAAGTACGGCGCTACACCTCCCGGGCGTTTCCGCACCTTCCCCATGATTCCTGCCGAGCCCCAAAGGGCGCCCTTGGTTCGCGGGGCGTGAACGAGATTGAGAACCTCAGCTTATGGGGTGCGTGGCAAGCGTGATGGTCACATCGTCATCGGGAGTCTTGGTGGCGCCGCCGTCGCTTTGCGGATGAAATTCCACGCGCAGGGTCTGGGCATTTGCCACCACCCGCAGATAACCGTAGTCGGTATCGTCATAGCTTTCGAGCGTGAGCGTGTTATCGATCTTGTACGGAGTGCGGTACGTCGCGCGCATTTTCGAAAGCGGGGAGTGGCCGCCGCACCCCGCCACCACAAAAGGAATCTGGAAGTTGTTAACCGTGCGCGTGTAGCGCTGATAGTTATGCGCGTGGCCGGAAAAGACCGCATGGGGCCAAACCCCCGCCTTCTGGCAGGCAGTGTCGATATCCTGCAGCATCACCGGACTGCCCCCGTGGTCGGTTCCCCCGGTAATTGGTGGATGGTGAACGGCAATGATTAACGCGCCAGTGAAGTTGTCGCTCTTGGCCCGGGCCAGCGCCGCAGCCAGAAAGTTCACCTGGCGGTCATCGAGCACCTTGTTTGTGCCGTTTTCACCCGAGATGACGCCGGGGTCCTCAAGGACATTACTGTAGAGCCCAAGTATTCTCACGAAGGGCGCTTGCAGGGTGAAGTACACGCCGGGTTGAATCATGGTGGTGCGCACCAGGCCTCCGGCATCAGGCGAGGGCGCGGGACTGGTGGCGCAAAAGTTGCGCAGAAAAGCGCCAAGCGTTGGCGCCGGATCCCCGGGGTAGACCACGCCATCGTGATTTCCGGCTATGGCGATGATCGGCGCCGGATAATTGCGGTAGGGCGCAAAAAACTGATCGTAGTAGTAGGTAGCCTCACCGAAGTAGTACACCACGTCTCCCAGATGGAATAAGAATGAGGGCACGTCGGCGGCATTCGCCTCGCTGAAGTCGGTCACCATCTTGTCGGCAACCAGCGACTGGGTGGCTGGACCGACGACGCTGCCCGTGTCGCCAACCGAATGGAAGACAATCTGGCCAGCCTTTTGAATCGCCTGCGCCTTGGCGGCGCCTGCGCTTCCGTATACCTGCTCCAGGGTCAGGATCGGTTCGATTGCTCCACCCACGGGCTGTGGCACCGCTTCAAGCGTGAGGAGTTCCTTCAGGCTTTTGTCAGTTACCGGGTTCTTGAATCCGGAAGGATCAGGCGATGGCTTGGGCTGCCCAAAGACAGGCTGCCCGCTGCTGGTAACAAGGGCCCTCGGCTTTGCAGACCGCTTGCGAGTCGGCTTTTTCGGCATCGATCGGCTCCTTTGAAGTTGGTTTGCAAGCGGGCATTATGTCACTTGTTCCGCCATCGATTCCACAACAAAGCACTCTGCCTGACCCTGCAACGCAAAGTGGTAGATGCCTGTTTTCTCGGCAAACATTTTGGGCGCGACCTATGCGGCCGAGAGGCGTTCGGCCCCCACGCGACGTGCCACGGGCGTCCCGACCGTGCCGGGGCATGGCCAAGATGGCCATGGCACGCCACTCGGTCCAACCACCCCCGAACGTCCGAATCTGCCGTTCGAACTCTTCAATCATTTCATCACGATTGATTA
>Ga0181517_10006175_pt1 | contig 10326 bp, 8 predicted proteins | sample PEATcosm2014_Bin_31_FD_119748 | JGI IMG/M metagenome (GOLD analysis project Ga0181517, IMG submission 119748) | Peatland microbial communities from MTU Mesocosm Facility, Houghton, MI, USA - PEATcosm2014_Bin01_30_metaG | ecosystem: Environmental > Terrestrial > Soil > Wetlands > Peat | place... | reverse complement strand
GTAGCCAGCGCAGCCGCATGGGCCTCGCGTGTCGCGCGCCAATGCACCCATTGACAATGGGTCGAGTCGCAGACATCGAAACCGATGTGCCCGTGCGCCGGAGCTAGCGCAAAGCCGCGCGCCACCACCGCCAGCGCCTTCGCGATTCCGGCGAATCCGCCGCGCCGCTCTCTGCGGCGACGGCAAGCTCCACATAGCTCTCAATCGGCAGCGTGGCAACCAGCAGGAGCGCGCCATGTTGCGCCGTGATTTTGAGTGGCCAAGCCAACCGCAGCGATTCACCATGAGCGTCAAGCCGGTAACTTCCTGCCAGCAGAATCACCGATGCGGAGTGAGTCTGACCGTCCTGTTCGGTCCACGTCAACCCTGCGCCTTCTGCTCGAAGAGTGATGCTTCGCAACCCGTGGGCGCGACAACTCTCGCACTCACGAAGGGTCGCTTCCGGAACAGGCGTGACGATTGCTTCATGGTCATGCCAGAGAGTCCACACGCCGACGCGAATCGTAGAACGCGGAACAGTCTCCGCCTGAGCCGCGACACAAAGGGCGAGCAGACAAGCAGCCAGCTTCATGGTTTCCTCAACGGCGAATTCGCCAGCACGCTTGCTGCCACCTGCGCCGCATCTGTGCCGCGACCCCCAGGCGAATAAACAGCCACCACCACTCGCGGCGCAGGCGCCGGAGCCAGGCCAACAAACCAGCCGTGAGTTCCTCCGCCGCTCTCCGCGCTGGCTGTGCCGGTTTTGCCGGCAACCGGCACGCCGCCCAATGCCGCCGCGCCCGCCATGCCTAAGCTGGCCGAATCCGTCAGTCCCGTTGTAACTGTCCTTGCGGCGATGGTCTCCGGGTGTGCCGCAAGCGCAATCGCCAATGACCGGTAGGCCTCCGCCAACTCCGGCAGCGTCACGCGAATTCCTTCGACGCCCAACGCCGCAAGCTGAACCTGCTCGCGTGTGCGCGGCGTGCGAAAATCGGCCACATTTTCCTGCGCGGACAACCCTGTGGCTGCCAAAAGACCCCGCGTGCTGAGCGCCCGGCGCAGTTCCTCGGGAGTCATTATTCCGGCCAGCTCAGCAAAGTAGGAGTTGCACGACCACGTCAGCGCCTGCTCAGCGTTCATGGGGTCCGCTGCCGGGTGAGTACAGTTCAGCTCGTGACCGCTAATCCGCATTTGGCGACTGCACGCGACCCTGCGCTGCGCATCCCAATGCCCGGAGCTAAGAGCAAAGTAGAGAATCAACGGTTTCAGTGTGGAGCCGGGTGTTGCCAGCGTACGGCCCGCTTCGCCGAGATGAGTGGAGGCCAGCAAGCGCCCTGAGTTGATCTCCACCACCAGTACTCGCGCATCGGGATTCTTGCGCGCTGCTTGATCCACCGCATTTTGCCAATGCGTAATGGCGTGCGCCCCGCTCTGTGCCGCGCGGTTGGTCTGCGGCCAACAGGCCGATCCCGCAATGGCCAACCCCGCCAGCAGTATCACCGTCCGTCGCCGCAAGGCTTGCATCTCCCAAGTATGAACCATGCAATGCGCGAACGCTCCGTTTTAGAAGCCAAGCGCTCGTCGATTGCTACACCGAACGCGGCTTCGAACGTCATGCTCGCGTTGTTCAGTAGGCGAGAGCTACAGCGTCGGCGCGCATCTCGCTGGCTGCCGCGTAGACACGATCCTCTCCCTGCTTGCGGTTTTCGATGCACTCGTAGCGGCCGAAGCCTCCGTCGCTTGCTCCCATCGGCCAGCCCAGGTCGATGAGGGCCTTGCGAGTATCGGCGGGAACTCCAGCTTCGAGGCGAAGAATACCGCGCGGCGTAAGGTTTGGCTGATCTTCTCCCATGGTCTGCGAGGAGCCTTCGTGGTGCCAGCGCGGGCTGTCGCCTGCGGCCTGCACGTCGAGCCCGTAGTCAACGCGGTTGATGATGATCTGCGACTGGCCTTGCGGCTGCATGTCACCACCCATCACGCCGAATGCGAGCCAGGGCACGCCGTTTTTTGATGCGAAGCCGGGAATGATGGTTTGAAAAGGCCGTTTGCCGGGCGCGTAGATGTTGGGGTGGCCGTCTTGCAAGGAGAAAAGCTCGCCGCGATCCTGAAACATGAATCCGAGGCCGTCGGCGACCAGGCCCGAGCCCATTCCGCGAAAGTTCGATTGAATGATAGAGACCATCATACCGTCCTTGTCGGCAGTGCAGAAATAGGTGGTGTCTCCGTGGCTGGGAGCCTGGCCCGGATAGACAGGCTCCAGGATGCGGTCGAGGCGGATAAGCTGCGCGCGCTGTTTCGCGTAGTCCTTCGAGTTGAGCCAGTCGATGGGAATTTTCGAGAAGTGCGGGTCGGCGTAGTAGCGGGCGCGATCTTCATAGGCCAGCCGCTTGGCTTCAATCTGCACATGGAGCGACTGCGCAGACTGGAAGCCGAACTCGCGCAAATCGAATTGCTCGATGATGTTGAGCATCTGCAAGGTTGCGAGGCCCTGCGTGTTGGCGCCCATGGCGTAGACATCCACGCCACGGTAGTTGCTGACGAGCGGTTCGTCCCATTCGGCATGATGTTCGCGCAGATCGTCCGCCGAGAGCCAGCCGCCGATGCGCTTGAAATAGGCGTCGATGGTTTTGGCAATGGGGCCGTCGTAAAAGGCGTCGCGTCCGCCTTCGGCGATCATGCGATAGGTGCGGGCAAGATCGGGATTGCGGCGAACGTCATATTCATTGGGCGCAACGCCACCGGGCGTATAAGTGGTCACGGCATTAGCTGTCTCTTCAACGCCCGAGCCGGGACGAAGGAACGCTGCCATATTGCGCTTGAGATAAAAGCCGATAATCTGCGGAACAGGCGCGCCGATTTCACAGTAATGAATGGCCGGCTCAAACAGCTCCGCCCACTTAAGCTTTCCGTAGCGCTGGTGCAACGCCCACCACCCATCGAGCGCGCCGGGCGTGGAGACGGTGACCGCGCCAAGCTTGGGCAGAACGCCGTTGACTGCGCGCGAGCGAACCGTGTCGAGGGTGAGAGTTTTTGGCGAGCGGCCGGAGCTGGCCATGCACTCCAACTTGTTTGCCTTGGGATCCCAAACGAAGGCGAAGCTGTCGCCGCCGAGGCCCGAGCTGACCGGCTCGACAAATCCAAGCAGAGCGTTGGCGGCAACCGCAGCATCCGCGGCGGAGCCACCGCGCTTGAGCATCTCGATGGCGGCCTGCGTGGCCAACGGATGCGCGGTTCCAGCGGCTCCCGAGCAGCCCAGCGCGGCAGAGCGCGAGGCAAAGCTGGCTCCTGAGGGACGGTCACCTGCGTGAACGTCAGGCCGAATGAATCGCTCGGCGCTCGGAGCTTGAAACTTTGGAAGGCTGACGGTCACGGCTTCTCCCGGCGCGTTGTGTGACGACTCGCCGCTTTTGTTCTGCGCGGAAGCAATTGACCCCGCAGCGGCCAGAGGAATGGTTTGCAGAAAAGTGCGACGGTGCATGGCAGTCTCCTTTTAATCATCGGCGAAACTCAGTTTCGTTCCGTAGTGTCCCGCATTGGTTCCGTCCGATTCGACACGAATTGACGTGCTTCTTCCGTCGCGGCGGCGCTTAATCTCTCAGCCTCAAAAGAACAAAGCAAGGCATCGCGAAAAAAGAGAATATGATCGCGCATGGCTTGTTGGGCGAGTTCACGATTGCCCTCTTTCAGCGCAAGGTAGATTTTGTCGTGGCAATCCCGCGATGTGGCGGCTGAGAGGCGATATGTCTTCGAACGGCACAGGATGCTTTTTTGGCTGATGTTCTCCAGAATGCGGCAAAGCTCATTGTTGGCTGTGGCGGCGGCGATCAGGTTGTGAAAGCGAATATCTTCTTCGACGTAAGCTATCCTGTTGCCCTCATCTAGATTCCGCTTGATGCGCTCGATGCTTTCTGCAAGTTCCGCAAGAAATGAAGGAGTGATTTTGGCAAGCCCAACGGCGTGAACTTCGAGCAATTCGCGTAATTCATATAGATCGTGGGCCTCTTTGAGAGAGAACCTGCGAACATGGGCGCCGCGCCGGGATTCGATGCAGATAAGGCCATCGCTCTCCAGACGGTTCAAAGCTTCGCGCACTGGCGACTTGCTGATGCCGAGCTGCGCAGCGAGAGTCTCCTCGGTCAGCCTGGCGCCTTCTTCGAGAGAGCCGTCGAGAATGTGCTGCTTGATGTGAAAGTACGTGAGCTCCGTGAGGTTGGGATACTTGGGGATCTTCAACATGGCGCGGCCACCAGCAATTCTACAGTAACTCCCTGATAACTCGCTTCAATGAATAAGCGGTCAGGTTCCGCATGGGAAACGATGCGGCAGGGTTGAAGTTTACGCTGCCGGCGCGCGCTCGGCCGGAAAAGTATTCCGGCAAGCATGCGCTTGCAAACGCGGTGAGCAGCTAGAAAGCGAACTTGGCGCTGATCTGAAGTTGACGAGAAGAGCCGCCGTCGCTGGTGGCGAAGCGGGTTGCCGATATCTGGCCAAAGACGGACGACTGGACGTTGCCAGACGGCTGGCCGAAGTTGGGATGGTTGAGGATGTCGAAGGCGTCGGCGCGCAGGATGAAGGTGACTCTCCCGGCGAGCTTCGTATCCTTTTCCCCGGAGAGATCGATATCCGCGAACCCCGGCCCCGACACGGCATTACGCTGGATGGAGCCGAGTCCTGTATAAATGCCCGAAGTGGGAGTCGTTTCAAGAGTCTCGAAGCTGCAGGAAGGAGTTATCGTCGACTCGAAGCAGGTTGTGACGCCAGAAGTTGACTGGATGTAAGTGACGTTGGTCAATCCGGCAGCCTGCGTCTTCGACACGGTAATGGGACCGATAAGACTGGGACGCACTATGCCGGTAATGCCGTTGAAGCTGTTGCTGCTGGATAAGATGTTGACAGGGTTGCCGGTCTGGTATTGGACGATGGTTGAAAGTTGATAGCCCGAAACCAGGCGGTTGGCTTTGAAGGGGAAATCGTAGATCGCGGTTCCGGCATAATGCTGGCGCACGTCGAAATCCGACAGTCCATAGTTTTCCTTGGGGTTGGTGCTGTCGGGCAGAACGTAAGTGCCCTGCGATCCGAGCGAGTTGATGTCCATCGACTTGGTCCATTCGTAGTTCATGTTGAACTCAAGACCGTTGCTCATGTTCTTGTTGAGCGTTGCCCACATGGCGTTGTAGTTGGAGAAGCCGATGCTGTTTCTCTCGCCGATGTTCGAGGCGATAGCTCCGCCGGGATCGACGGGACTGGTGGCCGAGAGAGTTGTGAATGGATGCACCTGCGTATTACTGGCCGCGCCCACCACCTGGTTAGGGTTGGTTTGAATCATGAGATGGTGGCCCCGCGATCCGTAGTAGCCGAGCGAGGAGATCATGCCCCACGGCAGGGCCTGCTGCACATTCAGATTGAAGCTCTCTATGTACGCATTCTTGTAATTGGGATTGACCCAGGCCAGCGAGATGCCTGAAGCCTTTGCGTCGGCGAAGAGGGAGGAGACCGGAATCGGAGCGCCGTTATAGTTGACCGCCGTGCTGAAGGGAGGGTTGGATGCCAGCGGCGTGACTACGCCCGAAACCGGCTGGTCCACCAGGTAGCCGTATCCTCCGCGCACCACTGTTTTACTGGTGCCAAAGACATCATAAGCAAAACCCACGCGCGGTTCAAAGTTGTAATTCTGACCATACTCGGCGTTGTCCGCAAGCCCGTTGGTTCCCACTTGAGTGAGGGTGACATTGGCTGGATTGAAAAGGACAAAACGATTTGCGCCTTCAACCGGCGTTCCATTCCACTCGAAGCGCAGGCCGTATTCCAGATTAAGGTTGCGAGTGGCTTTGAAGTTATCTTGCGCAAACAGTCCCAGCGAGTCGGCATAGACGCGTGCGGAAACTATATTCGGCTGGATGCTGAAGACAGTGGCCATATCCGTCTGAAAGAGGCTGGTCGGAGTGGTCGAAGTGGTAAAGGTCAGGGTGCCGATATTCCCGGCAAAGCTTGCCACCAGGAAGCGACGGAACTCGCCGCCCAGCTTAAGCGTGTGCTTGCCCTGAAGCTTGGTAAGCGTATCCGACAAGACGCCCGTGGTATCAGAGCGCCCTTGCGGAAATCCCGAAGGTCCGCCGAAGACCAGGCCGATATCGGAAAGCGTGGTCTGCGGAAGGCCAACATTACCGCTAAGACCATCGCCGAGGCCAACGCTTGTGGGGTCGGTCAGATTGGCGGGATTGAAGGCGATGGAGATGCGATTGAAACCAAGACGCGCTTCATTGACGAGATTAGAGCTGAAGATATGGGTCTCGCTGAGAGTGCCAATCTGGCGATGCGCGGCGCGGTGATCGCCCCAGCCGGGAATGGTGTCGCCCTGCAACGCAGGCTCTGTGCGGATGTCCTTCTGGAAGGCATAGAACCCGTGCAGAGAATCGCTGGAATTGATCTGATGCAGGATATCGACGGTGAACTGGTCGATGTTGACAGGGCCGGGAGTAAACGAGACATAATTGGCACCGCTATTGGGAAGCGGGATGAGCGCGGCCAAGTCAGCGGCAGCCGGATCATTGGCCTTATTGGCCGCGATCGCTGTTTGATTGGCCGGCGAGATCACGGTGCTGTTTTGCAGGATGCCCTGGTGCTGGCGCAGGCCTTCGTAACTCCCGTAGAAGAAGGTATGACCTTTCCAGATTGGGCCGCCCACAGAGCCGCCGAAGTTGTCGCGCTTGAGCGGGGCCTTGTCTCCGGGAGTGCCCAGCGAAAGCCCCGTAGCGGGACTCGTGCTGCGATTAAAGTAGTTGCGCGCGTCAAGGGCTTCGTTGCGGAAGTAGTCGAAGGCCTCGCCATGGAATGTGTCCGTGCCGGATTTAGTGGCAACGGTCACGATGGAGCCGTCGCTGCGTCCGTACTCCGCGCTGAAGGTGGAGTTATTGATTTTAAATTCGGACGTGGTGCTGATCGACGGCTGAAAGGTGATCTGGTTCTGACTTATATCATTCAGATTGATGCCGTTGATCTGAAAGTTCACCGAGTCTTCGCGATTGCCTGCGGTGATGAAGGAATTGGCGCCAAGACCGCGGCTGGGCGCGGTAAGGCTGCCCGCCGTGTCGGCCACCACGCCTCCAGGCGTGAGCACGGTCAGGTCGAGGAAGTGGCGGCCGTTGAGCGGAAGCTCCTGCACTGTGCTCCGGTCGATGACCTGACCAATGGTCATGGTCTGAGCTTCGATCTGCGCGGCCGTACTTGCCACCTGTATGGTCTCTCCGGCAGACGAAACCGCCAGGTGCATGTTCAGCGTAATCTGCCGATCAACGTCCAGAGTGATTTTCGGCACAGTGTTGGCGCCGAACCCTGTAGCGGTAACCTTGACGCGATAATCGCCAGGCTGCAACGAAGGCACATAATACAGGCCGGCCGAGTCTGTTTGAACGACACGGTCGGCGCCGGTGGCCAAGCTATGCACCATCACCTGCGCATTGACAATCACAGCGCCACTGGGATCGGTGACGGTTCCGGAGAGCGAGGCGGTGGATTGCCCCCATGCTCCCACGCCGCAGACGCCGAGCAGAGCGACGATGCAGAACTGCCGGAGATGTTTCATCATGACCCTCCAAAGGGGTGGATTGGCAATGACAAATCGAACAAGTTTGGGGAACGCGCCCGGTGTGCGCTGACCTCCCAGCGCATCGGGATGTTACGGAGGATACGATATATCAGATTTCAGCGCAAGTATTTCTCGCTGTTAATGTTTCTGACCTCGGCGGCATTTTTTTGTTAGAGGAAATGCCTGGGTATTTCCAATAGATCAAAGGAAATCCGCAATGGACCGTGGGCCGCGTGGACAGCGCCGCAGAAAATTCTCAACAGGCGGGACAGAACTGTGGCTGGTATGCCGGCTCTTGTGACTCTCCCTCCCGTCAAAGTAGAATTCTGCCCATGATGACTACGATTCCCCGCACCCTGAAGATTTTCGCCCCCGTTTTGCTACTGTCCCTCGCTACGGTCGCGATTCAAGCGCAGGACTGGGCGAAAACACGCCTCGAAGCCTCGCCCCGCCACCATGAGTACGTAAAACTCAGCCACGGAAGCCGCACCCTTCAAGCCTTCGTCGTCTACCCCGAGGTGAAAGACAAAGCCCCAGCCGTGATTCTCATTCACGAGATCTTCGGGCTCACCGACTGGGCCAAAGAGATGGCCGATGAGCTGGCCGCGCAAGGCTTCATCGTGGTCGCACCTGACTTGCTCTCAGGCATGGGCCCCAATGGCGGCGGATCGAGCGAGTTTCCCGGTCAGGACGCTGCCGTGAAAGCCGTTTCCGCTCTTGATCCGAATGCCGTGCTCGCGGACCTCGACGCCGCCGCCGATTATGCAAAACAGATTCCGGCGGCCAATGGCACAATTGCATCGGTTGGCTTCTGCTGGGGCGGAGGCAAGTCTTTCGCATTTGCCGCTCACCGGAAAGATCTCTCTGCCGCGTTTGTATTTTATGGTCCCGCGCCTGTAGACGTGAGCACGATTATTGCTCCTGTCTACGGCTTTTACGCAGCCAACGATGCCCGCATTACCGCTACTGTGCCGGCCACTGTCGAAGCCATGAAATCCGCCGGAAAGAAGTTTGATCCTGTAACGTACGATGGCGCGGGGCATGGCTTCATGCGCGCGGGAGAAGACCCAGCAAATGCCGTTCCCGGAAACAAGACCGCCCGCGAACAAGCGTTCTCCCGTCTCGTCACCCTCCTGAAGAATATGAATGCAGCTCGCGCGGCCTCCCGGCAGAACGAGACTCTCACTGCCGCCGCACGTATCCCGTAAGTCTCAACAATGTATGGAAGTTCGCGGCCAACCAGTCTCGCAACAAGAAATTGAGCGCCTTTGGGATTCGGTCGCAAAGCAAACGGCCAATCCGCAAGCGGGGATCTTCGGGCCAGATTCCGTCAGTTGGAAGGTCAATCGCGAATCTGCCTTGTTTCTCGGAGCGGGCCGGGCTGCACTGCTGCAGTTGGCGCATCCATGGGTTGCTACCGCACTTGATCAACATTCCAATTTGCTCAACGATCCGCTCTCCAGATTCCACAACACATTCCGGGTAGTCTTCACCATGATCTTCGGGACTCTCGATCAGGCGCTCGCAGCTTCTCGCCACCTTTATCATCTGCACACGCGAATCCAGGGAGAACTCCCCGAGAGCGTCGGCGCTTATGCACGGGGCTCTCACTACGCGGCGAATGAAGTGAATGCGCTCGTCTGGGTGTACGCAACGCTGATTGAAAGTGCGCTTCTGGCATATGAAATCGTGCTGCCGCCGCTTTCATATGGCGAGCGGGAGACTTACTACGCCGAGAGCAAGACCCTGGCTGCGCTCTTCGGCATTCCGCCGGAAGCCCTGTCTGCTGATTGGTCTTCATTCGAAGCATGGATGCGCGACCTGTTGGCGTCCGATGCGCTGGGAGTCAATGCGCTCTCACGCGAAATGGCGCACAGCATTTTGCATGGCAGCGGATCATGGGTTCCTGTTCCAAATTGGTATCGCGCACTAACGGCAGCGTCTATGCCCGAGCGGTTCCGCGGTGAATTCTTACTTGTCTACGGCGAGCGGGAGGAACACACAGTAGCGAGGGCAAGAAGCTGGCTTCCGCGAATCTACAAGAGTCTTCCGGCGTCTTTGCGATTTGTAGGGCCATATCAGGAAGCACAAAGCCGCTTGCTCGGCCGCCGCGTAAACGCGCTCACAAGAGCCAGCAACCGGTTCTGGATGGGACAGCCGCTAATGATGTTTGCCGAGACTGAGCGCAAATCAGAACAGTGAAGGGCGCGCAGATCCTCCGAGAAGGGAGTTGTTGACATTTGCGATGGTGTGCGGTCCCTCAGGCCCACCCCACGCAAAGGCCAGAGAGAGAGCCGGGAGACCACCCGCGCGCAGCGTAAGGCCGGCAGAGAAACTGTGAGCCAGATGACTGAAAGCAATATCGCCACGCGCGAGTGCTACCTTGCCTTGATCGGCGGCGAAGGTGAGACCGACGGGTCCCCAGATGGAGTGCTCAAAACCTTCGCGCAGCAACAGGGCGTTGGGCGCGCGGAAGCGATAGTCGTCGTAACTCGGGAGCCAGGGATTGCCGTTGATGTCCGAGCCGCCTATCGTAGGCTGGAAGTAAAAGGGAACCACATTTCCCGCTGAGGCAACTGACTCAATGATGAGCAGCCGCAGTTCAAGCGAACCTTCGCGATTTCGTTGAATGGCGGCGCACTTGGTTGCGCCCAGTGAAGCGGCGCACTCATCGGGGCCATTGAACGTCTTTGCGCCGTACGACCCGGAATTGCGATAGAGCGGGATTGTGTGATCGAGATCCGCGGTGAAGCGGCGGAAGG
>Ga0181517_10006169_pt1 | contig 10328 bp, 10 predicted proteins | sample PEATcosm2014_Bin_31_FD_119748 | JGI IMG/M metagenome (GOLD analysis project Ga0181517, IMG submission 119748) | Peatland microbial communities from MTU Mesocosm Facility, Houghton, MI, USA - PEATcosm2014_Bin01_30_metaG | ecosystem: Environmental > Terrestrial > Soil > Wetlands > Peat | place... | reverse complement strand
TACCCCACCGTGCGAGGGGTGGCGCAGCACATGTCTGGCAACCTCGGGATCATCCATTTCGACCGCCACGTCGACACCCAGGAAACTGACCTCGACGAGCGCATGCACACGACCCCCTGGTTCCACGCCACCGACCTGCCCAACGTGCCCGCCCGCAACCTGGTCCAGCTCGGCATCGGCGGATGGCAGGCGCCTCGGCCGGGGGTCAAGGTGTGCCGAGAGCGCGAGACGACCATCATGACGGTCAACGACTGCGTTTCCATGGGCCTGGAGCAGGCGGCGGAGAGGGCGGTCGAGGTGGCTTGGGACGGGGCCGAGGCGGTCTGGCTGTCCTTCGATGTCGACTGCCTGGACGCCGCCTTCGTGCCCGGCACGGGCTGGCCCGAACCGGGCGGCTTCCTGCCGCGGGAAGCTCTCGAGCTGGTGCGGCGCATCTCCGCCCCCGGCCTGGCCGGGATGGAGATAGTAGAGTGCTCGCCCCCCTACGATAATGCCGACATCACCTCCCTGATCGGGGTGCGGGTGATCTGCGACGTCCTGGCCACTCTGGTCAACCACGGTCACCTGCCCAAGGGCGGCCCGGGCCCTGTCGTCCCCACCGGCGCCGGTGGCACCGCCGGCGCGCCCGGCGCCGGTGCCTGAATGCCGCGCCGAACCATCCCCCTGGTGCTGGGCTGGGAGGTGCTGCCCCGGTCCATCTCGGTCCGGGGCGCCCCCGAGGACGACATCCTGGTCGAGCCGGTCCCCGCCGTGCTCGTCGAGTCGGACCACGGTTGGGTGCTCATCGACACCGGGTTCAACCCGGCGCTGGTGCGCGACGATGCGCTGCGCCGGCGCTTTCACGGGGGCGCTGTCACGCCGGTGCTGCCGCAGGGGGCGGGCGACCCGTTGCAGGAGGCGTGCCGGGGGGCAGGCGTGGAGCTCGGGGACATCGTCCTGGTTGCTCTGAGCCATCTCCACAATGACCACGCCGGCGGCCTGCGCCACTTCGCCCGTTCCGGTCCCCGGGTGGCGGTGCAGCGGGCCGAGCTCGATTACGGGCTGCAAACGCCGCACCCGGAGCCGGAGCGCAACGGGATCTTCAGGGTCGATTTCGACGACCCGGGCATTGACTGGTGGCTCCTAGACGGTGACACCGAGCTCCTGCCCGGCATCTGCGCCGTGAGCACCCCTGGGCATACTCCCGGCCACCAGAGCTTTCTGGTGCCGGATGCCGGTCTGGCGTTCGCCTTCGACGCCGCCGACCTGCGAGCCAACATCGACCAGGAGATCGCCCCCGGGGCCCTCGTCGGGAGCACTGAGGAGGTGGCGTTGGCCTCCCTCCGGCGCCTGAAACAACTGGCCCGGGATGCCGGCCTCGAGCTGGTGCCCGGCCACGACCCCGACGCCTGGGCTGCCCTGGCCCTCACGCTGGGTTTCAGCGGGCCCCTTTACCCCCCGGCCGAGGGCCGCAAATGACCGAGGGGCCCACGATGACCGCGGGCCGGGCGTGATTGCGCCGCCCGGGCGCTGGGCGCTCGTCATCGTCGACATGCAGCAGGCCGGGTACGCCGACCGGGACGAGGCCGGGCTCCAGCAGATGCCCGGCTTCGGGGAGAGGGTGGGGCGCCTGGCCGGCGTGCTGGAGCGCTGCCGGCAGACCGGGGCCCCTGTGGTCCACCTCCAGGAGGTCCACCGCCGGTCGATGCTCGATTTCGGCCGGGAACTGGACGGGTCGGAAGGCCCGCATTTCCTGGAGGGCGACACGCTGACCGAGATCGTCCGCCCGCTGGCGCCCGCGCCGGGCGAGCCCCACGTAGTGAAGAGGAGGTACTCGGGCTTTTTTGGCACAGATCTCGACATTGTGCTGCGCGGCCTGGGGGTTTCGGCCATCGTGCTCGCCGGGGAGCTGACGGACGTGTGCGTCCACTACACGTTCGTCGATGCCCATCAGCTCGACTACCACGTGCGGGTGATCGAGGACTGCTGTGGCGGTTCGACCCGCGCCCGTCACGACGCCGCCTTGGACGCCATGGCCTACCTCCAGTCCGCCGCCCGCTGCACCGCCGAGGAAGTCTTGGCGGCCCTGGACCGCCATTCCGGGAACGCCTGACCTCACCGTCTCAGCCGGGGCCCGCTCTCCCGCCGGCAGCCCAGGCGAGAGCCTGCCGCAGGCCGGGTAGGTCCTGGGCCACCGCCTGTACGAGTGCCCCGGGGCCGTCCAGGGGCATGGCGGCCCATCCAGTACCGGCCACCGCGCCACTGGCGTGCTCACCGTCACCGGCGGTGAGGACCAGGCCGACCGCCCGGCCGGCACCGAGCACGGCCGGGCCGTCCCAGCCCGAGGCACCCGGCCCCACTTCCAGGCCGTGACGGAGCAAAGGCCTTCCGTCCACGTCCACGTCGAGCCGCAGGTCCAGCCGCCCCGGGCCCTCGCCATAGCGGCCGAGCACGATTTCCTCGGCCCAGCGCAGACGGGCGCCGGGGGCCAGCGAGACGTGTGCCCTCTGGGAGAAATCGCACCCTCGCGAGGCCACCAGCGGTTGCAGGCGCCAATCGAGCGTCCCGCCTTCGTCGACCCTCACCTCTATGGAAAAAGACGACCCGGTGGAGGCCCAGGCGATGGTGGAGGCCACCGACCGCAGCGTGAGCCGGGCACCTCGCTCCACCGTCACCTGCAACGAGATCTGGTCGTCGCCGACGGGCGAAGCGGCCGTGCCGACAAGGTATACCGCGCCGGGAGCCCCCCTGAACGCCATCGGGGGGGCGTCGCGCACCCAGCTCAAGCGGCAACCTTCTACCAGCCCGTCCTGGCGGGTGGGAGCCGATGCCGTCAGCTCGGCTTTGCCGCGCACCGCTGCGCCAGGGCGCCCTCGAGCCAGGCGGAGACGGGCTTGGCCAGGGGGTCGCGGGCCAGGCTGAGGAAGGTGAAAGGCCGGCGCCCCCTCGCCTTCAGCGCGTCCCGGTCCATGACGCCGAGGTCAGCGTTGACCAGCGGGGCAAGATCCGTCTTATTGATCACGAGGAGGTCGGAAAGGGTTATGCCCGGTCCGCCTTTGCGGGGGACCTTGTCCCCCCCGGCCACGTCTATCACGAAAATCTGGGCGTCGACCAGGCCATAGCTAAACGTGGCCGTCAGGTTGTCGCCGCCCGACTCGATGAGGACGAGATCAAGGTCAGGAAAGCTCTTTTCGTGCGCCTCGACCGCCTCCAGATTGGCGGAAATGTCGTCCCGGATAGCCGTGTGGGGACAACACCCCGTCCTTACGGCCAGGATTCGCTCGGGCGGCAGCACGGCTTCGCGCAGGAGTATGGCCGCGTCTTCGGTGGTGTAAATGTCGTTCGTCACCACGGCCAGCGACCAGTGGGGCGACAACGAGCGGCACAGGGCAGCGACCAGGGCGGTCTTCCCACTGCCCACGGGGCCGCCGATGCCGATACGGAGAGGACGTTCACGAGGCAAAGAGCTGTACCTCCCATTTAGCGTGATTTTCGGCGCCGATCTCCAGGAGCGGTGCGCTGTGGGCCGGCAATTTCTTGATCACATAGCCCCCGCCGGCCACCATCATGGCGGCGCCGGCGGCGATGCCCTCCACCTGGCGGCTCAGCTGGGCCAGGCAGCGCCCGACGGCGAACGGGTCGAGGCCGAGCAGGCGGGTGGCGGCCCAAGCCGGCCCGCTGACCGAGGCCTGCGCTGCTAGCAGGGCCGCTTCCTCAGCACTGAGGCCCACATGCCGGCCAACGGCGCCCAGCACGACCGGGTGCATCGGCCCATCGGGCAACTGGCCTGCCAGCCCGGCCAAGTCCACCCGTCCGGCCGGGTCCACCCGTCCGGCCGGGTCGACCTGCCCTGTCGAAGGCGGCGCCCCACGGTCTTCGTCCGCCGGCCACAGCGACCTGGCTGCCCGCAGCAGGCCGCGTCCCTGAGCTCTGCTCGCCTGGCGCAGAGCGGGGGACGGGCAACGAGCCACCGCCTCGGCGTCGAGCGTGGTCAAGGCCCCGATGGACGGCGCGGCCACCCAGGCCGCCGCGGCTATGGCGGCATCGACCCGTCCGGTGGTGGCGAGACGGCCCGTCAGGAAGGAGAAAAGATCGTCAGCGTCTTGTACCCGTAGGGCGCCCACCGTCTCCTCCAGGCCGCCCGAGTGCGAATGGCCGCCGGCCGGGAACCGCCCGTCCGCCAGGAGCAACAAGATGCTGCTCATCGCCCGGGCCCTCGGCAGGTCAAAATAAGAAGTACCGCTGGGCCATGGGAAGCTCGCCGGCCGGGGCCTCAGTGACGAGCTCGCCGTCGATGCGGACGGCGAAACTGTCGGGGTCGACTTCGATTTCCGGGAGGGTGCCGTTGAGCGGCATGTCGGCCTTCGTCAGGTGACGCGTACCTCTCACGGGCACGAGACGCCTCGATGCCCCCGTCTTTGCTCGCAGGTTGGCTTCCAGGGCGGCGGGGGCGACGAAGGCGACAGACGTGCGGGCGGCGACGGCGGCGCTGGCGCCGAACATGGGTCGTGCCCTTACGGGCTCGGGCGTGGGCACGGACGCATTGGCGTCGCCCATCTGCGCCCAGGCGATCATGCCGCCCTTTATGACCAACGACGGCCGCACACCGAAAAACGCCGGCTCGTACAGCACCAGGTCGGCCAGTTTGCCCACCTCGACCGAACCGATCTCGGTGTCGAGACCGTGGGCTATGGCCGGGCAAATGGTGTACTTGGCCACATAGCGCCGGGCGCGCCGGTTGTCGGCCGGCCCGTCGCCGGGCAGGGGACCGCGGCGGCGCTTGCCCACATGGGCCGTCTGCCAGGTGCGCAGGACGACCTCGCCGGCACGGCCCATGGCCTGGGAGTCCGAACCGATCATGGAGATGGCGCCCATATCGTGCAGTACGTCCTCGGCGGCGATGGTCGACGGGCGGATCCTGCTTTCCGCAAAAGCGAGATCCTCGGGTACGGCGGGGTTCAGATGGTGGCAGACCATGAGCATGTCGAGGTGCTCGTCGATCGTGTTCACCGTGTGGGGCCGGGTCGGGTTGGTCGACGAGGGCAGGAAGTTGGCCTCGCCCGCCACCCGGATTATGTCGGGGGCATGGCCCCCGCCGGCGCCCTCGGTGTGGTAGGCGTGGATGCCCCTGCCGCCTACGGCCGCGATCGTCGACTCGACGAAACCGGCTTCGTTCAATGTGTCGGTGTGCAGGGCGGCCTGCACCCCGGCCAGGTCGCACACCCGCAGGCAGGCGTCTATGGCCGCCGGGGTCGAGCCCCAGTCCTCGTGCAACTTGAAACCGGCCGCCCCGGCCTGCAGTTGTTCCCACAGGCCGTCTTCGGAAACTGTGTTCCCCTTACCCAACAAGGCGATGTTGAGCGGCCATTCGTCGAGCGCTTCGAGCATCCGGGCCAGGTTCCAGGGCCCGGGCGTGACCGTGGTCGCCCGCGTCCCCTCGGCCGGCCCCGTGCCCCCGCCGATGATGGTGGTGACCCCCGAGGCGAGCGAGACCTCGAGCACCTGCGGGCAGATCAGGTGTACGTGGCAGTCGATGGCACCGGCGGTGAGCAACTTGCCGTTCCCGGCGATTATCTCGGTCGGAGGCCCGATGGCGAGCCCGTCGGTGACACCGTCCATGATGTCGGGGTTGCCCGCCTTGCCAATGGCCGTGATACGGCCGTCGCGGATGCCGATGTCGGCCTTTACCACGCCCCAGTGGTCCAGGATTATCGCCCCCGTTATCACCAGGTCGGGAGCCCCTTGGAGCGAGGTCGTGCGGCCCTGGCCCATCGATTCGCGGACCACCTTGCCGCCCCCGAACACGGCCTCGTCCCCGGCTCGGCCCGGGCCTCCGCACAGATCGTCGGTGACCTCGATGAACAGGTCGGTGTCGGCCAGGCGCACCCGGTCGCCCGCCGTCGGCCCGTAAAGGGCGGCGTAGCGGGAGCGGGTGACCTCAGGCATCCACGGGACCTCTCACCTCTCCCCGGAAGCCGGCGATGTAGCGGGCCCCGGCGAACGGGACGAGTTGGACATCGAGGGCAATGCCGGGTTCGAAACGCACGCTCGTGCCCGCCGGCACGGCCAGTCTTTTGCCGCGGGCCGCGGCCCGGTCGAAAACAAGGGCCGGGTTGGCTTCCGCAAAATGGAAATGGGAGCCCACTTGTACCGGGCGGTCGCCGGTATTGTCCACCCGTAGTGCCGTCAGCGGGCGGCCCTCCACCAGGACGACCGTGCCTTCGCCATAAACGATCTCACCGGGGATCATGCCGGGCCTGGGGTCATGCGGGGCCGGAGATCATGACGGGGTCATGGCACCGGGTGGTGCAGCGTGACCAGCTTGGTGCCGTCCGGGAACGTAGCCTCCACCTGGACTTTCTCGAGCATTTCCGGGATTCCGTCCATCAGCTGCTCCCGCCCCAGGACGGTGCGACCGGTGGCCATGAGCTCGCCCACGGTCCTGCCGTCGCGGGCGCCCTCCATCACGAAGCTCGAAAGTACGGCTACGGCTTCGGGGTAATTGAGCTTCACGCCCCGGCCCAGCCTTTCCCGGGCCACCAGAGCGGCCATCGAGACCAGCAGCTTGTCTGTCTCATGAGGGCTCAGCTGCACCCCGACGACCATATAGGAGCGCCAGGTGGCTGCGTCCCTGTAATGGCCGGCGCCCGTGTTAAGACCGCGTTAACGGTGTGCCTGTCCGGGTTAAACGGTGTGCCTGTCCGGCCCCGCCTGGCCCTGGTCACTCGGGGTGGAGGCTGTTCCGGTCCGAAGATGCGAGTCGCCAGTGCGCCGAGATGAGCGGTCATCGCCTCCGCGGCGCCGGTGCCGTGGCCCCGGGAAATTGCCCGCAGGATGGCCCGGTGCTCTTCCAGCCGCTTGACCCGGGTCTGAGGATCCCGCACGACAAGGGGGTCGGTGGTACGTAAAGGGGAGCGTCCGACCGGGACCCCTACCTGCCTCACAGCCGCAACCTCGGGCCGGGGGGTGAGCAGCTCACTCGGTCCTCAGCACCAGGGCGGTCGGGGTGCGGGAAGCGGTCCGCCCAGGGAAGGCGGCGACGAGGTTGGCGAAGATGAGGGCACCGAGCACGACGAGGAACACCGTCAGGACGGGCGTGGTGGGGTCGGGCACGGCCGAGAGATTGTGGGCGAACAGGGCCCACAACTGGCGGCCGATGGCGATGCCCAGGGGCGTGCCGATCACGACGCCGATGACGGCGGCGATGGTCGACTGCCAGGCGATGGCGGCCGAGAGCTGGCGCTTGGTGAAGCCGAGCGCCTTGAGCAGGGCCAGGTCGCGGCGCCGGCGGCGGACGGAGGCCGTGAGGGTGAGAGCGAGGGCGAGCACGGCCCCGGCGGCCAGCCCGGCGGCCAGCACCACCGGCGTGGCCCCGATGGTCCGGTAGTTGACGATCTGGGCCGGGCGCTGCACCCCGAGGACGGAGACAGTGTCGTTGCCCTCCGCCTGGGGGTCGGCATTGATGGCGTTGTTGGCGGCGGCGGCGATGCGTTGCAGGCCGGCCAGGCCGGCGGCCGGGCTCACCCCTTTACCCAGCCGGACGAATACGTACTCGGGCCCGTTGAGCATGGGGTCGGGGCTGGCCGAGGCGCGCTGCCACGCCGCGGGCTCGACCGCGCTCGGGACCAGTGCCCCGGTGCCCATCGAGGGGTGGCTGGCGATGATGCTGGAGTAGCCGATGGCGGGGAAGGTGGCGGTGCCGACGACCACCAGCGGGGTCGGCGGGATGTAAAAGGGCGTGCTCCTGGGGGTCCCCTCGCTGAGGTAGACGGTGTCGCCGACGTGCTTGTGCAGCAAGGCCAGGGTGGCCGAGCCCATCACGATCTGGTTGTCGGCGTCCAGGCCGTGCCCCGACAGGACGGGCGGGGCCACGAGGGCGTGCGGGCTGGACACGACGCTCGGGACGAACTGCCCGTCGATCTGGAAGGGGACGAGGTCGGCCCCGGACCAGGCGGCCACAGCAGGGTCGTGGTCGAGCGCCTTTAGGGATTGGGGCGGGACGTCGTTGGTGGTGCTCAACATGTAGTCCCAGTTCCACCCGTACAGCGGCGGGTGCGAGACCAGGGTGCCCAGGCTGCTGGCGAAGGTAAGGGCGGACAGCACCACCGCCACCGCCAGCACGGCGCCCACCAGTGCCGAGCGGACAGGCACCGAGGTGCGGCCCTGACCGGGTTCCAGGGCGAAACGCACCCCGACCACGCCGGCCACGGGCATCCCCGCCGATTGCGCGCTCCGGGCCAGGCTCGAGGTGCGGGCTGAGGCCCGCCCTGGGCCCTGGGCGACGCGGTGCGGCGCCCGCAGGTAGGCGAGGCCGACAGCGGCGGCACCGAGCACGCCTATGAGCACGGCCACACCGGTGCCGAGCACGGTCCAGTCAAAGGCGACCCCCCGGTCGGGGTAGACCGCGCGCACCGGGCCCAGGGGGGCGAGGGGGGAGAGCGCCACCGCCAGTGCCGCCGCCACCAGCGAGCCGAGGACGACGGCGGCCAGGACGCCGATCAGGCCGTCACTGGCGGTGATAGCCGGCCCCGCCCCCAGGGCCCGAAGGGCCCGGCGGTCCTCCTCGTCCCAGCGCAGCTGGCGGGAGATGGCCTGCACGCCTACGAGCAGGGCGACCAGGCCGGCGATGGCCCCGAAGGCGCCGAGGGCGACGGACTCCGGCTTGAGGGCCAGTTCCACCTCGGACACGACACGTGAGGTGGCGTTGAACAAGAAATCCGAACCGGGCCGGCTGGCGTTGACGAAGGCCCGTTCCACCGCCCCCACTTCGCCGCTCCCGTGGTCGAGCTGCAGCCCGTAGAGGGTCGGCGCGCCCGGGGCCAGGGTGACCTGGCCGCCCGGCGACACGGCCCTGACGGCCCTCATGAACGCCGGAGTGAAGATCACGAAGCCCGAAGTGCGGTCGACGTCGTCCTCGACCACCTGGCGGTTGAGCACGACGATCCCCGTCAGGTGCATGTCCACCTTCAGGGCCGGTGCCACGCGGGGGGTGCCGAACGCCTTCGCTGAGATCTGGGCTCTCGTGTAGTAGCCCATGGCCACGACCTGGCCCACATGTAGGCTGCTCATCCGGGCGGCGCTGGCGGTCATCACCGCTTCGTCGACGCGGTCGGGGTCGGCCATCCGGCCGTCGGTGACGGTGGCCCGGTCCATGTCGGTCCACATGCCGTCGGAACTGCCCACGAACTGCGCCGCATTGGCCTGTACGCCGGAGAGGTCAGGTGCCCCGTCGGGCGCCAGGGGCACCACTGCCGGCGTGATGAGGGCGGCTACCCGTCTAACGTCCGCCAGCCGAGCGACCATTGCCGTGGGCCCCGAGCCGAAAGTGGCGAGGCCCGAGCCTGAGCTCCCCACTGTCAGTGTCAGGTCCGAGGGGTTGGTGCTGGCCATGAAGGTGGGGTAGGAGGACTGGGTCCGCCGCCCGGCCTCGACCGACGTCATGGCGACCCCGCCGATCAGCCCGATCAGCACGACCACGGCCAAGTACCCGCTCCGGCGCCGGGCGAAGGTGGCCCCGAGCCGGTACCGGGCGACACGCACGACCTGGCTCATGTCACCGGGGGACCTCTCAGTCGTCGGGTGGGCGGGCTGTAGCTCACAGCCTGCTTCCCGGGGCCGGGCCCGTCGAGGTGGTTAGCTGCCCTTTTCGCCTAGTACTGACACCACCTCGGGTACGGATTTCCATCCTGGCCCCCAATCCCGACAGAAGATGTCGGGATCTGCGGCCAAGCTGTCGGTACGCAGACGCCGACGCAGACGCGGGGGCGAACGAGAAAGGACGACATGAGCACGACCAAACCTGTCGCCAGCCTGGCCATGGTGAACCTGGACTGCCGGGACCCGCGTGCCCTGGCCGCGTTTTACGCCGGGATCCTGGGCTGGGAGGTCACCTACAGCGAGGAGGAGTACGCCATGATCAGCGGGACCGGCACCTCCATCGGCTTCGGCCGCGTCGAGGGCTACGAGCCGCCCGCCTGGCCGGGCACCGCCTCCCCCAAGCGGTACCACCTCGACTTCCAGGTGGACGACCTGGCCGGTGCCGAACAAGCCTGCTGTGAACTGGGCGCCAAGGTCCCCGACTTCCAGCCCGGAGCGGAGCGCTGGCACGTGCTGCTGGACCCGGCCGGCCATCCGTTCTGCCTGTCGCCCAAGCCGCCGGCTTCGTAACCGCATACCGACTTCGTTACGGGCACGACTTCGTTACGGGCACGGCGCCTCCGTAACCTTTGGTCAGAGCGGTCGTTTTCCCCGCAACGTGGAGAGGGGGACCGCCCGTCTGGTAGACATGCCGGTCTGGTGGACATGAGCGTGCCGGACATGAGCGTGCCGGACATGAGCGTGCCGGACAT
>Ga0181517_10006164_pt1 | contig 10331 bp, 8 predicted proteins | sample PEATcosm2014_Bin_31_FD_119748 | JGI IMG/M metagenome (GOLD analysis project Ga0181517, IMG submission 119748) | Peatland microbial communities from MTU Mesocosm Facility, Houghton, MI, USA - PEATcosm2014_Bin01_30_metaG | ecosystem: Environmental > Terrestrial > Soil > Wetlands > Peat | place... | reverse complement strand
GCCAGGACTGCCCCGGGCACCAGTTGCCGCAACGGGATCCGGGCCGGGGTAAGGACGCGGAAGGCGAAAAGGTACTCACCGAAGTTGACCACCGCCGAGAGCACCGCGCCCCCCACGGCTAAGACGATCGACCCCCGGGCGGTGGGAGCGCCGGCGGCCAGGAAGGTGCTCACCAACAGGCCGACCGCCAGCACGGCCAGGAACGAGACGCTGCGCCCGAGGCGCTTCAGGTAGCTGGGCCGGGCCGGCCCGGGGATGTTCCAGACCTGGGACATGGTGAAAATCCCGTTCTGGGCCAGGCCCAGCGAGCCCCAGACCAGGCCGACGATGCCGATGACGAGGCCGGCCACGCTGTTGCGGTGCAGCGCCTTGATGTTGCTGGCGAGGTCGTTGCCGATGATCGGGAACTCGCTCAAGGTCGAGTGCAGCACGCTTTGGCGCAGGGCCGGGTGGCTGGACAGCACCAGACCGAGGATGGTGACGAGCAGCAGGAGCAGCGGGAACATGGCCCCGAAGGCAGTCTGGGTCAGGCTGCCCACGAGTATCCCGCCGTTGTCGTCACCGAACTTCTTCATCACGGCATAAATGATCGAGAGGGCCCGGTTGCGCTGCTGGAAAGCGTCGAAGCGGCGAGCACCTCGCTCTATGACGTTCATCGTCCTATCTTTCCCGTCGATGGCCCGGTACATGCGCACCACTTGCCCTCATGGCGAGAGTGCCGCGCCGGCCGGCTGCGGCGCGATCATGGTCAAACCATGGCAGAGACCAGGAGACGAGAGACGAACGAAGTCACGACCGGCGCCGCCGTTGCGGTCCCTCAGGGTTTTGTGACCTACGCCGCCAATATCGGGATCAAGGACGAGACCACGGATTTTTCCATCGTGGCGAGTACCCAGCCGTGCACCGCCGAGGGCGTGTTCACCCGGTCCCTGTTCGCCGGCCCCAGCGTCATTTTGTGCCGGGACCACCTGCGGCAGGGCACGCCCTGTGCCGTCGCCACGGTGTCCAAGAACGCCAACGTCGCCACTGGCCCGCAAGGGGACCGGGACGCCTACGAGCTCGCCGAGCTAGTTGCCCGGGCCGTCGGTTGCCGCCCGGCCGACGTCCTGGTGGGCTCGACCGGGGTCATCGGCCGCCCCTACCCGATGGACCGCATCCGCGCCCACCTGGGCCAGCTGGCGGTCAGCGGCCTGGGCGGGGAGTGGCCGGCTGACCTCGCCGCGGTGGCGCGCGCCATCATGACCACCGACACGGTCCCCAAGCTGGCCAGTGCCCGTGCCGGCCAGGCCGTGGTCACGGGCATCGCCAAGGGCTCGGGCATGATCCAACCGGACATGGCGACGCTCCTCGCCTATGTGTTCACCGACGCCGCCGTCGCTCGAGAAGAGCTGGCCGGTGCCTTCCGTCGCGTCGTGGACGTCACCCTCAACTCGCTTTCCATCGACACGGACACTTCGACTTCGGACACCGCTTTGGTATTGGCCAACGGGGCGGCCGGGCCGGTCCCAGCGGGTGAGTTCGAGCAGGCGCTGCTGGCTGTGTGCCGTTCGCTGACCCTGCAACTGGCGGCCGACGGAGAGGGGGCGACCAAGGTCATCCAGGTGACCGTGGCCTCGGCCCGAGACGCGGCCCAGGCCAAGCGGGTGGCCAAGGCTGTCGTCAACTCCCCCCTCGTCAAGTGCGCTGTGCACGGCGCCGACCCCAATTGGGGCAGGGTGATCATGGCCATCGGCAAGTGCTCCGACGACACCGACATCGTGCCGGGAGCGGTGCGGGTCAGCTTCGGGGGCCTCGAGGTCTACCCTCGCAACCTCGACGCGCAGGCGCTCGAGGACCTGGCCAAGCTGATGCGCTCCGAGCTCGTGGAGATCGACATCGTCCTGGGCACGGGCCGGGCCACGGCGACGGTGTGGGGCTGCGACCTGACAGCTGACTACGTGCGCATAAACGCCGACTACACGACTTGAATCCTCCCCACGGCTAAAGCCGGGGGATTCCTGGCTCACGCTGCTTGAGCACCCAGCGGGCGTTCGAGTCTTATGCGGTCAACACCAGCAGGGTTGAAACCAGCCCTGACTACCATCACGGCAGCAGAGTTGCGGTCCCGGGGTTTGGACACCCCACAGGAACAGCAGGTGTAGGTACGTTCAGACAGGCAGAGACGGTGCTTGGCTCTCGCACCACAGTCCCCACAGCCCATGGTCGTATAGGCGGGGTTCACTAGCCGGAGGTCCCGGGCGTGCTTGGCCGCCATGTGCACTAGTTCGGCCACGTGGTGGTAGTTCTCGGCCGCATGGGCCTTGGCCCGACGGTACCCGGCTGAGGCCTTCTGGCCCGGCCTAGGGCGCCGACGGGCCATCTGGCGCTGTAGTGGGCCAGGGCGGCGGCCGCCTTCTTGCCGTGCTGGGCATGAGGTAGCTCAAAGCCGGGGTCAGTGGTGGTGGCTGTCTCGGTCACCCCCCAGTCGATACCTATCACCCGGGCCGTGGGGGCCAAGGGCTCGACCGGTACCCGCGCGACAAAGCTGGCCCACCACTTCCCAGTGGCGTCCCGGTACACCCTGACGCTGGAGGGTGCGCAAGGCAGTTCCCGTGACCACACCACTGTTAGCCCGATACCGTTGGCCAAACAGCGCCTGCCCTCCTTGAGACTGAACCCCCGCAGGGTGTAGTTCAGGCTCGGCAGGGCCTCGTTCTTGCGCCGGAACCGGGGCATGCCCCGGCGCTGGCGCACGGGCAACTTGGCTTTGCGGTCAGCCAGGGCTTTGGCCCGGGCGGCGCCGAAGTCGCGGACCGTTTGCTGCTGGGCTACCGAGGAACCCTCCCTCAGCCATTCGTGCTCGGCCCTCCAGCCGGTCAAGAGCTTGTCCAGCCGGGCCGGTCCACATTCCTGCTGGGCTAGGTGGGCGGCCCTGGAGGTAGCCACGCACTGGTTCCAGACCCACCTATCCCGGTCCCACTCGGCCAGCAGTTCTCGTTCAGAGCCAGGAGAGGTCCGCAGACGGTAGCTGTGCCTCACCGTCATCGTCCCCATTTCGCCCATGCCCCCAGGGTACAAAGGAGGTGTGACCCTTACTCCGTCCTCATGTCAGTTCGGGGCTACGCCCCGAGCAGGGCTCTGCCTCCCCACGGCTAAAGCCGGGGACTTCCCGCCCCGCACCCCATTTCGATGAGCCCGCACCCCCTCGAACATCTGCGTTACCTGGCCAGGGGATGGGGGAGCGGGGAGGACTTCCCGGCCTCCGAGGCGGCCGAGGTCCTGGCCGAGCTGGCCGCCGAGAGCCCCGGCACCCTCGTGCATGCCTGCCGGCGGCTGATCGAGTATTTCCCGTCCTCGGGACAGGCGTGGTGGCTGTGCGCACGCGCCCTGTGCGCCCTCGACCCGCCCGAGGGGATCCGGGAAGCCGCCGACGAGCTGGCCGGCGACCCTACGGGACGCCGGTTGGCCGAGGTGTTGCCCGCCCCGGGGCCCGTCGCCTTTCCCGAGCCGTCCTCGGCCGTGAGAGCGGCCCTGCGCCGCCGCCAGGAGGTCCAGGTCCAAAAGAAGGCGGTCCGGGCCCAGCTGGTGGTGGTCTCTGCTCTGGCGGCCGGGCCCGGGGCGATCCTTGCCAGCGCCCGCTCGGCCGCCGCCGCCACCGCCGCCACCGGGGCCGGCAAGCCCGTCTGGGCCATCGTCGGCCGAGGTGTGCTCCTGCCCGGCCCCTTGTGGGACCAGGTGCTGGTGCGGGCGGCGCCGAGCGTTGACGCCGGCACCGGCGGCGCGCTCGTGGTGGTCGACGGTGCGGCATTAGAAGCCGTCGTGGGCGACGCCGGCCAAGAAGCGCCCAAGGTCGCGCTGTCCCGGCCCACATGTCCCCCCGTGGCCGAGCTGCTCGGCTGGAAGAGCTAGCGCTAGCCGGCCGCCGGCCGCCGGGCCACCACCGTCACCAGTGGGGGCAGCACCACGGGGTCGTCGCCCGGGCTCACCCCGGTGAGGTCTTCCAGGTAGTCCGCCACCGGCCCGGGCCCGGCGCCGGCCGGGGCCTCGGCCCACGCGTCCACCAGGGCCAGGCCGGCATGGCGGACCAGCGCCGGCAGGAGGGCGCCGACGTCGGGGTGGCGGGCGCCGGGCATGGACATGGCCGTGCCGTCGACCCGACCGGCCGAGGTGATGGGCTCCTGGACGACCACCCAGCCGCCGTCCCTGGTCACCGACGCCATACGCACGAGGACGACCAGAGGGTCGAGGACGTGCATCAACAAGAAGCGGCAGAACGCCAGGTCGACCTTCTCGGGCAGGACCAGGTCTTCGGCCGCCTGGGTTATGGCGACGACTTGGGCTTCGCCCGCTTCGGCCGCCGCCTGTGCCACCTCGTCCCTGCGGGCGGGGTCGATGTCGAGGGCGTAAACGCGGCCGCGGGGGCCCACTAGCGCGGCGAGGGCCACGGTCACGTCGCCCCCGCCGGCGCCGACGTCGGCGCAGCGCCAGCCGGTGCTCAGGCCCAGCCGGTCCAGGGCCGTCTGCAGGGGACGGCGGTAGACATCGTTGCGCAGGTTCAACTCGGGCATGCGGCCAAACCGTAGTCAAACGGCGAGGCAAAGGCACGCGGCGGTGATAACCTCCTCTCACTCAGAGCAGGGGTAACGACGCACAGTGCGTTTGTGGGGGCGCAGGACGGACCGGCCGCTTTAGACTTCGGCCTAAGTCCGCGGACCAAGGGAAGGATAAAGCCATGGAACTGGCGGCGCTGGGGTCTTCAAGCGTTCTTCGGGACGCGGACGTAATGACTTCCCGGGAACGGTCACGCCAAGCGCGTTTCCGCGGCCTGTTGATCGTCCTGGTCGTTGTCGGTGCCCCCGTAATAGGCAGGACGGCGGCAGGCGTCGTGCGCTATGTCCAGGGCAATTACGCGGCCGCGGCCGGCGATTTCCATTGGCCGCACCCCGGGATCCCCTCGTCGTTCCTGCCCTACGTGCCCGGGTTGCTGCTCGTTGTCCTGTTGGGCTTCGTGCTGGGCGGTCCGTTGCTCATGGCGGGCCGCTCGCCCCATGTCCTTTACCGGCCGGAGGAGATAGGCATCGACCTCTCGGACGTGGTAGGTGCCGATGTTGTCGTCGAGGAGGTCGTCAAGACCCTCAATCTTTTCCTCGGCCATCGGACCTTCGAGGAGCAAATGGGCGGGACGTCCCGGCGCGCCGTGCTTTTCGAAGGCCCTCCGGGGACGGGCAAGACCTACATCGCCAAGGCCATGGCGGCCGAGGCGGGCGTCCCCTTCCTTTTCGTGTCGTCGTCGGCGTTCCAGTCGATGTACTACGGGCAGACAAACCGGAAGATACGGTCCTACTTCCGAGCGCTCCAGCGTTATGGGCGACGCGAAGGGGGCGCCATCGGGTTCATCGAGGAGATCGACGCCATCGGTGCCGCCCGGGGCGGCCTGGGCGCCGGTCCCGGGCGTGAAGGCATCGCCGGCGTCGTAAACGAGCTGCTGATACAGCTCCAGTCCTTCGACGTGCCACCGTTCAGCCGCCGGGTGCGCAACGCTTTCATCGACTCCCTAAACCGCTGGCTGCCTCCCTCCCGGACGTTGCGCAAACCAGTCCTGGCCCAGGCCAACTTCCTGGTTATTGGAGCCACAAACCGCGCCTCGGACCTTGACCCCGCCCTCTTGCGCCCGGGTCGCTTCGACCGCACTATAAGGGTCGACGTCCCCAACCGGGTCGGGCGGCGCCAGATCATCGATTATTACCTGGCCCGCAAAGCTCACAACGCCGAGCTCGACGAGCCCGGCAAACGGGACAACCTGGCCGGCTCGACCTTCGGCTACTCGCCGGTAATGCTCGAGCACCTCTTCGACGAGGCCCTGGTATGGGCGCTGCGTGGCGGACGGGAAAAAATGGGTTGGGAAGACGTGCACAAAGCTCGGATGACCGAGGAACTCGGCTTGGCCCAACCGGTGATGTACACCGAAGCGGAGCGCCGGACCATAGCCACCCACGAGGCGGGCCACGCCACGGTCGCCCACTTCGCCGCTCCCGGTCGCAACCTCGATGTCCTTTCGATCATCAAGCGCCGTGAAGCTCTCGGGTTGTTGTCGCATTCGGGCGCCGAAGAACGTTTCACGCAGACCCGCAGCGAATGCGAGGCACTGTTGCAGATCGCAATGGGCGGGATGGCGGCGGAGGAGATCTTCTTCGGGGAGCCGGGGACAGGCCCGTCCGGCGACCTCGCCGGAGCCACCCGTTTGGCCGCCCAGATGGTCGGCGCGTACGGGATGGCGGGCAGCCTGATCTCGCTCGAGGCGTCCCGCGCCCCTGGCGACCTGGTGAGCAAGGCCCTCTCCGACGAACCCAGCCGCCAGGCGATGGAGGCTTTCCTGGTCTCCGCCCGAGAAGGCGCCCAGGAGATCATTACGGCTCAGCGGCATGTGGTCGAGGCGCTGCGCGATGCTCTGCTCGAGCGCGACGAGCTCATCGGGGACGAGATCGCGGCGGTAATCCGAGAAGCCTCAGAGGGCGGCCCCGACGCCGCCCTTCGGCCCGCCTCGGTGATCGATGTCCGCAACCCTGCTCCCGACGGCGAGCCACCGGTCCGGGCCCACTGACAGCGCCGCTCAGGCCGGGCCGCTCAGGCCGGGCCGCTCAGGCCGGCTTTTCACGGCCACAGGCCTTGGCTCTCGAGGACTTCGCCCAGCCGGCGGACCTCGTCCTCGCGGTGGGCGGCGGAGAGCGTGACCCGGAGGCGACAACTACCGGGGGGTACCGTTGGCGGCCGTATGGCCGGTACTAAGAGCCCCTCGGCCAAGAGTGCGGCCGACGCGGCAAGGGCGGCCCGCTCGGTGCCGACGACGATCGGGACGATGGGCGAGAGCACAGCGCCTTGCCGCCGGAACCGGCCGGCGTAGCCCTCGAGGCGTCGGACCAGCGCCTCTCCTTCGGCGGACCGCAGCACCTCGAGCGCGGCGTTGGCGGCGGCGGCGTCCGCCGGGGCCAGGGCGGTGCTGAAAATAAAGGGCCGCGCCCGGTTGACCAGCAATTCGGTCATCACCCGGGCGCCGGCTACGAAACCTCCCAGGCTACCCAGCGTTTTTGACAGGGTCCCCACCCGTAGGACCTCGCACGGGAGCGGGCCGGCGTGGGGCGACAACACCGAGTGGGCCTCGTCCAGCACGAGCAGGGCGTCGTAGTCGGCACAGGCCCGGGCCAGCTCTTCAACGGGGGCGCTGTCGCCGTCCATGGAGAAAACGGCGTCACTGACGACAATGGCGCGTCCGGCCCAGTCAGCGAGCAGGGCCCGGGCCGTGCCGGCGTCGGCATGGGGGAAAAACTCCACCCTCGCCCCGAGCTCACGGGCCAGACGGCACCCGTCGATTATGGAGGCGTGGTTGTGCTGGTCCGAACAGATGAGCACTTGAGGGCCGGCCAGCGCCGACAGGGTGCCCAGGTTGGTGGCGTAGCCGGTCGGGAAAACCAGGGCCGCTTCGGTGGCCTTCCAGCCCGCCAGCGCCTCCTCCAGCTGTGTGTGCACCGGCCGGGAGCCACTGACCAGGCGCGACGCGCCGGACCCGGTGCCCCACCGGTCGATGGCGGCGTGGGCGGCGGCGAGTACGGCGGGGTGCGATGCCAGTCCTAGGTAGTCGTTGGAGGCGAAGGAAACGACCCGGCGACCATCGCCGAGAGCGCCCCGAGGGCCAAAGGCGTCGAAGTCGTTGGTCTCGCGCCACCGGTCTTTGGCCCGGGCCTTGGCGTTGCGGCCCCGGGCCCATTCCGACCAGTTCATGGGCGGACGCCGGCCACCGCCGCTCGTGGGCGTCTCTCGGGCACCCGGCTATGACCTCAGCTCTCGACGCCCAGGGCGGCCAGGATGAAGGCCTGGACGCGGGCTTCGTCCCGCCAGGCGTCATAACGGCCTGAGGCGCCCTGGTGGCCGGCGCCCATTTCGGTCCGCAACACCAGGGGTTTGTCATCGGTCTTGGTGGCCCGCATCTTGGCCACCCACTTGGCCGGCTCCCAGTAGCCGACACGAGGGTCGTTGAGACCGGCGGTGACGTACATCGACGGGTAAGCGGCCGGGTGGACGTTGTCGTACGGGGAGTACGCCTTCATGTAGGCGTAGGCGGCGGCGTCGTCCCGGGGGTTGCCCCACTCCTCCCACTCGGTGACGGTGAGGGGAAGGGCCTCGTCGGACATCGTGGTCACGACGTCGACAAATGGGACCTCGGCCACCACGGCCCCGAAGAGGTCGGGCCGCAGGTTGACTACGGCCCCCATGAGCAGGCCCCCGGCACTCGCGCCCCGTATGGCCAGGCGGTCGGGCGAGGTCCACCCGTCGGCAACGAGGCGCTCGGCGCAGGCGATGAAATCGCCGAAGGTGTTGGTCTTGTGCATCAAACGCCCGTCGTCGTACCAGGGCCGGCCCATCTCGCCGCCGCCGCGCACGTGGGCGATGGCGAAGACGAAGCCGCGTTCGAGGAGGTTGAGCCGGGAGAGCGAGAAGGCGGGGTCGATCGGGATCTCATAGCTCCCGTACCCGTAGAGAAGGCACGGGGCGCTGCCGTCGAGGGCCTGCCCGCGCCGGCATACCACCGAGAGCGGGACCCGGGCCCCGTCGCCGGCTTGGGCCCACAGGCGTTGGGTGTGGTAACCGTCAGGATGGAAGCCCCCGCCGACGGTCGTTTCCTTCACGATGGTGCGCTCGGCCCGCTCGAGGTCATAATCGATGCTGGACGGTGGCCTGACCAAGGAGCTGTAACCGAAGCGGGCGATGTCGCTGTCCCATTCCGGGCTCGTCTCACCGTTCAGCGCATAGGCGGGCTCGGGCTGGGCGATCACGTGGTCGGCCCCGTCGGACAACCGCACGGTCCTTAGCTGCTCCATGCCGCCCGAGCGCTCCAGTACCAGGAGGTGGCGGGCAAAGGCGTCGACGGCCTCTATCTTCACCGACGGCCGGTAAGCCAGGAGGGGCGTGAGCGCGGCGGGCCGGTTTTCTCCCACGGGCAGCTCGAACAGGGCGAAATTATCCAGCTTCTCGCCCTCCGGGCCCCGGTTGGCCCGGACGACCCAGGCGTCGCCCCGACCGGGCAGGACAGCGTGGTCGACGTCGTACTCGAGACCCTCCTGGCGGGGCAGGACCACAGAAAGTTGTCCTCTCTCCCTGTCCGCCCGCAGGTAGCGTACTTCGGTCGACATCTTGGACTCGCAAGTCACCAGGACGAACCGCTGGCTGCGGGTCAGTTCGACCGAGACGTAAAAGCGCTCGTCGTCTTCCTGGTGGACCAGCTGGTCCCGGGCCGCCGGCGTGCCCAGGACATGACGCCACACCTGCCACGGCCGCATGGCCTTGTCGGGACGGACGTAATAAAAGCTTGTGCACCCGTACGACCAAGCCGAACCGTAGTAGACGTCTTCGATGACGTCCGCCAGGTCGTCCCCCGAGCCCAGGTCCCGGAAGCGCAGGGTGTAGCGCTCGGAGCCGTCGTCGTCGACGGCATAGGCCAGCACCTGGTGGTCCGGGCGGACGTCGAACACGCCGATGGCGAGGTAACCCGAACTGCCGGCCAGTCGGTTCTCGTCGAGGATGACCTGGCCGGCGTGGGGGGCCACCTCCAAGTCCGGGGTTTGACCGGTCCGGGGGGCCGGTGTGCCGTCGCCGGCGACGCCCGCCCCCGCCAGGGCGGCCCGGGCCGCGGCCAGGACTCGGCCGGCCGACAGGGACCGGTTGGGGTCGGGCCGCCGACAGTGTACCGGGTACTGCTGGCCGGCCAGGGTGCGGGACCAGTACCACCAGCCGCCTTGGAAGATGGGGCTGGAAATGTCGGTCTCGGCTACGCGGGAACGGATTTGTTCGAACAAGCGGTCCTGGAGGGGGGCGGTGGGGGCCATCGTGGCGTCGGCATAGGCGTTTTCGGCCTCTAGGTACGCCATGACGGCGGGGTCGTCCCGGTCGGCCAGCCAGTACCAGTCGTCTTCCCGGGTGTCGTCGTGGGCCAGGTGGTTTACGGCGCGCCGGGGCGCGAGAGGCGGTGTGGGTACCTCGGCGAGGGGCATAGCGATATAAATTACTGTGCCACGCCAACCGGGCCCTCTGGCCATGCCGGCCCTCAAAGTGACTGACGACCCTACGGAGGCCACCCGCTTGGCCGCCGAGGGCACGCCCGTGGTGCTGGTCGGCGCAGACGCGGCCGGGCTGGGAGCAGTCCTTGGCGCCGCCCCTGACAGGGACGGGCGCGAGCGCCTGGTGGCCGTTATGGTCGGTCCCCCCGGCGACCCCGCGGTCGCGGCGGCGGCGGCGGAGATGGCAGCCGAGCTCGGCGCCGAGGGCGCAGGACGCTAGGGGTACCGGGGTTGTTACTATCT
>Ga0181517_10006163_pt1 | contig 10332 bp, 10 predicted proteins | sample PEATcosm2014_Bin_31_FD_119748 | JGI IMG/M metagenome (GOLD analysis project Ga0181517, IMG submission 119748) | Peatland microbial communities from MTU Mesocosm Facility, Houghton, MI, USA - PEATcosm2014_Bin01_30_metaG | ecosystem: Environmental > Terrestrial > Soil > Wetlands > Peat | place... | reverse complement strand
TTACCCTCCCCAATCGCCTGCTTTCCCGCGCCGGACCCTCAAGTCTTTTCGCTCGCCGCCGGCAGATGTTTCACCAGCTTCAACTCGGTCCCGGGATGCAGTTGTCGAAAGTGTACCTCATCCATGAACGAGCGAATCAGGAAGATGCCCCGGCCGCAGCCGCGCAGCAGATTTTCCGGCACCAAAGGGTCGGGAAGCATATCCGGGTCCAACCCGTTGCCTTGGTCGGCAATGGTAATCACCAGCGCCGACCCGGTGTTTTCAAAACTGGCTGCAATCCGCTTGGCGGGGTCGTATTCGTTGCCGTGCAAAACCGCGTTCAAGGCGGCCTCGCGTGCTGCCATGGTCACGTGAAAGCATTCGTCCTCGTCCAGGCCGGCCTCGGCGGCCAGTTTCTCCGCCGCAGACTCCACCTCGCTGACGCTCTCCATGGTGGATGTCAGCGAAAAACTCAGCCGTCCTGACTTCGCTCCGCTCACCCGTCTGTCTCCGCCTTTTCCGAAACCGGCAAGGGCGCATTCGCCCTTCCGCGCCCGGAAGCCTAAAGGGCAGTTTCAGGTCTGGTGTGGAATTGTGTCAAGCGGCGCACGCCACGGCATCCGCTTTGCCGCATCGCATCCTCTCTTGCTGCCCATCGAGCAGCTCTTCTTGAAGAGAGCCATGGCCCTCTGGTCTGGACGAACGAGAGGGCTAAGTGAGAGGCGCCGATGAATTCGTTTCGAAATGAGACAAATCATGGCTTATGGTCCCAGCAGAGGCCATTCTGGGCACGGCCGGGTCTTTGGCCTTGGAACGAGTGCAAAAAGGATCACGTGCAAAGGCCGCAGAGTGCTATAGTGCTTCGTAAGCTGGAGAACAATTATAGCGGTGCTTGGCACAAGGTGCAGCTTCTTCAATACTGTCCAGGAAGCCTGATTGCTTCCGCGTTTGGCCTATGGATTACAGAACGTTTTTCTTCACGAACATCGCCTCGGTAACCGTGTTTACGGTGTGCCTCAGTCTGCTTGTCTGGTTCAACCGCCGCGTGCAGGGAATCAGGTGGTTTGCGGGCGGGCTGATTGTGGGCTTGTTCAAGCTGATTCTGCAAGGTTTGGAAGGGAAAGTGCCCACCGTGCTCGGCGGCATGTTGGCCAACGAACTTTACCTTATTTCCTTCATCATGCAGTTGATGGGCCTGCGCTGGTTTGTGGTGCGCAAGCCGATGCGGAGCCGGTGGCCCTTGATGGCAATCGGGCTTGTGCTGGTGGTCTATACCATAATGTTTCTCTTGAGAATCCCCTACTGCGGCAATGTCCTCAATATTCCCTTTGTCGTGGTGTGCGGTGCATCCGCGTGGATTCTTTTCAAGCATGGGAGTGGGCCGTTTGCCCCGGTGTCGCGAGTATCCGCAGTCATTCTATGCGCGGAGATGGGCGTGGCGGCGTACCGTGCCTTCCTGACAAACCTGAGCTATATGCGGCCGTGGGAGACTGTCACTGCCCAACCAGACCCGCGCTGGCTCTATTCGCTGGCCGCCATGGCCTTTCTTGCCACCTGCATGGTGATGTGCTACCTGTGGTTTCTGGTGACGGAGTTGGAGAGAGAACTGGCCGAGCAGGTACGCACAGATCCCCTCACTGGAGCGATGAATCGCAGAGCAATGGAAGAAGCGGCCCTGCGTGAGACGGCGAGAAGCATACGGTATGGTCACCCGCTCTGCATGGTCATGATTGACATGGACAATTTCAAGCACCTGAACGACACGCGAGGACATGCAGCCGGCGACTGCGCGTTGCAGGCATTTGTGCGCCAAGTGAAAACCATGCTGCGCCGCCCGGATCTGTTTGCGCGAACGGGAGGCGACGAGTTCACGATTCTACTGCCAGACACGCCTGTGCCCGCCGGCATCCTGACGGCAGAGCGGGTGCGGCTGGCCATTGAAGCGCTCGAAACACCCTTCGAGACCGGGCCAATCAAATTCACCGTCAGCGTGGGTGTCGCCCAGCTTGATTCGGCGCAGGGCGGTTGGGAGGCAATGATGCAGCGCGCGGATGCGGCGATGTATGAGGCCAAGGAACATGGCCGTAACTCGGTAGTCGCACAATTTCTGGAAGCCGCGGATAGCCGGGTAATTTGAATGGGGCATGTATCCCTCGCTTGTGTGCCGTTTTCTCCAAATGAATCCCTCTGAATTATGAAAGTACCGGCCCGGATGCGCCTTGCGGCGTAAACCGCCCGCAAAGCGATACACTCACCTCATGGCTTCCCGTACTACAGTCCGCATCAGCCTGACGGCGCTGCTCGGCACGCCGGTCACCGATGCCCAGGGCCACCTGCGCGGGCGGCTCAAGGACATCGCAGTGGCCACCGGCGAGGACGCCGGCAAAGTGGCCGGCCTGGTGCTCAAGACCCGCGACGGCCTATGCATCGTGCCCTCGCACGAGGTGATGGAGACGCCCGCCGGCACGCTCGAGCTGCGCTCCTCCGGTGCGATGGTGCCTCTCGAAGATCAGGGGAATTATCTCTACCTGCGGCAGGACTTGGTCGACCGCCAGATCATCGACATTCATGGCCGCAAGGTGGTGCGGGTCAACGACGTCGATCTGGAGTGGATGGGCCAGGGCGCGGCTCATCTGCTGCGCGTGGCCGAGGTCGAGGTGGGCTTGCGCGGCGCATTCCGACGCGTCTTCAAAGGGTTGCTGCCGCGCGCTTCGCTGGAAAGGCTCTCGCGCAGGATCGCCGCACGCGGCATTCCGTGGGAGTTTGTGGACGTGATCGAAGTCGATCCGGCCCGCCGTGTCAAGCTGCGCATCGAGTACGAGCGCCTGGCCGAGATGCACCCCTCCGACCTGGCCGATATTCTCGAAGATCTCGCCCCCGCCGAGCGCGAGGTCATCTTCACCTCGCTCGACGAAGAGGTGGCCGCCGAGACACTCGAAGAGGTCGAGCCCAGGCTGCAAAAGGCGCTGCTCGAAAAGCTCGGCGAAGAGAGAATTGCAGACATCGTCGAGGAGATGGACCCCGGCGCCGCCGCCGACCTGTTGGCGGAGCTGCCCGAGGAGCAGTCCGACGCCATTCTCGAAGAGATGGAGCCGGAGGAGCGCCAGGAGGTCGCCGAGCTGCTCGAGTTCGACGAGGACTCCGCAGCCGGCTGCATGACCACCGACTTCGTTTCCCTGGGCAAGGACGCCACCGTGGCCCAGGCCGTCGAGGCGTTGCGCAACTTCGACGGAGATCCCGAGAGCGTGACGGAAATCTACCTGCTCGACGAAAAGCGCGTGCTGCGCGGCGCCATCTCTCTCGCCCGGCTCGTCATGGCCCAGCCGGAGACGCGCCTGGCCGTGCTGGCTGAAGCCCGCATCCACTCCTGCCCCATCGCCCTGCACCAGAATGAGCTGGCCGAACTCTTTGACAAGTACAACCTCCACGCACTGCCCGTGGTCGATCCCCAGGGACGCATGGTCGGCGTTGTCCAGGCCGACCACGTCATCAGCTTCCTGCGCGAAAATCTCTAGTCGACCTTTAGAATCAGCTCAGTCCGGCATTTTTATGAGCAATATTGCTCACATCTACTCACTTTCGCGTTACCAGTAGGGAATAAAAGATGTGGATTCATCCCCATCTGTGAAAGAATCCAGAGATGGTGCAGTTTCCCAAGATTATTCAGGGCGGCATGGGTGTGGGCGTTTCCAATTGGCGCCTGGCCAATGCCGTCTCCAAACTCGGTCAGCTCGGCGTCGTCTCCGGCACGGCGCTTGACTCGCTCTTTGTCCGCCGCCTCGCTGATGGCGACCCCGGCGGACACATGCGCCGCGGCCTCGATGCCTTCCCCTTTCCCGAGATGGCCAAGCGCATTTGGGAGGAGTACCACATCCCTGGCGGCAAAGCCGTGGGCGTGCCCTATCCGCTCATGCCCATGCACCAGCGCCGCGACCTGCGCAAGGTGGTCGAGCTGTGCATTGTGAGCAACTTTGTCGAGGTCTATCTGGCGCGTGAAGGCCACAAGAATCCCGTCGGCATCAACTTTTTGGAGAAGGTGCAGATGCCGCACATGTCCTCCATCTACGGCGCAATGTTGGCCGGCGTCGGCTACGTGCTGATGGGCGCGGGCATTCCGCTGCACATTCCCGGCGTCCTTGACGCGCTTGCCGCACAGCATCCGGCCGAGTACCGGCTGGCGGTTACCGGCGCGGCACAAGGGCAGGACACGGCCATGAACTTCGATCCTTTCGATTACGCGGAAGGCCCGCTTCCATTGCTCCACCGGCCGCGCTTCCTGGCTATTGTCAGTTCCAATACCCTCGCTACCTCCATCCTGCGCCGCGCCAACGGACGCGTCGACGGATTTGTAGTCGAAAGTCCTACGGCCGGCGGCCACAATGCGCCTCCGCGCGGCAAGCTGCAGCTCAACGAGGCTGGCGAACCCATCTACGGTGAGCGCGATGAGGTTGATATTGCCGGCATGCGTGCGCTGGGCGTGCCCTTCTGGCTGGCCGGCGGATACGGAAGCCCGGAAAAAGTGCGCGAAGCGCTCAGTCAGGGCGCTGCCGGTGTGCAGGTGGGCACAGCGTTTGCATTCACCCTCGAGTCCGGCCTGCGTCCTGATCTGAAGAATTCGCTACTGGGCCAGGCAGCCACCGGCACGGGTGAGGTCTTCACCGATCCGCTCGCTTCGCCTACTGGATTCCCATTCAAGGTGGCGCTCTTGCAAGGCTCGTATTCCGATCCAGAAGTAGCCGCGGCGCGTACACGGGTATGCGACATTGGCCTGCTGCGCGAGTCCTACGCCACGCCGGAGGGCAAAATCGGCTATCGCTGCTCAGCCGAGCCGGTGGCCAATTACGTGGCCAAGGGTGGCAATATCGAGGAGACGGTGGGGCGCAAGTGCCTGTGCAACGCTTTGATGGCCAACATCGGCCACCAGCAGACGCGCAAGGATGGTTCCGTCGAGCCAGCCCTGGTTACCATCGGCGACGATCTGAATACCGTCGTGCAATTCATGGTGCCTGCCCGCGCATCCTATAGCGCCGCCGACGTGGTTGCGTCCCTGCTGAGCCTCAGCGCCGAAGAAACCGCGGACGAGCAGGCTTATCCAATCTTCGCCACAGCCTGACCGCCCAACCAGCTAAACTCCGGGTGCCCCATCCTTTCCGTTTCTTCTTGCGGAAAGGGTGGGAAACCACAAATGCTCCGTGCCCCATCCTTGCGAGTTTTTTCTGTCGCAAGGGTGGGAAGCCACAGACTCTGGGTGCCCCACCTTCGCCAATTCGCGTTCTTTGCGAATTGGTTAAGGTGGGATATTTATAACTACAGTTCTGTCGGATGCCCGCCGGGTTTCGGGTGCCCCATCATTTCCGTTTCTTCTTGCGGCAAGGATGGGAAGCCACTAGCCTCCACCGGAACGCCTTTCACTCCGAACAGCCTTTATCGTTTCCGCTCCTTCAAATTGTGGCTATCACTGGCCTTCAGCGTCATCCCGTAGATCGACTTGAACTGCTCGATCTCCTTCAGCGTTTGCGGAGAGAAGGGAACCAGTTTGCCCTCGAAAGCATGGAGGACGATGCCCTCCAGTAGATCACCGAGGGTCATTTCCTTTAGCTCCGCAACAGCTTTGAGCACCTTCAATAAACGTTTTTCCATCCGCACCCCGGTCTGCACGCGCTCCACTACCACTGGTTCGCGCTGTTGCTGTTCTTGCGTCATTTGGATCCTCCTGGTACAAGCGTACCAATGTACCAAGATAATCAAGCCCCGTCAACCCCTCTCTTGAAACTTCATCGCGGCAGCGCAACCATCAAACTTCGCGCCCGGCCCCCCAGCCTGTTATGGTCAGGGAGGAAATCTCAATGACTCCACAATAGGAACCGGCGGGCATGGCTAAGCGTTGGCGAATCCGGATCATGCTGTTTTTGGCCGTCCTCGGCCCCGGATTCATTACGGCCAACGTCGATAACGACTCCGGCGGCATCCTCACCTACTCCCAGGCAGGCGCGCAATACGGCTACACCCTTCTGTGGACCATCATTCCCATCACCATCGCGTTGATTGTGGTGCAGGAGATGTGCGCCCGCATGGGCGTGGTCACCGGCAAGGGCTTGAGCGACCTGATCCGCGAGGAGTTCGGCCTGCGGCTCACCGTTGTACTCATGGTGCTGCTGGTGGTGGTCAACTACACCAACGTAGTCACCGAGTTCATCGGCATCGCCGGCTCCATGCACCTCTTTCACGTCACCAAGTTCATCAGTGTGCCTTTTTGCGCAGGCCTGGTCTGGTACATGGTGGTGCGCGGCAGCTACAAAAGCACGGAAAAAATATTCATCATCGCCTCGCTGGTTTATATCTCCTACATTTTTGCCGGCGTACTCTCGCAGCCCAGTTGGCACGACGCCCTGTGGGCCACGGTCAAGCTGCCGCAGAAATCTGTCTGGAGCGACAAGGCCTACATGTATATGGCCATCGGCGTGGTGGGCACCACCATTGCGCCATGGATGCAGTTCTACCTCCAATCATCCATCGTCGAGAAAGGCATCCGCGTCAAAGACTACGCGGCCTCGCGGCTGGACGTGATTATCGGCAGTCTCTTCACGGACATCGTCGCCTGGTTCATCATCGTAGCTTGCGCCGCCACGCTCTTCGCGCATGGCATGGGCGCCATTCAGATGGCCTCGGACGCGGCCGAAGCCATGCGCCCCCTGGCAGGAGACTATGCCTTCCTCCTTTTCGCCTTCGGGCTCTTCAACGCCTCGGTCTTCGCCGCGTCAATTCTGCCCATCTCCACGGCCTACACGGTCTGCGAGGGCCTCGGCGTCGAATCCGGCGTGGACAAGCGCTTCAAAGAAGCGCCCTTTTTCTACTGGCTCTACACGCTGCTGATTGTCGGCGGTGCGGCCACCGTGCTCGTGCTGCCCGACGCGCAACTGATCAACGTTGCAATTCTCTCGCAGGTGCTCAACGGCGTCCTGCTCCCGGTCGTCATCATTCTCATGCTGCTGCTCATCAATCGCCAGGACCTGATGGGCGAGCACAAAAATTCGCGGCTCTGGAACGTGATCGCCTGGGGCACCAGCATCATCGTCATCGGCATGACATTGGTGATGCTCTGGGGTATGATTCCGGGGCATTAGCGCATTGATGCGGATAGTTTAATCCCAGGTCTCAAAGCCTGGTTAACCGCATGAACGCATTTTCTTCGCGTGACTGGTTCGTTTTCTCGCCCGTCAAGTCGACCGCCGCTCTCCTCCCGGAGGGAGGGACCGAGAATAGCCCAGGATGGAGCGCAGCGCAATCCTGGGAATGCTTCTAATCAAAACAACCCGCCCCGTAGGGGCGGATCGAATGCTCGCTCCATGGATCGCAGAATCTCTCCATCCAATCACGCCTCACACCGCCCCGTAGACCGAGTGTAACCGTATATGTTACACTTCTGCTGTGATCAGGACATTCCGGCATCGCGGCATCGAGAAGTTCTTCAGGACCGGCTCAAAGGCGGGCATCCAGCCGAAACACGAAGCCCGATTACGCATCCTGCTGACCACCTTGAATCTGGCTTCGACGCCGCTGGATATGAACCGGAATGGATGGGACTGGCATCCGCTGAAGGGAGACCTCAAAGGACACTGGTCGGTGAGCGTCAGCGGCAACTGGCGGCTGACATTCTCATTTGAGGGAGAAGACGCGATTCTCGTGGACTATCAGGATTACCACTAAGGGGGCAACGACCATGACGATGATGCACAACCCGGCCAGCCCAGGCGAACTACTACAAGAGTTCCTCGGCAACCGAACCGCAACGCAGCTCGCAGAACATATCGGCGTGGCGCGCGCCACTGTTTCCCGCATCCTGAATGGCCGCACCTCAGTTTCGATGGACCTCAGCATCCGGCTCGGCGAGGCTCTGGGACTCTCCCCTGACTTCTTCTCCAAGGCTCAAGTCCAGCACGACCTATGGATCGAATCGCAAAAGCAGCGGCGCAAGATCAGGCCGCTCGCCGCCTGAGCACCTGCGGTGGGGGCAAGTGCCGGGTGTCCCAAATCCGAATTCTCAGATTTGGGAAGGATCGCAGGGTCCTTACCCATACCGCTCTGCCGAATGCGCTTGGCCCCACCGCAGGTGGTTTGCAGAAAATAACCCTCCGTTGCCGCACACTCGCAGATAGGAGACCAGTGTGCGAGATCCGTCAGCGATGTGCCCGGTCTGTTCTGTCAACAATCCTCCCGGTTTATACCCCAGGTACCCCCACCCCCTCTACCTCCAGGGGGTATAAATTTCTCTTAAAACATTGCAGATTATTTTTAACCCGTTTGGAATCAATGTCGCTTGAAAAACTCCGGGCCCGAATTCTCCCGCAGGGTGAGATTTGACCTCTGAAAATCACCGGGAAAATTCGCTTTTTGCCTCAAGACCCGGCCTTTTTGCCCTATTCGAGCCGAAAAACACGGGCTTTTTACAGGTCTGTTTGGGCGATTTTGAACCGCAGATTGCGGCTCCAAAATGAAGGAAGCTTCTCAGGCTCCAGATTCTCGGTCCTAGGAATATCGCGCTACAGCAGCTTGCCCGCAGCCAGGTCGCGGATGAGTCCCTTATCGGCAGCCAGAAAGTCATAGCCGGAGAGGTTTTCGAGCCGAACCCAGCGAAACTGATGGTAGATGTGATTGACAATCTCGCCTGTGAACTCGTGCACGGCAAAGAACTGCAAATCCACGGCGCCGCCATGGCGGTAGTTGTGGCGGATGCGCGTGACGGGCGGGCCGATGGTGGCTTGGATGCCCAGTTCTTCGTTCAACTCGCGGGCCAAGGCCTGCTCCGGGCTTTCGCCTGCCTCGATCTTGCCGCCGGGAAACTCCCACAGCAGCGCCATCGGCTGGTCGGGACGACGTTGACCAATCAGCACTTCGCCGCCGCGCACAATCAGCGCCGCCGCAACAAAGCGCAGCGCGGGACCGGCAGGTCGCGAATCGGATTTTGGTTGAACTTCTTCCACACCACTAGTTTAAGCGCACCAAAAGGGTTGCAGAGTTCGAGCTGAGTGTTCCCGCCCATTTGGGGTGAAAAACGGCGCGTATATTTCCGGGAAAGCGCTCAGCTTCCAGAAGTGGGCGATTCGCCGCCCACCGCAGCCTCGCCGTCCTCGGCAGCCTCCGGCTGGAAGTAGCCCCAGCCATTCTTTGCCGCCGCTTCGAGCAGTGCCGGAGACGGGTTCACCGGGAATGCATTGCGCGCTATCTGGAGCATTGCCAGGTCGTGAACGGAGTTCCCGAACACCGCATCGGGGCAGGAGAGACCCACACGCGCGAGGGCCGCGGCCTTGCCTTCGTCGGTGGGCACGTCCAAAATTTCGGTGGTGATGAGGCCCGCAACGACGCGCACCTCGGCGGCCAGTATGCGCTCTTCGGGAATGCCAAGATCGCGCACGCCCTCGGCAACTACCCATTTGTTGGTGGAGCTGACGGCCCAAAGCTCGACTCCGGCATGAATGAGCGCGCCCACCAGCGCTGCCATCTCGGCGAATACGTGCGGCTGAACATACTTGTTCACGTAGCGTGCGGCGGCGGCGCGCAGCTCTTCATCGCGCAGACCCGCGTACATCTGCACCATCTCGCCGCACATATCCTGTTCGCTCACTTTGCCGGCCAGGTAGCTGCGATAGCGTGTATCGATCAAATCGCTGGTTGAGCGTGAAACCAGGCCCTTCCTCAGCGACCAATCCATAAAGCCGAAGCCGGCGTCGCCGCCCCACAGCGTTCCATCGCAATCAAATACAGCAACTTTTGGGTTGCCCGCGAAAACCAGCCGCTCGAACTCCTGCGCGGTCCACCGGGGGACTTCAATCTGAGTTTGTGTCAAGCGTTCCTCTTGTCATTGTCGAAAAATTCTTCTCACTCTATTCTCTTTCAAATCGCGCGGTTTTGCACGTGAAGGTTTGATGAAGCGCCTCGCAGGGCAACAGGGTTGAAGGCTTGCGGGCATAAAGTTGGATCAGTACCAGTACTTGAACTGCGGCCAGTCAGCGGCGTAGGAACGCTTGCGGTGACGCAGCCATAAGTAGTGGTGATGCTCGTGGTCCATGATCCAGGGCGCGTCAAAGGGGCCGAGATCGATGACTTCAGCGTATGAATCGATATAGTCCTTTGGGTCGTTGCCGAGGGTGAGAACGGATTCGCCTGTGTAGCCGTTCCATCCCCAATAGAAGTAGTTCTGATGGCCGCTGATGGCTGAGGGCAGGCCGTATTTTGGCCCCAGGACATTCACGGCGCTGGCTTCGCCGTAGTTGACGCAAAAAATGGCGGTATGGGCGCGCGCGTCGGGCGGAAGCGCGTTGTAGCGCGCAGCGAAGCCCTCGACCATCTGCGGCC
>Ga0181517_10006161_pt1 | contig 10333 bp, 10 predicted proteins | sample PEATcosm2014_Bin_31_FD_119748 | JGI IMG/M metagenome (GOLD analysis project Ga0181517, IMG submission 119748) | Peatland microbial communities from MTU Mesocosm Facility, Houghton, MI, USA - PEATcosm2014_Bin01_30_metaG | ecosystem: Environmental > Terrestrial > Soil > Wetlands > Peat | place... | reverse complement strand
TTCCAGTCGCAAATACAGCCAATTCCCAATCCGCAGGTCGCGCGGTTCCAACGGCGCATAGACGACCCGCCGTTTGAAGCCGAGTTCGCTGACCTTGTACTGCTGCGGGCCGGCGGCGACTTGGAAGACCTCCGGTGCTGGCAACGTCAGTTTTTGGTCGGAACCGACGAAACTCCAGCGATTGGTGTCCGGCCCGGCGGCCGGTTTGGTGGTAATCAAGGTTAATTCCAAGATCTGCGGCGTCAGCACGCGGAGCCGGTAATCGCCCACCGCCGGCAACTGCAGTCGCGTGGCTTCCAGGTCGGTCAACTCCGCTGCCCCGGCGAACCGGCCCAAGAGCAGCAGGAGCAGTATCAGGCGTATCAGGCCGGACGCCCTGTTAATGTGGGTCATGGTATTTAAGTCTGATCTTGATACCACCGTTTTCGGGCTGGTTCAATGAATTATCCGGTTGCGGCGGCGATTTACAGGACTTTGCATTTTAAGGTTGGGCCGGGTCTGTTGGTGTGAACGATGGGAAATCAGATCCCCGCCTCCCCTCCCACCACGGAAATTTGGAGGCCGCCGAATAAGCGGCGGAAATTCTGTTCCACTTGGAGGGCCAGTACAGGCACAGTCATTCCACGCAGTTGGGCGGCGCACTCATAGACGGCGGCCAGGTTGGCGGGGTGGTTGAGAGGCCGGCCGGTTTTGGCATCGGTCAGGGGAAAACGGTTGAGTTCGTCCGGCAAAGGTTGGTCGGGCGCGTCGGTCTCGATCAACAGCCGGTCGGCGGGGATCTGCCGGAAGGTTTCCCGCTGGCGTTCCTTGCGGTCGTGCGCGAAATAGCCGGGAAAAGAAAAATAAGCCCCCAGATCGGCCAGGGGTTTGATCATTTCCCGCGAGCCGCCGTAACTGTGCAGGAGAAAACCACCGGCGGGCAGGGGACCGGCCTGCAACAGCGCCAGCATCCGGCCCCAGGCTTGGAGACAATGGATGCTGACGGGCAAATTGCGCCGGGCCGCAAGAGTGAGTTGGGTCATAAACACTTCCTCCTGATTGTCGTAAAGCAAATCCGGTTTCCAACGGTCCAAGCCAATTTCCCCGATGGCGGAAGGAACGGCGTCGAGGAATTGAGTCAGTGCGGTCAGCCAGTCCGGCGTACGCTCGTGGACATGCCAAGGATGGTAACCGAAGCTCGGCAGCACGATTGGGAATTGTCTGGCGAGCACCAGCACCTGCGGCCAATCCGCTTCGGCTGAGCCGTTCACCACCATGCGGGCGATCCCGGCTTGACGGCACGCCGCCACCAGTTCCGCCGGATGCTCCCCCAAGCGTTCGTCCTGCAGATGATTGTGCGCGTCGTACAGGCGATGGGCCACAGAGCTATTTGGCCAGGGGACTGAGGGCCTTGATTTTGGCGGCGGGCCAGAACGGCTTGCAGAAAGCGTCGGTGAACTCGTAGCCATTTTGGAAATCATCGTGGCTGTCCCGGTCGGTTTTGGCGAGCAGTCCGATTTCGACCATGTTAAAGACAATGTTGCCAAAATCATGGCAGGTGCGGACCCCCCATTCCTCGAGCAGCATTTTGGACATCGGTCCGAATTCCTGCAAGGCGTACTGGCGGAGGCCGTCCAGCAACTCCTGACCGGTGACATGGCGGGAGGCCCCCCGGTTTTCCTTGCTGATCACTTTTTGGGTGAAGTCGAGCGCCTCGCGCAGAAAGAAATACGCGTCGCGGTGGTAACGCTCATCCTTGGCGAGGATTTGCGTGACGGCTTCATCGAAATTGATCTCTTGCATGTTAAAATGTGGCCGGCTGGCTGGCGGCGACCGGTGGATGGGCGGCCCGGTAGATTTTTACCAGTCCGCCAATCGCCAGCAGGCATAAAATCAGAATTAAAACCCTTTTTTCCTGTGCCGTCAGACCTTTCACATCCTCAAGATAGCAGATTTGCACGGTTTCGCAACCGTTGGATTTGGGAAGGAGTTTATGCCAGTACAGGTTCGGCTGGCATTGCGACTCGGGCTTGCAGCCATGCCTCCAGTTGTTGAATCAATGTGTCCGGCGTGGAGGTTCCCGCCGTGAGGCCGACGGTGTCGTGCTCGTGGAACCATTCCGGGCGCAAGTCGGCGGCGCTTTGGACGTGATGCACGCGGGCGCAATGACGCGAGCAGGTGTTGACGAGTTCCCGCGTGTTGTTGCTGTGCGCCCCGCCAATGACGAGCACCACGTCCGCGCGTTGCGCGAGTTCAATGGCCGCCTGCTGGCGCTGCTTGGTGGGCTGGCAGACGGTGTCCCGCAACCGCACTTCGGACTGGGGAAACCGGCGGCGGATGAGGTCCGTCAAATATTGCACCTTATCCACCGGTTGAGTGGTTTGGGCAACGATCCCAAAGCGCGGATGCGCGGGGAGACGCGCGACGTCCTCCGCGCTCAGGACCACGTCAAATTCAGCCAAGTCTTCGGTGAGACCCCGGACCTCGACATGGTCGCGCTGGCCGATGACGACGGGATGAAACCCCTCCTGCACAAGTTGCGCCAGCGTCCGGTGGGCAAAATGCACGAGGGGACAAGTGGCTTGGAGGACGTTCAGGCCCTGGCCGCGCGCCAGCGCCAAGGCGCGTTCGGAGGCGCCATGCGCGGTGATCATGACTGTGCGGGTGGCGACTTCGCCGGGTTGCCGGGCAAAGCGGATGTCGCGGGCGCGCAACCCGGCGAGGACGGTTTCGTTGTGAACGAGGTCGCCGAGGACGGTGAGCGGTTCGCGGCGGGCGGTGTTGACAGCCAGGGCGATGGCGTCGCGGACGCCAAAGCACATGCCCAAATGTTCAGCTTTGATGATGTTCATGAGAATTAACTTTGTATTGCAAAGTATGAGACGATGGTGGTGGGAATTTGTTCAAAAAAAATTATTGTTTTGGTTTGTTTTGCCGGACGATTTGTTCCAACAGGTCAATGTAGCTGGTGAAGGCTTTCCGGCCCGCCGCCGAAAGGGAGCAGGTGGTGAGGGGGCGTTTGTTCGCGAAGGATTTGCTGACGACCACAAAGCCCTCCTCCTGGAGGGTGCGGATGTGCGTGGTGAGGTTGCCGTCGGTCATGCCCAGGGCGTCGCGCAATTCGGTGAACGACAGGGCGGGGGAGGCGGCGAGCATGGACATGATGGCCAGGCGTCCCTTCTCGTGGATGACCCGGTCGAGTTGGAGAAACGGTTGGGGGTTCACAATGCCTGCCCGCGCTTTTCAGTGAAATAAAGGTAAATGCCGTAGGCGAGATGCAAGCCGCCGAAGATGGCGCCCATGAGCCAGTGCGGTTGGAACACCAAGGCCGCCGAAATCGGATTTATCATCTTTCCCCCCAAAACGACGACTAAAGAACACCCGGCCACCATGAAAATCCAACCGAATAATTTCAATCCATGAGGCATGAAAAACCCGGCCGAATGGACGGCCAAACCAAACAGGACGCACCAAACTGGAACGATGGACCAGCAATCATTCCAATCCGGATTGGCATACATCAGGATCAATCCTGACAGAACTCCTACCACCAGGCCCGGAATGAGGGCCTGCGTGACCCGCCGGGTGGGGGGTGACCAAAATGGTTCGGAATCTTTCAAAGCCTGACGGCGGACGAGCAGGAATGATCCGGTCAGGGCGGTGATCGCCACTGCCGTCCAAAACAGGACAAACGGGCGTGCCGCATGAAGGGGCAGCCAATCACCGACCACCCCGCCAAGGATTCCGACCATGCCACAGTAAGTCATGACCGGGGCGAGGGCGCGGCGGTAGATGGCCGTGCGCTCCATCAACGTTCGAATCGTCTGCAAATGTTCCGCCGCTTGATTTGGTTCCATACAAGTACTTTGCCATGCAAAGCCAAAATGGCAAGCGGAAAATGGATTGGTGATGGGAATGGTGGATTGGAGCAGGAGATTTCAATCTCCGAAATTCAAATTCCAAGGTGATTTCAAGCTTCAAACATCAAAACCGTGACGTTGGGGTCAAGCTTTGACCTTGACTGGCCGACGTTTTTTCTCCTTCATAGCCGAGGTTCCATCACTGCCGATGCGGGTGGGGAATGCCCTGTTTCTGTTGGCACCAATTTTGCAATGGTTTTGCAATGGAGCAGGGGAGAGTCGGTCTGGGCATGATTAAACTAGAGTGTGAATCTTCGGCGGGGCCGGCCACGGGTCGTTATCTGGCGTTTATGACGCTCGGGGCGCTCGGCGTGGTCTATGGCGACATTGGCACCAGTCCGCTTTACGCGTTTCAACAATGTTTCGCCGGCGGCAACACCCTGCCTGTGACCCAGGACAATGTGCTGGGCATTCTTTCACTGATGTTCTGGTCGCTGATCCTGATCGTCTCGGTCAAATACCTTGGCGTGGTGATGCGGGCGTCGAACAAAGGCGAAGGCGGCATTCTGGCGCTGCTCTCGCTCGCCTTTCCGGAGCGTCCGCTCCAGCCGGGCCGGCGCCGGGCGTTGCTGATCAGCCTGGGCGTGTTCGGTGCGGCGTTGCTGTATGGAGACGGCATGATTACGCCGGCGATCTCCGTGTTAAGCGCCATGGAAGGCATCAACGTGGCCACGCCGGCACTGCAACACCTGGTCATCCCCCTTACGATCATCACCCTCGTGGGCTTGTTCGCGGCGCAGAGCAAAGGGACAGGCCAGGTCGGCTCGGTGTTTGGCCCGGTGATGATGGTTTGGTTTGGCGCGTTGGGTTTGCTGGGGATCGGCGGCATTCTGAAATCCCCGGAAGTGCTGGGCGCGTTGAATCCGTGGTTCGGCGTGCGCTTCCTGCTGCACTGCGGCTGGACGGGATTTGTGGTGTTGGGCGCGGTGTTTCTGGCGGTGACCGGCGCGGAGGCGCTGTATGCGGACATGGGGCACTTTGGCATCCGGCCCATCCGCATCGCGTGGTTTACGGTGGTGCTGCCGGGGTTGTTTCTGAACTACCTTGGCCAGGGCTGCTTGGTGCTGTACGATTCGAAGAACATTGAAAATCCGTTTTATCTGCTGGCCCCGCACTGGGCGTTGTATCCCCTGGTGGTCTTGTCCACGGCGGCGACGGTGATCGCGTCGCAGGCGCTGATTTCCGGGGCGTTTTCGCTGACGATTCAGGCGGTGCAACTGGGTTATCTGCCACGCATTGCCGTCAAACACACCTCTTCGCGGGAGCGCGGGCAGATTTACATGCCGCATGTGAACTGGTTTTTGCTGGTGGCGTGCGTCGGGCTGGTGCTGGGGTTTCGCACTTCCACCAACCTGGGCTCGGCCTACGGCATCGCGGTGACGCTGACGATGATCACCACCACGGGGCTGTTCTATTGCGCGGCCCGGCGGGTGTGGCACTGGAGTGTCTGGCAGGCCGCGCTGGTGGCCGGCGTGTTCCTGGTGGTGGAAGCGGTTTTCCTGGCCGCGAATCTGTTGAAGGTGGTCAATGGCGGCTGGTTCCCGCTGGCCATGGGCCTGGTGATTTTTGTGCTCATGATCACTTGGAAACGCGGGCGCCAGTTGGTCTGGGAAAAATTGCGGCCGGCCTCGATGCCGCTGGAGTTGTTTCTGGTGGACGTGTCGCTCCAGAAGCTGCCGCGGGTGCCGGGCACGGCAGTGTTCATGTCCGGCAATCCCGAAGGCACGCCCATCACGCTGCTCCACAATCTCAAGCACAACAAAGTCCTGCACCAGCGCTGTCTGCTGCTCACCATCCTGACCGAAGAGGTGCCAACGGTGGAAGCCACCCGGCGCTGCCAGGTGGAACTGCTGGCGCCGGGGTTTCAGCGCGTCATCGCCCGGTACGGCTTCATGGAGGAGCCGAATGTTCCCGAACTGCTGGCGGCCGCGCCGCTGGCGGGACCGGATTTTAATTTGAATCAAACCACTTTTTTTCTCGGCCGCGAAGTCGTCGTGCCCGTCAAGTCGCCGCTCATGTCACGCTGGCGGCAGTGGATATTTGCGCTCATGTCGCGCAACGCGCAATCAGCCGGCTCGTTTTACCGCATTCCCACCAACCGGGTCGTGGAACTTGGCATGCAAATTGAGCTCTGATTTTATGCGGTGGTGCCGGACGGCCATACAGCCGCCGCCGCAGCGAGGAACGGATCCATGCCTTGTGCGAGCAGACCGCGCAGAATCACACTGTCCGGCTCGGAAGCGGATTTCTCAGCGCGATTCTGGAATCCGGGGTTAATGATCGCCCGGCCATCCGGGGCGGCGATGAGGGTGTCGCTGCCTTTCAGAACGATGACCGCGCCGGTGCGTCGTGCGGCGGAACGGGTGCGGGTAAGCGGATCACCAATTGGATCGAACAAAGGATGCTCGTCTGGCGACGGCACCAGAAGGGAGGTTCCGACGATCTTCCAGAAGGGCGACTCGGAGTCTGCGGGGAAGGCCGGGATTTCACCGGCTCGCTCAGACGGCAGTGGCAGGGCCGAACGCCAGAGGCGCGGATCGTTCTCGAACGTTTCCGGGACGATCTGATCGAGCACCGCCGCCGGAATGCCGATGTCGGCGACAACCAACTCGCCGCAGAGATGCCGTCCGGGCAACAGGAGGTGCCCGGGCTTTTTGCGAAAGAAGGTGACGGTCAGAACCGCCGCCACGGCTCCCAGGGATTCTCCAGTGTCCCCCAGCAGGCCGCTGGGAACATCAATGGCCACAACCGGCAATCCCCGGTTGGCGGCGACCGACAGTGTTTCCGCCGCCGGTCCAGTGAGCGCGCGGCTCAGGCCGGCGCCGAAGAGGGCGTCCACGACCAATGCCGCACGGTGGAGCACGGCGGGTGTCAACGATTCGACGGCACCGGACCAGCGTTGGGCGTGATGGCGGGCTTCGCCGGTCAGCCGGTCGCGGGGACCCGGCAGGGCCAGCCGGACGGGCCAGCCGGCTTCGGCCAGCAGCCGGGCGACAACGAAGCCATCGCCGCCGTTGTTGCCGGGGCCGCACAGCACGGTGATGGGACGCGCCGACCAGCGTTGTTGAATCTCACGCGCGACCGCGCGTCCGGCGTTCTCCATCAACTCCACGGCCGGGATGCCGGCGGCCACGGCCAGACGATCGGCTTCGCCCATCTGGCGGACATCGAGCAGGGCGGTTTCGAGGTTCATGCGGGTCAGTGTATCTGAAACGCGGCCAAACTCTGCAAAATCCTGTAAAAAATGAGCGCAAAAATGAACACACCTTGCTTCGCGCCTCAAATCAGGCTATTCTTCCAGCATGAGCACACAGGAGATTTTGCTTGAGGAAATCAAACAACAGCCGGAACCGGTGCTCCGCCAACTCCGGCAATACCTTGGTTTCCTAAAGCGGCAACGCGAGGGGCAAGCGCCCATGGAAAACGTTGTGGCGGACACTTGGGAAAAGCTTGGTCCAGCCCCGGAAATGGACTATCACCGCCTTTAATCGCGGCGATGTGGTCGTGGTGGATTTGGGCATGGCGGCCAAGGCACGGCCATGCGTGGTGGTTTCCATTAGCCACCCTGACCGTCAGCGCAATATGTCCGTGGTGGTGCCGATGACGACAGAAATTCGCGGCGGGGAATGTGAAATTCGGTTTGCCCGACCGCCTTGGCTCCGGCAGGAATCGGTGGTCAATCTGCTGGGCATAGCCGGGGTGGACAATTCAAGAATTGAGCGGCGCTTGGCGGCGTTTCCCTCTGATAAAATGTCAGAAATTGAATCCGTGTTGAAACACCTCTTCGATTTATGATTTCATTGTAGTCCGGGCGGCGCGCCCTCGCCTATTTCAACGCGTCTTTGAGGAGGTCGCGCGGATAGGTGGAGAGAAGCCTGGGTTCGGCGTTGGTCCCCGCTCGCGCGGGTTCGCCCGGGAACCGGAAGGCCGCCAACTGGTTGGTCAGGCCGGCACCGGGTTGCAGGCCGGCCAGAAAGGCGTCCCATTCGCCGCCGTGCTGCGCATCCTGGCTGTTCCGCCAGAGGCAGTACTTCGTAAGGTCGTCGCCGGTCAACGCCACTTTGCCGAGATGCGTGGTTTGAAACCCGGCGTTCGGCTGCGCCCAGCTTGCGTAGCACGACACGGGGAGCTGCGTCGTGTTGGTCCGGTCTCCAAGGTCAGCCTCCCAAACCACCTGCTGGAGCGCCTCATCCCAGCGCCCGTTGCTGTGGACGGGGGCCAATGGCAGCGACAATTGGACGGTCAGATGATCCGGCGTGCCCCCGGGCAGAATGAAGCCCAGCAGGTTTTCGACGGCGTCGTTCATCACTTCCGATGGTTCGGGCCGCTGGGTGTCCGGCTTGAGTTTCTTGGCCGCCTCCCACTGCCTCAGTTTGGCGCGGTAAAGGTCCGTGCCGGCGAGGTATTGATCGAACGATCTTTCCATCGCGGATTCATCGGCCAGGAAGGCGAGGGAAGCTGGTACCGGGGCGGTTTCGGGCACGCCCATTTTACTGGCCACGAGCCGTTGAATCCGCCGCCACAGCGCCTGTGAGTGGTCGCCCGATAGATCATTCACCTCGCTGAACAAGCCCGGAATGTCTCCGAGTTTGAAATAGCCGCGCTCGTAGAGGTACTGGCCAAAGCGCACGATAAACTCCTCGTCGGCATTGGTCTGGTAACTGCTGACCAGCCGGCCTTCCCACCAGTAATCGCTGAGGTTTTTGAGGTCGCGCCGGAAATCCCCGTCCAGAAACTGGCGCAACGGCTTGGCGCCCGGTTCCCGCCATAACTCCCGCCGGCTCCAGCCAATCAGCAGGTCTGCCAACTGGTCGGCGGCCTGGGCGCGCCGTTGGGCGATGCCCGCCAGATCGTCACTGCCCCGGAACCGCTCCCCATAAAACCCCGCTTCGCCCAGAGTGGTGGCCAGATGGGTGTAAACGCCCGCGCCGCCGACATCCTCCGGCAGGGCGTTGGTGAACACGCCCCGGACCGTGTGCCGCCCGTCCCCGTTGGTCAGAACCAGGGCCGGGGATTGCGCCGGATACCGGGCGGCGATGGCGGTGAGTTCATTGGTGTCAAAATGGCCGTAATTGGGGACGCCGTTGGTGCGCGTGCCGTCTGCGGAATAGAAGACCAGCGTCCGCTCGATGGCCCCGCCCTGGGGCTTGAGCTGGACGAGGTATTCTTTGCGCGGACAACCCGTCAGCACCAGCGTCAGCGCGGCCAGGGCCAAGGGGAGGCATGAATGTTTGACCCGAACTCCGAAGACAGAGGACGGAAGACGGAGGACGGAGGACAGAGTTCGGAGAGCACGGGGCGCGTTCCACTTTGGATTTCGACGTTCTGGCTTAATAAAGTGTTTCATAGTTTTGTTGCTGGTGTTTGTGACAGCGGATGCAGCCGTTTCCAGCGCTCGGCGAAGAGAAAAACAACCGCCGGGCCGAAGGCAAACAGCATGACGGAAACGCCCATGGTCAGGCCGACGAAGGTCAGGAAACCGGCGCAGCAATAATCCCGGCAGCGGGCCACGATGTGGGTGGGCACGGCGACCAATAATTCGAGCACGCTGCCTTGGAAGAGCCACTGGCATTGGCGTGAAACCCAGTCGGCCGGCGGCACGCTCCGGCTCATCCGGGCAAAGACCACCGCCCACAGGGTCCAAGTGGCCGCGCCGAGAAGGGGGAAGGTCCAGCAGCACGCGTTGAAATGGTGCGGGTCGCCCGCTTTATCGCGGAAGACAAGCTCGTAGAGCGACAGGAAGGCCCCGGCGGCCAGGCCGCCGGCCATCAGGCCCCCGGCCAGCACCGTCCGCCAGACCGGTCCGCGCGTGACGGGCCGGCCGCCGGCCAGCCGGACCGGCACGGCCAGGAGCGCACACTGGCTGACGGCCATCACCGCCAGCCACAGCCAGTACTGCCAATGCAGGTACACTTGGGCCGCCTCCTTCGGCGCGGCCTCCGGGACAAAGGCCAGCAGAAGGGCCGGGACGGTCAGGACGGCGAGAATGAGCAGATACAATGCGGCGACGATTAAGGCCCAGCGTTTCATAAAATTTCCATTGGCTTCGTTTTAACGTTTATTGTTGTTTCCTGCTCATCACTCGTCACCCACCACTCACCACTGACTTCGCCCCTGCCATCATGGCACCGGCCCTTCACCAGTACAAAGCGGAATCCGAGCGCAAAAGGGATCAACGAAGTTTAAAAAAAGCACAAAAAGACGAAATGGGGTCAATCGCAGAGAACGCAAAGATCTCAAAGAAAGCACGGGGAATTCAAACCGCAAAATGGATTCCGAACGGGAAACGGGGAAAACTGACGGCTGTGGAGTCGCGGGTAATCAATGCGGCGCTCGGCCGAGACGCCGTTACGGGCGCATGGTTGGGAATGCTCAGGGCAGGCGGGCGCGATAGAAGCGCCAGGGGTAGTTGGTGAAGGCGGGGTCGAAGAAGT
>Ga0181517_10006160_pt1 | contig 10335 bp, 4 predicted proteins | sample PEATcosm2014_Bin_31_FD_119748 | JGI IMG/M metagenome (GOLD analysis project Ga0181517, IMG submission 119748) | Peatland microbial communities from MTU Mesocosm Facility, Houghton, MI, USA - PEATcosm2014_Bin01_30_metaG | ecosystem: Environmental > Terrestrial > Soil > Wetlands > Peat | place... | reverse complement strand
TGGGCACGCCCCAGATGCGCTGGCGGCTGATGCACCAGTCGGGGCGCGTGGCGATCATGTTGGCGATGCGCACCTTGCCCCAGGCAGGGTCCCAGACCACCTTGTCGATCTCCTCGATAGCGAGTTGCCGGAAGGTCGTCTCCGTACCGTCGGCGCGCTTGACCGGAGTCTCCATGCCAATAAACCACTGCTCGGTGGCGCGAAAGATGACGGGACGATGGCAGCGCCAGCAATGCGGATAGGAGTGGCGCAGATCGGCCGATGCCAGCAGAGCGCCCGACTCCTCGAGCATTGCCACGATGATGGGGTTGGCGGCCCACACCGTCTTGCTCTCAAATGGCGGCGGCGCGGCGAGGGGCCATGCATCGGGGTCCACGTGGATGTGCCCGGCGGCATCGACGCGGCATGTCGGATCGAGGCCGTACTTTTGCCCGGTATAGAAGTCGTCCGCGCCATGCGCCGGCGCCGTGTGCACCGCGCCGGTGCCGGAATCGGCTGTGACGTAGGTAGCCAGCACGCCGAGGACACTGCGATCGAGGAAGGGATGCTGGAAGGTCTGGCGCTCGAGCACCGCGCCCTTGAATCGCGCTACTTCCTTCGCTTCGTCCAGCCTGCAGGCGGACTTTACTTGAGCGGCCAGCGCTTCGGCAACGATGTACACCTTGCCGTCGGTGTTTTCGAGAGCGACGTAGTCAAAGTCCGGATGAAAGGCCACGGCCAGAGACGCCGGCAAGGTCCATGGGGTGGTGGTCCAGATGATGGTGAAGACCTCGCGGCCGGCCAGCGCGGGGCTGATGGTCTCGGGGTCCGAGGTGAGCCGGTAGGTGACATATATTGACGGGCTGGTGTGCTCCTCATACTCGACCTCGGCTTCGGCCAGCGTCGTGCGGTCATGAATGCACCAGTAGACCGGTTTGAGCCCGCGATAGACGAAGCCCTTTTCAAGGAAGCCGTAGAAGGCCTCGAGCGTCCGCGCTTCGTAGTCGCGGGCCATGGTCTTGTAGGGCTGCTGCCAACGGCCGAAGCAGCCGATGCGCTCAAACTGCGAGGTTTGCAGGTCGACGTACTTCTGGGCATAGGCGCGGCAGGCTGCGAGGATCTCCGCAGCGGGCAGATCGAGCCTCTTGCGGCCAAGTTGCTCCTCTACCTTTATCTCGATGGGCAGGCCGTGGCAGTCGAAGCCGGGAACGTAGGGCGCGTCGAAGCCAGCCATCGTCCTGGACTTCACGACGAAGTCCTTCAGCCCCTTGTTGAGCGCGTGGCCGAGGTGGATGGGCCCGTTGGCGTAGGGAGGGCCGTCGTGAAGCAGATAGGCGGGCCTGCCGCGGCCGGCCTTGCGCAGTTGTTCGTAGAGCCCGAGCGCAGCCCAGCGCTGGAGCCGAAGTGGCTCATTCTGGGGCAGATTGGCCTTCATTGGAAAGGCGGTCTGAGGGAGCGTAAGTGTCGCCTTCAACTCGGGCGCTACGGACATCTGATCTCCTGCATTCGATCCCGGACGTAAAAAGAGGTGAATCCTTTGTTAGTGTAAATGGGACAGCCGCAAAAACCGGGTAACCAGTGGGCCTTCGGGTCGTCTATTGTTTATGGGAACTGTGTACCCAACGAAAGGGTTACGTCTGGCAACCGGCGCGGGTGCAACCGAGACAATCGCGGCCCCCGTCGCGCATAATGGGAGAACGGGTTCGGACGAAGGCAGGCTCCCATCGGACGGCACTACCCTGCGGCACGAGGCGAATGAGCCAGCAGCAACTATGGCAAACGATTTGCAGGTCTCCGAAACCGATTCCCAGGCAACAGCGGCTCTCACAGGCGGCGCCGGATTCGACGCCTTTCTCGGCAAGGCGTTTGAAGAGAAGCCCATCTGGGTCGATCTCTACGAGAACATCCACGACGTCTTTTTCCCGGTAAAGCTGCCGCCGCTCGAACTTACTTCCAAGCCGATTCCGGTCCCGGATCGGATGAAGGTGAAGGCCAACCCCTGGGCCATCGGCTTCTCGACCACCGTTAATGTAGCCATTCTCTGTGCCCTGCTTTTCCTTGGCGTCAAGAAGATCATCGAGGAAAAGAAGATTGCGATGACGCCCATCGACATCAGCGACATCGATTTGAAGGCCCCCAAGCTGAAAAACGATGCGGGCGGGGGTGGCGGAGGCGGCAACCAGAGCATTGTCGATCCGATCAAGGGCAAGCTGCCGCCCAAGATGAAAGATCCTCTTACCCCACCGAATCCGCCGGTGCAAGACCCCAAGCTCGCTGCCCAGGCGGCAATCGACGTTCAGCAGGCAATCCAGCTTCCTGACAATCCGTTGATGCCGAACATCGGCGTCAAGAGCTCGGCCAACGTATCGCTTTATACCGGCGGCCAGGGATCAGGGGGCGGCATGGGGACGGGCCGTGGCGGCGGCATGGGCTCGGGCAGCGGCAACGGCTTCGGGCCGGGCGAAGGCGGCAACGCGGGCGGCGGCCTCTACAAGATCGGCGGCGGCGTCTCGGCCCCGGTTCCCTTGAACTCGGTCGAGGCCGAGTTCTCAGACGAAGCGCGGCGGGCCAAGTACCAGGGCGTCTGCCTCATCACGCTCATTGTAGACGTTCACGGCGACCCGCAGAACCCGCGCGTCAGCCGCGCCCTTGGCATGGGTCTGGATGAGAAAGCAATGGAAGCGGTGCGCAAGTACAAATTCAAGCCGGCCATGAAGGACGGCAAGCCCGTCCCGGTCATGATCACCGTCGAGGTCAACTTCCGACTCTACTAGGCACGGCAAAATAATCTCGTAACCAGCATTGCCAAAAGGGCGTCCCATAGAGGGGACGCCCATTTGGCGTTCGGGGTGATGCTGCGGCAGTGAATCCCTTCTTTCCGTGATAATCTTCTCTGTCTGGATTCCAGGGGGTTGCACATGGGCCTTTCGAAGGAAGCAAATTCCATCCTGCTGGTTGCGCTCCTCTCGCCTGGTCTGCCGCTTCATGCGCAAACAGCGACTCCCGACACGAACATCCCCGCATCCACGCTGCAGATCAATAGCCGGGCTGTGCTTGTGGATGTGATCGTGACGGACCGGAGCGGCAAGCCGGTCAGAGGGCTGAAGCAGGACGCCTTCACCGTCAACGAACAGGGCAAACCTCAAAGCATCTCTTTCTTTGAGGAGCACAACGGCGCTCCGCAGGCGCCATCCAAGGAGATGCCCAAGCTCCCTCCCGATGTCTTCTCGAACTTCTCTCCCTTCCCTGATCCGCCGGCCGTCAACGTTCTGCTGCTTGACTCGCTCAATACGCAAACGGAGAACCAGTCGCAGGTTCACGCGCAGGCCTTGAAGTTCCTCAAGACGGCAAAACCCGGCACCCGCATGGCCATTTTCACGATGGGGATGGGGCTGCATTACGTGCAAGGATTTACCGACGACCCGACATTGCTGCTCGCTGCTCTCAACAAGAAGAAGAACAACGAGGTTCAATCCTCGGGAATGCTCCAGAGCCAGGAAGAGAGCAATGCCAATGGAGCTCTGGTTGGAATGATGAGCGCGATCACGTCTACCGCGGGAGGGGTGGCTGCATCCGCCGCTTCGCCGGCGATGATCTTTGCACTGCAGAACTTTATGGACGAGACCTCCGCTGCGCATACCGCCGACCGGTCGTTGCTGACCCTGGAAAACCTGCAGCGGCTGGCCACGTTTCTGAATGGCTTCCCAGGACGCAAGAACGTGATCTGGTTTTCGGAATCTTTCCCCTTGACCAGGCAGCGCGATCTCGACCCGCAGATTGCCGACAAGCTTGATAGGACCCTGGCGATGCTCGCCGCGTCGCGCGTGGCCCTTTATCCGGTGGATTCGCGGGGATTGAAGACAGCCAGCTTTTACCAGGCGGACAACAAGCTGGCTTCCTCAACCTCCGCCCCATACCAGATCGTCGGCGTTGACAACGCGCCCTCCGGCAGCGCCGCAGGCAGCGTGAATTCGTCTATACCGTCGTCTCAAAGAGCGGGAGATCAACCGCAACCGCCGATTAATCCTGGGTCGCAAGTCGGAAGCCTTGAGCAAGAAGATCAGGACCGCGCCACGGCGCGATACACCGAGGAAGAACTTGCAAAAGAGACGGGCGGAAAAGCGTTTGAGGAGACCAATGACCTGGCCGGGGTGATCGATGACATTACCTCTTCGAGCGCAAATTTCTACACACTCTCCTATGTGCCTATCAATCAGAAGATGGACGGGACCTATCGCAAGATCGACATCAAAATCGCCGGAGGTAACTATAACCTCTCCTACCGCCGAGAGTATCCGGCCACCGATAAAGCTCTGCCCGGCTCCGCGCTGGTAACCCGCGCCCAGGAGTTCAAGAAGCTTGCCGCGCAGAATCAGGGCGGGGTCAATCCGCTTCTTCCCTTCATGGACCTGGGAATGCCGCAGTTGGAGCAGATTCTGTACAAGGTGAATATTGAGCCGGCACCTGAGAAGCCGGACACTGCGGGCGCAGAACCGAATGGACAGAAGGGCAATGGGCAAAGCTACGGCGTGGATTTTGCCATCGATCTCAAGGACCTGGACCTGAAACTGGACTCCGACGGGCTGCACAAAGGTGTACTGAACGTTTCGCTGATTGCGTTCGATCGCTATGGGCATATCGGCAGCCGCAAAGATTTCATGGCTCCGCTGAACATCAAGCCCGATGCGTATGCGATCTTCGAGCATACGGGTGTTCAATTGCATGCGGAGATGGGAGTGCCGAAAGGACAGTATTGGCTGCGCACGGGTGTGTATGATCAGGACTCGGGCAAGGTCGGAACGATGGAGGTTGCGCTGAGTTCCGTTGTCCGGCTGCCTGATTCGACGGTAACCAATGGAACGATGGGAAGTGAGAATGCGAAGGTGCCTGCCTTTGTTCCTCCTCCTGCCGCGGTCGTCCCCGTTCGCGCTGAAGCGGTGACGGTGGAGCAGTTGGAGCATACCCTCGCAGACGCACACGCGAAGAAGGATCAAGACCTGGCAAAAAAGCTCGGCGGCATGCAACTAAGCGAGCGTCTCAGCTCGCAGAGACTTGCAGGGATTCAGGCGACCTTGCCGGGGGATAAATCCCGCATGGCGCTGCTGGCCCTGGCAGACGCTTCAGCTTTTCTCCAACTCCCCACGGCGGATATCGCGGCAACTGCTCCGCCGGACATGCCCACGCAGAAGTTAATCCTGTCCAGGGCCGCTGACAATCTCGTGAGCGCCATTCATAAGCTGCCGGACCTGTTTGCTCGCCAGACAACCATTCGCTTTCACGATATGAAGGTTACGCATTTGTCTTCATCTTCCGAACTTGTCATTCTGGAACATCAGGCCTTTCAGCCGCTGGACAGTTTCGGCAATACCGTTTATTACCGGGACGGCAAGGAATTCAGGGAAGCGGACCAGAAACAACAAAAGGATCAACCGAGGTCCAGAGATGGGCTTGTGGACAGGGGCGTCTTCGGCCAGTTGCAACGCAACGTGATGATGGATATTTACGAAGGGAAGGTAGAGTGGAGCCACTGGGAAGAGCGCGCGAGCGGCCCCGTTGCAGTGTTTCGATATTCCATCCCAAAGGAAAAATCAACTTATGCCGTGGATTACTGTTGTATCGGGCTACCGAATCAGAACCCGTTCGCGTTTCAATCAGTCCCGCCTTTTCACGGAGAAATCGCCATCGATCCTGAGACAGGGGCTCTCTATCGCCTGGTGATCATTACGGAGCTCGCGCCCTCTGACCCCATTCTTCAGGCGGAACTCATGGTGGAATACGAACCGGTGGACATCGGTGGCCAGTTATATGTCTGCCCGCGAAAGAGCATTGCCCTTAGCACAGCTCTCGTACAGACGTTGCCGGGCGCCGGTTGCGCGAACAGCACCTCTTGGTTGGGTTGCAACCTGCAGATTTACAAGCCAAGAGATACGGCGATCAACGATACGGTATATGACTCATATCATGTCTTTCGCTCGGAGGTGCGGATGTTGCCCGCGGAAGACTCAGGCCCGGAGAAGAAAGCCCCAGCCGGCAATTCTGCGCCGCCGACGTCCACGGCCCCGGGGCCATGACCTTTGCAGGGGATGAGCGTTCAGGGCGTATGATTCGGCCGATTCCCGGGTCGTGCATGTCTTGATGCGGGCCTCTGCCGTCCGTGATACTCTTCGCTGTTCGAATCCTTGAGGAGTTGGCGATGGGTCTATCTAAGAGAGTGATTCCGTTCCCGTTCTGTGCGCTTGTTGCGATCTCCATTCTTGTCGGCCTGGCGCAGATCGGATTCGCGCAATCCGCACCGGTCCAGGCCACATCAACGCAGGCCGGGCCGACGCAGGGGGACTATCCCTTCCGCGATGCGAAACTGAGCGACGACCAGCGCATCGCCGATCTGCTGGGACGGCTCACGCTCGATGAGAAGGTAAGCCTGATGTCCGGGTCGCCGAAGATCCCGCGCCTCAGTCTTGTTCTCTCCAGCCAGGTGGAGGGTTTGCATGGCCTCGCGCTGGGCGGACCTGGCGGATGGGGCGGACGCGGCCGCCAGCCATTGCCCACGACGACCTTTCCGCAGGAGAAAGGACTCGGCGCAACGTGGGATGTTGACCTGCTCAAGAAGATAGGCGCGCTGGAGGGCTACGAAGCGCGCTTCGACTACCAAAGCCCCGCCTATAGCCGCGGCGGCGTGGTGATTCGCGCGCCCAATGCCGACCTGAGCCGCGATCCGCGCTGGGGACGGACCGAAGAGTCGATGGGCGAGGACCCTTACCTGGTGGGCACGCTTACCGTGGCTTTCGCGCGCGGACTGCAGGGGCCTGACCCGAAGCACTGGCAGGCCGCCTCGCTGATGAAGCATTTCCTGGCCAACGAGAACGAGGACGGCCGCTCCCACACCTCTTCGGACTTCGATGAGCGGCTCTTCCGCGAGTACTACTCCGTGCCCTTCCGCATGGGATTTGAAGAGGGGGGCTCGCGCGCGGTGATGGCCTCGTACAACGCGTGGAACGGCACACCGATGACCGTGAACCCGGTGCTCAAGGACGTGATGATCCGCGAGTGGGGCAACGACGGACTCATCTGCACTGACGGTGGCGCGCTGACTTTGCTGGTGACCGGCCATCATGCCTTCCCCGACAAGGAACACGCCGTCGCCGCTTCAATAAAGGCGGGCATCAACTATTTTCTCGACAGCTACCAGCCCGATCTGACGAAAGCTCTCAAGGATAATCTTGTGAGCGAAGCCGAACTCGACGGTGTGCTCACAAACCTATTGCGCATGTACATTCGTCTTGGCGAACTGGACGCGCCGGGCGTCGATCCTTACGCCTCCATCGGCGTGAATACAGGCGGCGAGCTGCCGCCGTGGGAGCGCGAGTCGAGCAAAGCCCTTGCGCGCCTCGCCACCGACGAGTCCATCGTTCTCTTGAAAAACCAAGGCGGGCTGCTGAAAAACGAGGGCGGCCTTTTGCCGATTGACCGGACCAAAGTGAAGACGATTGCGGTCATCGGCCAGTGGACGGATGAAGTTCTGCAGGACTGGTACAGCGGGACCTATCCGTATGGAGTCAGCATTCTCGAAGGCGTGTCCGAAGCTGCCGGCAAGGGCGTGAAGATCGTCTTCACCGATGGCTCGAACGCAGCCGAAACCGCCGACCTTGCCAAGAAGGCCGATATCGCGATTGTCGTGGTCGGCAACCACCCCACGTGCAATGCGGGCTGGGACCAGTGCCCCGTCAAGTCCAACGGCAAAGAGGATGTCGACCGCAAGACCATCGTGCTCGAGCAGGAAGAGCTCGTGAAGCAGGTCTTCGCCGCCAATCCAAAGACGATTGAGGTTCTGCGTTCTAGCTTTCCCTACGCCATCGTTTGGAGCCAGGAACATGTGCCCGCCATCGTCCACATGACCCACAACAGCCAGGAAGAGGGCCACGGGCTGGCGGACGTGCTCTTCGGCGCCTACTCGCCCGCCGGACGCCTGACGCAGACCTGGCCAACGGGCGACGAGCAGTTGCTGCCCATCCTGGATTACAACCTGCTGCACGGCCGGACTTATCTTTACTCCAAGGACAAACCGCTGTATGCGTTCGGTTTCGGCCTGAGCTACACGACGTTCAAGTACGAAAGCCTGACCCTGAGCGCGCCGAGCGTCAAGGCCGATGGCACGGTGCAGGCCACGGTCCATGTGCGGAATGCGGGCAAGCGGGCAAGCGACGAGGTCGTCCAGCTCTATGTGCAGCATCTTGGGTCGGCGGTTCAGCGGCCCATCGAGGAGCTGAAAGGCTTCAAGCGGGTGCACATTGCCGCCGGCGCAGAGCAAGCCGTGACATTCGATCTGAAGCCGCACGACCTTGCCTATTGGGACGCTGCCGCACACGCATGGAAAATTGAAAAGGAATCGGTGCGGGTGCTTGCAGGCGGTTCGAGCGACAATCTGCCCGTGAGCGCTCAGGTCAACGTGGAGAGTGCGGGCGAGTACAAGCCGTAGGCGACGACACTAGAGCCCGCCCCATAATTGTTCAAGCGCCTTTAAAGCCACCCCTCAGGGGCTAAAGCCCCGGAGTCTTTGCGGCTTTTTCGGCGCGACTAAAGTCGTGCCCTGATACGAGACCATTTATGAGACTGGTTCCAGACTAAGGGCAGTCAGATTCGGTCGTAGAGGCGTCCCTGGCGGAGGGCCGGGCTGATCGCGGCGGCTTTGATGGCGCGCGTCACGTTCTGGTGCCATGTATTGTCGCGCCACATGCCGACAAACTGTGGGCCGCAGAAGTTGCTGCTGGCGATGGCGAGCCATTGGCCGGACGATGCCGCTCGTTGCGCGCCCAGCGCACAGAGATCCTTGACCCAATCCCACTTGAGTAGCGGCCAGTCCTTGTAGTCGACAATCGCCCAGCACTCGGTGGTGACAAGAGGTTTGCTGAGCTTTGCCGATACAGACGCCAGCCGATCGATCTTGCTTTTGAGAAGATCCTGCCAGTATTGCGGACGGGCGCGATAGGTTGACTCCGCCTTGAGGCTCAGGTTCGTGTAGCCCTTCGGATCGAAGCGTTCATAGCCATAGCCGACAACCTTGTAGAACTCGCCGTTATTTTCCTGAGTCATCCATACATGAGGATCGAGGAGGTCAAAGTCGCTCAGGTCCTGCTCAAGATAGTTCTCAACCCGGCCTGAACTGCACGAGAAGAACAGAGGCATCCTGGGAAAGTGTGCACGGACCAGGGCGATTGCGCGATGCATGAATTCGAGCGAAGCCGGATGATCCCATTCACCAAACTCCAAATGGGGTTTCATGAACGGCGCCCATGCGTCGCCCGGCCACTCGTTGCATAGATCCGTATAGAGTATTGAGTCAAGAAGCCCGGCCCCTTCAATCAGTTCAAGAGTTTTGACCCATTGCGCAGCCATCACTTCGGGCCCGGAGATGGTCATGCGCGTGTTGTCTTCATCCTGCCGGTACCAGGTGGAAAGACCGACCATGATTCCGCGTGCGCGGCATTTGCCGATGAAGTCGAAGAGCGCCGGCAGCAGCACGATTCGGTTGACGTCCGGCGAACCCCACATCTGCGTATTCCATTCGGGCAGCAGCGTCCAAGTCTTGTGAGCATCGGTGGCCAGGAGGTGGGGAAATGGATCGATGCGCACGGCGTTGTAACCGCGCTCAAGCAGTTCATCGAGAGCCCGGTCCCAGTCTTCGTACCCGGCTCCATCCCAGCGCCGCTCAATCCAGGAAAACTCCCACATGGTGATCGCCCGGGGGCTCTTCGGCCGTTGAGGAGAGGGCCGATCCGGCGTCTGACCGGAGTTCTCCGCGGCGGCCAGGTTCGGAAACGACAAGCCTGAGAGCGTGGCGCACGCAACACCCTGAAGAAATGTTTTACGGTTCATGTCTGGCCCTCATTGGGTTCATCCGAAGCGCGCGTGGCCTTCTTACACCGACGATACAACCTGGAGGCGATCAAGATTCCCCTGTATTCTGCGTCCAGAGTCGAAGCGATGCGGACAAGATCAGGCTGCACTTCGAGGCGCAGTTCATGCACGGCATTTGCGGCTCAACCCGGGGTTCAGGTCCGCTTGCAAGCGTTACAGGGGCGCGCGTATTCTCGGGGCTGGAATTCATGTGCATTCCTGCTTCAAATAGCCCTGCCGAAAGCAATTCCATGTCCCCGTTGCGCGTCAGGCTCGGGCTGATCCTTGTGGTTTGCCTGATTGCAGCGTGGCCCGCATGGGCGCAAACATGCTCCGGCCCGGCGCAGTTGGAGGCAGCGCTCGCTGCTCGGCCGAATGCTGAGACCTATTCCGCGTTGGGCAACTGGTTTAACGACCACAACCAGACAAACTGTGCCGTGGAATCATTTCAGGCCGCGCTCA
>Ga0181517_10006158_pt1 | contig 10336 bp, 9 predicted proteins | sample PEATcosm2014_Bin_31_FD_119748 | JGI IMG/M metagenome (GOLD analysis project Ga0181517, IMG submission 119748) | Peatland microbial communities from MTU Mesocosm Facility, Houghton, MI, USA - PEATcosm2014_Bin01_30_metaG | ecosystem: Environmental > Terrestrial > Soil > Wetlands > Peat | place... | reverse complement strand
GTATGCCCATGCGGCGAGATGATCGGCAGGTTGCGTACGGTCTCATACAACTTCACCGCAACGGCGCGGGCGGTGGCTTCGGCAGGAAATAGCCGCTTTGCATCCAGCATGGGTTCCTAACTCCTCTTACTTTGGCGCTGTGGTCTTGGCTCTGTGCGTGGTTCTGGCGCTCGCCGCTCTCTTCCGCGCAGAGAAGACCTCTTCTCCCGGCCCCGGAGTACGCACAAACTCATTATTTCACTGTCAGAAATAGTATAGTCCCGCCTGCTCGGCAGGACCGGGTGAGGTCAAGGTGCAAGCGCGGCCGGGTGTTTAAGCTTCGCCTCAGTTAGTTTCCGAATGTGAAGTTCAGCGAGCCGTACCCGTCAGCTGCGGCGGCGCAAAGTTCAGCGTGATCGTGGCCTGTACGTCCACGGCAGCGCCGTCAACCTCATACGGACGGTATCGCCATTGCTTCACCGCGTTCACGGCTGCGTCCCGAAATCGATACGGGCCGGATACAGCCTGCACGTCGCCGACTTCGCCTGTCTTCTTGATCGTCGCAAGCAGAACCACATCTCCCCGCGCGTCCACCGCAATCGAATCCACCGGATAAACCGGATCGACCTTCTTCTCCAACTGGCCCGCCATCACTCGGCCAGATACCCGCGTCACTCCCGCTGGCGGCGCAGGCAACGGGGCATGAGCGGCTATTTCCACTCCATCAGCGCCGGTCTGTGTCTGCGTCAGATCAAAGACCGATTGTTTCAGGGTATCTCCCATGGAGAAATTCAGCGTGATCGTCGTGTCAACCGCGAACGCGACACCCTCAACCCGGGCTGGATCGTATCGCCACTGGGTCACTGCATCCCTGGCAGCATTCCTTAGTATCGGGTCCCCGTTGGTGATTTTAAGATTCTTCACCGATCCATCCGCCGCGATCGTCGCCTTGATCACAACCGCCCCTTGGACGACTCTCTGTCTCGCTTCCTGGGGATAGATCGGATCGATCCGATTGATAAGGCGTGCCAGCGCAACGAACTGTTTCGTAGTATTTACTGCGGAGGAATTGGGCTGGGAATCCTGGCAGAGTGCGGACAGCCACGCGCCAGCCACACCCAGTACGCATACGGCAACACACAATGACCAAACAGCTTTCATGGTTTCATCCCCCGGCGCATTGAGTCCGCGGGAATCATTCCACGCGCTGCGAACGCCAGTCAATGGCTCTTTCCGGCATGGAGACAGTTACGGCTTGATCACGATCTTCATTGAGTCGGCCTGCGGGTGCGACGCCAGATCGATCGCCTTCACCGCGTCCTCCAGCGCGAACCGGTGCGAGATCAGCCGCGTCAGGTCGAAGCTCCCGTCGCGATAGCCGTCAAACACAAGCTGAGCGACCTCATCGTTGATAGCGAATGACGACGAGTAAGATCCCATCAGCGTCTTCTCGTCCATGCACACCGCCGCCGGATCGAACATCGCCTCGCCGTGCTGCGTCGCCGCAAACAGCATCACCCGCCCGCCCGGTCGAATCGCGTCCATCGCAGTGCGGATCAGCGCGTCCGCGCCCACCGCCAATAGCGTCACGTCCGCGCCGCGTCCATCCGTCGCAGCCTTCGCCGCAGCCACCACATCGCCCCGCGCATCCAGTGGTCGGTCCAGCCCGAACTTCGCCGCAATCGCGTGCCGCTCCGCATACAGATCGCTGGTCAGCACGGTTGCCCCCGTCCGCCGCGCCAGCGCCGCCAGCAGTATCCCAATCGGCCCTTGTCCAATCACCAGCACCGTCTCATCCGCCTGCAACCCAAGCAGCCGCACCGCCTTGAAGCATGTGTTCGCCGGCTCCATAAACGACGCCTGCTCGAAAGGAATGTCGTCGGGAATCTTAATCAGTCCAGCGGTCTTCCCTTCTTTGCCAACGATCCACTCCGCAACGCGAATGTACTCGGCGAACCCGCCGCCCGCCGCTGCGAATCCCGCCGTACACCCAACTTTTTTGTAGGTCTCACACTGCGCAAAGGTCCGCTTGCGGCAGTAATAACACTCGCCGCAAGGGATGTGGTGATACGCCATCACGCGGTCGCCGATCGCAAAGTGCGTCACACCCTCGCCCACCATCGCAATCGTCCCCGCCATCTCGTGCCCGAAGATTCTCGGTGCCGCGTGCGATCCCGAGTGGATCTTCTTCAGGTCCGTCCCGCAGATCCCGCAGGTATCGATGCGCACCAGCACCTCACCCGCGTCAATCGTCCCATCCGCGTTTACCGGCACAGGCACCGTCTCCACCCGCACGTCGTTCACCCCTCGATACACCGCCGCCCGCATCGTAGCCGGAATCGTCGGCAGCGTAACAATAGGCCGCGCACTAATCCGCGCAGTACTAATCTTTTCTACCCCAATGGCATCGGCGCTAATTCGTTCCGCACTGATCCGAGCAGCACTAATTTGTTCCGCACGAATCGAGGCAGTACTGATGGGCGCTGCGTGGATGCGCGCTCCTACGCTCGATGCAGTTCCGAAAACTCCCGGTTCCATTGACTCGTTCGACATTCGCCTTTTCCAATAAATATCTTCCGCCCAGTAGTTCTTCAGGCTCTTTTCCTATACCAGTCTAGCTCTCCGCGCAGCGCCTCCGTCAGCGCATCTACAGCTTTGCTGCTGTTGCGGCCCAGCACGATCACTTTGCTCCACATCGCCGGTCGCAGCGCTGCATGCAGCGCGAATGCCGCCTCACGAAACTGCCCCTCCGCGGTCGAAAAGCGCGCAAGCCCCTCCATCTCGAACTCCGCTTCATCAGAAATCGCCTTGATCGCATGGAAGCCAAGCCCGTGTGCCTGTGCCAGTCGCGCGACACTCGCCGCCTCCATGTCCACCGCCGCAGCCGAGTAAGAAGCGTGCAGCCGGGCCTTCTCCTTCGCGTTCGCAATGGCATCCGAACTCACTAGCACCTGCTTGAACTGCGCATCTTCAAATCGTTCTCCGGTCCTCGCATCCACCACAACCCCGGCGCGAACGATCTCTCCCACGCGCATCTTCGGATCGCAAGCCCCCGCGAGCCCAACCGAAATCAGATCTGTCACTGGCAGCACATCCATCGCAGCCTGCACCGCCAGCGCCACGCGCGCCGCGCCCATCCCGGCGCACGCGACCACCGCATCGCCGTTGCTGTACACCACAACTCCATCAGCAATCGACCGCCGTTCCCATCCCTTCACCAGCCCGCTCACCTCGCGCGGCAGCGCGGCAATCATCGCCGGAATCTGGCTCATTGCGGCACACCCTGCGGCATATCCGCCACTGGCGGCGCGTACCCATTCGCCAGGAACCACTCGATCGCCGCGCGCATCGCCTGATACACCGGCAACACTTTAAATCCCAACTCCCGCTCCGCCTTCGCCGACGATGCAAACATCTGCTTGCGCGCCAGCCGCACCTCCTCGACAGTCGCACGCGGCTCCTTGCCCAGCAGCTTGCCCGTGATTGTCTCGTCGAAGAACGCAAACGCCAGCGCCACTGCGTGTGGAACCTTCATCGTCGGCGAAGGCAGCCCCGTAATCGCCGACATGCGGTCCAGAATCTGCTTCAGCGTCAGGTTCTCCCCGCCCAGAATGTATCGCTCGCCCGGCCTCCCACGCTCCAGCGCGGCCACATGCATCCGCGCCACCTCCGCGACATCCACCAGGTTCAGCCCCGTATCCACATACGCGGGAAACCTGCGATTCAGAAAGTCCACCACAATCCGCCCGGTCGGCGTCGGCTTGGCATCCCCCGAGCCAATCGGCGTCGTCGGGTTCAGGATCATCACATGCTGACCCGCGCGCGCCGCCTGGATCGCCTCTTGCTCGGCCATGAACTTCGACCGCTTGTACGGCCCGATCATCTCGTCCAGCGAGACCGGGGTCTCCTCATCCACAATCGTGCCGTTCCTCTTGAATCCCATCGTAGCCACGCTCGAGGTGTAGACCACTTTGGCCACACTCTCCTCGCGCGCCAGCTTCAGCAGCTCCCGCGTGCCATCCACGTTGGCCGCGTACATCTCCTTCGGATTGCGCACCCATAGCCGATAGTCCGCCGCCACATGCACCAGCGCATCGCATCCGCGCAATGTCGGCCGCAGTGATTCCGGCTGCCGCAGATCGCCGACAACAACCTCCGCCGCCAACCCCTCGATCGCCGCCAGCCGGCTGGTCTTGCGCGTCAGCAGCCGCAACTCCGCTCCTGCCGCGGCATAAGCCTGCGCAACATGACTGCCGACAAACCCCGTAGCCCCGGTAAGAAATACCTTCATAAAATAATGATTGTCATTCTGACCCTGAACGCAGTGAAGGGGAAGAATCCCCGCATTTCCTTCACAGGGAGAAAGACGGTCCGCCTGCACAATTGCTCTAGTCTAATTTCTCCGGCTCAATCTGAATATTTTTTTCGCCGGCAGCCTTCTTCTCCCAGTATTTCTTCACCCATGCATCGAATGTCTTACCCGCGGCATTATCGCGCCCCGTAAAAGCCAGCGCCGCAATCTCCGAATAAGCAATATTCAATTTGGATTTCTCATTAATAGGGATAATGCGTACAAATGAATTAGCCAGAGTAGAGCCTGTGCGGCGGTCGAACAGATAGCCCTGCACCTGGCTTCCGTCCTTGCGCGTCACCGTAATGTCCCCACGGTAGTCGAAGGCCTTCTCCAGCGCCTCGCGCAACTCATCCTCTGTGGCCAGCTCCGGCACCCAACCCTCAAGCTGCTCGCGCTCGCGCCCCGCCGCAATCTCGCTCTCGTCCGCGCTAACCTGAACCAACTTTGCTGCTTCCTCGGTCAAACTACTCACGCGCTACCCCCTGCAACTCCGCTGCCTCTTCCTTTGCTCCTTCAGCCGCCTCCGCAATCTGCACCAGCGGCCCGTGCTGCGTCTTCGGCCACTCGTTCAGCAGCTTCAGCGCGTCCTCATCCTTATACAGCGAGGGGAAGATGTACTTCTTCGCCGTCACCCAGAATCCCTTCAGCGAGCTGAAGTTATAGTCCACCGCCGAGGCCTCGTGCCCGGAGTGCACCATGCAGTTGGCGCACTTTGGATTGCCGCTCTTCGCGCCGTACTTCTCCCACTCCACCGAATCCAGCAGCTCCTGGAAGCTATCCGCGTAGCCATCCTGTAGCAGGTAGCATGGCTTCTGCCAGCCGAATATCGAGTAAGTCGGCATTCCCCACGGCGTGCACTCAAAATTCCTCTTCCCCATTAAATACTCTGAAAATAATGGGTGCGTATTGAACTCCCAGCTCTTCTTTCGATTCGACAAAATTGCGCGGAACAATCTTCTCGACCTAGCCTTCCCCAGAAAATGATTCTGGTCCGGCGCCTTCTCGTAGGTATAGCCCGGCGAGACCATCATGCTCTCCACTCCCGCCGCCATCAACTCATCGAAGTGCGCGCGCACGCTGTTGGGATCGGCCCCATCGAAGAGCGTTGTATTCGTGGTCACGCGGAAACCAGCAGCAACCGCGGCCCGCACACCCTCCATCGCAATGTCGTATACACCTTCGCGGCACACGGAGAGGTCGTGGTGCTCGCGCTGCCCGTCCACATGCACCGAGAATGAGAGGTACTTGCTCGGCGTAAATAAATGCAGCTTCTCCTTCAACAGCAGTGCATTGGTGCACATGTAAACGTACTTCCTGCGCGCCACCAGCCCAGCCACTATCTCTGGCATCCGCGGATGCAGCAGCGGTTCGCCGCCGGGAATCGAGACCATCGGCGTCCCGCACTCTTCCACTGCGCGAAAGCACTCTTCTGGCGTCAGGTCGGTCTTCAGAATATGCGCGGGGTACTGGATCTTGCCGCACCCGGCGCACGCCAGATTGCAGCGAAACAGCGGCTCCAGCATCAACACCAGAGGGTACCGCTTGCGCCCTTTCAGCTTCTGCTTCAGCACATAGGTTGCAACGGTCCATGCTTGTGAGATCGGCACTGCCATTCAGAGTTCTCCTTTACATATTGACGAGCGCAATACCTGCCAACGCAATCGCTGATCGTTATCGATCTACCGCAGGACCCACCACTTTACTTAAAGATGACGTCCGCGTCGCCGCAGACTCTCGCCAGCTCCTCAATCCCGCAACCAGCAACGAACAACCAGTTTCTACGCTGCCCCAGCCTCCCGCTCCATCACGCGCTTGTAGGTCGTCAAAGCCAGCAGCGGAAAGTATTGCTTGTATAGGTGGTATCCCAGGTAGAAGACCCGCGGGAATCCCGTCCCCGTGTAGTAGCTCTCCCCATTGCGTCCCTCGGCCAGTTCATCCCAAGAGCCATCCTCATGTTGATGGGCAATCAGCCAGCGCACGCCCTTGGCCACCGAGTCGCTGCGCCTGTCGCCGCCGGCCAGCAGTGCCAGCAGCGCCCAAGCCGTCTGCGATGCCGTACTTGGTCCCTCGCCGCGCATGTTGGAATTGTCATACGTCCCACATGTCTCGCCCCAGCCGCCGTCTGCGTTCTGCACCATGCGGACCCACTCCGTCGCCTGTTGGATCTGCGGCTCGTGGCTCCACATGCCCATCGCCTCCAGGCCGCGCAGTACCAGAAACGTCCCGTACAGATAATTGACGCCCCAGCGCCCAAACCAGCTTCCGTCGGGCTCCTGCTCCTTCAGCACGAACTGGATCGCCCGCTCCACCCGCTTGTCGCGCCGCGTGTAGCCGTAACTTGCCAGCATCTCCAGAATCCGCCCCGTAATGTCCACCGTCGGCGGATCCAGCATCGCGTTATGGTCCGCGAAGGGAATGTACTGAAAGATCATCTTGGTATTGTCTTTGTCGAAGCTGGCCCAGCCGCCGTTCTTGCACTGCATGGCAAAGATCCAGTCCAGAGCGCGCTGCGACACTTCATGCTGATATCGTTCCCGCGGGTTGCGCACGTTGTTCAGCGCCATCAATACCTGCGCCGTATCGTCCACATCAGGATAAAACTCGTTGTTGAATTCGAAGTACCATCCGCCCGGCTCAACGTTCGGCACCTTCTCGGCCCAGTCGCCCTTCTGCCGGACCTCCTTGGACAGAAGCCAATCCACGGCCTTCAGCAGGCGCGGCTCCTTCTTCGCCACTCCGGCCTCGCCCAGCGCGCAGATCGCCTGCGCCGTGTCCCACACGGGCGGCTTGCAGGGCTGCATCCGGAAGGTCGGCGTCGGGTAATTCGGTTCACCCTCGGGGCAATCGATGCCCAGCTTCTCGAACTCGTCCATCGCGCGAATAAACTGCGGATCGTCGTCCGAATATCCCAGGCACCGCAGCGCGATGATCGAGTTCAGCATCGCCGGATAGATCGCGCCCAGCCCGTCGGATTTCTCAAAGCGCTCCATCATCCACTTCTCGGCGCGCTTCAGCGCCCAGTGCCGCACGGGCCGGATGTGAACACGTTCCGCCAGATGCGTGATGCGGTCCAGCAGAATGAAAAAATTCCGCCAGCTGACGATCTTCTTCCGGTCCCACCTCAGGTGAAGATTCGCCTTCTTGCGTCCGCCCACAAACAGCTCGTCGATGCTCTGCTCCGGAGGCAGCTTCTTGAAGGGCTTCTTCGCGTACATGATCGACATTGGCACCAACATGCTGCGCGACCACGACGAAATCTCGTATATGTTGAAGTAGAACCACTTGGGGAAAAGAATGATCTCTGGCGGAACGGCGGGCATGGCGTTGTAGTCGTACTGTCCCATCGCGCACAGATAAATCTTGGTAAACGTGTTGCACTTCACCACACCGCCATTGGCCAGCACACTCGCACGCGCCTTCACCATCACGGGGTGGTCCTTCGACCAGCCCATCAGCTTCAGCGCCAGATACGCCTTCACGCCGTAGTCGACGAACGCGGGGCCCCCGGGATACTGGCTCCATCCGCCGTCTTCGTTCTGGTGGCGCAGGATCTCGTTGACCGCGCGCTCCATCTTGCCGCGGTCGCCCGTGCCCAGCATCGTGTGCATGAAGATGTAGTCGGCCTCCAACATGATGTCGGCCTCCAGTTCGCCGCACCAGTAGCCCTCCGGATGCTGCTGGCCAAGCAGCCAGTCGGTGGCCCGCGCTATGCCCTCCGAGACCTTGTCCAGCCCGATGTCCATCCGGCCATAGCGTGGCCGCGCGGGCATTGCAGGAGCCGCCTTCGGATTCTGTGGAAATGTACCCATCGATTTCAAACTCTCTGGATCGCCAAACCTTTGATCGTACTCGGCCTGGCCAACCTGGAATTGCAACTCGCTAGCTTCTCTCAAAACCGGCCTGCGTAAGATTGCGTTCTACCGCTGGATCGGCGGGGCCGACGCAATCGCCTGAACAATCTCCGGAGGAAGTCCGAAGCGCACATTCTCAGGCATCACCTCAACCTCGTCAACCGACCCATACCCCATTTGCTGCAGATAATCAACCACATGCTGAACCAGTACCTCGGGGGCCGACGCGCCCGCCGTCACCGCAACCGTATTCACGCCCTCAAGCCACTCCCGCTCGATCGCCTCCGCCGAGTCAATCAGATAAGAGTGTGTGCCCAGGTTCTTCGATACCTCCACCAGCCGGTTCGAGTTCGAGCTGTTCTTCGACCCCACCACCAGCACCAGGTCCGCTTCGTGCGCCACATTCTTCACCGCAACCTGACGGTTCTCCGTCGCATAGCAGATGTCCTGCGCGTGAGGCCCGGTGATATTCGGGAACTTCCGCTTCAACGCGTCGATCATATACCGCGCTTCGTCCAAAGATAGTGTCGTTTGAGTAAGATATGCGACTTTGTTGGGGTCGGGAACCACCAGCGCATCCACCTCCTGCACGGTCGAAACCACATGCGTCACATCCGGCGCCTCGCCCTGCGTACCCTCCACCTCTTCGTGGTCGCGATGCCCAACCAGCACCAGCGAATAGCCCTGCTTGGAGAACTTGATCGCCTCCAGATGCACCTTCGTCACCAGCGGGCACGTCGCGTCGATCACCTTCAGCCCCAGTTGTTTCGCGTGCTCCCGCACCGCCGGCGATACCCCGTGTGCCGAGTAGATCACCCGTGCTCCCGCCGGAACCTCGTCCAGCTCGTTGACGAAGATTGCGCCCTTCTTCGCCAGGTCCGTCACAACATAGCTGTTGTGCACGATCTCCTTGCGCACATAGATCGGAGCGCCAAACGTCTCCAGCGCAATCTGCACCACGTCGATGGCGCGAACCACCCCCGCGCAGAATCCCCGCGGCTTCAAAAGCAGCACGCGCTTGGTGATAATTGCCGTGTCGCCCTGGCCCAGGCTGGTTGTGTCCAGTGTGGTTGTAGTCACAGCTGCAAGTATACCGTGTCTGGCCCCGTGGCACACCTTTCAGAAGCCCCAGACCTCTCTCAGCGTTTCGCACATCGCTCAAAACTCATTGCCCAAAACAGATACACAAATCCGACCTCAGCATCGGCAAGCGACGCAAAGCCTCTTCCCGCAAAGTTCGAACCAACGAACGCCGCCGTCGCCGCCGTCGCCACTCGGTCCCTGTCTATGCCGCCGCCGCTGCCTTCTCGTCGCAACCGTAATGGCCGCAATGGCAGGCCAGCGTTGTCAGCTTCTTCGCATCTTCGCAATGGGTCGAGCAGTACTTCTTGCCCACGGGGGCCATGCAGGTACAGGCCATATGAGCGCATTTGATGGGTACTGCAGGTGTCGTCGACATGGAACCTCCTTAAAGTGGTCAAGCTCCGGGCACTCCCGCGGGCGTACCCGAAGTGCCAGAATTGTACTCGCTATCTCTCGTCATAAGATGCTATTTTTTTGCTCGGGCCCTCTCTCCAGTACCGCCAACAACAAGGAGTCCTCCATGCTCCGTCCCTTCAGCATCGCGTTCCTGATCGCCCTGACAACCGCAGAGGCCACCACAGCCGCCCAACTCCCCAACCCCATGCCGCCGGAGCCCCTCGCCCCGCCCGCACTGGCGCATCCTCCGCGCCCGCCCGCGCCCGTCCGCGACCCCCACGCTCCCGGATTCGTCCCCGCCAGGGATCTCCCCGACGGCGCAATCCCTCCCTCCACCGCCGACGGCAACTTCGTCATCGGCCCCACACACAACTCCGCGCCGGAGATGGCCGCCAACCCCGCCGTCCCCCAGGGCACCGTCGTCGAGTTCACCATGAGCTCGGCTGACAGCAAGTTTTACCCCGGCATCAGTCGCGACGCCAACACCTTCGGCACCGCCGACTCCGCCGATCCCACCCGGATGCTGGTCCCCACCAGCCACCCCGCACCCTACACCCGTCACGTTGCCGTCTACGTCCCCAAACAGTACGTCCCTGGCACCGCAGCGCCCTTCATCGTCGGCGCGGACGGCATCGACCGCGGCCTCTTCACCGTCCTCGACAATCTCATCGCC
>Ga0181517_10006153_pt1 | contig 10340 bp, 9 predicted proteins | sample PEATcosm2014_Bin_31_FD_119748 | JGI IMG/M metagenome (GOLD analysis project Ga0181517, IMG submission 119748) | Peatland microbial communities from MTU Mesocosm Facility, Houghton, MI, USA - PEATcosm2014_Bin01_30_metaG | ecosystem: Environmental > Terrestrial > Soil > Wetlands > Peat | place... | reverse complement strand
GGGGGGGCTTTCGGTGGTGGCCAAGATCGGCGGGCGCGTGCTCACGGTGATGGTGCGCGACCACGCGGCGCTCAAGCTGGTGCGCTGCCTGGAGCTGCCTTCGGCGGGGCTGGAGGATATCGCGGCCGTGCTGGTGCCCACCTTCGTGTACATGGAAGACAACCTGGGCGGGCGTCCCGGAAAGCTGTGGCTGTGCGGGTTCGGCAATGCGAGCGAGGAGGCCGCGCGGCGCCTGCACCAGGAACTCGATGTGGAGGCTGAGCCGCTGCGGTCGCCGCTGGGAACCCCCGGCGAGAACAACGCCGGGCTGCTGGGCTACCTGCGCTCGCTCGCCAGGGATAATTGAAATGAAGATTCCCATCAATCTCGCCAGCCAGCCATTCCGGCGCGATCGCGCCATGCTGGTGGCGTCCATCGCGGTGAGCGCTCTGCTGGTGGCGACGCTGGGCGGGCTGATCTCGCTGGCGCTCGCGGACCGAGCGCAGCTTGCCGACGTGCGGCACGAAGTGGATTTGCTGAGCCGGCAGGCCCGCTCTGTGGAGGGCCAGCAGGCGCGCCTGGATGCCGTGCTGCGCCGGCCCGAGAATGCCGAGGTTTTGGAGCGCAGCCTGTTTCTGAATACGCTGCTGCTGCGCAAGGGCGTGAGCTGGACGCGTATTTTCGCGGATCTGGAGAAGATCGTTCCCTACAACGTCCGCATCATCCAGGTGCATCCTTCCATCGACGGCATGGACCAGGTGACGCTGGACATGGTGGTGGGCGCCGAATCGCCGCAGCCGTTCATCGAGCTGCTGAAGGCGCTGGAGGAATCGCCGCTGTTCGGGTCGGTGTTCGACCACAGCAGCCTGCCGCCCACCCAGGCCGAGCCTTTATACCGCTATCACGTGAGCGTGAACTATGCCCAGAAACTTTAGCTTCGTGCGCAAGCTGCCGTGGAAGGGCCTGACCATTAAGGAGCCGCGGGTGGCGATGCGCGCCCTGATCGGGATCCTGCTCCTCCTGAATCTGGCGGCCGCGGTGGTGGCGTTCAACGTCTTCGGCGGTTCGGCCGAGGACCTGCGCCGCCAGAGCGAGACGCTGCGCGCACAGCTCGCGCGCGACCAGGCGCGCCTGGCCTCGAGCCAGCGTCTGGTCGAAAAAGTGGAGACCGCGCGGCAGGAGGGCGACCGGTTTCTGGAGCGCTACGTCATCGACCAGCGCACGGTCTCTTCGGCGATCCTCGAGGAGTTGACCCGCGTGGCGGTGCAATCGGGCATCAAGATGGGGCAGGTGCAAATCAGCCAGGAGCCGGTAGAGGGCAGCGACACGCTGGGCATGGTTACGATTCAAGCCGGTTTCGAGGGGCCGTATGCCAACCTGGCTAAGCTGATCAATCTGCTGGACCGGTCGCCGCGCTTCCTGATCATCGAGAACATGCAGGCGAATGCGCCGCAGAGCTCCGGAGGCGGCGCGCCGGCGGCCGCCCAGTCCGGACAGCTCAACGTCACGCTGAAGATCGACGCGTTCGTCCGGAACGCGCGCGGGGAGGCGGGATGAACCTGGGGACCGGCGATAAGAAGAAGGTCTGGGCCTTGTGCGCGCTGGGCGCGGTGGCGGCCTATTTCCTTTATACGAACGTGATTGCGAGCCCCGACAGCGGGCCGGCTCCGGCGCCTCGGGCGGCGGCCCGTCAAAGCACGGAGGAGCCGGTGATTCCGCCGGCCGCCAGTGTGCCCGCCGCCTCCGGGGCACCGGCTCGCGCGCCGGTCTCTTCGCGCTCGCGCGGCGACGAGTTCCATCCCGTGCTGCATTCGAAACGCGCGGAGGATCGCGTCGATCCCATGACCATCGATCCCACGCTGCGGCTGGACCTGTTGGCCAAGCTGCAAAACGAGGAAGCCGCCGGAGGCAGCCGCAACCTGTTCCAGTTCGGGGCGCAGCCGCCACCCAAAGTGGAGCTGCCCAAGGGGCCCGAGCCGAAGATCGTGCCCTCGCGGTTCGTGGGGCCGCGCTTGCCGGGGCAGCAGAACGAATCGTCCAGGGATGCGGCGGCTCCGCTGCCACCGCTCCCCATCACGTTCAAATACTACGGCTACACCACCGCGCGCGCCAACGGCAAGAAGACCGCGTTCTTTCTGGATGGCGACGAGATCCTGGTGGCGGCCGAAGGCGATACCGTCAAGCGGCGCTACCGGGTGGTGCGCATCGGGGTGAATTCGGTGGTGGTGGAGGATATGGAATCCAAGCGCCAGCAGCCCTTGGCGCTGGCGGAGGAAGCGGGCGGATGAGAAGGCGGAAAGAATCCGGATTTGCGCTGCTGCTGGTCTTCCTGATGGCGGCCATGATCGCCATCACGCTATACATGGAGATTCCGCGGGTAGCCTTCGAGACGCAGCGCCAGAAGGAAGAGTTGCTCATCGAGCGCGGCGAGCAGTACAAACGCGCCATCAAGCTGTTCGTCTCGCCCCACGGGGCAGGGCGATGGCCCGCCAGAATCGAAGAACTGGAGAGCTTGAACAACCGGCGGTACCTGCGCCATCGCTTCCTCGACCCCATGACCGGCAAGGACGATTGGCGCCTGGTGCACATTCAGAACGGCATGCTCACCGATTCGGTGAATACCAAGCCGGCCCAGCAGGGAGATCCGAACAAGAAGCAGGCCGATAGCACCGCGGGCCAGTACGTGGGCGAGCAGGCGGGCCTGGGGCAGACGGTCGACCAGCCGGGCCAGAACAACAATCCCGCGCTGCGCCACCGTGCCAGCGACAGCGCGGCGAATGGCCCGTACCCCGGCAGCCAGCCGGTGGGTGCGGATGGACAACCGCTGCCGGGAGGGGAGCAGACGGCTAACGCCGGGGGCTATCCCACGCAGCCGGCCTATCCGGGCGCTACGCCGGGGCAACCCGTCACGGTTCCGGGCGGGATTCCCGGCCAGACGATGGCCAACGGGGCGACGGGCCAACCGACGATGCCGGGACAGCCGGGATTCCCGCAAGGCGGTATGCCCGGCGCGGCGGGCGGCGCCCCGAGCGACTCCAGCAGCCAATCGTATATCGGCGGCGGCTATGGGGTGGGCGCGCAGCCGCCCGTTTCGAACCAGGCCACGCAAGTGCAATCGCCAATCCCCGGCCAGCCCGGATACGCGGGTCAGCCGGCGGGATATCCGGGAGCGCCGGGAGTGCCGGGGGCCGGCATGCAGGGAATGGGTATGCAGGGGACGGGTGCGCAGGGCATGAGTCCCGACGCACAGAACGCCGCGGCGGCCATGATCGGCAACCTCCTGCGCCAGCCGCGGCCTACGGGAATGCCCACCGGCAACGGCACGGGCAGCAACGTAATCGGCGGGGGAATCGCGGGGATCGCGAGCAAGGCCGATTTCGATTCGATCATGGTCTATTCGGACCACAGCAACTACAAAGCGTGGGAGTTCGTCTACGACCCGATGAAGGACCGGCCGCCGCCCAATCCGCTCACCGGGGCGGGCATACCCGCGGCCCAATTGGGCAACACGAACGGCCAATCCGGGATGGGTACGCCGGCCAGCCAGTTGGGAGCGGCGGGCCAACAGGGGAGCCAGGGGAGCCAGGGGAGCGGCTTCGGCAACTCGTCGTCGTTCGGCAACTCGTCGGGTTTCGGCAGCTCTACGCAGCCCACGTCCTCTTTCGGCCAGAACAACGGGCATTAGTTAGTCCGGAACTACGGCAGGGGAAACGAGTCGGGCAGGCAGGGCGGGCGCGAGTAAAGCGGGGGCAGACGCGGACGTCCGCCCCCTATTGAAGATCAGTCGTAGTATTCGAGGCCCAGGTGGGTGATCAGCTCTTCGCCGCGCAGATAGCGCAGCGTGTTCTTCAGCTTCATCTGTTGGATGAACACATCGTGCTCGGGGTAAAGACCGGGCGCCACTTGCGGGCCCTTGAAGTAAAACGATAGCCACTCCTGCACGCCTTTGCGCGCCATGTCCGGGCAGCGCTGCGCCAGGTCCATGAAGATCGCCAGGTCCAACGCCATGGGCGCCGCCAGAATCGAATCGCGGCACTGGAAGTTTACCTTGATCTGCATGGGGTAGCCCAGCCAGCCGAAGATGTCCAGGTTGTCCCAGCTTTCCTTGGAGTCGCCGCGCGGCGGATAATACTCGATCCTCACTTTGTGGAAGTAGCCCTTGTATAGCTCCGGATATAGCTCGGGCTGGATGCAACGGTCCAGAACCGAGGACTTGGTCTCTTCCTTGCTCTTGAAGTTCTCCGGATCGTCCAGCACCTCGCCGTCGCGATTGCCGAGGATGTTGGTCGAGAACCACCCCTTTAGCCCGAGCAGCTTGAGCTTCAGGCCGGGAGCCAGCAGGGTCTTCATGTACGTCTGGCCGGACTTGAAATCCTTGCCGCAGATGGGTATGTGGTTCTTCACCGCGTAGTTCGTCAACGCCGGGATGTCCACCGTCATGTGCGGGGCTCCGTTGGCGTAGGGCACGCCCATCTTCAGTGCGGCGTACGCGTAAATCATGCTGGGGGGGATATCGGGACTATTCTCGCAGAGACCCTTTTCGAGGGACTCCATGGTCTCGTGGACGGGCTGGGGCAGGGTGTACCGCTCGGTGGAGCCGCACCATACGACGACCAGGCGATCCACTCCGCTGCTCTTCTTGAACTCGCGGATGTCCTCCATAATCTGCTGGGCCAGTTCCATCTTGGAGCCGGTCTTCAGATTATTGGGATGCAGGTTCTTGACCCACGTTTGCTCAAAGGCTGCCTTCATGGGACGGATAGTCACCAGGAAGTCCTTGAGCTGTTCGACTTGCTGTTTTTCCAGCACGCCGGCCTTAAGAGCCGCTTCGTAGGCGTTGTCGTCGAACAGATCCCAGCTAGCGAACACCAGGTCTTTCAAGTCTGCCAGAGGCACGAAATCTTTGATCTTGGGGACGCGCTTATCGGTGCGTTTACCCAAACGGATGGTTCCCATCTGGGTGAGAGAGCCGATGGGCAGGGCAATCCCTCGCCGCACCGCTTCGACGCCCGCCATCATGGTCGTCGCAACGGCGCCCAAGCCAACCGTCATGACGCCCAACTTGCCCTTGGGTTCGTCGATTTGAATTTCCGTTTTAGCCAAGTTTCTGTACTCCTCTTCCTTCAGGCGTAGCGACCGGGTCGAGAGTAATTCCTAATAGGGCCCGGTTGTTTGTTTTGATCTCCAATCAGCATAACATCAAGCACTTTGGGAGGCGCGTGCCGGCCGCCCCGGTCCGGGCGGGACTGGCGGGGGTAGCCTGCTGGCACGGTGGCGGGGATCGGGAGGGGGGCTTGGAGGCGCGGTCGCGGGGGCGCCTCAGGGTGCGGGGCCCTGCGCGGCGGACTGTCCGCCGCGGGGGACGGCCGGTGGGCCGCTGGCGGGTTGGGGGTCTGCGAAAAGCCGGTCGTGGGCACATTCTCAGGCGGCCGGCCCGGGGTGCAGCCGCTTGGGCGATGTCTGGCACAGCGCGGCGCGCCCCACGGGCCGCGCGGGAACGCCACGCCGGGGCATCCTCCCGAGCGGGATCGTGTATCGTAGCTAACGCTCGTGGGAAAATAGGCGGCATGGAGCGAAACCTCTGCAATGAATCGAGGCTGGCGGAAGCCTTCCTCGCCGGCGAGGGCGCGGTGCGGCCCAAGGTCTCGAGAAGATGAGGGCGCCACTCGGCATGAGGTTGCTGCTCTCTTTGGGGGGCGTCGCTCTGGTCACCTTCTCGGCCCACTGGCTGATCCCGGTCAACGCCACGACTGTGGGATTTGCCTACCTGCTGCTGGTACTCATCGTGGCCAGCACGTGGGGCTTCGCGGAGGCCGCCGTGGCATCTCTCGCGGCCACCATCACGTTCAACTTCTATTTCCTGCCGCCGGTGGGGACGCTCACCATCGCCGACCCGCAGAATTGGGTGGCCCTTTTCAGCTTTCTGGCGACGGCCCTCATCGCCAGCCGCCTCTCCGATAAGGCCGAACGCCGCGCCGAGGATGCCATCGCGCGCCGCCAGGACGTGGAGCACCTCTACGACTTCAGCCGCGCCATTCTGCTCATCGACGAATCCGACGCCTTTTCCCGGCAACTGGCCCAGAAACTGGCGGACATCTTTCCGGTGAACGCGGCGGCGCTGTACGACCGGCGCACGGGAGAGATTTACCGGGCCGGCCCCGGAGATTTTCACGGCCTCGACCAGCAGCTTCGCGACGCGGCGTGGAACGGCAGCTCGTTTGCCGATCCCGAACGGCGGCGCGTCATCACGGCCGTGCGGCTGGGTTCGGAACCGATCGCCGCGCTGGCGCTCGAGGGCGCCCAGATGCCCGATTCGGTCTTGCAGGGCATCGCCAACCTGGTGGCTATAGGCCTGGAGCGCGCGAGAGCGCAGGAGCTGGCTCACCAGGTGGAGGCGGCCCGCCGCAGCGAGCAACTGCGAACCACCTTGCTCGACGCCATGGCGCACGAATTCAAGACCCCGCTGACGGCCATCAAAGCGGCCACCACGGCGCTGCTGGCCGATCCCGGCCAAAGCGGCGAGAGCCGCTGCGAGCTGCTCACCATTGCGGACGAGGAAGCCGAGCACCTCAAGGAACTGATCGACGACGCCATCGAAATGGCCCGCCTGGACAACGCCCAAATCGACTTGAACCTGGAAATGTCGGACCCGGACGAGGTCGTGCAGCAGGCTGTGGCGTCCATGCAGACCGAGATCGCGAGCCGGCGGGTGCGGGTGGCCTGCGCGGCCGGGGCGGGCGATATTGCCATCGACCGGCGGCTGTTCCGGCTGGCCGTACGGCAGCTCCTGAACAACGCGCTGAAATACTCCTGGCCGCAAAGCCCCGTCACCATCCGCGTGGGCCGGAACGAGGATTCGATCGCCATCGAGGTCGCCAATCGCGGCGCCGCCATACCGCCCGAGGAGCAGCCGCGGATTTTCGAGCGCTTCTACCGCGGCGCTTCCGTGAAAGAGCAGATTCCCGGCTCCGGTCTGGGGCTGAGCATTGCCGCGCGGATCGTGGAAGCGCATCGGGGGGAACTGACGGTGGCCAGCGCGGCGGGCGAGACGGCATTTCGCATACGGCTGCCGAAGGAACCCGAGGGAGGGCCGAAGTGAGCGCCGGCCGCATACTGATCGTCGACGACGAGCCGCAGCTCCGGCGCATCATGCGGGCCACGCTGAGCGGCGCCGGTTACGAGGTCGAGGACGCGCATAACGGCGAGGAGGCGCTCGAAAAGGTGCGGGAATACCGCCCCGACCTGGTTCTGCTGGATATCAACATGCCGGGAATGGGAGGGCTGGCTGCGTGCCGGGCCATTCGCGCGGATACGCAGGTAGCCATTATCATGCTGACGGTGCGGAATTCGGAAGCCGACAAGGTGCACGCGCTGGATGCCGGCGCGGACGATTTCGTCACCAAGCCGTTCAGCACTCCGGAGCTTCTGGCGCGCATCCGCGCGGCCCTGAGGCGCGTTCCGGCATCGCAGATCCCGGCGGGCAGATTGCAGGCCGGGCCGCTCAGCATCGATTTCGCGGCGCGTACGGTGAACAACGGCGAGATCACCGCGCACCTCACGCCCAAAGAGTTGGATCTGCTGCGCTACCTGACGCAGCACGCCAACCAGGCCGTGCCGCACCGGGAATTGCTGCAGGCGGTATGGGGCCCCGATTACGGCGACCAGGTGGATTACCTGCGCGTCTTCATCAAGAACCTGCGCAAGAAGGTCGAGCCCAACCCGGAACGCCCGCAGTACATCACCACGGAGCCCTGGGTCGGCTATCGCTTCAACGTCGCCGAAAGCTGAGTTACTTCCTTCGATTCGGGACGCGAGTCTGGGGAAGCCCCCCGCGCCGCTTCTGAAAATAGGTAATCTCGACCAGGGTGGGCCACAGTTGCATGGAGGATTTGATGATCCCCACGACGTCGTCCACGATGCGCAGCAGGTTCTGCTGAAAGAAGTCCGGCTCGAAACTATAGAATGCTTTCTCAAGGTTCGCGGCGAACAGACGTAAAGATTGGGCGCGATCGGGATTTTTGGCGTCCGTGGCGGCGGCGAGCGCGCGGGAGTGGAGCGCGGCGATTTTTTCGAGGATCTCGCACGCGTCTTCTGCGCTGACCTCGCCCTCGTAATCGAACTCGATGCCCAGCGCGTCCATGCGGGTGAGGGAGGATTTGATCTTGCGCTTGAGCAGGTTGCAGACTTCTTCGTTGAAGATCTCGGCCGCGGGCGGGTTGCGCATGTAGTTGCTCTTGGTGTGGTTCTGCGCCGCGTCCACGTGCGCCGCCACGATGCCCTCCTGCTGAATCCACAGCCGGTAGATGTAGTCTTCGAAGCGCAGGCGTGTGGGGAAGAAAGGCGGCAGCCCGAAGCTGTTGTCGTAACCGGCCACGCCGCAATCCATGCGCCAGTTCTTGTTGGTTACGGCGGGCCGGAAGTTGACCAGCACATACATCTCGTTGAGATGTTCCAGGCTGGTCTGGTCTTCATCGGCGAGGAACATCTCGACGAAATCGATGGCGTCGATGTCGTTGGTGCCGGAGCGGAAGGTCTGCGCAATCTTGACCACCGCGTTTTCGGGCACGCTTCCACGCTGCAGGATGAGCGAGTTCTCGCGCACCAGGCCGGTAGTGGCGTTGGTTTCCAGATCCATCGATGTATCGACCAGAAGCTCGCCGCGTTCGTAGTTGTCGGGCACCTGCGCGGCGGGTTTGCCCAGAACATCGAGAAACGCGGCCACAATATCGAAAGATTTCCGCGCGTACCCGTTCTGGCCGGCGCGGTGCAAGCGCCCGCGGCTGACTTCATCGGTGCCCAGCGACTCGGGGCTGTACTCGACCAGAGAGTAGGGCCGCATGTCGTCGTCCGAGCTGATCAGCAAGTCTCCGAGCGTGTACATGAGCGTGAAGTTCCGGTTGCCGCCATAACTGGGCCGGAAGAGGTTGCGGACCAGGGTCTCCAGGCGGCGATCGCGCAGACGGCCGTTCAGGTAGGCGAGAAACTGCTCCTTCTCGCGCGGGCCGACGTAGTAGACGGGCTGGTGCGTCGAGGTCTGTTCGAGAAGCGGAAAGTACTTCTGCTGGTTGACGGGGCTGGAATCGTCGAACACCATGAGCCGCACGGAATGGCCGTTGCGCCAGAAGTGCTCGTCGTACTCTTCGAGAGCGGCGCCCACTTCCCGAAGGCGATACGTGGGAACGACGAAGGAAAGTTGGTGATCTTGCGTGTCATGCATAGGGAGACCGGATGAATAGTGGATGCGACGATCTGAAAGCCCGGTGCTGGGCGCGGCCCCAGAAGCCGGAGGATAGATTCGAGGATGTGAACCTGGGCGCACGAGGGCCAGGCAGTAGATTCCACATGCGTGCGGCTCTTCTGTTTCAAGTTACGGGGGGAGGCATAAAGAAGTCATGGAGAAAAAGTGAAGGTTCCATGGAAAAGCGTAAAATAGGCCTGTTCGAGGGCGCACAATTGGTGGAAATGTCGACAACGGTCTTCACGAACTCTTTATGCCTTCTCCATGACTTCTTAAGTCCCCCGCGCTTAACCTCGAAAGTGGCAGTTGTCCAATGGGAGCGTGGAAGGATATGGCACTCGCACTCGAAAAGCTATTGGCCCCGGATACCGGTTGTCCGGAATGCCCGCCGGAGAGGGACGCGGAATCGCAGATGGAAGTCGCGGTGGTCTTCACTTCGGTGAAGGCTACGCTGGCGGCCCTGCGGACCGCGGGCGCGCTGGCCAGCCGCTTGAGATACCGCATCACCCTGGTGGTGCCGCAGATTGTCCCCTACCCGCTCCCGCTCACCAGCCCGCCGATGCTGCTGGATTTCAGCGAACGGCAGTTTCGCGTTCTGGCGGGCCAAAGCCCGGTCGATACGGTAGTGCGCATCTATCTCTGCCGCGACCGCATGGATGCGCTGGTCCAGATGCTGAAGCCGCGATCGCTGGTGGTTGTCGGCGGGCGCCGCAGGTGGTGGCCCACCGAGGAAACACGCATCGCCAGGCGATTGCGCCGGGCTGGCCACGAAGTGATTTTCACGGAAACGGAGTGACTCTCATGCTCGATCTGACCTATGCCGCCGTAGGCTGCTTGTTTCTGCTGCTTTGCTGGTCTTTCACCAAGGCTTGCGACAAGCTGTAAGAGGAGAACTCAAATGGATTACGTGATTGCGGGCGTCGCATCGCTCGGACTGTTCGTCTACCTGATCTATGCCCTGCTCCGTCCGGAGCGTTTCTGAGAGGATCCATGACTGCAACAGGATGGTTTCAAATCGCACTGTTCTTCGTGTTGGTTCTGCTGACAACCAAGCCCCTCGGCGCATACATGGTGCGAGTCTTTCAAGGTCAGCGAACGTTTCTGCACCCGGCCTTGCGCTGGC
>Ga0181517_10006151_pt1 | contig 10341 bp, 8 predicted proteins | sample PEATcosm2014_Bin_31_FD_119748 | JGI IMG/M metagenome (GOLD analysis project Ga0181517, IMG submission 119748) | Peatland microbial communities from MTU Mesocosm Facility, Houghton, MI, USA - PEATcosm2014_Bin01_30_metaG | ecosystem: Environmental > Terrestrial > Soil > Wetlands > Peat | place... | reverse complement strand
GCCGCCAACAAATCCGCCATCTCCATCATCGGCGGCGGCGACTCGGTCAGCGCCATCAACCAGGCCGGCGTCGCCGGCCAGATCACGCACATCTCCACCGGCGGCGGCGCAAGCCTCGAGTTCCTCGAAGGCAAAAAGCTCCCCGGCGTCGAAGCGTTGACTGACAAGTAGAACAATCATGCGCCCGGCTCTCGACTCTGTCGGGCGCATACTGCAGATGCAGGCAGGAGGGCGCGTCGCTTGATCTTCGCATTCCTTCTCATCCCATCTCTCTTGGCCAGTTGGTTCTGCTACTGGGTTTCAACGGTCTTTCCCTCTCTGTCCAACCGAACCAGCAGGATCATCTGCATCGCCTGCCCCTTTGTCTCTGCCATTCTCCTCGCGGTCATTGCGAGCACCTTGTTCGGAGCATCCAGCACAGATTCCCAAATTCCGGACTGGCCCGCAAGGGCAATTGGAGGTCTCCTGGTCGCCATTGCTGCTCTCCTCGTCGTCCCGACGCTGCTGCTGGCACTCGCTGCCACAAAGCTAAAGAGCGACTCTGAGAATCGAAAAAAACGGCAGGCGCAATGAGTTCCGGCTCAATTTCCTCTCGCTCCGCCCGCGTCTCCGGGTAAGATACTTCTGTCCCCATTTCCTTCGTTCGCCTCAGGAGATTCCCGGTGGCCAACTTTACACGAGTCCTTTCACGGCTCGACGAGTATCCCTCCTTTGAGGAGATGGCCGACCTAATCCACGACGAGCATCCCTCATGCCGCCTCTCGCTCGAAGAAGGCGACGAAGAGGAATGGGAAATTCTCCTGCTCAGCGGCGAAGACAACCTCGAGATCGCTCTCGTCGAGCGCAACTCCGTCTACTCCGGCTCGCTGGGCCAGGACGAGATTTCGGACTTCCTCGAAGACCTGCAGGATTGCAAGCCCGGATCCGGCGTGGACTGGCTCCGCGACTACCTCTCCACCGTCAAGACCATCTATACCTTCCAGCCCCTGCACGGCGCCGATACAGAAGAGGGCTCATCCGCTCTCCATGGCCTTCGCTCCGCTCTCTGGGAGCGCGGCGAATCCATCATCCAGGCTGACAACGAAGGATTCACCAACGAAGAGGGTTTTCACATCGTCTGGCAATTCTCCGACACCGTCTCGGGCCCCTGGAACATGGGCATTTTCAAAGACGGCATCTGGCACCACTTCAAGATGGACCTCGGCGACTCCGACCATCGCGCAGCCTTTCAGCGCGGCGAAGTCCCCGCCGACATCTTCGCCATCCAGCTTTCCGGCTCGCGCGACTAAAGGCCGCACCTTCCCACCGCACTCCAGCAATGTAAGCCGCCCATTCTGGGTCTCACATTTCAAGCCTTCCACTTCTCTGCGCACTCGTCTCCGTGTGTGCCCGCCGTCACCCGCCCTCCCAAACCCATCCACTAAAATCAATCGTGAGGAAACCCAATCACATGGCCCGTAAAGCACTCATTGCCGCCAATTGGAAGATGTACAAGACTCCCGCTGAAGCCAAAGCCTTCGTCGAAGCCTTCCTGCCTCTCGTCGCGGGCCACACGCGCGACGAGATCGCGCTCTTTCCCTCGCCCGTTCTCCTGCCAACAGTCATCGCTGCTGCTGACGGTTCCAACGTCGCCGTCGGCTGCCAGAACATGCACTTCGCCGAAGAGGGCGCCTACACCGGCGAAACCTCAGTCGGCCAGCTTCTCGCCATCGGCGCAACCCACACCCTCATCGGCCACTCCGAGCGCCGCCAGTACTTCGCCGAGACCGACGAGATCGTCAACAAGAAGCTCCACACCGCGCTCAAGCACAACATCGTCCCCATCGTCTGCATTGGCGAAGTCCTGGCCGAGCGCGAATCCGGCCAGACCGAATCCATCCTCAAGACTCAGGTCACCGGCGCTTTCGCCGGCATCACACCGGAAGCCGCCGCGCCCATCGTCATCGCTTATGAGCCCGTCTGGGCCATCGGCACCGGCAAGACCGCCACGCCCGAGATGGCCGCCGACGCCCACAAGATCATCCGTGCTGAAGTCGCCGCGCTGCTCGGTGCAGATGTCGCAGCGGCCATGCGCATCCTCTACGGCGGCAGCGTCAAGCCCGACAACGCCACCGCTCTCATTGGCCAGGAAGAAATCGACGGCGCTCTCGTTGGCGGCGCCAGCCTCAAGCCCGACTCCTTCACCGCCATCGTCAAGTACTAGCCGAACTCCAGCCGCTGCGGGGAGGACTCAGACTCCTCCCCGCGATGCTTTTGGACTCCGTAACCTCCTCACTTAGCAGTACTATCGCCTCAGCCTCCATTACCGCCCATGAGCCGACGCAAACCCCAGCCACGGCCCACGCCGCCCCCAACTCCGCCGCCCACACCGCTTGAGCAGGCCTTCCACGACCTCCGCCACCCCGCCCATCCGCGCCAAACCGTCTCCGCACGATGGCTCCTCTCCGCTGCCGCCATTTCCGTCCTTGCCGCCGCCCTCTGTGCATGGGGCGTGCTCTGCTTCCTCTTCTGGCAAGGGAGCTGGCAGCTCCTCTATCACCCCGCTTCCGCAATCACCCGCACGCCCGCGGCCTCAAATCTCGCCTTCGAATCCATCGCCTTCGCGCCCAATGACTCCGGCGTGACCAGGCTAACCGCCTGGTGGATCCCCGCCGCTCCCGCCGCTCCCTACGCCCGCTTCACCGTCCTCTACCTCCACGGCCAGGACGGCAACCTCTCCGCCACCATCGACGATCTCGCGTTCCTCCACTCAGTCGGACTCAACGTGTTCGCCTTCGACTATCGCGGCTACGGCCAAAGCCAGCCCGCCCACCCCAACGAGGCCCAATGGCTAGAAGACGCCGGCTTCGCACTTACTTACCTCACGCAAACCCGTCATTTGCCCCCGAACGCGATCCTCCTCGCCGGCAAAGACCTCGGCGCAAACCTCGCCCTCGAGTTTGCCGCCGCTCATCCCGATCTCGCCGGAACAATCCTCGACCAGCCGCTCGATGCCCCCATGTCCGCCGTCTTCAATGATCCCCGCGCCGCACTCGTCCCCGCCCATTTGCTGGTCCGCGAACGCTACGATGCCGACGCTGCCGCTTCAGCCCTGCGCATCCCCTCGCTCTGGCTCAAAATCCAGCCTTCCTCAGCCGCCCCGCAAGCCTACTCCCGCATCGCCGCACCCAAAACCCTCGTCTGGCTCAATGCGCACGATCCCGCTCTCGCGGCGCACCGCTCCGCAGCCTACACCCGCTGGCTTGATGATCTGCCTCTGAAACCCGCTCGCCCCTGACCGTCTTTCCCAGACCCCAGACCCTAGATCCCATACCCTGCTCTATCTCACTTCGGCTCCCTCGGAATATCCCGGTGCGCCGTCTTCACCTGGTAGCCTGCCTTCTTCAGCCGCCGCCGCACCTCCTCGGCCATCATCACGCTCCTGTGCTGCCCGCCCGTGCAACCGAAGGCCACCGTCAGATAGCTCTTTCCCTCTTCCACGTAGTGCGGAAGCAGGTAAAGCATCAGCTCCGACACCCGCTCCAGAAACTCCTCGGTCTGCGGGAAGCTCCGAATATAAGCCGCTACCTTCGGGTCCTTGCCCGTCCGCTTGCGAAACTCCGGCACAAAATGCGGGTTCGGCAAGAATCGCACATCGAACACAATGTCCGCGTCCAGCGGGACGCCGTTTTTGAACCCGAAGCTCAGGCACGAGACCAGCAGTTGCGGCTTGCGTTCCTCTTCGCCAAACCGGCTCTGGATGTGCGCCCGCAGCTCATGCACGTTGAAGTTCGATGTATCGATCAGTGTGTCCGCCACGTTGCGGATCGGATCGAGCAACTGCCGCTCCTCCACAATCGACCGCGACACCGTCTCCGACCGCCGCAGCGGATGCGGCCTGCGCGTCTCGGAGTAGCGCCGCACCAACACTGCGTCCTGTGCGTCCAGAAACACTACCCGCGTCGGCAGCAGCTTCCGCACTTCCTTCAAAATATCCGGAAGCCGGTCGAGCGTCGTCCCCTCGCGAACGTCAACCACGATTGCCGCCCGCGCCACCTCAACCGATTTGCAGATCAGCCGCGCAAAATCCGAAAGCATCCCCAGCGGCAGGTTATCCACGGCATGAAAGCCAAGATCCTCAAAGGCCTTCAGCGCCGAGGCCTTGCCCGCGCCGGAGATTCCCGTCACGATCACCAATTCTTTTCCCGGTTTTTGACTGTCCGCAGGGCGCGCGGCTTTCCGCCCTTTGGCCTTCGGCTTGGCTGCCTTCATGAGCACATCCTACACCGGATTGCCCGCTGCAAGCACCGATCCGCCCGCTTCAGGCGCCCGCTGCAATCGCCCAGTATCCCCGCCCCGCCAGTTGCGTTGCCCTCGCCGGTTCCAGCGCATACGAAAGCAGGTGTCCTTGCCCGAATTCACACCCCATCCGGGACAATGCCTCCAGATGCTCATTCTTCTCAATCCCCTGCGCCACCACCTGCACGCCCAGCGAATGGCCAAGCCCGATGATCGATTCCGCCACTGCCCGCGATGGGTCATCCGAGGCCGCCGCTGCCGTCAGTCTCGGCGCCATCTTCACCATTTCGATCGGCAGCCGCACCAGGTAGTTCATCGGCGCCAGGCTCTCGCCAAAGTTGTCCACCGCCAGCCGTACCTTCAGCGCCGCAATCCGCTCCAGAATCCCCAGCGCCGCATCCATGTTCTCGTTCAGAGTCGTCTCCGCAACCTCGAAGATCAACTTCGACGGATCCACCGGATGCGCCGCCAGCGCCTTGATGATCTGCCCGATCAGCTCCGGATGATAGAACTGACGATGCGTCGCATTCACCGTAACCGTCAGCCCATCCTGCTGCTGACCCTCATTCCACACCCGCAGTTGCCTGCACACCGTGTCCAGCGTCTCCCGTCCCAGCGAGATCGACAGCCCCGTCGCTTCCGCCACCGAAAGCATCTCGCGAAAGCTCCCCACTGATCCATCTGACCGCCGCAGCCGTAGCAGCGACTCAAACCCTTCCAGCTTGCCGCTCTCCAACCGGTAAATCGGCTGGTACCACACTTCAAATTGCCGCTTCTCCATCACTCGGCGCAGCTCGCGCTCAGGCTCCCGCTTCGTCTTTGCCGGTGTCTCCAGGTTCTTGTCGAAGATCTCGAATCCTCCGCCGCCCTCCTGCCGCGCCCGCGCCAGCGCAAAGTCCGCATTCCGCATCAGTGTCTCGGCAGTCGTGTGCTCCGCGCTCGCTATCGCCACGCCCACGCTCGCGCTCGCCTTCACAATATTTCCAAAGATCTCGTACGGCCGCTCAATCTCCTTCAAAACACGGCTCGCCACAATCTCCAGGTCCCCGGGCTCCAGAATGTTTTCCACCAGGATCGCAAACTCATCCGCGCCCACCCGCGCAGCGGAGTCCTGCGGCCGCAGCGCCGTTCTTAGCCGCTCAGCCACAGCCCCCAGAAGTCGTTCCGCCGCCGCGTCTCCCAACGCGTCCCGAATCTCTTTGAATCGGTCCAGGTCCACAAGCAACACGCCGCAGCTCTGGTCCTTCCGTCGCGACGTGCGCAGCAGCGCAAATCCCAACCGATCGATAAACAGCGCACGATTCGGCAACCCGGTCAGCACGTCGTACAGCGCGTCATGGCTGACCCTCTTCTCCCGCTCCTTCCGCTCGGTGATATCGCGGAAGCTCAGCACGTAGCCAACCTTCCCTCCGTCCACCCGCAGCGGCCCCGCCACCACCGAAACGTCCAGCAGCTCTCCGGCCTTGTTCATCCGCACCGTCTCGGTTGCCACCGCCCCTTCAATGTCGACCTGCTTTTCAAACATCGCCACTTCGTGCTGCCGCGTCTCCGGCACGATCAATTCTGTCAGGTTCGCCCCGCTCGCCTCTTCCCCGGTGAACCCGAACATTTCTGTAAACGCGGGATTGGTGTAGAGCACATGGCTCCCATGCACAATCACCACTGCCTCCGGAATGCTCGCCAGCACGTCTTCCATCAGCCGCGACTTCGGCGCACGCTCCCGCCCGCTCGGATGCGCCACAATGACTGACTCGCGCAGCTCCGCATTCAACTGGCTATAAGTGCCTTCTACCGGCAGCAGCCGTCCGCTGCTCGCCGGAACCGTTGCGTGAAATGGGCTGCCCTTTCGCGTTCCAATCAGTTGCGTCAGCGGCTCGGCCGTACCCGGGAACAACCCCCAGAGCACTTCCTCCATCGGCCGCGCCACCCAATCGCCTTCTGTGTGGCCCAGCAGGCTGCGCGCTTCCGCGTTCGCATACACCACCTTGCCCGCCCGTTCCAGGAAGACAAGCACAGGCAGCGCATCCAGAATCTCCTGCTGCTGCAACGAATCGGAGTTTTCTGTGAGGTTCAGGCGGGTCGCGTCCGCCGACGCGGCGTCTGACCCTTTCCCTGATGCGTTCGTGGGCCAGTCTGAGGAGGGCTCCTGCGCCTCTCCATTCACCGGGTTCATTTCAGCGTAAGGATCCGGCTTCCGGAAGGGCGTATGCATACAAAAAGCGTATGCGGCGCACGCCCTTCGCTCCATCCCCTAAATCGGTTATCGGCTGCTACCAAAGTCCTTGTGCCCGCTCGGTTTTTCGCAACTGCGCATTGGCCAGGCCCGTCATGCAATGTCTCAGGAAATCTCCACCAGCTCCGTGCCCCATCCTTTCGCAGGCCTCACCGCGAAAGGGCGGGAAACCGGCGCATTGATTGTCGGCGGGATCGCTAGGAGATCTCCACCAGCTCCATCTGCCCGTCCCGCCGCCGATGCAGCACAAACATCTCGCCCGCGTGATTACGAAAGATCAGCAGGTCCCGGTCCCGAAACTCCGCTTCCTTCACCGCCTCTTCAATCGTCATCGGCTTCACTGAAATCGCTTCCGCACTCTTCAGAATGTGCGGCTCGACTACCGTTGGCTTGTTCGGGAAAGAGTGCACTGCAATCGACGTCCGGGCCTTCGCCCGCGTCGTCTGGCTACCGTTCTCTTCACTTGGCGCCGGGGGTCGCGCTTTTGGCCGTGCAACCGGCGGCGCCGTCATGGTCTTTTCTTCCTTCGGCAAACGTTTGTCCTCCATTCGCCGGTCCCGGTAGCGCCGTGCTTGGTTTTCCGCATGTTCAAACGCCTCTTTCAGTGCCGCATCGGCCCTCGTGGCTTTGCCCGTGGCCGCAAACGTCTGCAGCCGCACGTGCACCGTCAGCTCTGCAATCTGCAGATGCCGCTGCGCACTCATCTTGATGCTTAACTGGACCGTCTTGCCCAGAAGGCGCGTCAGTCGTTCCATCCCCTCCGCGGCCTGCGCCTGCAGCGCCTTGGAGATCTTGCCTTGTCTCGCGGTCAACTCCACTTCCATGGTCAGCCTCCGCTCTTCTCCCCCATCTCAAACTCCGGATCCAGACTCCGGCCGAGGAACTTCGGATTCTATAGCAACCGTTCTCAGTTGTCAGTTTTCGGTTGTCAGCATGCCGCCAATCCGACGAGAAAAGCCTCGATTCTGTAGAGTCTCGGCTGTTGTGCACAATTTGGCAGCGCCTGCCCGGGGAACTGACAACTGAGAACTGACAACTGCTTCTACCCGTCCCTCCGCCGCCGTTGATGCGTTGACGGAATTCCCAGGTCCTCGCGATACTTCGCCACCGTCCGCCGCGTCAGTTGAATCCCCTGCGCGTGCAGCATCGCCGCCAATTGATCATCGGTCAGCGGGTGCCGCGGGCTCTCATCCTCGATCAGCTTCTTCACTTTCCGTTTCAGCACCAGCAGTGGCGTATCCGCGCCCTCCGGACCGCTCGATCCCTCTGAGAAGAAGAACCGCAGCTCAATCACGCCCTGCGGTGTATGCGCGTACTTGTTGGCCACCGCTCGGCTCACTGTCGATGGATGAACCCCGATCTCTTCCGCCACTTCCTTGATCATCATCGGCCGCAGCGCTTCGACGCCCCGGTCCAGGAACTCCTGTTGCCGCCGCACAATCACATCGCAGGTCCGCAAAATCGTGCTCTTCCGCTGTGCGATGTTCCGCATCAGCTGCATCGCCGACCGGAACCGCTCCTTCACGTAATCTTTCACTTCCTTGTCGGTGTTTTCGGCAGTCAGCATGCGCCGGTAGCGCTGGCTCAGCCGCAGACTGGGTAGATCCTCTTCGTTCAATGAGACCGCCCACTCGCCGCCCCGCTTAACAAAAACCACGTCCGGCTCGATCAGCCGCGTCTGCTCCCGGTTGTACTGCCGCCCGGGCCGCGGATCCAGCGTCCGAATCAGCTCAACCCCCGCATGGGCCTCCGCCACGGTAATCTGCGCCGCCCGCGCCAGGTCTTTCACATCCCGCTTCTGCAGCAGTTGCAGGTGCTGATCCACAATCAGCGCGGCCACTTCCATGCTCCGCCGCTGCTCTTCTACGCGCGCATCCGCCTCGCTCTTGAAGCTGCCGTGCGGATCATCCTCCCCTTCTGCATCCGGCTCTTCTTCTCCGTCCGCTTCATCGCCCAGCTCGATTCGCCGCTTCGCATACAGGTGCCGAAACTCCTCCTGCTGCGCCGCAATCTGAATCATCAGGCATTCGCGCAGATTCCGCGCTCCCACCCCCGCCGGATCCAAATGCTGCACCAGGTCGATCGCCGCACTCATCACTTCCAGCGCTTCCGACGTCGCCGGCGTCGCACTGCCATTCCCATTTACGGCCCCCGCCGGATGGCTCATCGCGGCCGCAAGCTCTTCATCGCTCGCCGCCAGGTACCCATCTTCATCCAGGTTTCCGATCACATACTCCACAGCCTCGTGCAACCGCGGTTCCAGCTTCAGAGATCCCAGTTGCCACGCCAGGTGATCGGACAAAGTCGTTGGCTGACTGAGAAAATGCTCGAACGACGGCTTCTCGCTGTCTTCATACTCCGGTTGTGTCCGGTACCCCGGATCGAGATAATCCTGGAAGTACGATCCGAAATCCACCTCCTCGAACGAATCCTTGCTCGCTGTTGCCACTTCCTTGGTTCCTGGCTCCGAATGCTCCAGAAGTCCCAGGCGTTCCTCCCGCTCCGCGCGCTCCTGCCGCGCCGCGACTTCATCCAGCATCGGAACGGTCTCGTCAATCTCTTCCAGAACAGGGTTCTCCACCATCTCCGCATCGATCATCTCCTTCAGCTCGAGCTTGTTGAGCGCCAAAACGCTCACCATCTGCATCAGGCCTGGAGTCAGGACCTGGCGTTGCGAGACTTTCAAGCTCATTCTGGGTTGGAGCAGCGCCATGGTTGGGATTTTCCCCGTTTGGACTCAATGCAAGTGTAGTCGTGTATGAAAAAGCATAAGCGGCAATTCATGCTGCTTCAAGACCATCGTCCCAGATTAGGTACTTTTCAAATCCGGAATCTGTCCCCGGAAATGGGTAACCGCTTCGCGACTTTGGTCACATTGACAAGCGCGAACCGTCTTCCTCACTGAATTGCCTGCCGGGTGCCCCATCCTCCTGAGCGGAGCGAAGCGGAGTCGAAGGACCTGCTTCTTGTAATCCCAGGCCGAAAGAGTGGGATGCGATGCCGCTGATCATCGGGCGAACCAATCAGTTCCCTTTTTCTTCCTGGCCTGATCGAGTCAGCCTCACACGGCTACGCCAGCGAGAACCCTTCGCCCAGGTACAGCCGCCGCACGTCCATGTTGTTGCCCAGTTCTTGCGGCGTGCCGGCGAAGAAAATTCGTCCCTCAGCAATAATGTACGCCCTATCCGTCACGCTCAGCGTTTCGCGCACATTGTGATCCGTAATCAGCACGCCGATCCCGCTCGCCTTCAGCTCAAAAATGATCTTCTGCAGCTCCAGCACGGCAATCGGATCGATCCCGCTGAACGGCTCATCCAGCAGGATGAACTTCGGTTGAATGCACAGCGACCGCGCAATCTCCACCCTTCGCCGTTCCCCACCCGACAGCGCATAGCCCCGGGTCGTCCGAATGTGGCCTAGATTCAGTTGATGGATCAGCTGCTCGGTGCGCGTCCTCCGCTCCCGATTCCCCAGCGGTTGCGCCTCCAGTACGGCCAGAATGTTCTCCTCCACCGTCAGCTTGCGAAACACCGACGGCTCCTGCGGCAGGTAGCTGATCCCGAAGTTCCGCGCCCGCATGTACATCGGCACACGCGTGATGTCCGTTTCGTCCACCATCACGCGCCCGGTCTCCGGCGGCACCAGTCCCACAATCATGTAGAAGCTGGTCGTCTTGCCCGCGCCGTTTGGTCCCAGCAGGCCCACCACTTCGCCCTGCGAAATCCGCAGGTCCACACCCCGCACCACCTGCCGTCCCTTGTAGCTCTTGCCGAGCCCTTCGGCTCTCAGTGTTTCCATCTGTGTCTCTGCACTCGCTTCCCGTGTCACTT
>Ga0181517_10006147_pt1 | contig 10346 bp, 7 predicted proteins | sample PEATcosm2014_Bin_31_FD_119748 | JGI IMG/M metagenome (GOLD analysis project Ga0181517, IMG submission 119748) | Peatland microbial communities from MTU Mesocosm Facility, Houghton, MI, USA - PEATcosm2014_Bin01_30_metaG | ecosystem: Environmental > Terrestrial > Soil > Wetlands > Peat | place... | reverse complement strand
GAGCAGCGGCGGCTGGGCGCAGTCGGTGTAGTAGGTCTCCTGTGACCACACCTGCAGCGGCACCGGCGAATCGAACAGGGCGTAGTCCTTGATGCGGATCTCGAAGCACTTGTCGAGGTCTTCGTAGCCGTTGGCGGCGAAGGTGTTGGTGACGCCCGGGTCCATGCCGCAGCTCTGTAGCGCAGTGAGGCCGGCGGCCTTGAACTCGCCGTCGAGGGCCGACTGCTCGAGCCAGGCCTCGTCGATGGTCTGCGTGGGAGTCTGGCCCGAGGCCATGTCGAGGTAGCCCGCGCCGGCCTTGAGGCAGGCGCGCAGGAGGGCCATGTTGAAGGTCGGCACGACGGCGTTCACGACCAGCGTGGCGCCCTCGGCGGCCTTGGCCACAGCGTCCACGTCGGAGGCGTCGATGAACATCGCCCGCGCCTTGCCGTTGCCCACCTGCGCCGCTACAAAACGAGCGCGTGATTCGTCGAAGTCGGAAACGACGATCTCGGTGACGGCCGGATTGCGACCCAGGTTCCAGGTGAGGACCTGGCCCTGCATGCCCGCTCCCACGATGAGAACTCTCATGCCTCTCCCTCCTCTCGGTCCCAGGCTCGCCGACGATAGCCGGACGGCCTTCGAGCGGGGCCGGATCAGCTGTGCGGTCCGCCTCTCCAGGAACGAGACGGCACGCCGCCGCGGCGACGTTCCGGCGATTGTGTCAGACGATCGGCGGCGTCGCCAACGGCGCGGAGTCCAACGAATCCGGCCGCGGCGGGCCGAGTCGTCCAACGCCTCGTCGCGCGCGGCTGAGCGTGGGGCTCCTCAGGCGCCGCCGGCGGCGGCGCTCGGCTTGGACGCGGCGACGAGAAAGTACGAGCGCTGGGGCTCGAAGCCCAGGGCGGCTTCGGCGCGCGCGAGGGGGCGGGCGGCGGCCGTCAAGGCCGCAAAGGCGGCCTTGCCCGCCGCCGCCCGCCCCGGATTGCGGCGCGCCGTCAGGTTGAGGCGCTGCTTCTGCAGGCCGGGAAACAGCGAGGCCGTCCAGAACGCGGGGCTGTGGCGGCGCGAGTACGGTTCGGTGGCGACCACCCGCAGTCCCGCGCGCTGCGCCGTGGCGGCGAAGGTGCGCGGCTCGAAGTGGTAGAGGTGGCGCGGCAGGTCGAGCCCCATCCAGTCAGAGCCGAAGAGCCGCGCCTGGGGCGAGTCGAAGCGCGGCAGGAACAGCACCGCCAGCAGGCCGCCCGGCGCGAGCAGCGCACGGGCGCGCATGAGCGCCGCCAGCGGGTCGTGTAGGTGCTCGAGGGCGGCGGCGAAGACGACCGCCTCGCAGGAGCCCGGGGCGAGCACGGCGTCGTCGAAGGCGGCGGTCTGCACGTCGAGCCCGCGCTGCCGGCGGGCGATCTCGGCGCCGCGCTCCGAGGGCTCGACGCCGCTCACCGTCCAGCCGTCGGCGCGCAGCGCTTCGAGCAGCTCGCCGGCGCCGCAACCCACGTCGAGCAGGCGCCCGCGCGTGGGTCGCAGGGCGGCGAGCCAGCCCACGACTTCGCCGAACTGGCGCCGCCGCCAGGTGTTCTCGAGGCGCTGCACCGCTCCGCCGGCGCCGCGCGCCGTGTGGTAGTCGTCGGGGTAGTAGCGGCCGATCTCGGCGGGCGTGGGTCGCGGGTTCAGGTAGGCGAGGCCGCAGCCGGGGCAGCGCACTACGGTGAAGACCGGGGCCTCGCCGTCGCCGCTCGTGGCGCGCGGGCCGCCGGGCGTCGCCGTATCGTCGCCGGGCGCCGCCGTTGAGGCGTTGCGCGCGCCGGCCAGACGGTCGACCGAGTCGCGCACGGGGCGCGCGTCGCCGCGGCCGCACAGCAGGCAAGCTACGGTCTCCACGGTCGCGCCTCTCCTCTCGCTCGGATGAAGGCGGCAAGGATAGCATCGCGGACGAGCGGCGTTGCCGCCCCGCCGTGCCGGGTCAGAGCGTGAACGGCGCCTCGCCGGCGACCTGTTTGAGAAGCTCCTGAGCCGCCGCCACTTGCTCGGGGCTGCCGGAGACCGCGAGCCAGACACTGCCCTCGGCCCCGCAGACGCCGCCCCCCGCGACCAGCCGGGCGCTGGCCCCGGTCAGCAGGGCGAGCGCTTCGAGCTCGGTCACGACCTCGCCGGGCAGGGGGAACAGCCGCGGCCCGTGCGCGCCGGGCGCGTTCGAGAGCGCGGCCAGCTCGTCGAGGTCGTCGGAGACGCGCTTCTCGAGCCCGACCGGCACGATCAGGCGTACGCGCCGGCCTATGACCGCCTGCAGCGCCATGGCGGCCGTGCCGCCCTTGGGGTCGCCGATGAGCACGGCCGCGCGCCGCGACGACAGCTCGACGGCGTTGGCTCCCTTGAGGATAACGTCGCCCTCTTTCAGGTCGTCGGCGACGTCGAAGATGGTCGCGCCCTGGCGCCACTCGCCGTTCACGAGCACGACGTCGCCGGGGAAGCCGGTCGCGTCGGGGAGGCGGCCGGTCTCTGAGGCCGGGCGGCCGGGCGGCAGCGTGATGCCGCGAAAGAACCGGCCGCGGTCGGGAGCGGCGGGCTGACCCAGCTCTTTGAGGAGCTCTTCAGCCACGTAGCCGTTGGTCGTGCCGGCGACGATCACCACGGTGCCCGAGCGCACGGCGGCGCGCACGGCCGGATGGGCGGTCATCGCCAGGGCGATCAGGCGTTTACCGGCGGCCGGCGTGATGACGGACTGCTTCATGGCTCCCCTTACTCTCGCTGGTGGTCGTGCAGATGGTGGCTGGCGACGGTGGACCTTGCGCGATCCCGAGTCGGCGACCACGACGTGAGCTCTCGCCGTCAGACGCCCAGGAGACCGGCGAAGGCCTGGAGCGTGGCGGCCGCGGCGTCGTGGTCGAGGGCGTAGAAGCTCCACTTGCCGCGCGTCTCTTCGCTGACGAGGCCGGCCTCTTTGAGCACGCGAAGGTGGTACGACGCCTTGGACTGGCCCAGCCCGAAGCGCTCCTGGAACTCGCACACACAGATGCCCGTGGGTTCACCGGCGCCGGGCACGCCTCGCGCCGCCGGCTCGATGAGGCCGCAGCAGCCGCGGCCCTGGAGCATCAGGCGCAACATCTCGAGGCGGATGGGGTCGGAGAGGGCCTTCGCCACGCGGGCGATGCGCTGGGTGAAGTCGGCGTCGGCGGGCGAGCAACACGCGCCGGTGGGCGCACTCGCCGCCGCGGACGCCTCGGGGGCCGGTCGCGTCGGCTGCGCTACGCTGCCTTGTGGCGGGACCTTCATGAGCGGCACTATAGCACAAGTTCTTTTGATTTGGTGTGGACAGAACCGCCGTTGAGCTGTCATAGTGGGCTCTGAAAGCGTAAGAAGTTGATTTGGGGGCGAGACGAGCTGTGGGAGACGAGACCTCAAGCAAGAGACAAGGCGGCGGCAGGCTGCCCAGCGTGCACAGCTGTTGCGGGTCGGCGTCGCCGGACGATTCGTGTTGCGCGCCCAAGTCCGACACCTCGTGCGGCACGCCCAAGTCCGGCGGTTCGTGCTGCGGGACCGTGCCGTCTCCTTGCACCGACTATTCCTACAGCAGGGCCGATTTCGTCACGGGCATGCTGTCCACGCCGGCAGGTCCGGTCCCGCAGGTGTCGCGCGACCTCACCGGAGCCGATCGTCGCGGCGCCTGGCGTGTGCGCTGGGGTTTGGGTCGCGACGGCTATCGCGTGCGGCCCGGCCTCTACGCGCTGGGCATGCCGGACGCCTTGGCCCCTGTGCTGGTCACGGCCAACTACAAGCTCACCTTCGACCAGTTGCGCGCGTCGGTCCCCGGTCGCGACGCCTGGCTGCTGGTCGTCGACACGCACGGCATCAACGTCTGGTGTGCTGCCGGCAAGGGCACGTTCTGCGCCGACGAGGTCGCCCGTGTGGTCCATGAGTCGCGCCTGGCCGAGATCGTGGAGCACCGCCGCCTGATCCTGCCGCAGCTCGCGGCGCCGGGCGTCGCTGCTCATCGCGTCAAAGAGGCCTGCGGGTTTCGCGCCACCTTCGGGCCCGTGCGCGCCGCCGACCTGCCCGAGTTCCTCGCCGCGGGCATGAAGGCCGATGCCGCCATGCGCCGGGTCACGTTCACGCTGGGGGAGCGCGCCGTGCTCACGCCCGTCGAGCTTGCCACGGCCTGGGATCGTCGTGCGCTGCTGGCCTACGGGGGCATCATCGCGGCAGCGGCGCTCGACCGTGACGGCGTCTCGATCGGCCGGGCAGTGCGTCGCGGCGCGCCGGTCATCGGCGCTGCCTGGCTTGCCCTGCTGGCGGGGGGCGCCGTCACGCCCCTGGCGCTGCCCTGGCTGCCCGGCCGCGCCTTCGCGCTGAAGGGCGCGGTGGTGGGCGGTGTGGCGGCGACGGCCGCCACCGCCGTGCTCGGCCGGCGCCTCTCGCTCGCCGCCAGGCTCGCGCTGCTCGCCGGCGTGCCGGCAGTCTCGTCGTATGCCGCCATGAACTTCACCGGCTCCTCGCCGATCACCTCGCCCTCTGGGGTAGAGCTCGAGATGCGTCGGGCGCTGCCGCTGCAGGCCGCCGGCGCCGCCGTGGCCGCCGGCGCCTGGCTGGCCGACCGACTGGGAAGGCGGGCAACATGACCGAGCTGCGCTACATCGAAGATGCCGTCACCCTGCAGCTCGACGCCGGACGCTGCACCGGCTGCGGGATGTGTGTCACCGTCTGCCCGCGCGGCGTCTTTGCTCTGGGGGGCGGACGCGCCACCCTTGCCGATCGCGGCGCCTGCATCGAGTGCGGCGCCTGCGCCCTCAACTGCGAGGCCGGCGCGATCGGCGTCGAGCCCGGGGTGGGTTGCGCGGCGGCGATCATTCACGGCTGGCTGACCGGCGGCGAAGCGAGTTGCGACTGCTAGGGAGCGCGACGGGTAGCCGCTGCGAGGATGTTTGGTGGAGCATAGCGGAATCGAACCGCTGACCTCCTGGGTGCGATCCAGGCGCTCTCCCAGCTGAGCTAATGCCCCACGCAAGGCGGCAAGCGCGCCGCCGTGGGCGACGCGCGAAACTCGTTTGTACCCGATTCCGGGCGTTCCGGCAAGTCTCGCGGTCCGTCGGCGCCCTCGCCGGCGGACGCCGACGGACCGCCGGGCGACCGCGCCGTGCGTGTCTCGTCCGCGGCGCTGCGCTTCATGAAGCGTCTCGCTCCGCCGCATGCTGCTCCGCGGTGCGTCCGGTTCGCCGCGGCCAGCGTCTCGCCACCGCCGCGTGCGCCGTGCGGTGGCATAGACTAGGCGCGCGACGAAGTCACGCCCGCCTGAGCGGCGACGACGCAGGCGATCGACGGCACTAGGCGCGCGACGTTAGTCACGCCCGCCTGAGCGGCGACGACGCAGTCGATCGACGGCACAAGGCGCGCGGACGACACCGACCGGCAAGGAGGGTTGGGCGATGGATCCGATGAAGGTGCGAGAGGCGTTCCAGCGGGGCGTCTCGCAGGCGGCCTCGCCCCAAGGCCGCCCCGAGCGCGTCATGGCGCCCCTCCTGCACGACGACGTGCCCACCTTTGCCGAGACGCTCCCCGTGAGCACCCCCCAGGGGCTCGAGGGCGCCGGCGCGGCCGTCCTCGGCATTCCCTTCGAGGGTGTCAGGCTGCTCGACCCGGCGACGTACGCGCCGGCCGGCGCGGCCCCGGCCCCGGACGGCGCGATCTACGGGCGGAGCGGCGCCGACGCGGGCCCCCGGGCCATCCGCCGCCACTCGGTGTTCTACTCGCTGCGCCACGGGCGTGGCTACCTGCCCGAGGTCGACCCCGACCTGGTCATCGCCGACCACCTGCCCTTGGTCGACTACGGCGACGTCGCCGTGGCGGCGGACGACGTCGAAGAGACGTTCCTGCGCGCCCACGAGAAGCTCGCCGACATCCTGGCCGCCGGCGCCGTGCCGATCGTGCTCGGCGGCGACCACTCGATCCCCATCCCCGTGCTCCAGGTGCTGTCCGGCAAGCTCAACGGCAAGCTCGGCATCGTCGTGTTCGACTCGCAGTTCGACATGAGCTACGAGCCCAAGTACTGGGCCGGCTCGCAGTGGGCGCGCGCCTTCGACCTGGGCGTGGTCGAGCCCGAGAACTTCGTGCAGATCGGCTTGCACGGCGGGCGTGAGTGCCTGGCCGACAAGGCCGTCGCCGAGGAGCTCGGCTACCGCTACTACACCATGACCGACATCGATGAGCTCGGCATCGCCACGGTCGCCCAGGAAGCCCTCGAGACGGCCACGGCCGGCACCGAGGCGCTCTACGTCTCGCTCGACGTCGGCGTGGTCGACCCGGCCTACGGCGGCCAGGCCCACCCCGACCCGGGCGGCCTGTCGGCCCGCGAGTTGCTTCGCGCCCTGCGGGTGCTGGCGCGCGGCCCGGTGGCCGGCTTCGACGTCTGCGGCCTCGCGCCGCGCTACGACCTGCAAGGCCACCTGAGCCAGCTCGCCGCGCGGGCCGCGCTCGAAGTGATCGCCGGCATCGCCTTGCAGCGCCCCTGAGGCCCCGGCCCGCGGCGGCCCTGCACCGCGCCTGCCGCGCCGCCGGCCCCCTGGCGCCTCTCGCCCCATAGCCTCGCGAGGCGACGCCCAAACGGCTCCCGTGTCGCCTTGCGCGGCGACGGCTTCGGCCGCTGCCGCGCCGCCCGCGAAACTCCGCTCAGGCTCGAATGGCGCCCTCTGTCCGACCCTGCGGCGTTGCCAGTCTGGCGACATAGATGGTCGTCCTATCTCACCTCCGTCCAAGGGTGGCGATGTCAGCCACAGAGGGATCGATCGAAGGGGCTTCGCAATGCGGACGTTGGTTTCTGAGGGGAGGACGACAATGACTCGAAAAGAGAAGGCAGACGTCGTCGACCACATGCTTAGCCGTTACGATCACCTCGGAGCGCTGGTCGTGGACGACAACGAGAGCTTGTGCCGGTTGCTCGCGACACTCGAGATCGGGGCCGAAGACCACGACATCGGCGACTATCTGACGTCGTTTCTCACTGCGTAGACTCGTTAGACTGACAAGGCGTGAGGCGCGGTGCCGGTCCGGGGGGACCCTCACCGCGCCTCGCCACATCTAGGGCCGCGCGCCCGCCGGTGCGCCGGGCCCGAACCGCACGACGCGGTCGCGGCCCTGCCGCTTGGCCATGCTCAGCGCGCGAGTGGCTCTGTCGATCAGCTCCTCCTTGAGGGCGGCATCGTCCGGGTACGAAGCCAGACCGATGCTGATCGTGAGAGGCGCGCCGGCGCTCCCCGGCGACCGGGCCGCCGCCACCTCGCGCCGCAGGCGCTCTGCCACGTCGGCGGCCGCCTCGGCGTCGCTGCCCGGCAGCACGACCGCGAACTCCTCGCCGGTGTAGCGCGCCGCGAGGTCGATGTGCCTGATGGCGCCCTCGATCACGCGGGCGACGCTGCGCAGCGCGTCGTCTCCCGCGCTGTGGCCGTGGCGCTCGTTGAAGGCGGTGAAGCGGTCGAGGCCGCAGAAGAGCAGGGTCAGAGGATGGCCGTCGGCCTTGGCGCGCGCCAGCTCCTCGGCCAGGCGCTCGTGCAGGTAACGATGGTTGCACAGTCCGGTGAGGCCGTCGGTGACGGCGTCGAAATCGGTGGGGTCGAGCCGCGCTGAAGCGGACTGGAACATCGCGGCGAAGGCCTGTGCCACGTCGCTGCGCAGGCCCTGCATCTCGGCGCCGCTCACGCCGCCCGGTGCGACATCGGCCGACACGACGGCGACGATCTCGCCGCTCGCGTCGCGCACCACGGCGAGGCCGCTAATCCAGACGCCCCACTCGTCGACGTACAGCACGTTCACGTCGGGCGTCGCCCCGGCGAACACCTCGAGCAACTCGTCGTCGGCGAAGACCTCGCTGCCGATCGGCGAGTGCTGGGCGGGCGTCTCTTCGGCGTCGACGACTATCGAGCACGTGGCGTCGTCGCTGCGCGCCACGGTCGTCAGGAAACGCACCTCGGGGTGCTCGTCGCGCACGGCGCGCAGCGCGTCGGCTACGCGGCGATACTCGGGCCCGCCCTCGTCGCGTGCGGCGGCGTGCGCGGCCGGGTCGACGCGGGCGGCCGCGAGCTCGGCGACCTCGCGCGCGCGGCGGCGCTGCTGCTGCAAGCGCTGGAGCACGCGCTTGAAGACGGCCACGATCTGCGGATCGAACTGCGTGCCGGCACAGCGGTCGAGCTCGGCCAGCGCGTCGCCGTAGGAAAGGGCCTGGCGGTACGGACGCCGGAACGACATGGCGTCGTAGGAGTCGGCGATGCACATGGCGCGCGCCACCAGCGGGATCGCCTCGCCGGCCAGACCGTCGGGGTACCCGGAGCCGTCCCAGTGCTCGTGATGGTGGCGGACGCCGAGCACGAGGTCGTCGGCGAATAGCGGCCGCAAGATATCGGCCGAGAAGATCGGGTGCTGTCGCATGAGCTCCCACTCGCGTGGGTTCAACCCGCTGGGCTTGAGCAGGACACGGTCGGAGACGCCGATCTTGCCGATGTCGTGCAGGTAGGCGACCTCTTCGACTTGCCGGGTCTGCTCTTCGGACCAGCCCAGCTCGTGGCCGAGCAGGACGACATAGGCGCCGACCCGCGCGGCGTGGCCCAGGGTGTAGTAGTCCTTGGCGTTCAGTGCCGAGCTCAGTGCCTTGAGATTGCCCAGGTGCATGCGCTTGATCTCGTCGTAGAGCCGCGCGTTGTTGATGGCCAGCGAAAGGTGCGTGCCCATACGCTCGAGGAGGCGGCGGTCGACCGCGGCAAACGCCTGGGGCGCGGTGGCAGAGAGCTCGAACACGCCGACCAGCCTGTCGTCGCGCGTCAGGGCGATGCTGGCGCCGGCCCCTGGCCGCGGGACGCACGGCTGGCCGTCGAACGACGGCGCCGTGCCCGCGTCCCAGATCACCACCCGCTCGCGGCCGATCGTCTCGAGGGCGGCGCGCTGCTGCGCGGTCGCGTCGTGCGGTTCATTGGGACCGGTCTGCGGCGCGGAGGTGTAGATGGTCTCGAGCTGTCCGGTGTCGGTCGCGAGGATCAGGTCGGCGCGCTCGAAGGCGACCATCTGCCGCAGCTCGTCGGCCGTCGCCTCGGCGATCTCGTCGAGCTGCAGGCTCGACGAGGTGCGCCGTGCGATGTCGTTCAGCAGCTCGGTCTCGCGGCGGCGCAGCTGCACCGCCTCGTAGAGGTTGGCGTTGTCGATGGCGAAGGCCGCGGCGTGGCAGACCGCTTCGACAGTGGCCACGGTGTCGGGCGAAAAGCGCCGGCGCTTCTGGTCGAGCAGGTCGACGACGCCGATCACGCGGCCCTTGGCGACCAGCGGCACGATGAGCTCGGACTGGTAGCCCCAGTCGCGAAGCATGGCGATGCCTTCGGCGCCGCGCCGCGGATCGTCGAGCGAGGCGAGCTGCAGCGTCGCCGGACCCGACACCGCGAGATCGACCGCGGGCCACTCGGTGAGCGGCGTGACGCTGCCCGTCCACTCCGAGGCGGTCGTGCCCGCTCGCGCGCTGGCTGCGCACAGCAGGTCGGCGCCCGAGAGCAGGTAGATGTCGCACGCGGCGGCGGTCCCGACCTCGCGCAGGCGCTCGGCGGCCGACGACATGATGTCGGGCAGCTCGAGTGTCGACGCGAGCTGCAGGCTGGCATCGCCCACGAGCGCGAGTCGCCGACTGCCTTCGTCGAGCCGACGATAGAGCGTGGCGTTGGCCATGGCCTGCGCGGCGATCTGGGCGAGGCCCTGCAGGAGCTGGACGCCCGGAAAATCACGGGGATGGTCGTCGAACAACGCCACCAGGCCGACGACCTCGCCGCGCACCACCAGGGGCAGATGGATGCTGGCGCGGTGACCGGCGGCGACGTGGCGGGCGCGATCGGCCGGGCTCAGGTCGGGGTCGAGCGCGACGTCGTGGACGGAGACCGGCTGATGGATCGCGATGGCGCGCGCGGCCACGGCGCTGGCGTCGACCGGTCGGCGCGCGCCGGCCTTGCGGTCACGCTGGACGTCGCGCGTGACGGTGACGCGCGCGACGAGCTCCGCGCCCTCGAGCCCGACGATCTCACACTCGCCGGCGTCGGCCAGGGTGCGCATGCGCGCGGCCACCGATTGGAGCACTTGGTCGAGCTCGAGCGACGAGCCGAACTCGAGACCGGAATCGACCAGCTCGCGCAGCTCGTGGTTGCTCTGCTCGAGACAGTCGAGCAGACGCGCCTTGCCGAGCGCCCCCGCCAGCAACTGGCTCACGGTCGTCAGAAAGTCGACGTACGGAGTGAAGTCGCGGGGCTTGTCGTCGTAGACGTCGATCAGGCCGTTGACGACCCCGTCGACCACGAGCGGGAACGAGATGGAGCTCTGAAAGCCGTACTCGGCGAAGATTCGGCGGTCTTCGGAGT
>Ga0181517_10006139_pt1 | contig 10360 bp, 10 predicted proteins | sample PEATcosm2014_Bin_31_FD_119748 | JGI IMG/M metagenome (GOLD analysis project Ga0181517, IMG submission 119748) | Peatland microbial communities from MTU Mesocosm Facility, Houghton, MI, USA - PEATcosm2014_Bin01_30_metaG | ecosystem: Environmental > Terrestrial > Soil > Wetlands > Peat | place... | reverse complement strand
GAGTTGTGGAAGAAACATCAAGACTTCGGCTGATGAGCCGCCTCACCTTTTCAATACAGCAGCACCGCCACGCGGTACGACGTGAAAGCGCCGCCGTCGCCCTGTGCCGGACAACTGCCGATTGCGGCCTGGCGGTACATGCCGGATTGCAGCTGACTCACCAGATCCCGCGGCAGGTGCGAGAGATCGGAGTTCTGCCAGCGAATCATCCACGACGGACGAGCGCCGGGAGAACGCAGCAGATCGTCGTCGCTGGTGCAGGCCGATCGCGCCAGCCTGGGGTCGGTGAGAATCGACACGCCGCTGACGCGAACCAGTGCAGCTACTCGCGCCTCCACCTGCGCCGGGCTCATGTTTTCCACCACGGCGCTGTAATCGGCCACCGCGTAAAGCTCGCCGCGCGAATAGACCAAGGCAATGCCCACATGGTCGACTTCGGGGCTCAGCAGGTTCTCCCTGTGGCCCTGCGACTGCATCCACGCCAGGTGAACGGCGCTGGCCGAAGGAGCGAAGGCCACGTTCTCCTCAATGACACTGAAGTGCGCACCCGCCTGCGCCGCGCGAGTGCTCAGGTCAGGCTCGCCGCTGTATTGGTGCGAAATCGGTCCTGCCGCAGCCATCATGCGGCAATGCCGCAGCGCCGCCGCGGCCAGCGCCGGATCCCACGCGAGGCTCGCCACTCCGGCCTGTGCGCGTGCCTGGTTGCCCAATGCAAAAATCTGCTCTACGGCTCCACGCAGATCGGGCCCATCCGCGCCATATTGCTGGTATTGCGGCTGCGCGGCGAGCAGCGGCTGCGCGGTCGCGGCAAACACCGTAACCATCCCCACCCAAAACAGAAAAACACTCCGCCCGAGAATCCTCATGGTCGATTTAACCCGGAATGGTCGCGGGTGTCGCTGTGTTCTTTTGAAGCCGATGGCTTTTCTCATTACTTTGGGGTTCTTGACGATCACAGAAGAAGCTCTCAAACCGGAAATTGTGACGTTCGTCTAGGCCGGAGTCGGATCTTCTGGCCCGCCATCCGTGTTTTCGAGGGCTTGCTTGCGTTGGTTATTGCTGAAACCGTCCCGCGGCCCGATCCAGATAAATAGAAGGATGGCTGGCAACGCGACCACGCTGGTAAGCAGAAAGAATCGTACCCAGCCGATCCTCTCTGACAATATTCCTCCTGTGGATGCCACCACGGTGCGGCCAACCGAAGCCAGCGCTGCCAATAACGCGTACTGGGTCGCCGTAAAAGCGGGCGAGCAAAGACTGGAAAGATAGGTCACCAACGCGGTTCCGGCCATCGCACCCGTGAGATTTTCGGCAGTGACACATAAAGCCAGGTAGCCGATCCGATGTCCTTCTATAGCCTGCAGAACAAAAAACAGGTTCCCGACCGACTGCAAGATGCCACAAAGAATCAGTGAGCGGCGAATTCCGTACCTGGTTGTCACTACACCGCCTATCAGCGCTCCTGCAACGATCGAGAAAAAGCCAAATATTTTCGATGCTGTGGCAATCTCAGGGAGCGAAAATCCCAGTGAGATATAGAGCGGCGTTGACATCACTCCCGCCATTGCCTCGCCTAGCTTGTATCCGAAGATGGCGATCAGGATGACAGGCCAGAGCGGGCGATGCATGAAATCGCGAAAGGGACCGATCACGGCTGTGCCAAACGCGTCGCGAATCGCAAGCCATCCTGACCCCGTAGCGTATGAAATCTCCGCCGAGACCTTCGGTTCGGGACCCAACAAAAACACAAGTAGTCCAACACCGACCAGCGCGGCCATTGTGGCATAGGCTGCGAACCACCCTGCATACGCTGCGATGAACAGGCTGCCTGCGCCGGAAACCAGCATCGCGATCCGGTAGCCGGATTGAACCATGGCTGCTCCAGGAGCCTGTTCATCCGGATTCAGGCTCTCCACGCGCCAGGCATCGATCACGATATCCTGGCTCGCAGACAGAAATGCAACGAGTACCGCAAGCGCCGCCATCCGGGGCAAACTGTGCTTTGGATCGCACATTCCCAAACCAAGAACTGCGCCGATCAGAAGGATCTGGATGGTGATTCCCCAGCCGCGTCGTCGTCCCAAAGGCAGTGGCGGGGGTACGCGATCCATCAGCGGCGCCCAGATAAATTTGAATGCGTAGGGCGTGCCAACCAGGGCGAAAGTGCCAATCGTCGCGCGCCGCACACCGCCCGTCGCAAGCCATGCCGAGAGCGTTGAGTATGTCAGCAGGAACGGCAAGCCACTGGAAAATCCCAGTGCAAGTACCTGCAGCACGCGCCGGTCAGTATATGCTGCGACCGCGTGCCGCCAGTTTGTTCGAGCATGTGCTTCGTTGATTTGGGGTAATTCCTTCATCTCAACTTTCGGGCACTCAATTTCAAACTCTGGCTCTGCTTCAGCTATTTGAAGTGACGATCGCTGAAAGCAATTCTAGCGGAGCGCCGGCTGTCGCGCTGGTCTCGGGACCCGCGCAGCCGAACACCGCTCAGAAAAATCTGGCATTCTGAAAGTGCCATGAAACTAGGCATCGTCAGCGACACGCATGGATTGCTGCGGCCCGAGGTTGTGCCCGCACTCAAGGGCGTCGATCAAATTCTGCACGTCGGTGATGTCGGAAAAATCTCCATCCTCGACGAACTCACGAAGATCGCTCCCGTCACAGCCGTCCGCGGCAACGTGGACCGCGAGGGCGCGTGCGGTAAATTGCCCGAGACCGAGGTAGTCCTTGTAGAGGGCCGTTACATCTACATGCTGCACGACCTGAAGACGCTGCACCTCGATCCCGCTGCGGGCAAATTCGCTGCGGTACTGCACGGACATACGCACGTGCCGAATTTCTTTACGAAAAAGGGCGTGCTGTACTTCAATCCGGGGTCGTGCGGGCCGCAGCGGTTCGAACTCCCGGTGACGATTGGGCTGTTGACGATCGATGCACACGGAAACTTGAAGCCCGAGATCGTTTGCCTGCCTCTCGCATCCCCCGCTTAAGGACAACAAACTCATCTGTCCCGCATATCGGTAGTGGCAGACAACTCATTTACAACTCCCTTATATCAGCGATGGTGAAATGCATTTAGGACGCCGCTTCGGCGCGCGTTACGCAGACGGCTAATCATCCGATCCACTCTGAGAGATTGACCGCCTCGATCCAGGAGCCAACAAAATGGCCTCCCGCGCAGTTTTCTGCTGCGGATTGCGGCTTTGCTCGCTACTCCTGTTCCTCACAGTCAGCGCAGCCGCTCAAACCACAACCTCCACTCCTCAACAAGTAACGGCCGACTCCGGCACGTCGACCGATTTCTTCGTGATGCCGGGCTCGGACTTCGATCGACCGGGTCTGGTTCCTCGTGCCAACCTCAACATCGGCATCGGTCATACCTTCGGATTTCTGAAGAAGGACCCGATTGGCGACGAACTCACCTTTGGCTACACCTACGAGAACGCAGGCTCCCACGGGTTCTTTCATACCAACTTCGGATCGCACACCGAGGCGTTGGGCGTGATGAAGAACTTCGGTCTACCCAAAACCAAAGTGGTCACGGGGTACACATGGGTTCAGGCGGGGCTGACCAGCTTCACCGGGAATGCGCATGTCGAGAATCGCTTCTACGATGGCGAAGCGCTGGGTGCGGCGATCCATTTCAACGACCACAACGGAATCTGGATTCAGGAGAGCTACAGCAAGATACCTACCGTTCCCTGGTACACCACGACGGGCATTGGATACACATGGAGTTGGTGACGCGCAACCGCTGGGTCAGCCGCGCATGCCCGGGTTGATCCAGCAATGCACCACTTCGGTCATGATAGCTGGTGGTCGCGGCCTGCGGGCAGCCTTCGCTGTTGCTCGCCCACAACTTTCCGGGCTGCTTACTCGTCAAACTCAGTAACGCCACCGGAGTTAGAACATGAATCTAGCAAGTCGAAGCATGCGATGGATCGCTGCCGGCATCGCTCTGCCTGCAGCACTGGCATTCAACGGATGTAGCTCCGTTCAGGTCAAGCTCGGTATCAAGGTGCCGCTGGCATCGATTCAAGCCTCCAGTATGGAGGCGAGCCTGCCAAAGAGCCCAGCCATTGCGCCCGGACAGAAGTCTCCGCTTGTGGTCACATTCACCACCGCCGCCGGCAAGACGTGGGCCACCCAAGGTCAGGGCAACGGCAAGATCGCGTGGAGCGATCTGGTCGTCACTGCGACTGTGGTCACCGTCAACAAGAAAGGCGTCGTTTCCCTTGCGCGCGACCCACGACTCAGCGATGGCAAAACCGGCCATGTGACCGTCACCGCGCCTAGTCAACCCGGCCTGCATGCCGATCTCGACATTCCGCTTCGTTACAATATCGCGTTTGCCGCGCATTTTGACGGCTCGGACGGCACGAAGGGTATGGACGGCACAGACGGACTCAGCGGCTCTGATGGCAGTATGGGATCGATCGATGCGAATAATCCCTCGGCAGGCGGCAACGGTTCAGACGGCGGCAACGGCACGGATGGATCGAACGGCAGTCCGGGAGAAGACGCGTCCAGCGTCCAGATCTGGCTGACCGTCCAACCCGGCCCGCAGCCGCTGCTCCAGGCAGGCGTGCTCGCCGCGGGGCACAAGGAGCGCTATTACCTGATCGATCCGCAGGGAGGATCGTTGACCGTAACTGCAAACGGTGGCTCCGGAGGACAGGGCGGCAAAGGCGGGCGCGGTGGACGCGGCGGCTCGGGCGGAATCGGAATCCCGCCCGGATTCAGCGGCAACAATGGCCTCGACGGACAAGACGGTCACTCTGGCTCAGATGGCAGCGGCGGACGCATCACTGTCACATACGATCCCAGCGCTGCGCCTTACCTGAAAATCCTGCGGCTCTCAAGTCAGGATGGTCCCAAGCCAGTAATGAATGAAGCTGCGGTCGCGCCCCTTTGGTGAAGCTCCGAATTACTGATAAACTTCCGGGATGAAATTCTGCTCCTGAATCGGCGGCCGCACGTATTTGGATTTGAGGATGGGCGGCAGCTTCAAGGGCTCGGGCGTAAGGTCCTTGTAGGGAATGATGGAGAGCAGGTGACGGATTACGTTGAGCCGCGCTCGCTTCTTGTTCTCGGCGTTGACCACGTACCAGGGCACCTGCTTGGTGTCGGTGACGGCGAACATTTCGTCCTTGGCGCGCGAGTAGTCGGCCCAGTGCTTGCGCGATTCCAGATCCATGGGGCTGAGCTTCCAGCGCTTGGTGGGCTTGTCCATGCGATCCTGAAAGCGGCGCTCCTGCTCCTCGTCGCTCACGCTGAACCAATACTTGATGAGGACGATGCCGGAGCGGACGAGCATGCGCTCGAACTCCGGGCAGCTCTGCATGAACTCGAGATACTCGCGCTCGGTGCAAAAGCCCATCACGTGTTCCACGCCGGCGCGGTTATACCAACTGCGATCGAAGAGCACCATTTCACCGGCCGCGGGCAGATGCGGCACGTAGCGCTGGAAGTACCACTGCGTCTTCTCGCGTTCGGTGGGAGTGCCGAGTGCCACGATGCGGCAGGCTCTCGGATTGAGCGATTCGGCAATGCGCTTGATGGCTCCGCCCTTGCCGGCGGCGTCGCGGCCTTCGAAGAGAACCACCACGCGAAGGCCTTCGTGGCGAATCCACTCCTGCAGCTTGACCAGCTCGACCTGCAGGCGGCTGAGCTCGCGCTCATATTTGCAATTCTTCCCCAGGCGCAGGGGAGCGGCGCTGAGAAGGCCGTTCCCGAAGTGGTGGCCGATGCCGTTGGCGTGTTTCCAGTGATTCTTCGTCTTCTCCGCCACGGGCGTACTCCCGATTTTGCGCAAGGCAGCGCGTAAGTTTGAAGCTGGACGCACGGTCAATCCATCTATCGGCAGCGATGGCCGCGGCGTTAACTTGCCGACGAAGGCGCGGCGACGATTTTTGAATGTGCAACACTTTTTTCCAATCCGGGTTCAAGAGGAGAAGCACCGGCCCACATCGGCGGGGCATTTCACCCGAATTTCCGAGGTCTTCCAATGACGAAGCTCAAAATGTTTGCAGTAATGGCTGCCTTGTTTCTGCCACTGGCCGTGGCCGGGTGCTCGCATCCGCAACCCGTGGTGTACGCGCCTCCGCCGCCGGGGCTTAGTACCGCCGCGCAGCGGGGCTATAACGACGGCGCTCTCGCCGCGCGTAACGATATCCACAAGGGCCTTGCGCCCGACGTGCAGCGGCATCCCAGGTTCCGCAATCCCCCGGTGCCTCCGCCGGCATTTGAGGAGTACCGGCACGGTTTCCGCGACGGCTACGAGCAGACGTTCCACGGCGGCCCGGGGCCCGGCAACTGACACATAACGCGCGGGGGTTCATGAGAAGATTGAGTTTTCCTCCATCCTGAAAGCTAATATTGACGGAAAGCTCATGTCGAAATCCATGAACCTGCGCTATGTGATTTTTCTGGCGTGCACGGCCGCACTGGGGGGCCTGCTCTTCGGGTTCGATATTGCCATCATTACCGGAGCAGGCCCATTCCTCACGCGGCACTTCGCGCTCAGCGACATCAGTTTGGGATGGGCGTTCAGTTCCTTGTTATTCGGCTGCGTGCTGGGCTCGTTTGCCGCGGGCCGGCTCACCGATCGCCTTGGCCGCAAGCGCATGCTGGTGTGGGTTGCGGTACTGTTCGCGCTCACGTCGGTAGCAACGGCCGCAGCGCCGAGCTTTACGCTTTTTATCTGCGCGCGATTTCTGGGCGGCATTGCCGTAGGAGCAGTCTCGCTGCTCTCACCCATGTACGTGTCGGAGGTTTCGCCGCCCTCCATCCGCGGGCGCATGGGCACGCTCTATCAAATGTCGATTATCACCGGCATTCTGATCTCCTATTGCATCAACTATCTACTGCGTAACACCGGCGAAGCCAACTGGCGCTGGATGTTTTTGACCGGGGTCGCGCCGTCACTGCTTTTTTTGATAATGATTGCGTTGGCGCCGGAGACCCCGCGCTTCCTGGTGCGCGTGGGCAAAACGCGCGAGGCCTTCGAACTGCTGGAGCGGATTGAGAATGACGAGACGGCGCGCAAAGAGATCGCCGCCATTACGGAAGCCATGAAAGAAACGCGCCCGGCGATGCAGAATCTGATGCGCCCGGGCGTGCGTCGCGCTTTGATAGCAAGCGCGTGCCTGGCTATTCTGATTCACGTGTCTGGAATCAATACAATCATCGATTATGCGCCCAAAATCTTTCTCTCTGCGGGATTCAAAGTCGACGGCGCTCTCATCTCCACGTTTTTCGTCGGCGTCAACAACGTCCTCTTCACTCTCGTCGCCTTCTGGGTCATCGACCGCTACGGACGCAAGCCGCTTTACATCGTCGGCTCTCTCGGCATGGCCGTTGCGCTCGCCGGTCTCCTTATCGCCGTCGTCGCCGGCCATTTCCAGGGCCTCCTCGTTCTCGCACTCGTCCTGCTCTATCTCGCCTTCTTCGCCTCCTGCGTCGGACCCGTCTTCTGGACCCTCGTTCCGGAAATCTTTCCCAGCGACGTCCGCGGCGCCGCCATGACCGTCCCGGTCCTTCTCCAGTGGGTCGCCAACGCTGTCGTCGTTCTCTACTTTCCCACCGCCTTTGACAGCATTGGCAAAGCAGTCACCTTCGGATTTCTGGCGCTGATGGCGCTCACGCAGGCGTGGTTTACCTGGCGCTTCGTGCCGGAAACCAAGAACAAGCCGCTCGAAGAGATCGAGCAGTATTGGGTCCCGCGCAAAGCGAATCCTGCGCAGCCGTCTGCCTGAATCGGTCAACCGCTTCGTTACCTTACTCATATTGATGATGTTGATGCCGTGTTGAACGTGGTACGGTAACCAGCCGCACCAGCCCTCATGCGTGTTTGACACGCCGATAATCGGTGATGTGAACGGTGGAAATCAACTTACGCTGTTAAAAGATTACGGCGACTATCTCCGTGTGGAGAAAGGACTTCGCCCCCTCACCTGTGAAGCCTATCTGGGCGATCTGCGCATCTTTGCCGAGTTCCTTGAGGGCCGCAACGCCCTGCTGATGACGGCGAGCGAGGCCGACGTGGCAGGATTGCTCGAACACCTGCGCAACCACGGCATCGATGGTCGCTCGACGGCGCGCAAGCTCAGTTGTCTGCGCGGATTCTACAAGTGGCTGCTGCTCGACCGTCGCATTCATCACGATCCTACCGTCAACATTGAGTCGCCCAAGGCGTGGAAAGTGCTGCCCAAGTCGCTGGCCGAACCGGAGGTCATGGAGATGCTGGAGCGGGCCGCACTCTCCGCATCGCATCCGCAGGCCAAGGGCACCGCACTGCGCGACCGCGCCATTCTGGAGTTGCTCTATGCAGGCGGGTTGCGGGTTTCAGAAGTTGTATCGCTGAACGTGAGCGATGTGGCACTCGATGCCGGGCGCGTGCAGGTGCGCGGCAAGGGCGACAAGGAACGGATTGTGCCGTTGGGACGCACCGCGCTTCGGGCCTTGGAGCAATATCTGAGCGAAGGGCGGCCGCACCTGGAGCGGATTAGTTCAGCGCGCAAGAGCCGGGCGCTGCCGAATGTGCCGCGGCGCGAGCGCGCGCGCATGTTTCTTTCGCTGCGCGGCATGCCGCTCACACGGCAATGGATTTGGCGGCTGGTGAAGACGGCGAACCACTCCACCAGTCCGCACGGGTTGCGCCACAGTTGCGCCACGCACATGGTGGAGCACGGCGCGGATCTGCGCAGCGTACAAATGATGCTGGGGCATGCCGATATCTCCACGACGCAGGTGTACACACATCTGGCGCTGGGCCGGTTGAAAGCCGTGCATCGCTTGCATCATCCGCGCGGCGCGCGGCGGCCGGCAGAGGTTGAGGCGGATGAGGGCGCGCGGCCCGGCCCGCGTCTCGTCCAGCGAAAAGTTTCGAGCCCTGTAACCTCGAACGAGGAAAAGCCATGACGGCCACGGCGGCGTCTCCGGTGGCCGCGGCCGTCGGCGCGCTGGTGGACGCATACCTAAAAGTGCTCGCCAACGAGCGCGGCGCTTCGGCGCATACTCTGCGTGCTTACGACCGCGAGCTGCATGGGTTTGCAGCGTGGCTCGCCGAAGGCGCCGGTGCGCCGGAAGTCGCGCAGATCGAGCACACACAGATTCGCACCTACCTGGGAACACTATATGAGCGTGGATTGTCGAAAGCCTCGGCGGCGCGAGCGCTTGCGGCCATCCGAAGCTGGTTCAAATGGCTAGCGCGCAACCACCACATCGAGCAGAATGCAGCATCGCTTGTGGCCACGCCGCGGCTGCCAAAGCATCTGCCGCGCGTGCCTTCCATCGAGCAGATGAACCGCGTGGTGGATTCGGTGCGCGACGATGCGGCCAGCTGGCCGGCGCGAGACCGCGCGATTCTTGAAATGCTGTACGGGTGCGGCATCCGCAACGCCGAACTCACGGGACTGGACCTGGACGACATTCACTGGGCAAATGAAGCGATTCTGGTGCGCGGCAAGGGGCAAAAACAGCGCTACGTTCCATTGGGCGACACGGCCGCCGCTGCGCTACGCGCGTATATAGCGGAACGGGCTGCGCGAGTGGCCGCGGCCAGCGAAGAGAAGCTGGTCCAGACTCCAGCGCTGTTTCTGAGAATGCAGTTGAAGGGACTTACCATGGGCAGCCAGGCGCGCCTGACTACGCGCAGCGTGGGCCGCATCGTGAAGCGCATCGCCATCTTGCGTGGACTCTCTTCCGACGTGCACCCGCACACGTTGCGCCACGCGTTCGGTACGCATCTTCTGGAAGAGGGCGCTGATCTGCGCGCGATTCAGGAGTTGCTCGGCCACGAGCGGCTATCAACCACGCAGCGCTACACACAACTGACCACCGCGCAGTTGACCGCGGTCTACGACAAGACGCATCCGCGGGCGAAGTAACGCGACAGGCACCGCCTTACGACGAGTAGTCCGCGTTGATGTGGATGTATTCGTGCGTGAGATCGGTCGTCCAGAAGACACACGAGCCGGAGCCCTGGTGCAACTTGATTGTGATCGAGAACTCGCGCTGCGAGATGTAGGCGTGGGCCGCCGCTTCGTCGAATTCGGCCGCGCGGCCGCCGTCGCGGCAGATGGGCAGCTCACCGAAGTCGATGTCGAAGCGGTTGGGATCGATCGCTGCGCCGGAGTAACCGATGGCGGCCGCCAGGCGACCCCAGTTGGGATCGCAACCGGCCCACGCGGTCTTCACCAGCGGGCTGTGGGCAATGGCCTTGGCGACGCGCAATGCATCGGCATCGCTGGCCGCTCCGCCAATACGCAACTCCACTACATGCGAAAGGCCCTCGCCATCGGCAACCACCTGTCGGGCGAGCGAAGTACAGACTTCCGTAAGCGCAGACGCGAATGCT
>Ga0181517_10006138_pt1 | contig 10360 bp, 10 predicted proteins | sample PEATcosm2014_Bin_31_FD_119748 | JGI IMG/M metagenome (GOLD analysis project Ga0181517, IMG submission 119748) | Peatland microbial communities from MTU Mesocosm Facility, Houghton, MI, USA - PEATcosm2014_Bin01_30_metaG | ecosystem: Environmental > Terrestrial > Soil > Wetlands > Peat | place... | reverse complement strand
GCACCATGCGTGGGATGATACGTCGCTCCCAGCGCTTGTTCAAACGATGCCCAATTGATACGCATCCCCAGACGAACCAGCGGGTGATCGAGATCGATCATCTGTTCCAATTCCACCTGAAACGTAAGCGTGTATCCCAGGCCGTCTGGTAAGTGATGGATGGTTGTGGTGAAATGACTGGTCGTGTCCACGATGTTTCGAAGTGGACACGACTGGTTGTGCGGATAAGATGGGTCAGGAATTGGGGTTGATCTCGTCCGTGTAGATGTCCTCGTCGAGCGCCTTGGCAACAGCTTTGTCGAGCCGAGTAAGCAATTGGGCCAGTGTTTCTCCGTCGCGGCGCACGAGCATAGCGAGGGCGTTGTGTTCATCGCTGGCTACGGCGACGCCACCGATGGGGTATTTGTTGCCCACGGTGATTTCGCCGAACTCGATCAGTTCTTCGATGTGCGGCAAGGGCAGGCGAACAGGATCTGGCTGCGAAGCGGGCCGTGGCTCTACGCGGCGGCCTGATCGGCGGGAGACAGGTTTAGGGCGACGTTCCACGGCAGCAGTTCCTCGATGCGGTTGATGGGATGGGTGGCGATGCGGCTGAGCACATGGCGCAGGTAGGCACACTCTTGAAGTGTCCACCAAAAAGAAGTGGACACTTCAAGAGATGGAATCTCAGTTTGGTCAAGTGGGGAACTCTGGACGCTTACGTTGATCCTGCTCTCTCTTCGGGCGCATGCTTTTTCCCCAGCTATTTGGCGAATTGAGTTGCCAATTGAGATAATTATAGCATAGTCGTTGAACATATCTTACTGACTCTACATATAGTTACATGATTTTTCAGGATCGACTATTTATGAAACACGCTCTAGAAGTATGTCCGTTGATACGTTCCTCTACAACTCACTCAACCTCGGATTTGGAGTTTCAGTTCACGATGTGAAGCAAAGTGGCCCAAAAATCGAAAACTCCAACTCCGTTCGGCCTCAGTAATCCGGGGCGGCTCACTCAAACGCGTGGGTTAGACGCGAAGAGTCCAGTCCAGTAAGAAACCTCTGCAACTCTGAGGTGAGATCACTATAGGTATTAGCCTGTGGGGCCGCTGAAGAAGGCTTCTCGATGCGGATCGTAAACGACACAGGATGCGTTTCCTTCTGTGGGTAGCCCATACGCTGAAACTCAAGACTGCTTCCCAATGCAGAGTATGTGGGGTGCGCACAAGTTCCCTGCACGCATATAGCGTTGGCTACAATACTGTCGGTGACTCCGTCGCTATAAAAACCCGTCCTGAAATCGACGGGCTTACCCAGTGCTGTAACGAGCGATTGCGTGGTCAGGGTCGCAGGCCGCATTCCGCGAACGAGAACGCAATCATTGCCGTCATGAATACCGTCACCCGGCCCTACCCAAATTGCAAGGGTTATTTCGTCCGATCCTGGAAGCGAGTATGCTCCAGCTTGAACTACGGTCGCACCTGCCATCTGCTCATACCAAGTGCGGGTCAGTGTGTAATCTCCAATTTTGCCAGGCATCCGGTCGGCATAGGAGATGGTCAACTCTGCATTTCTACGGTGCTCTCTGAACACGGAGCCGGGTAGAGAGAGTGCTATCAGGACAACGGATGCCAACGCCGCACATCTCAACACCAGGCTCCTGGTGGAGACCGTTGAACTCAATGAGGGCAGTTCATTCCCCGGCTCTGTCGCATCCCCTTGATGACGAAGGATACGAAGAAACAGGAAGGTCGCAAAGAGAAACATGCAACTGCCAATCACATAGTCTGCTTGCTTCGCCACATTCTCAAGCGCAGGATGACCGAGCGCAATGCGATAGTAGATCACTAGCGCGCAAAGCCGCGTGAAATTGAAGAGATAACCCAACAGGAACCCACCGGCGGTGTATGCTGCCCACCGCCAGATGGATACGCGCTTGAAATAACCGAGGATCAGTGCAACATAACCCATCGTGACCGCCCCGCGAATGCCGTCGCATCCGGGTGCGATAAACATACCGAATTTTGGGGAAAACATCAGACGCAGTTGCGGAGTGGTAGGTGCGAACCCGATCAGAGTGGCACAGGAACGCGCAACGCTGGCAGAGATATGTTGCAATGGCATATCGAGCAGCACGAAAAAGGAAGGCACAGGCTGGCAAAGCAATAGCAAACCCAGAGGAAACCATGCTTGGCGAGCTACGCGCTGTCCGGCAAAAAAGATCACAATTCCGCAACCATACAAAAAAATCGGAATTGTTAGGGGGATAGGGTGAAACTTTATCACGCCAGCAGTGCTTTCGATGAAAATCGATTGATTGAGAACGGCAATGCCCAAGGCGAGCAGCAGCAGCAACAGACCCCACCAGCTTCCGCGCATCACCCATCCGCTCCGCCGCCAGATGCGCAGCGTCAGCACAATGCTAACGGGAAGAATCAGCATTCCGATAGAACGCAGCGGATCCGTGGTCCAGAGCATCCATAGAAGGGAAAACTCGTGAGAGAAAACCAGGAAACCTAGCGTAACTAGCAGGGCAATGCAACCTCGCAATAGCGGAAGCATAGGGAGAGAACGTTTCCGTCCCGCTATGGTTGGTTCCGCAGCCGTCAGGGTGGCGGGGAACACCTCTGGCGCTTCGTTGCTGGCACTCATCAATACCTACCCATATATTTCTCTAGACCTTTTTCATGGAGAACTGACCCCGGTTCGTCGATGTTGTCTTGAATCTAGAATAAGCCCCGCACAGCACTGTTTTTAGACTGTGGATGCAGTGACTGCGGGCGCTAAAAGGCGCTGCCATAAAGACAGCGCCTTTCGTGTCTAGCGCAAATCGAACAGGGTCACTTCCGTCTTGACGAGCGGTAGCGCATGGCGAGAAAGCTCGCCCCACCTACGAGCGCCAGGATAGCGGTTGGAGCTTCTGGGGAGTCCTCACAACCCGTCTGAGCATGCAACGAAGATGCACAGAGAAGAAATCCAGCAAAAAGAAGCGCGCGGCCAAATACCTTCATAAAAGCTCCTAATTCCGATTGAATGTGGATGCCGTCGGGCATCTACTTGTTCAAACCTATGTTGTCGATCAAAACATCTTCATCAAAAGCGAGAGATGGACTCCGAATTCCGTTTCGTCCGACAGCCGCTAGGCTGCCGGGCTAGTGCACGGCGGCGCTAAGGCTTTTGGCCAACTGTGCCGTTCTTGAGCGCCAATGCAATGGGGGTGACGGTGGGAGCTGCCACGCCCACAATCTCTTCAATGCCCGCTGTCGTGCTGTTGTTTGCCACCCAGACGTTGCCGGAAGGATCGACCGCAATCGATTGCGCACCGCTTATTCCAGCGCTGTGCTGGAATCCCGGGGTGTTGGTTGCAGATGTTGGCGAAAGCAGCGTTCCCGAACTGGTGAGTTCTGAGACGCTGGCTGTGCTGTGATTGGCGACCCAGGCGATGCCTGCGCCGTCTACAGCAACCGATTCCGGAGCATTAAACCAAGTGCTTGAGCCATATGGGGGTCCGGTTGTCGCGTTCGTCAGGTAAGAAACGGTGCTGTTCCCTGAGTTCGCGATCCACATGCCTCCCGACGGGCCGGCCGCCAAGCCAAAAGGAGTACTCAGGCTGCCGCCGGTTACTGTGTTATAGGTGACGGTTGGCGTGGTGCATGGATAAGTACATCCAGAGGTGCTGATGCCGGTCATCTCCTGAACTCCGGATGTGCCGACGCCACTGCTGGCCCAGACATTGCCCGAGGTGTCCACCGCCATATACTCCGGCCTCACGATGCCTGTTTCGTTGCCGTATTGCACCTCGTCTGTCGTGGCGAGAATCGAGGCCGTAGACGAGCTGTTGGCGTTGAATTCGTAAAAAGAAATCGTTGCGGTAGAACTTTGCTCGCCGACGAAAAGATCGTTGTTGCCATCAATGGCGACACCGTAGGATGACTTGGCGAGAGCGATCGCCGAGTTGCCATTGGCAAGGTTGTACTCGAACATATATCCCGAACCCGAGGAGGTGGGCACAAAGACGTTGCCATAGGTATCAATGGCGATGTTGCGGGGGTTGATGGAGGTGATGTTCACCGAAGGGGTAGTCACTTGCATGATGGACGTGTACAACGGCACGCCCGAGCAGTTAAAGGCAGATCCGCTTGAACACAGGGAGGATGCACTGAACTCTGTGATGTTGTTGGTTGCTCCCCCGGCGTTGTTCACGACCCAGATATTGCCGGAAGCGTCGATAGCAATTCCCACGGGTTTGCTGGTCAGCGGCCCGGTAGATCCAAAGTAGTTGATGCCCAGCGTCCAATCCCCAGGCGCGGCTGACAGCGCTGAGGCGACAAAGGGCGATTGCGCAGTTTGCAATGCGAAGAGCGCGGCGATACTCGACGTGCCGGTATTGGTGCTGGTCGGATTCAGGCTCATGTCGACCGCGGCTTGGAGAGTATCGGTGGGAGTCGTGCCGCCGGTGGGCGTCACATCGGTGAACAAGGTATTGCAGTTTGTGTTGTCGTTGAGGGGATCTGAGTTCACGCAGGCTGCCAGGATGTCGGCGATCAGATTCAGCTTTTGGTATTCCGGTGTTACGGTGACCACATCGCCGGAGACCGTGCCAGTTGTGGCCGAGAAAGTTTGCGATGTGACAGCGGCGCCGGTCGAGATATTCGCCAAATTGTTCACGGTGGCAAAGGCATTAGCGATGCCAGCCTGGGCCTGCGTCGTGTTCGGCGCGCCGAAGCTGTCTGTGCTGGAACCGCCGAATGTCGTCGTAAAGTACTGGCCGAGCGCGAACGCGGTGGCAGCCGTCGTGACCTCATTGATCTGGATCGACAAGCTGGAACTCAAAGTACCGCTTGCCGGGCATGTGCCCAGCGCTGCCGCTAGCATGATTTGCGAATTCGGGTCGCCGTTGCCGTTACCCGGATTTCCACCCTGTGCAGTGATGTAGACCGGCGTGGCCGTACTAGGACAGGTGTAGTCGCCCGTAATGGTAAAAGTTCCATCATTCTGGGTCGTCACCGATGTCGTGAGCAGATTTACGGCCGTCGAGCCATAGCCGCTGTTACCTACGGCCCATAACTGGATGTTTGCTCCCGATACCGGCTGTTGGCCGCCATGAACAGTGCCGTGCAGCGCAGCTCCCTGCGCCGGAGTGTTGTCCACACCGGACTGAAATGATCCGTTCACTCCGGTTCCACACCCAGCCAACACCCCAATTACCGCAACTGCTGCCAGACGCGAAGCATAGACGCCACTTTCAAACACGTTTGCGAAGATCGTTTTCTTCATCGTTATCCTCACGGATTGGTCGGACCAATCAGGCACGCCGAGTAGAGAATTGATTGCACTACGAAAATCTAAAGTTTTCGGAGACGCTAAAGATATACCAAGAAAGAGACTACTCCGTCAAGATTCCCTAACCTGGGCGAACTGATTACTTTTGTGGGACCTCGAGGTCCTCGGGCACGGCAGAGAGTTGCATGTAGATTAGCGTTAAAGCGCTTCTGAATCAGTGGCCTACGCGGAAACTCGGGCACGGGACGGCTCGGTCTCAACGTTAAAGTTCATGGTGTGGCAGCTCAGTCGGCACTTGAAACGGGCAACAAAGCTAGTAAACTCTGACAGCATCTAATTTCATCCTCGTCTAGATTTCATCCTCGAGTGATCTGTGATAGGTGAGAAGGGATCTACTGTCCCAGTGGCGGAAGACGCGGTGCTCTCAGGGGCATTGCCTGTATCGTTCGCGGCAACGGGGGACATGAACACACGCAAACGGGATCGATTACTTCTCGGATGCGGCTTGGCTCTGGTTGTACTCGCCGGCTGCCTTTGGCTCAGAAGTTTCTTGCCGACCTAGATCCCACCAGCCTGAGCAATACGTTTCAGTAAGCTCGGCGTCTGAGAACGCATCTCATCGTCGATCGCATCGAGAACTCCCCAATCCAGACCATTCGCTTCGAAAGTGATGGCTGACGCCAACAGCTTTGGAAAATGGAGACGCTTTCTACGGCGTTCGGGGCGGTCCGGCCAAGGGTGTTTTCACCGGGACTGCGGCACCGATAAACTGCGTGAGGGTATTGCTCCCGAAATTGGAGACCCACACACTGCCACTAGCATCGATTGCAAGCGCATACGGTTCGAGCAATCCGGCATCCGATCCAAAACCACTTGAAGGCGAAAGAAAACTTCCCGGCGTGGAGCTGGTAGAGCCGTTGATTTCGGAGAGAGAGTTACCGTGGTAGTTGGCCACCCAAACCGTCCCGGCACCGTCAACGGCAATCCCCTGCGGATGCTCGACGCCGCCACCGGTGATAGCACCCAGTAAGAGCGTTCCGTCGCTACTCAATTCGCTGACGCTATCGCCGTAGTAATTTGCGACCCAGATGTTGTTGTTCTGGTCCGCGGCAACGCCGGATGCCCCATTGCAATCGCAGCTGTAATTTGTAATCTGCGAGCCATCCGCGGAAATCTTCGTGATCTGCAATTCGCCCGCCTGGTTCGCCACCCAGGCATTGTGGTTCGAATCGACGGCCAGAGCGACCGGAAAATCAAGCGAATTCCCACCCCAGCCTTTTGTGCCTGAAACTGGCGACCCTGAGCTGTTCAACAGTGTCACTGTCGAGTCTCCATAATTGACGACCCACATATTACCATTGCTGTCGGCAGTGACCGCGACCGGAAAGTCAATTCCGCCATTGGTGATTCCGGTAGCTTGAGCTTGTCCCGAGGAGTTCAGTCTGGTGACGTCGCCGAGGCCGCTGTTCATTTTGGTTTGTTCGTTGGCAATCCATACATTGCCTTCGGTATCTAGCGCCATCCCAAAGGACTGATTAATGCCATTGCCAGTGATACCGGAAGGGAAGACCGCGGCGCCGTCCGGCGTGAACTCCGATACCGTGTCAAGGTAACTTGACACCCAAATATTCCCAGATGTCGCGATGCTTACCGAGCTTGGCATCGACATGCCGCCACCTGTGATGGTGCTAAACAGCATCCAATCTGGAGGTGCGGCAGACAGCGCCGGCGAGAACATTGCGTTACCAGAGGCCAGAGAATAAATCGCTGCGACGTTCTTGCCGGGAGCGCGCACAATGTTCAGCGTCGCGTCCAGAGTATTTCCTGGAGTCGTGTTGCCAGAGACAGATGCATTGAAGAGCTGCGAGCAAGAATTGCCCGCATCTGATGCCGTGCAGGAAGTCAGGGCATTGGCCAGAGTGTTCAGCTTGTTTGAATCCACGGTCACGGTAGATGGAACGGCGGCTCCTGGCGACGAACCCTTACTTGCGTCCGCCAGATTGGCGGCCGTCGCGAACGCATTGTTTAAGCCAACGCTATTGGTGCAGCTTGCGCCCACACTACCGCCGCTTGCAATAAACGGGGCCAACGCCCAGATTGCCGCGGCAGTCGTAACTTCGTTCATGACGAACTTATTTCCAGCCACGACGTTACCGCATGGGCCAATTGCAGTCATCAGCCAAAGCGCAGAATTGGCGGACGTGGATCCTGGTTGGCCACCTTTGGAAAGCAAAAAAATCGGGGTTTGAGCGGAAGGGCAAGTGTATCCACTCGGCACTGTGAAATCGCCGCTAGCATCGCTGGTCAATGGAGCGGTAAGCAGGGCTGTGGGTTTAGAACCATTGCCGGTATCACCTGCAGCATAGAGTTGCACCGAAGCCTTAATCACCGGCTGCAAGTCAGCGGAAACCCGTCCCGTTAGGGATACTCCAGTTACAGGGGAGCTGGCGGGGCAGTTTGGCTGTGTGTCTGAGGTGGATGCAATTGATCCGCCACAGCCGGAAGCGGAAGCTGCGGCGGAAGCCAGTGCGAGCGCGATATACTCGGTCGGAATTCTCATAAAGAGTAGGAAAATGGGTTTGCCACGATCTTAAACCATTCGCGCATTCTTGAGCTGGAAATGAGCACAGCCCGCTCATTCTTTTCAAGCAGTTGCGAACAATCGGAAAATCGAGCGTCAGGAGCTCTTCGGAAAAAAGAGCCCGGTACCGCCGATTATTCGCGGTCTTAATGGAGCTTACCAGGAGTGGAAGAGAATTGTTACAACCCTTAACGAATAGACGATCGGAGATGACCCTAGTTCTGCTTACTGCTCCCTGTCATGATAGGCGAGAAGAGGTCCACTGACTCCTTTGCCTTGCTCGCTGACGACCGCCGGATCGGTTCCCGCCGTCCGATACCTCGTCGCAGCGCGTACTCTGGCATATCACTGCTTGTCTTCCTCACCAGTCCGAAATCGCGAGCCACCACGCTGACTCTTGCCCTCGACAAGAGTCTCCTTCTGCAGGCACCCCCGCGGTTCCATCGTGTACATGCCTCCAATGTTCATAAACAGTCCCCAGCAACGAATCTGCCTTACAGCCCTCGATGCTCCAATTCTTGTAAGAACCGCAATTCAAGGTAAGTTACTCCGTCGTAATTGCGCCGCCAAGTGCAACTCAAATCGAACTGCTCTTGTCTTACTGCATCGTGTCCAGGGCAGGAACATCGTTGGGCGGGTTCCTCTCCTGAACTCGGGCAACTAGAGTCCGATCGATGCGTGTACCCCTCACGCCCAAGCTTTCTTTCACTGCTCGTTCGGCACTTACCTGTGTTCCGGCCATCGGCGACGTCCACGGTGCCTGGCCTGCATGCGTCCTTCGCAGGGAAGAAACTGACATTCCCCGGATTTTGGGAAGATGATTATTTAGCTTGCTCAGGCGAACAAATGGCGATACCATGAAGTCAGGGGGTTTTGGGGATGAGCAAGGGCGTTCATATGCTGACGGTGGGCGAGTTCCGCGCCCGGTTTGGCGAGGAGGCGCAGTGCGCCGAGCAATTGACCCGGCAGCGCTGGCCGAAGGGTTTCCAGTGTCCGCGTTGCTCGGGCGGCACGCGCGGCTATATTGAGTCGCGGCGGGTGCATGAGTGCAAACTGTGCGGGTACCAGTGCTCGGTCACTGCAGGGACGATTTTCCACAAGACGCGTACCCCGCTGGCCAGTTGGTTCTGGGCTATCTACCGCATGGGCCACGACAAAAAGGGCATCTCTGCGCTGCAGTTGGCCAAGGAAATCGGCGTCAGTTACACCACGGCATGGCTGATGCAGCACAAGATTCGCAAGGGAATGGAGGACCGCGACCAGATGTACAAGCTTCATGGAATCATCGAGATGGACGAAGGATATGTGGGCGGCGCGGAGTCCGGCGAGGGCCGCCGGGGGCGCGGAGCGGAGAGTAAGTGCGTGGTCGCCGTGGCCGTCGAGCACGCCGCCAAAGGGGAACCCGGAAGGCCACCCGTGCCCGGATTCGCCGCTCTCCAGGTGCTTCCGGACGCCTCGTCCAAGAGCATCGACAGTTTCCTCGAAGCAAAGATCGCCCCCGGCAGCCAGATCCTCTCCGACGGCTGGGGCGGCTATCGCAAGCTCGATGAGAAGGGCTTCGAGCACACCGCGACCGTACTGTCGGGCCAACTTGAACCCGCCCATGTGCTGTTCCCCTGGGTCCACATCTCGCTCGCGAACCTGAAGCGCTTCCTGCTCGGAACCCACCACCAAGTCCAGCCAAAGCACCTGAAACGCTACGTCGCCGAGTTCAACTACAGGCTCAATCGAAGAACCATGGAAAAGGACCTCCTCCCAAGGCTCCTCAGAGCCTGCCTCGAAACTCAGACCATTACTCTTCAACAACTTACAGGAGGTGCCTGAGCTAACTAAATAATCATCTTTGGGAAAATGTGCCGAGGAACAAGGGCGGTGTCAAGGCCCTCTGACCGTACCGCGGCGCGCGACGCGCGGCCTTGACTCCGCCCGGGCCTACGATTGCGATTGCAATGATGCATCGGGCATCGCTACTGACCAGAACAACAATATCTGGCTGGCTAATTACACCTCGAGCAGCATTAGCGAAGTGAATAGCTGCGGCACGCTGTTGCTCGATGCGATAACAGGCGGCGGCGTGAAGTATCCGCAGGGAATCGCCATCGATGGCGCGGGGACCGTTTGGGTCGGCAACGTACACGGCAACTCCGTTTCGGAGATTGCGGGCTCGTCGAGTTCATCGCCGGGAACGTTTCTTTCGCCTTCAAGCGGCTTTGCGACAGATGCCAGTTTGCTTGAACCCTACGGCGTGGCTATCGATGCCAGCGGAAATGTCTGGGTGAGCAATGCCTTCCAGGACACACTGACTGAGTTGATTGGCGTTGCAACTCCGATCAAGACGCCATTGGCGGGACCGTCGCTCCGTCCGTGAGTCCAGCGGCTGTGGGGAATTTTGTGGGGACCCTGAGGGGAAAACGAGAGGAAAGCGGAGTAAGCTCCGCGCCCTTGATTCGTCCTAAATTGTTGAACCATAGTACAGTTAAGTAAACTAGAGCAGACCATGGAAAACGCCCAG
>Ga0181517_10006135_pt1 | contig 10365 bp, 6 predicted proteins | sample PEATcosm2014_Bin_31_FD_119748 | JGI IMG/M metagenome (GOLD analysis project Ga0181517, IMG submission 119748) | Peatland microbial communities from MTU Mesocosm Facility, Houghton, MI, USA - PEATcosm2014_Bin01_30_metaG | ecosystem: Environmental > Terrestrial > Soil > Wetlands > Peat | place... | reverse complement strand
CACCACAACTCGGACGTGTGGCGGCACACCGGAATGGTGGGCCGCTATGGCGAGGGCGACCCGGTATGGGCCATGTTTGCCATGGGCGGGATCTGGCTCTGCATCAACCTCTGGTACCACTACCAGTTCAGCGGCGACCTCGAGATCCTGCGCAAACAGGTCTATCCGGTTTTGAAGGGCGCTGCCGAATTCGCTATCGACTGGTTAGTCGAGGATCCGAAGACAAAGATGCTGACCACAGCGCCGTCCGCGTCCCCAGAGAACTGGTACCTTCTTCCGGACGGGAGACGGTGCGGGGTATCTATCGGAGCGGCGTGTGACCTCGAACTGATTGGGGAGTTGTTCAAAGAAACGACGGAAGCCGCCACAATACTCGGCGTGGATGCCGATTTCCGGGCGCAGATCGAGAAGGCGCAAAGCAGGCTGCAGCCGCTGAAGATCGGAAGTAAGGGGCAGGTTTTGGAGTGGTACGACGAATACCGTGAGACCGAGCCCAATCACCGGCACGCCTCGCACTTGATCGGCCTGGCTTGGGGGACCACCTTCAATCCACTTCAGAATCCGAAGCTGTTCGAGGCCGCTCGCAAGGCTCTGGAACTGCGAGGCCCCGGGGGTGGACTGCCACAGAAGCAACTTATGCTGGCGCACCTCGGAGACGGAACTATTCCGCGGGAGGGCGGCGGCCTGTACGTGGTTGAAGACCTGCTTCAGAGCCACCTGGGAGATATTCACCTCCTGCCGGCGCTCCCTGCCGCATGGCGGGACGGCTGGGTGAAGGGCCTCAGAGCACGGGGCGGCTACACCGTGGACCTGGAGTGGAAAGGCGGCAAGATCTATAAGGCCGTGATCCACTCCAAGTTCGCCGGAAAATGCCGCGTTCGCGCAGCAGCCGCTCTGAATGTTGCCTCCGGAGGCAAGAAGCTTCCGCTTTCTTTAGTCTCGGGAAGCGGGGCGGTCACACAAGAGGTCTATTCGGGTCAGATCGGGCGCATGATAAAGATCGAGGAGAGTGCGCGCGCCGAGACTCTGGAAGACGTTTTGGTCGAATTCGAAACGCAAGCCGGCGGCGAGTACGTGCTCACCGTAAGGGTCACCGCCGGGCAGAGCGGTTAAAGACTTTTTGCGGCTCGGGATGAATCACGGGAGACACTATGAATCGAAGGACTTTTTCACAGATCTTAGGGGCTACGACCGCTGCTATGGCGCTCGACAATGCCGCCCCCGCGCAGCCGGGTCGCGGTCCAAGCGAGAATCCGGCCCTCACGGTTTGGTACCGCCAGCCGGCCACTACCTGGGAGCAGGGTCTCAAGGTCGGGAACGGGCGCTTGGGGGCCACGCTGTTCGGCATCCCCGACGAGGAACGGATAGGCCTGAACCACACGTGGCTATGGCGTAAATGGAAGCTCGGGGGCCTGAAGAATCCCGTGGTCTCCCAAAATCTTCCGGCTATCCGCAAACTCTTCTTCGAGGGCAAGCTTGCCGAAGCCAACTCGGCGGCCAACAAGCTGCTGGGCTCACAATCAATCTGCAAGCCCGATGAGGAGCGCTACCGTGATTTCGGGCCGGACCCATTTCAGCCCGCCGGCGACCTCAATATCGCCCTGCCGGCCCATACCGGTGCGACCGATTACCGGCGGTCGCTCGATCTTTCTACAGCCATTGTGCGTGTCACTTACCGGCACGGCGGTGTTCGCTACACCCGCGAGGTATTCGCCTCCTACGCCGATGACCTCATCCTGGTTCGGCTCAGCGCCGACCGGCCAGGCGCCATCTCCGGAATGGTCGATCTCTTCCGCGTGCCAGACAAGGACTGCACCTTACGGCCCTGGGCGGCCGGCAACCGCATCGGTTTCGAAGGCACCTTCCTGGAAAAGTTGGCGTTCGCGGTGTCGGCGCAGGTTTTCACAGTCGGCGGGAAAGGCCAGGCGCGCGTCAATCCCGCCAGGGCAGTAGCCTTGTGGTCGGAAGAGGATGCGGGGACCGGCGGCGCCCGCACGGTCCGCCGCGTCGGCCGGCCGGAATTTACAATCGAGGGCGCAGACGAAGTCGTGATTGCCATCGCCTTGGCCACCGACCAAGAGTCGCCCGATCCTAGAAAACTGACGGCAACCCAGCTCGAGCGCGTAAATGCCGCGTCGCGCTATAGCGCGCTGGCCGAGCGCCATCGTGCCAGCTACGGGAAGCTCTTCAACCGGGTCTCGGTGCAGTTCGATGGGCCGGACCGATCCCACCTGCCCACCGATGAACGTATGGCCGCATACCGTAAAGCTCCCAACGATCCACAGCTCGTAGCCCTTCGCTACCAGCAGAACCGCCAGATACTGATCAGCTCTTCCCGTCCCGGCGGCGCTCCGGCGAACTTGACGGGAATCTGGGATGAATTGCTGCGCGCCGGCTGGAACGCGGACCTTCATCACGACGATGGCTTGAACGGCAATTACTTCTTTGCGCAAACCGCGAATCTGGCCGAATGCGCGCTTCCCCTGTTCGAGTACATGGACCGATGCGTGGAGCCGGCGCGGGAAGCCGCCCGGAACCTCTACGGATGCAGGGGGATTTTCATCCCGCTCACCAACGACGCCTGGGCCCGCTGCCTGAAGGTGGAGCCCGGCTGGGACGAGTGGCTCGGATCGGCCGCCTGGCTCGCTGAACACTACTGGTGGCAGTACGAGTTTCACGGTGATGAGAACTTTCTCCGGCAGCGCCTGTATCCCTTCATCAAGGAAGTGGCCCTTTTTTACGAAGATTACCTGGTGGAGGACCCGCGGCCCAACAGCCGGTTCCGCGGCAAACTGGTGCCAGTTCCCTCGCAGTCTCCCGAGAACACCTTCGTGGGTTCCGGCGTCTCCGTCCCTATTCCATCGCTGTGCATCGCAGCCACCATGGACCTGGAGCTGATCCACGACGTGCTGACCCACTGCATCCGGGGCGCCGAAGTTCTGGGTGTTGACGATGACAAGCGAACGCTGTGGAAGAGCATGCTCGATCGTCTTCCTCCGCTGCAGATCGGCAAGTACGGCCAGCTGCAGGAGTGGCTGGAAGACTATGAGGAAGCCGAGCCGGGCCATCGTCACATCTCTCACCTCTGGGGGCTTTACCCGGGGAATCAGATTACGGTCGAGGATACGCCGGATTTGGCGAAGGCGTGCGCTATCAGCTTGCAACGCCGTTCTGGAAATAGCGCCACTGCCGGTGGAGGCGGCACGGAGCACGGAGCCGGCGGCTTCCCGGAATTCACGACGAATATGTGGGCTCGTTTGCAGAACGCGGAAATGGCCCTGCGCGAGTTGGACCGCGGCGAACTGGACGCCGCCGCCGCCCCAGTGACCGAGATGCTGTTCCAAAGCCACAACGAGCAGATGCGTTTTCTGCCCGCGCTCCCGGACGCGTGGCCAGGTGGAAAGATCGAGCGCATCCGTGCCCGCGGCGGGTTCGAGGTAGATATCGCCTGGAAGGCCGGCAAACTCTCAAGGGCGGCCATCCGTTCGGAGCTGGGCCGGCATTGCCAGATCCGCACCAGCATCCCGCTGGATGTGAACAGCAACGGAGCCGTCGTGCGGACTTCTGCCGTGGCCGGCGGCCTGATTGGATTCGACACCCGCCGCGGTCAGGAGTACGTAGTAACGCCCCGTATGTCCGGCCCGGCTTAGGTGTGGAAGCGGTCGGCTGGAAAGAGCTGAAGCGGATGGAAGGGTGAACATGAACAGACGAGGTTTTGCGCAGGCAATTGGAGCTGTGACGGCATCGGATTGAACCATACGTGGCTCTGGAGAAAGTGAAAGCGCGGAAGGCTCAAGAATCTCGATGTGGTTCGCAACCTGCCTGCCATCCGTAAGCTCTTCTTCGACGTGAAGCTGGTCGAAGCCATCGCGCGGTGGCGTACGAACATAACGGCGTTCGCTACACCCGCGAAGTTTTCGCTGGGTGCGGCGGAGATTTGATTCTGGCCCGGGCTGCGAGCGAGCAGCCACGCTGCCCGCCGCCTTGATGTTGGGTGCTCCACACTGGCCGAGGCCAATGAAGGTCGTGACTGTACTCAGGTCAGGATCGTAAAATGCCGCCCCCGCTGGTGCTCCGCTGCTCCAGCGGTCTCCCAACGACGCTAACGACCAGGCCAAACTGAGCGCGCTAGCCCGACGGGAACGGTGTTCAAGCAAGGTTAACGTCTAAAGAAGACTTCGCCGACGCCGGAACAGCAGGATGGCAAATGGGCTGGTTACTTTATAGGGGAAGCCGCCGCTGGCTTGGTCCAGGCGGGATTTGCCGTCGCTCCGTAAACGCGCAGCTTCCGCAGTTCGTGCGGGCAATACCCGACCCCGATTGCGAGCAAGGTCTTGGGCAGCCCAAATTTATCGTGCCTCCCGACAATCGTGATGCCGTTGCAAGACATCAGAGCATAATCATCAATAATTTCCAGACGCATGGAATACCATTTATCTGGCTCGAACACCGCCGCTTGATGGGCAACGACTGTGAACCCTTGGGGTGTCCATCCCTGGTGTTCCAGCAAAAGGCCCAAAGGCCGCTGCGGTGCGTCGACATTTGCCCATGCGGACACAGAATAGGCTTGGGGGTCCAGTTCGAAATTTGCCGGGTTGATTTGGACAAAGGCCACTTTCCCGGGCTCTTTACGAAAACGAAACTCCAATTCGATGACCGCATTGGCGAACGGGCCTTCGTAAGCGAGGTTCGGGTTGTGTCCCGACTCCCAGCCACTTTCAATGCCCTCGCTGCTTCGCCTCCAGTTTCCATGCCACGCCCGCATCCGCCAGCCATCGCGCAACGGTTGCCACTTTTCGATGGTATATTCCGCAGGAGTCTTGAAATCTTCTGCGAGCAGAAGCTTGCCTTTGACGGCCATCTGCCCGCGGCTCTCAGCCGCAAGAAAGAAGACCGACGACAATCCCAACAGGATCTGAAGATATGATTTCTTCATTTTCATGGGTTTCATCTGGAACTTCCATTTTGGACTTCCAGGTCGCATTCAGTATATACCAAACAGCCATCCTTTGGTCCTGCGAGTTGTATTCTGCGAGTTGTATTCTATCGAGGCAAAGTAGAAATGCAGGTGCGGAGACTCCTGCGCAAGCTGCGACGGAAGGAGGACCGAGCGGTAATCCATGAGCTGCGGGGCGGCTGGGTGGTATCTTGGGCGCCACGGCGACGCTGAGTCCGGGTGGGATGTTCGTATGCTCTGACGGACGCACGAATCGATTCTTCGCTCGATAGTTCCATCGCTTCCTCGGATAGGAACCGTCGTCTTGGGAGTTGCAAGCCCGACTCTTGCCATTCTTATCGACAAGACTTCCGGCATTTAGACTCAATCGGCGAGACTCGCGGCGAGCGGTGGATTTAGTATAAGTGGTTCATGTCGAAGGAAAGGGCGCGCTGCCCACCCGACACGGCGAGAAGTTAGCGCACCAGCAGTCGAAGAATATCCGCGAGCTGCACCTATCACCGCCGCCACGGAATCGAAGGCATCACGTTGCCCGTTACCGCTCCGGTGCGGGCCGCGTGCGCGCGCCGCGCGTCTGCTTCGCCGGCCTCCGTTCGTACCGGCCGAGCAGCGGTGGCGAGCCGGACCGGGCCTCCGGCGGCAACGGAGACGGTGCCGGTCGCCAACGGCGCGGCGACCGCCACGGTTGCCGCAACAGCGCCGCGGTTTGCCGGCCCGCGTCGCGCCGCCGACGAAGAGGCCAGCGCAACGCGCGGAGTTTGGGAGCGGGCGGAGGCGGGGATCTCGGCGGTTCGGCGCGCGCACTTCGCGCCGTGTCCCGCGGACGCGGCCGTCGGGCGCACTGCGCGAGGCGCGGGCAGTTCGCCGGCTTCCGCGGCCGGCCGCCGAGCGTGGCGCCCGAGCGGCGGTGGTCTCAGGCGCCAACGGCGCGGGGCCGGGGGCGCACTCAGCGCCATAGAGGTAGCAGGCCACACCGGCCGATGACCCGAGGCCGCGGCGGTTCGCATCTCGCAGGTCGCGCTGGACACGGCGCCGACATACGCGGCCGGCCGCCGTTCGTGCCTGCTGAGAGGCGGCAATGGCGACGGCCCAGTCGCGAATGGAGCAGCGAGCGCCACGGCTGCCGCGCGAAAGCGCTCTCCAGCGCGAGGGCGACACGGCGCGTCGCGCGGGCCGGCGGAGCTTTGAAGGTCGCAGATCGCGCTGGCTCCCGAGGTCTCGGCCGTCTCGCGCCAGGCTCACGGGGGGACGAGCGGCGCCGTCGCGAGGAGGCGCTCATATGCGACGGCGAGCGGCCGGCAGGATGGGGCGCAGCGACCCGTTCTCGTGAACGACTACGAGGGGGATATGGTATCACCTGTGCGATGTGTCTTGGCCAAAGGCGCTACGACACCACTACGTCATAGCCGAACCCCGGGCGGTCAGGCGGTCTGTTGTAGATTCCCCCAGGTCCACGTGTGATCAGCAGGTCTTCTTCGTACTGCCTGTAGACTTCCGGCGGTCCTCCGGGCGGAGGCATCACCATCTCGGCCAGGAATGCGTTCACGGTCGCCATCATGAAGTGCATGCCTGGGAGAGTTGTGCCCCCGATATGAGCGTTCACCGGGATATCGTACGCTGATGCCAAGGCGGCAATCCGGCGGATCTCGGTCATGCCTCCACACCAATGTATGTCCGGCTGCCAGACCTTTGCGCAGTGTTGCTCCAACAGGCGGCGGAACCCGTACCGGGTGTATTCGTGCTCGCCCGTAGCGATCCGGGTCGATCGGATCTGGTCATTGAGCCTGCCAAAACCTTCATAGTCTTCCGGGATTAAAGGTTCTTCGATCCAGGAGATGCGATAAGGCTCCATGGCTTCGGCAAGTTCGATGGTGTAGCGCTCGGTAAGCGCCATAATGCAGTCCAGCATGATCTCGCCATCCGGGCCCAGAAGTTCGCGGGTTTGCCGGACCACATCCACGTTCTTCTTCAGCCCTTCCCGGCCATCCATGGGCCCATAAGGGAGCGCCAGTTTCAGCTTCTTGAACCCGAACTTCGCGTGGTGATGGACATCGTTTAAGGTGGCATATCCGGGGATGCGAGGCTTCGTCTCGCCGCCCAGAAGCTTGTAGACCGGCAGGCCGGCGGCCTTGCCGACGAGGTCCCAAAGCGCCAGATCGATCCCGCTGATCGCCTGGATGGCGATGCCCTTTCTGCCGTAGTACAGCGTGGATCGCCACATGATGTCCCAGAGTTTTTCGACATTGAAGGGATCTTCGCCGATCAGCAGGGGCGCCAGACTGGTGGCTACCCGGTCGGCGGCCTCTCCGCCGAGTGTGTGCCCCAGGCCCGTCACCCCCTTGTCGGTCGTGACCTGCAGGCCGATGCCCGCGCCAAACGGCCAATGGCGGTTATTGGTGAGAGGGTCGAAGATCTCGGTATGCCTGGTCCCGGATCCCTGGTGCTCGGCCCGGTAGGGGCTCATCAGCGTGGTTTTGGGAGCGTCGTTCTCCGCCCAAGGCTCGTGCACGATGGTGTAGCGGAACGAGGCGGGCAGCGGAGTCCGCGGCCGTGCCTGGACAATCTTGATGCCGGTGATTTTGAGACTGCTCTTTTCGCCTTGAAACGCGGTCGATTGGGGTACTGGCGTCGCATCTCCGCCACCGAACGCAAAAGACGGCGCGCTGGCGATTGGACTCACCCGCAGAAAATTCCTTCGATTCATTTTCGAATCTCCATTCTCTGGTCTGGCTGTCTCCGGTTCGGAGCCAGGTGAACTGGTTCAAACCGGAATTTCCATGTTGGACTTCCAGGTTCCATTACTTCCAGGTTCCATTTAGGATAAGCCAAACCGCCTGTCTGTGCTCCTGCGAGTTCTCAGGAAGAAGGCGTGTTCAATTGACGGAGCGGCAGGCGCTTTGAACGGACATGTCAGGGAAGTAGTACAACGGTGCATCCACGGCGGCCGTCTGCAGAACAGCGCTGCGACGCTGTCGGATATTTGTGGGCCAATGGCCGATGGATCGACCAGACACGCGCGACCGTGGAGATCGAATTCGACCCAGAGGCGGGCAGAGCCGCTGGCACCGCGCTAGGTTCCGCGGCTGGCCGACGTTCGTGCCGCCCGCACGGCGGCGGTCCAGGTCGCCAACAGCGCGCCAGCGCTGCGGCTTGCCGGCCTCCGGCTCGCGAGAGCGCTCTCCTGCGCGCAAACGCGCCGGTACTGGCACGCCGGTCACGCGGAAGTCCACCAGCGTCGCAAGATGCACCGAACCTGGCGCTCGCGCGGGGTGTCCGCGGTTCGGCGCTCGCGCGTCGCGCCGGCGTCCCGCGGCCGCGGCCGGCCGCCGTTTGCGCCGGCCGAGCGGCGGCGGGACCCGTAAAATGAAATAACGACGGGATTTCTCCGACGACTTCTAGTGTCGCCCGCTGGATAAAGATAATGAGACGCAAGCGTTCTTGTCTGTGCTGCGAGGCAGACGTTCATCGCTCCGGGCATACGGGGCGTCCCTGGTCTACCGTTCTGCAGCCGATGTGTATCGGGGAAATGCCGCTGGTGTCGGAGTTGGGTCCGTGTAGAGAAGTTTGTTCGGGACGCGGAGTTTAACCTCAGACTGAGCCCGCCAATAGAGCGGCGGCGGATAGGGCGTCCGCGAGGGCCGCGGATGCGGTGCGGTTGCGGCGCCGAGCTCACCGGGCATGAGATGCGCGCGCACTTTATGAGATGCCCGACAAGGCCTGCGATGTCGGTTCATGTGGCATCACCCTCGTCACTTGTGTCCGCGGGCCCCGGGCTGCCACAGATTCGGCGTGGTTCGGCGTCCACGACAACTGGCGGCGAGGGACAACGAACAGGGCTGATCCCGAATGAAAACGTGAGATCAAGAGCTAAGCGCGGACGCCCGCCTGGGCGGCGAATGCCGTGCGGCTGGGGCTGTGGATCTCAGGTCACGGCAAGCCATATGCGCACGCATTTCACGGACTGCCCCAAACGACCGAACAGTTGAAGTTTGTCGTTCTCTCCGCGCTGCAGGCAGACCCTAATCCGACCGAGTATGGCTCGCCCGCTGAATCAGGTCGCCGATGACGAGCGTCGGCGTTCTCGTCGCGATTACCAGTTGGGAGTAAGCTCGTGTCAAACGAGTGCGACACGCGCCTGTGCATCGTCAAAACCCGGCCGAGAATTTCTGTCCAAGAACCGGTTATGCGCCGCAAAAACCGTGCAGTACCGTGCAGTTCGCCCGGCCTCCCGGCCGGCGCTGCGGCTGCTGTCCACCGCGCGCACGGGTCCAAAGAAAGACGGCCGAAACCGTTCCGGACCCCTGATTTTATTGGCTTCCGGCGCTCTCAGGCGTTCCGAAAACTTCAGTTTTCGGAACGCTCCAATCCCTTCCGCTAACCCCTTTGTTTGCATTGCACACCCCCCACGGCTAAAAACGGGTTTTCGGAACGCTTTTTGACCCCGGCGCCGGCCCTGTTTTCTGTGGCTTTGTCCTCCCGCGAATCCCCTCGAGGCTTCAGTTTTCGAGGGCGTCGAACACCACCGCCGCTTCCTGAAAGACCTCGGAGCGTAGTTGTTCCGGGAACGCGTCGAGGATGTTGACGATTGCCGCCACGCTGTGGCGCCGTCCGCGGGCGTTCGCGATCGCCGTGGCTATAGTGCGGACCTGCCGCTCCCCGGTCGGAGTGATGGCGGGGAGCCGCGGCGCGTACAGCCTCAGGGCAACGCAAGACGCTTGCCCCACGACGAACAGCACGGCCGTGTGGTCTCCGAGGACGTGGGCATGTGTGTGGTTCCTGATTATCACGTGGCTTAGTTCGCCGATCACGGAGCGGCTCGGACCAACCAAACCGTTCAGCGAAGCCGCCCGGCCGGTCCGATTACCCTGGGCTTCAACCTCCGTTCCCAGTGCACCCGGAGCATGGGAATTGGTATACGCCGTTGACTGGGCGCATCGGTCTGCCGTGAAGATGCCGGCAGACCCAGAGCTTCAAGCGGCAATCAGTCAGCGACCTTTCCGCCATAGCACTCCTGGCAGGCGCGCCAGAAGGAACAATACTTCCGGCTGCAGAGGTTGCTCCCACGGTTCGGCAGCCACACGCCAGCCCGGATGGACTGCTGGACCAGCGGGTACAGCCGGGCCGTCGCGTTAAAGTCCGACTGCTCCACCGTGCAGCCGATTTGCACGAGCTGAGGAGTCTTTGTCTTGACCAGAGTATCGACGCGCGCCTTGCCGGTGGCTCCGGGGGTTAATTGTGCATAGGTCGCCACCTGGAATTTGTAGTCGCTCGAGATCTCGCTCGGCTGTCGTTAACAAGTCAAGTTGTCCGGTTTTGATAATTAGTGATCTGTCCGCTTTGTGAAACAAAGCGATGCGGCCTTTAGGCCGCCGCCTTGTGGGTTTTGGGTTTGGCCTTTGCTTTGGTTT
>Ga0181517_10006134_pt1 | contig 10366 bp, 8 predicted proteins | sample PEATcosm2014_Bin_31_FD_119748 | JGI IMG/M metagenome (GOLD analysis project Ga0181517, IMG submission 119748) | Peatland microbial communities from MTU Mesocosm Facility, Houghton, MI, USA - PEATcosm2014_Bin01_30_metaG | ecosystem: Environmental > Terrestrial > Soil > Wetlands > Peat | place... | reverse complement strand
GTCTTTGCGTTTCAGCTTCGTGTATGCGGTAGCGATGCTCACCATGTGCTCCCGCACAGTCTTGCCAGCCACCGTTTGCCCGAGGAACGCCTTGTCGCCCGTGACATCGACGTAAGCCTCGACCGAGCGAAACACACACCAGTCATTCGCGGCGTACCACTGGCCCGAAGTCAACGAACCGCAGGTTACCCGAATCCCATCCGCATCCTGCGGGATCAGCCCCGAGGGGACCGATTTCCATGCGGACGCGAACCAGTCGTGCGATGGTTCGCGATCGACGGGGTTCTTAAGCCGCCCCTCGACCCGCAGGAGCTTCTGAGCAACGCCTGGGATACTGTAGCCGGACAGGACTTTCCACGCGACGTTGGCGCCCCCACGGGATTCCCAGAGTCTGGCGGCCTCAGGGCCGACGTCCGCCACGGTCGCCACATCCCGCGGCGAGCCCAGAATGGCGGCTTCCTTCGCCGCGACCAAAGGCTTTCGCAAGAAAGACCAACCGGGCACCCGCTCTTCGATGAAGAAGCCATGCGTGGCCAGATGCAGATAACCGTACTGGTGGGCCGCGGCCAGAAAGGCCTCTTTGTCGGCCTGCGATTTCCTCAGCGCGGTGACCCCCTCGGAACCGACCTCGTGGTGATAGAGCTCTTCGATCGCCGCGATCTCGCTCTCTGTGCCGGGAAGCGGGTCAAAGTGCAAGGGGCCAGGGCGCAGGCTGCGGTACGACACACTGTTTGCAGTTGCGAATGTCCGGTTCGTAGTCCCATCGACCTTAGGCGGCTCCCCGACAGGATTCCGGCTAAAGCCGGGACTACGAACATCGGCTTTGGCAGGCGGCGCGTCGTAATCGACGTTGCCCAAGAGCAGTAGTTTCTTCCGCAACTGTTTGCGCCCTTCCTCCCGCACGAGTTGCGGGATCAACTGCGGCACGGGCACCACGGCGAACGTCAGCTCCTCGACCAGATAGGTCCCCGGCCTCTTGCCCGGCAAGACTCCGAAGGGCAAACGGCTGAGGGCCCCGTCGGGCGAAATGAGCACGATCTTCGCGCCGTGGAGTTTCTTCTCCAGCGGCGCCCATAACAGCTCGCGCAATCGCCGCGCTGCCCCGGCCCCTTCCGCCGACATGCCAAACGTCACCAGCCAGGTCTCGATCGCTTCGTTGATTGGCCGCATCTCCCCCAAGGGGACCATTTCCACCGGCCGGTCCGGATGAACGACGAAGGCCAAGAGCCGATGCTCGATCGCCGCGCTGAAGGACCTCTTATCGTCTCGCCTGCGGTACGAATAGTCGATGAAGTCGACCAGCACGATGTTCTTGGACAATGCGCCTTGCAGATCCTCCAGCGGGATCGCTTGCTTGGCCTGGCGGTATTCCGCGCTGCGGGCCGAGAGTTCGGCCTCGAGTTGCTCCATCTCGGCAGAAAGCCTTGCCACCCGTTGCCGCCAATTCGCCTCTTGCCGAGGATCGGGTGGGGCCCAGGCCAGTTGGGTCAATTGTGGCGCGCCAAACTCTGGCAGCGATACTACCGGCGTTTGCTAGCCCTGGCCCGCAAGAAGCTCGGTGATAGTCCGCGGCGCGTTGCCGACGAAGAGGACGTAGTGCTCAGCGCTTTTCAGAGCTTCTGCCGACGAGCGCAAGAGGACCGCTTCCCGGACTTGCGCGATCGCGACGACCTGTGGCGCCTGATCGTCCACATTACGGAGCGGAAAGCCTATGACCAGTTGATACATCAGACACGGAAGAAACGAGGTTCCGGGTTGGTGGCGGGGGAATCTGCGTTTGTGGATCTGCAAGCATCCACTGGAGCGGCGGGGATCGATGAGGTGGCCGGCCCGGAGCCGACTCCGGAGTTCGCCGCCGAGATGGTCGAGGCGGTGGATCGGCTTCTCGATAAACTCGCTGACGATCAGTTGCGGCAGATTGCTCTGTACAAGCTTGAAGGCTACACGAACGAGGAAATTGCGGAGAAGATCGGTCGCTCGCTACCTACGGTCGAACGCCGCTTGCGGCTGATCCGGGAGACGTGGCAAGCCGAAATGGTGGACGAATGATGGGCCGTGAAAGGCATCCGTCTCCACCTGTTTCGAAGTTCTTCGGACCAGGGGAAGGCCACGGTTTATCCCCAACGAGTGACAGTGCAGACTAACCCTAGCGTGATAAATTCGTCTCGAAGTGCCACCGCTTGTTCTTGACATCTCCTGCACAATTGGCCGCAAACCGTCGTGCAACCGGCAGTTCCATTACACTGCGATGGTCGTCGAGCCGCTTCCTCTCGCCGCGATTAGGCTGCACGGCGTCGCACGCACGCTTGATCGCACGAACGCGTAGGAAAAGCCAGGATCGGTACAGCACCGTCTTGCAACTGCTCGGACTCTCCGCGCTTCGGCTTCCTTCTCGCGAGGCTTCGGCGCCGCCAAGCGTAGGCGGCAAGGCTGATCCCACCGGTGCCGAGCAGGGCGAAGGTCGAGGGTTCGGGAGTGATCGTCACACTGTCAAAGGTCGCCGTAGTTCCCCCATCCGTGTGAAGATCGATGTAAAGCGCTCCGGGGAACGACGCGGCGGATAACATCCCACTTCCCGTGACATCGCCGCTGGAGTCCAAGACGGAGAATTCATACTCCTGGGAGGTCGGGCGATCGATCTCAAAGGTGAGGTTGGACCCTAACGTTCCCTCGCTGTTAGCCACGTTCTCTATGATCTGGCCCGATCCACTATCCGGATGGTCGATATACGCCGCGGCAGTTCCCGGGTGGCTGTTCCCCGCCCAAAGATCCAATTCCAGTTCCGCCGCAAAGGAGTCATCCCAAGCGCCGGTTGCCGTCCCCGCGGAAGCGGTCGTCAAGTACACGGCCACCGCGCCGGGGTAATTATTGCTAACGCCAGGGATTTGTGAGACAACGAGGTCAACGCTTACTCCCCCACCAACCGGCACCAGTGGATTTGCCGTCACGACCTCGCCGCTAGGGATCGTCAAGCCATTGTTCTGCACGACGACGCTGTTGTAGCGGGTCTGCCAGGTAGATGTGTCCAAGACTTGCCCGCTGAAAGTTTCGACACCATCAATAAATTCGCCCTCCGCGCGTTCACTCACAAGAGGCGCGAAGCTCGCTATCAAAGCGACGATCAACCAGACCCTCATTTTCGTATCCTCCATTCCTGCCAAAACCGCCAAGCTCAAACCCAACCCGGGGGGTGTATTGTGGTTAGTCAACTACCCCCGAATATGCACCGTTCTGAAATCTCTTGCAAGCATTTGGCGAATTTTCTTGGAAATTTTTCCCATGAGGGGGCATTTCGGCAGGAAATTGCCACCAACGGGGTGTCCAGAAGCAATTCTCCGTCATGTTGTCACCCTCTTGTTGGTGGAACACAGACCGGCCTCGGCGTCGGTGGCTTCGGCGGCTTCGCCAAGGCGTCAGCGAAGCGTTCCGCCACGGCTTGGGAGCGAACGAACTAAGCCCTTTCTGGTTTCCCTCACGACGTTGCCTTGGCCACGTTGATCCGGTGCTGAAGTGTCTCGATCGCATCATGCTGACGGGAATCAGGGACCAGGCAACTGAAATCAGGTGCGAACCGGGGCAAGCTTCATTCGAAGTCCGCCACGTGGTCAAGAACGAAGTATACGATCTGTTACCGCCACCGGCTTGGGTGCATGTTCCGATGACGCGAACCGCAAAGGCCATCGTCGGCATCTACTGCGACCAGCCGGCAAAGATCCTGGAGGTCGAGACCGTCTCGTAACTGATCTTCATCACCGCAGTAATCCCAAAGCATTGGCATCGGCGCCATCTCGGCAATTCGCGAGTCGGCTGGAAGAAGTTGGCCTGCCAACCACTGACGATCGAGGTCTTGACATGGCCCTCCGTCAGCGACATAAATGTTGATAGTGTTGCGATGTCCCTTAGAACCTGTCTTTCAGGTGTGCAATGAAACGCTTCCCAGGACCCCTAGGCAAGATCGCTCAGCGGCTTTTTTCCACCCGCGCCTATTCGGCCGAGGCCCAGTCCGGCATGGCTCGACCGGCGGCGGCAAAGCCGCTGGCGATGACCTTCCGGGCCGCCGAAGATGCCGTGGCAGCGGACCATCGCCGAGGAATTCCGCGATGCCCGGCTCACGGAGGAATTGGGCCAGCTTGCGACGAAGGGCTTTCCCGTGCATCCCATGGAAGCCGTCGCCCGAGGCGCCGTGCTCGGCGTGGTCGGCAAAGTCGCCCCCCACGGCTATGGAATCCTGGTCTACGATAAGTACTACGAGTTGCTTGCCCGCGGACAGCGATATCCGGCCAAGGGATCGCAGGGATTCAGGTATTGGGGCGAGGACAACACGTTCCGCTTCTCGCTCCTGCGCCAGGCAATGCACCCCGAGACGCGGCGGGAAGAGTATATCCAGCTCGGGCTCTTCGAGTTCGATTGCATTCCCATGAGCAGCGTCCTTCACTTCAACGTCGATTGGGAGTATACCGACAATGGACTGCTGCACTTGGAAGTCGCGCAGCCCGGCGGCGTTTGGATGCCCCTGTACGACGTGAGCCGGCTGGACGGCCATCCCGTCGCGCGGCCGCGACGGAGCGATCCGGACGACGTGCTCGAGCCGACGAAGGAGCTGTCGCGGCGATCCTGGTCCGGCGGAGAGTTGCAGCAGGCTATTCGTTTTGGCCAGAGCGTGCTGGATATGGCCCGCGCGAAAGTGGAGCAGGCCAAGGGTGAACCGCGAGCGCACCTGGAGCATCTTACAGAACAGTTGGCCCTCTGGCTCGATGACGAATCGGCCGACCCTAATTCCCGCACCCCCCACGTGCGGGACCTGGGCCGCTCGCTGCTGAACCTGCTGCACGTGAGCCGGCTCATCGACGCCAAGGAACTAGCCTCGCTGAGACAGAACTTGTAGCTATGTTCGAGTTGACCTCCGCTCAATATCGATTTCGCTGTGCGGTGCCCGAAGGCGATCTTTATGAGGCCCTGGGGTTGTCGCCCAAGGCCACGAGTTTGGACGCGGATGTCGCCGCCGCGCGGCTTACGGAACAAATGCCCTCGATGGCCCAGGAGGTCAGCCGCGTGGTCAATGTGCTCACGCATCGTCAGCGGAAGGCGTTGTACGACGCTGTGCGCAAGGTCCGCGATGAAGTGGCCGCCTTGCTCGCCTCCCGCTATGGCCCCGACTTCAGCCAAACGATCCCCAACTTCCGCCGCGACCTGTGGGAACGCTGCGCACGGCTCTTTCGTTTCGACCTGGCCGGCGACGGGCAGAAGCTGGGCGAGAACGGCCAGCAGGCGCTGGCCGGGGCGGCCCCTGAATGGATCATCCGCGGTCTTCTCGACGCCCACGTGACCGAATTCGCGTTCGAGTCGCGAGAAGGCCGAGACAGCCGGATCTGGCGCGACGAGTGGCACGCGCGCTGCCGTTGCCCCCAGACGACAAGTCTTCTCTTCACGCCCCGTGTCTTGCCGGCTCCGCAGGACGGCCATCAGGCCGACCCGCCCGAGGAGTTCAGCGACGCCGACTATTGGGAGAAGCGGCCGACCTGCCTCCGCTGCCTTGAGAGATATCGACCCGTCCAGTTTGACGACCGCTATGTGTTCGTCCTGCCGGCCAAACTGGCTCGGGGGGACGTGCTTCGCGGAGAATCTGTCGCGAACGGCAGCCCGACCTTTGTCGTCGTCGGATCGCCGACCGGTCTTGCGGCGCCCAAGGCGCTGTTGGAGCGGTTCTTCGCGCTTCAGAACGAGGGGAAGGACGTAACGCTCGCGGAGGCGGAGCGCGATCTGCGGAAGAGGCCGCCGGTTGTGCCGAAGCCTTCCCGGCCATCGCAACCCACGCCGTCGGGGGGCTTCCCCACGTGGCCGTTGGTGGTCGCCATGATAATGATTTCAAACTTGGTAAGAACCTGTTCGCAGAACGACTCGCAGCGGCGAACTCCCACGCCGCCATCGACTCCGCTGAAGCTGGAGGTGCCCGAGTTGCCGCCCTACCCGCAGATTTTCCCACCGCAACGGCCACGGCCCAGCTCGTCAATCCCGACTGCGCCGCCCATTTGGACGGTTCCGGGCTACGATCTCCCGCCGAAACCGTCGGCCTCGCCCCCGCGGGCGAGTGGCGTGCAGGAGAAGGAGCGGCGCGAGGCGGCGTCACGCGACTAACCGACCATGCCCGTAGAACGGCGGCAGAGTCAGACCTTAGGGCGGCGGCGATGGGCGGATCCAATGGCACGAGCCGCGCTGGGGCAAGGTGGTCGACGCCCTGTTGACCCACGACGGCCAGAGCCGGACGGTGCTCACCTCGCGCCACCTGTCACCTCTGCACTTGACGTAAGTCAACAACCTTGTAAGAATAGAATATTGACGGATACTGACGGCTAGCCTTTTATGACATAGGAATTTACGACTTCCGTTTGGAGATTGGCGGCCACGACTTATACATCGAAACAGTCCTCGTCGAGGACGACCCCGACGATCCGACGATCCACGTGGTGAGCATTCACGATGCCTGAGAAGACCATCATCAATCAAACACCGCATTCGACGGGAAAGCCGTTTCCCTGGCGCTGCCCGGAGTGCGGAGAGAAGGAAGTGCGGCCTGCCGTCGTGCCGCACTGTTCCGAAATCAAGCACGACGGCCGCCTTTACACGGTCGAGGTACCGCGGCTCCACGTTCCGCAGTGCGGGGCGTGCGGCGAATTGGTCTTCGATAACGACGTCGACGCGCAGATTGCCCACTCGCTTCGCGCGCAGCTTGGTCTTTTGTCCGGCGACCAAATCCGGAAAAACCGAGACGACTTGGGCCTCACGCAACGTAGCCTCGCCGAACAACTCGGTGTGGCGACGGAAACCATCTCGCGCTGGGAAACCGGCGCCTTGACGCAGACGCGGGCGATGGACCGCTATCTACGCATCTACTTCGGCGTGCCCGCAGCCCGTGCCGCGCTGCTGGCGGCGGCCGAGAGTTCCCGCCTGGGAACGTACGTCGAAACGTAGAGCCGATCCGGGAGTTTTCCACAAGGTCGAAACTGGGACGCAGCTAGTATTGACGAGGTCGCCCCCCAGTCGTCGCCTCACCTCGCCAGCGGAGCGCGGTTAGGGCCATCAATCAGCTTACGATGCTCCCACGGCTTTCACCTCCGGGCGGCGACGTGTCCTGCGGCTGCGGATTGTTGGGTGATCGAAGTATCTGGCAATAGCGTGTCCTTGCCTCCATTTCAAGCGGATATGCTCAGGTGCTCGGATCGGTCCCCTCCCAGTTGACTCCTGGCGAGATCGCCCAGGTGAGCGAATGACGCCGCTCGTGAATGGCGCCGCCATCGCGAACGGGGTGGAAACCTTTTGGAACGGCGGTTGTTGATCCCGTTTGCGCGCATCGTACCGCGTTGTGGGCGCAGTAAAAGACATCTTCCAGTTCAACAACCTGTTCCTCGGTACGCGGTCGTGCGCGTTTGAGCAGATCGTCGACAGATGCATCGAGCCCAGGTAGAAAGTCGAGGATTATCGCGATATCTCATTTGATACCTGGCCCGATATCGGATCGGGCTGAGGGTCGAAACCGATAATCCAGGCCAGCGCCCACATATTTTCAAGACGCCATCCAATCGTATCATTGTGCAGTTTATGCGCATCTGCTCGGGAAAGCGCGACGATCTTACGTTCGTCTTCCGTCAGATGAGCCTGCAGGTCGTTTCTGTTGATGTAAGCGTTCAGTCGGGCAGTTGACACGGACGACTCCGCTGCATTGACCCAGGTGAACAGCGCATCGAGCGCCATCAGGCGCAGCGCCACTTCACGAATGGGTCGAAGTTTGCCTGCAACATCCGCGCGATGACCGGCGGTAGGCAGCCCTCCGGCAAAGTGAAACCCGCCAGTCTGAAGCATCTCGCGCGAATGCTTGCGGATGCGATCACCATGCGGATCGGGGATGTGGGCGTCCTTGGCAGTTGGATCTTGGTCGGGAGAGTCTATCTTCATTTCAAACGCGGGCTGGACTGGCCTAAAATCGGTCGGCGCCCCTTCAACATTTTGCTTCGGGTCTGGCTTGGAAGCGCGCATCGAATCCTCCTTCCTGCAACCATTTAAGTAAAGGAACGAAACAAGCACAACAGACACAACCGTTATTAAGTTAAAGCTTCGAGAGGTCGTCATAGCTCATCGCCCAACGGGTGCCACGGCAGCGGCCCCAGCCGCCAACTTTATCAGGTCTGACCTTCCAGCTATTCTACCAAGCTCCCACGGCTTGCACGACCAAGCCGCGGTCGCGCAGCGACTCTGCGGCCGTGGCGGGTTGGTGGTTACAGGCTCGGGCGCATTCTCATCGATGTCCTAACAAGACTGCAAGCAGAGACATCAAAGTGATTCCGATCATTCCGCCCACGCAGCAACGTCGCATGAACCGAACGGAGTTTTCTTCGGTCCGTGGAACGCCAAATGCGTCAAGCCAATACCATGTACTGCCCTTGAGCTTGGGGTAAGCGGCCTCCGGCCATCGCAGCCAAAGGCAGAGTGCCCAGACGAAATCAGCAATTGCCGCGAATGCTAAATGGCGAGGTCTTGTCCGGTCATATCCTGAGGCTCCACACCGCCAACGGTTCTCTGGTTGACACCAAGTTTTTCGCCGCTTGCCGTAGTATACTGCCACGCCAATACTTGTGGCAATCGCGGGGTCAAATTCGGATTTCGAACTTTCGTCATTGAAGGGGGTGTCGTATACCACGACTGCCAGCAGATTTCCGCTTCAGCTTGAAGCGCCGAGGCGGCAAGACCCACCGCACGGAATTGGTCCGCAAAGCCGTTCAACCAGCGGTTCTGGGTCCGCAGGAACGGCAAATAATCATCTAACCTCCCCAAGCGACGGCCACCGAAATCGCCGATCAAATCCGCCGCTGGGAAGGTTCAACCTGGCGACGAAGCGGGCATGCGTGCTTTCCTGCTCCACACCGCCGCGACCAGCAGCGTGCCGACCGAAAGCAACCACACGGCCAGCGCGGCGATGATAATCTACCATGCATGATTCGGCTCACTGCACCTTGATTTCCCGGCAGGGTTTCCCCGGCAGCAGGGTCGCAGCGGGGTCAAGCCGAGACTTTGCACTTTGTCATGCAAAGTGCAAAGTCTCGGCTTGACCCCGCTGTTCTCCGCTGTTCGCTGTTGAATTTGGGCAAGTTACGTTCTTCAGTCGCTTGCAGGACCGGCCCTTCAGAGGTAAACTGGCACCTGGCCCAAGACGACTGGAGAACTGACCGATGCCCATCAAGACATCCGGACCATACTCGTCCCTTTGGTTTAGTCGCGACGAATTGCGCGGCGGCGTCGATGCCCGGCCGCGGAGACGAAAAGTCGCCGTCGCTGGCCTTGACCGTAATTGGCAAGGAATACCGCCACGGCGAAGTAAGATCGTGACGAAGACGATGTGGTTAGCATTGTTGGCAGTTTGCTTGTTCCAGGGGAGCTGCCGACGGCCGGGCAGGTCCGATATTGTCAAGGCGGGTGGCACAGTAACCTACCACAATCAGCCTCTGGCAGATGTGAGCGTGACGTTTCTGCCCGAACACGGCCGGCCGGCGAATGGGACTACCGATGCCGCGGGGCGGTTCACTTTGAGCACATCGCAGCGCGACGACGGGTGTGGCACGGTTTTGCCTGGAGATGCTGCTGAAGGGCTTGTTGACGAAGCCTACCAAGAGATCATTGAAGCGATGGCAAGCCCGCCTGCTTGCCTGGCCGCGTTACATCGGCTACGATGAGAAGTGTTCCGTGACGTCTCCTTACTCTTTACTCTTGGAGTTTAGGCAAATGAAAACGACGCCATGTCCGTTTGCCTGCCTCGTGTCGATCCACTTCGCCGGCATTTTATCTGTCGCTGCAATCGTATACCCGTTCCAGGCGTCTCTTGCACAGGAAAGGGATCAGCAGTCGGAAAGGGAATCTCTGGCCAAATTAGCCAAGATGGCAGAAGATCCCAGCCCGCAAGTACGTGTGCATGCCGCCCTCGCCTACCGCGGCATTGGTGCCGCCGAAATGAGCAGTTCTTCACAACTGAGTGCTGCTTCGCAGTTGATCAAGCTCATGCAAGATAAGGACGGCGGGGTCCGTGACGCGGCAGCGACAGCATTGGGTGATGTTGGGCCCGACCACGGGTCTTTCGCGGTTCACGAACTGACAAGGCTCCTCGACGACAAGCTTTGGTACGTCCGTGATTCAGCGGCCGAAGCTCTAGGAAAGCTGGGACCCTTGCCGCGTGCTACTGAGAAGGTTGTGCCGAAGCTTACCGATATGCTGAGGGATCCGAACTGGCGGCTACGCTCGACGGCAGCGACAGCGTTGGGCAAGTTAGGGAGATATGCGAGTGCCTCTGCTAATGACCTTGCAAAGCTGCTCCACGACAACG
>Ga0181517_10006131_pt1 | contig 10371 bp, 6 predicted proteins | sample PEATcosm2014_Bin_31_FD_119748 | JGI IMG/M metagenome (GOLD analysis project Ga0181517, IMG submission 119748) | Peatland microbial communities from MTU Mesocosm Facility, Houghton, MI, USA - PEATcosm2014_Bin01_30_metaG | ecosystem: Environmental > Terrestrial > Soil > Wetlands > Peat | place... | reverse complement strand
GGGCGGTGGAACGGAATTTGGCCCATGCTTTGATTGGCTCAATGAGCACGGGATTCTGCCGCAGACCCTGGTCTTCCTGACAGATCTGTATGGCTCGTTCCCTCCTTCCGCTCCCGCCTATCCCGTCCTATGGGCTTCGACCGGAAGCCAAAAGGCTCCCTTCGGCGCGGTCATTCCGATGCAGGCCGCCTAGTCCAAAGGGCCGAGACCTTGCCGTACGAACCCAGTGGCAAACGCAAATTTTGATCTCACCCCAGTCGTTCGATGAACGCCCCAAATGGTTTTCGGGAAGGAGGCTCTCTGTGGATCAGACTTATCGCATTTTCACGGACGGCTCCGCGATTGGAAATCCGGGCCCAGGCGGATGGGGCGTCGTCGCAATTCAGGGAAAGGAACGTTGGGAGATTTCGGGCGCACATCCTTGGACGACCATCTCCGAGATGGAACTTGTCGCGGCGGTCCAGGCGCTTCGGTCGGTGGAAGGCCGAGCGCGGGTCGAGCTTTACTCAGACTCCGAATACCTGATCTATGGAATGCGCGCATTTGTCTCCCGCTGGCAGCGCCAAGGCTGGCGAAACCGGCGCGGAGCCCAACTGCAGCACCGCGAATTATGGACGGAGCTGATCGACCTGAACACAACCCTTCCTATCCGATGGAGGTGGATTAAAGGTCACAGCGGGCATCGCGACCAAAGTCGTGCCGACGAACTGGCGTATGAAGCCGCCCGCTCTCTCCGTGTGCAACAGAAGTTAGCGGCATAATGCCGGGGAAGAATGCGGAACGCTTTGAAGGAGAAACACAGATGGCATCGATTGCGGAAACAAGCTCGCTGTTTGAAATCGACGTGGAACTCGACGAACTTCTCGAAGAAATCGAAGGGCAGGTTGAGTCAGAAGGTCAGGCCGCGGAAGGCTTGGTTGCTCGGTTCCAGCAATTCTGCGAGGCGCACGGCGAGAAGGTCGACCGGATCGGCCGCTTTGTGCGTATCATGGAAGCCCGAGAACAGTATTGCCGGAGCGAGGCCGCGCGGCTTACTGACCGAGCCCGGGGCGCCGCCGGCAAGGTGGAGCGAACCAAGAACATGGTGCTCTACTACCTGCTCAGCCGGGACCTCAAGAAGATCGAAGGCTACCAGTTCACGTTGCGCGCGCAGAAGAACGGCCAGGACTCGGTAAAGATCACCGACCAGGCCGCGGTGCCCAAGTGCTACTGCAAAATTGAGGCGCGGGTCCCAGGCGTCACCTGGGAGACTGTGCTCTCGCTGCTCCCTGACGAACTCGCCAAGACGCTGGAATCCTCAATCCAGGAGACGCGGCCCGACAACGACGCCATCAAAAACGCGGTGGCGCGGAACGAGGTGGTGCCGGGAGCGGAAGTGCTGAGAGGCTCGCATCTGCGGGTGGCATAGCATCGAGCACAACAAGTGCCTCGCTACTCCTGTCCTGCCTGAGAGAGAACTCCGTAGGAGGCCTTCACCCTCTGGGGAGTAAACTTAATCTCTGCAGATGAGCATCATTACAAATCCACGGCGCGATGCGCACGCGACGTTCGCCGGTTTCGTATACCAGGTGAATATCTCCATCTTGCGCTGGTTGAATCTTCTTCCGGATCAATATCTTGAGTTAGAAGCGGGAGAAGACATTGACCTTATCCAGACCGGCTCAGGGGCAGATGAGGCCGAAAAGCAACGGTTGATGGAACAACTGAAGCACAAGAAGCGCGCAATTACGCTTCGCAGCTCAGATTCCTTGGAGGCGATTGCTAATTTCTGCGAGCACCGCAGCATAAATCCCGAAGCAAACCTACGCTTTCGATTTCTGACAATAGCTTCGATTACGAAAGAACGTCAGCCTTGGCACGGAAGCGATGCCGGCATCGAGGTTTGGGAAAGGCTGCGGAGAAAAGAGATCGCCGAGGCGGAAAGAACCTCCGATCTCAAATTATTGCGGGAATACCTAAAGGGACGCCGGAAGCCAACCGACGTATCGCGCGCAACGTGGGCTTCCTTCCGAAGGGTTCTATTCGATTCTCGAATTGAAGCGTTTGGCGCTATCGTGGATAACTTCGAATGGGCCACCGGGTCAGGCGACCACGATGACGTCGAGCTGGCTGTTAGAAAGTCTCTGATGGACCGTGCCCCGGAACAATCGGAGCCACAGGCGCGCGTGACCTACCACAACCTATTCTGCTTCGTCATAAAGCTTTTGACCCGGAAAGGTCCAAAGACCTTGACAAGTGAATTGCTCGTCGAAGAGTTGGCTGCAACAACTACGACTCAGGATGATCACCGGGCAGCTGCGGCATTGCGTAGTTGGATCGATCGCGTGGATGCAACGCTTGAAAACCACGAAACCAGAATCGAAATACTGGAACAAAGAGCCTCCCAGGAAAGGATTCCGACTTTCTATGTCCCTGCTGAAGATGCTGGTGCGACCGGCCTCTTGTTCGACTTTAACCAGAAGTTACGAGGCCGTCGGCGACGCCTTAGCGAACTGACTGCATTCTTGAACGACCCAGAAAAGCGGATTGCTGTTCTTTCCGGTCGAGGTGGAGTCGGAAAGACGAAGCTCCTGCGAGATTGGTCGCGCGATACCGGTGCATGGCAGCGACTGTGGGTGAATCCGCACGGCACTTGGTCAGAGAGCACCGGAGGCGAAGTCTCCGACACGGACACCTTCATAATCGCCGACGATGCCCATCATTATGGGTATCTCGAGAAGCTCATTGGCTATGTGGCAACGACGGCAGCTACAGCCAAGCTGAAATTGATCATCGCGACGCGACCAAGTGGTCAGGGTTTTGTTGACGAAGCGATTGCGCGGGTTGCTGACGAAAGCTTCATAAGCCGATTCGAATCACTGCAAGAGCCAGGACAAACTGCCTCGCTCGAGATTGCGAAGGAAGTCTTGGGTACCGCATTCGAACATTTGGCTGAAGCCCTGGCGCGGGTATCGGTGGACACTCCACTCGTAACCGTCGTCGGCGGGAGGCTGATTGCCCGCGGGCAAATTCTCCCGGAACTCTTGGCGAACGACCAAGACTTCCGCAAAGCCGTGTTTGCGAAATTTGCAGAGGAGTGCGAAGGCGACTTGCCCGTGGGGCGCATATCCAGAATGGAGTTGTTACAACTGGTTGCCGCTGTCCAGCCGGTCTTCGCTCAGGACGAAAGTTTCTCTGGCCGAGCCGCGGCGTTCATATCAATGCGGCCCGATCAGGTATGGCAAGGGCTCGACGACCTGGAAAACAGGGGAATTTTGGTGGGTGGTCAAGGTGGTGTGCGTATTGTTCCCGACCTGTTCGGAGACTACCTCCTTGAGTCTGCGTCCGTCCGCAACAGCGGCGAGGCTACCGGCTTCGCAGATGCTGTGTTCAGTGCATTCGAGGAGACGCACCTCGGCAACCTCCTTAAGAACTTCGCGGAGTTGGACTGGCGAATCACCCAGGCAAACCCCGAATCTGGCCTTCTGGACAGGATATGGGACTCAATTTACATTCGCTTCCGCTTGCAGAATGCGGCGCAACGGGAACGCTTTCTGAGAGACGCCGCAACCATCGCGGCATTTCAGCCGGAACGGGTACAAGAGTTGGCCAGAATAGCTATGGATGAGCCGGCCGAATCTGTTCGGGAATGGAGCTTCAGCCGCAAAATCACTCAGGACGATGTCCTCGCTGAGATACCGGGCCTGTTAGGAGTGACGATCTTCCACGAATCGGCTTCGCTGGACGCGTTCAATCGTCTCTGGATTCTCACAAAACACGACTCAAGCGAAGTGCATGACCGTGCTCGCAAGACCTTGAAGGATGCCATTGGGTACCGTAAATACAAGAATGTACTCTTCAATGAACGCATTCTCGCTCTTGTAGAGGAGCGCTCGCTCGATCTAGTGGCCTACGAGGGTGACTTTACACCACTGACGCTGATGGATGAGTTATTGGACCGCGAAGTAGATGACACGAGCATGCGAGGCCGCGCATTCTCATTTACGGCTCTTCCGGTTAATTATCCAGCGATAAAGGGGCTGCGCGATCGAGCGCTCAGCGTCATCGATCGTGCATTGCACTCCGAATCCCCGCGTATTGCCTTGAAGGCCATAGATTCGTTGGCACATGTGCTCGCCGAATTCCATCCCAAGCTGCGCTCGAACCCGACCCCAGAGGAACACAAGTGGCAGGATGCGGAACGGCTCGTTGCTCTCGACCTGCTGGAAATCCGTATCAAGAATGGAAATCTCCCGTTGCAACTCTTGTGGCGATTATCCAAGTTGTTCCGGTGGGTTGGCCGCCGCGATGCGCAATCGATTCCCGTTAAGCAAAAGGCTGCTGCGCTACTTCAAAATCTGCCTTCGGCCGAACTGTTCGACCTTTTTTATGTGATGTGCACGAGTGAGTACGAGGACGGGATAATGGAGTTTAACTCCGTTACCGTATCGCCAGATCGACGGGCGCAAGAGGAGAGAGCATTTGCGGACCTCGGAAACAGGTACTCCGAGGTACAAGGCCAAATCGACTCGATTGATCGCCTGATCCAGCTTGCATTGGACGCTGGTGTTGAACCTGAAAGACTGGAGATCGTTCTGTCACGGCTCTGCATGGATCGAGCATTCCTCCAAGGCTATTCCGATTACCTCATTGAACATCAGGATTCATTGCTTGCTTCTCAAGCCAACTTCGCATTGAATGCTTGGCGCGATCTGGACCCAGAAAAGTATCTGCACTATGGCACCATCTTTGCCCGCTCTACAAACATTCGGATGGCATGCGCTGCGGCAATGTCTGTGTCGACCGGTCCACCATTGGAAAGCCCCAGGAGCGAGGACATCGCGCTAATCACGATTCTGGCGCAGAGGCCAGAAAGCTATGTGTTGAGGTACGTTCTAATCGGATTGAGGCGCCTCATGCGCCTATCCGGTTTCGCTGAGATCGGTATAGAGCTTTATGCAGGCATACAAGTTGGCAATCGCTTCCATCTGGGTAAAGAATATTGCGAAACTCTTGGCCTGTTTGGAATTTTGCCGGGGATTCTCAACTGCAGATTAGTGGAAAGGATTCTGGCCAATCTGATCGAAGTGGATGAGCTGGACAGCGATTATTTCGGAAGCCTTATGAGCCGTATATCGGGGGTCGCCCCCCTTGAGCTTGTCCGCTTCTTCGAATCACGAATCGCTCGGCGCAAGTCTCTCGATGACAGTGCAACAGACACGGACTACAAAGCGATTCCTTCATCAATTTCTTGGTCGACGCTGCGAACGGCACGGGAGAACCCCGACTACAACCACGCGGTCTCGGCCTTTGTACATCTTGCGGAGAAGTACCCGGAATTCGATCATTACCTCATCCCCATCTTCTGGCACATGGCGGATCAAGATATCCCAACCCTCTCTGCACTTGATGGGTTGCTCCACAAGGATGGGGATGCCGGGCCTCTTCTCCTCAATCATTTCATCAGGGAAGGTCCTAAGGGGTTTGCGCTGACACAGCCAATGTTCACGATGCACATGTTGAGCACCTGCGCTCAGCGGAACAGGAAGTTAGAACAGTACGCGCGTTCCGCACTGATGGGCAATGCACTCATGGGCGCCGGGGTTCGTGGGTTTGCTGGTCCGACGCCACCGCCGCCGGACCAGAGCCATGTGTCGCCGGCGATGGTTTTGAGCGCCCTATGGGCCCCTGGGAGCCTCGCACACATCTTTTATTCGGATCTCGCCAAAGCGCAACAGCCTACCATTCCGCGACCGACGTTTCCAGGATTCTCAGACGCGGAGGATGATGAACTCGCCATAGATGATCCGGAATCCACCGAGCCAGAGACCGGCTGAACATGAGTGCTCCGTAATGGCTGACTTTGGCTACGGTGGACTAACGGTCAATTCGATTGTTAGCGGCTGGCGCATCATGCCTGCATACGTTCAAGCGCTTCGGACAAAAGCTTCGAGGCGAGCCGGTATTCGGTCCGTTCACGTATGAAACCGGTGAGGTCTACCCCGTGGCGCTTAAGCCATAGGCTGGAGGTAAACAATACGGAAAGGATGTCTGGCTCGATGGGATGAAACGGCATTAACAGTCGGCGCCAATGGAATTTCTTTGAGCGAGCCGTATCGAGAGCAAGCGCGTAAGCATTAAGAAACGGCAGAAGGTAATACTGAACATCATGGGGATCTGCCTCTTCCTCCATCGATGTTGCAAGATTGAGATAGCTCGCGATTGGAATTCCCATAATGCCGAGGGGGGTCGTCGAAAGTGCTGTCAATTCGTCGACCACTCTTCGAAATCGGCCATCGCGACCTTGGTTTTCCCTTGTGTGCTCTCTTCCAAATCCTGCCGCTCTCTCGAACAATAGCGGGTACGCCAACTCGCCGAATCGCTCGGACGGGTATCGTCCTTCACTCGTTGCGAACTCAAGCAAACTTCTGTCGGATGATGCGGACGCTCGCTGCTGATTACGGGCCACCGACCACATCATCGCTGAGTACGGTCGGTGCAAACGGTCATAGCACTTCGCGCTATCCGCGAATAGTGCAGTCGCGAGCTCCGCTTGGTCGAGAATAAGCGCATGAGAAGCGGCTCGACGAAACGCGGTGGCGGCAAACGCAACGACTTCCCATCTGCCCAGATTCACGCCTTGCTCAATTTGGGAGAGGTAACCCGCGCCAACGCCGCGATGAAATTCCAGGTCGCGAATCACAAGTTCTGTGTCAATTCCGAGTTCCTGGGCGATCTCTTTCACACCGTCTCCAATCTATGCCAAAGCCGGGCGGACGTTGTTATAGGTGGATGGATCGCTGAATCTGTCATTGATTTTCGTTTGAAAAGGGGTGGGCAGATTCCCGTTATTAAGGGCGATTTGAATATCGCTCAGCCTCCATTCTTCCGCCTTCTGAATCTGCGCAGTAGGTATCTGGATCTTGGCTGTGATTTCGCCCTCCAGTTGAAACAGAGAGAAGTCGCTATAAACATGCAACTCTCGGAGTTCTTCCGCAAATGCCTGGTGGCCGATTGCCTTTCGTCCTAGAATCCAGACGTAGCAGTAGAAAATCCATCCATCCGTTGTCCAGAAGTTCGTAGCGAATCTCAGCGCTTCCCACCATGCAGGATACAACGTGTTAGTTTGATCGAAGGCGTCGCGTTCAACGCTCCCTGCCGTCGTTGAGATGAACGGAGTGTGTTCTCGGAACTCCGCGTTGCCTCTCAGGGGGTCTGGGTCTTCATAGCGGTTTTGATGCCAGTACAGATTGCGCTTCGTTAGGCGAAGTGGGACCTCCACCGCTGGAAGCGAGCCGACCTTACGCCACCAGTTGCAGATGATTCCGGACGCAAAGATAGAGTCCACGTCATCTTCGTCGATGCCGCCTATGCCTTTAAGAACCTCTTGAATAATCATGCTGATCCGTTCGCAGTTCAGATGGAATGGCAATTGTGAATTGACGAACCGAGGATACACCATCAGGCCAACAAGGCCGGTATGCCATAAAGAGAGTTGCAAGCCCCTGAGCAGCTCGGGCTGGCGCTTGGGCCTAATTGAGCGAGGACAGGGCGCTCCGCTTAGAGCCGGAGCAGTTAGCCGACGATCTCTAGGAGAAAAATCCCGGGCTCGGTCGGCCGCAACCTCCTCACGCGGAACGCCACAAGTTCGTTGCTCTCCTCATCGGTGAAAGAAACGTCGGTCGGCTCCCACCGGATGCCATCAGTCACGCGGCGTTCGATACCCTCCACCCACAGAGAGCGGTCCTGTTTGATGCTCCTCATTGCCGTGCCGTCTGCTCCCACGATGTCCGGATAGAAACTCGGCGGTACTTCGGCCACACCGGAGCATTTGATGGTGATGGAGTCATCGGGTGCGTTAAAGTACCGGGCACGAAGCACTATCTCCTTCGCTTTCCAACAGACGAATTTGCCGAGCCTATCTGAGACCTTATAGCCACTATCAGTCACGTGGTAGAGAGAACGATCTGCCAAAACTGGTTCGATCAGACTTCGCTGCTCGAGCCCCCGCAAAGCCGCTAGCCATGCGGCTCGACCTCGACGTCCAACAGATTCCGGGAAGGATTTACCATTCGCCACGAGCAGGTCATGGCCGTCGGACTTGCGGTGGCTGATCTCCTCGTTAGGATCGTTTACCGCGGCATCTAGGAGCTCGTGTTCTTTCACAGTCAATTCTTCACGCAGATCGAGGACCCGACGGAACGGCACATCCCGTTCGACCGCCACATTGAGGTCGTCGACCTCCGATTCGGGTTCATCTTCAAACGACGGGACTGGCCCAAGTGACGGGGCGTTGGCTTTCTTCCAGTGCAGGGTTTTCAGCAGGTCCTGGAATTGCTCTTGCGGATATAGCTCACCCCTCAGATCGCAGCCAGCCGCGAACTTGAGCCAGGTAGGGACCGACGTCGTCCAGTTTCCAGAGCGGAGAATAGGGATGAACTTCTGCTTGCCGGCCTGCTCCGCGATTCTGCTGGTGATGATGTTGGATTCGTATCCGACGCCGCCGGATCGCTCCTCAGACCGTTCAGCATATGTGGGTGTGCAGATTACAAGCACGAATTCGGAATGAGTGACAGACTTTTCCATGAACTGGAACCTGTTGTCGCCGAGGCCGAGGTGCCACTGATCGAGCGTTACATCGATTCCGCAACGGCGTAAGTGTTTGGCGAACTCGAGTACCCATTTCTTGAGCTCGTCCGACTCCCAAGCGTAGGAGATGAATACTCCAGGGTGTTTGGAAGACCCTGAGACTTCTGGCTCGCTTGGTTGAGGCTCTCGATCATCTTCGACCGCCCCTTGTACGAATCCCTGCATGGCATGAAGTGTGATCGCGTTACTCAGGCGTTCCTTCATCTTGTTCCCCGTACCTCTTACGTGAGCATCGATAGCACTGAAGCGGTCAGAAAGAGGCGTGACGAAAGACATGCAGAGATTTCGAGTAACCTCTTGGGCCCTCGACGTCTGTTCCAGCAGAGTAGACTCAACGATCTGTTTCAAGCGAACTTCCATTAGCGAGTCTAGACCACTTTCGCGAAAGGAATCGAGGTAGATCGACCGAAAAATATGCTCGACCTGGCGGAAGGCGTTCAGAACAGAATCCGCGGTTTGCCTGGCAAAATTTCCGGCCTCGCCGATACCGGCGTTTTGATATTGCCTCACCAGGGTGCGGTTTTCCTGCATGGCTGGTTCATAGATCTCGGAGACCGCATCATCGAATTTGATCTTTGTCGTTGCCTCGAAAGTAGGAGCTGGCGCCGAGCCGTTGTTTCGGGCGATGGCGACACGTTGCGTCCACGCCGCCGCGGGGTCCGCAATTTTCAATACCTGTTCGGCGATTGTGAAGGAGGCTATTTCAATGCCGTCCGGGGAGCGGCCATAAGACCGAACGGCGCCGAACTCCGGGACCACAAGATATAGCCCCAAACTGATCTCGTCTGGGTCGATTGAGTTGTAACGCGCTCGAGCCCGCTCGATCAGTTGCTCCCGCGAGTATTGAGTAGATGGTTCGTCCACTTCGTAGAGATTGATAAGTGTGTGGAGGACTTTGAGTACTCCGTCTCTGGCCTTGATGTATTTCTCGTCATCGTCGTTCAGGATGGCGAAGGTCCCGAGAGTGGGAAAGTACTCGGTGCGATTCTTCTCAGCCCGCACCAGGCTGCGAAGCTCCATCTCATCGAGAACCCCAGCATCCCGAATGAGGACTGCCAACGGCTTCCGAGGACTGGACTGACGTAAATTCAGGAATCGAGCGGTAATTCTCGACGCGACATCGGCTTTGAGCGGATCAAGAGGCATATCACTATTGTGGCCAAACGCCGGCCCCTCCGATATTCAGTCACCTACATATAGAACCGATATGACGGGTTCGGGATCTGATCCTCGGGAAGCTCCGCCATCAGCATCCCCACCTTCTTTGCGAAGGACAGCGTAATTGGATACCTACCGATTCCCTCGCTCGAATTCCAGTTCATCTTGGTAAGGGCTAAGATCTCCATAGCCCGCTGGCGAATATCAGTTTCCCCGCACGAACCGATCTGGACAGGTGCAGGGATGTACGGCCCAGGATACTCGTGCCACCATGAGACGTATCCCATCGTGAAGAGGAAGAACTCATCCCCGATGGTGCATAGGGTCCCGCGCCAGGGTTCCTGCATCCCTTTTCTGACTAGCCGCAGGGCGGTTGGACGAATCCACACCAGTTCGCACGCCGGAACCCGAGAGTTCGCAATCGATCGAAATCCCGCTTCCTCCTCCGGTTGGTACAAGCTGGTTTTGTGGATAACAATTCTGGAAGGCGTCAGACCGGAGAGTGCCTCGTATTTATCCACTACGTCGCGAATCAGCTCCCCAGCTTGTGTTTCATCCAGGTATGGTTGCCGGTCTCGCTTCTGG
>Ga0181517_10006128_pt1 | contig 10375 bp, 8 predicted proteins | sample PEATcosm2014_Bin_31_FD_119748 | JGI IMG/M metagenome (GOLD analysis project Ga0181517, IMG submission 119748) | Peatland microbial communities from MTU Mesocosm Facility, Houghton, MI, USA - PEATcosm2014_Bin01_30_metaG | ecosystem: Environmental > Terrestrial > Soil > Wetlands > Peat | place... | reverse complement strand
TGAGCTGAATGGGGCGTCCGAGGAACGTGGGAGACCGGTATGCGCTGACGGAGAGATCGTTGGTCACACCGTAGCGGAAACCGAACGAGGATAGCGAGAATCCATCGAGGCCCGCGAGGGCGCCGCCGCGCGCGGAGCCGGAGAAGGCCGGATCGTACGCAAAGCGGTGGGTGAAGTTCACATACAAGCCATGCTGGTCCACTTGGCGGCCGGTCGGGAGGCTCAACAGCCAGTCGTCACCTGGTTTATAAATGGCCGGATTCGTTGCCTCCGAGGCCACTTGGGTTCCGCCGGATTGGGGGGCTGCGGCATGGGAGCCGAGCGTGCGCAGATAGCCGGCCACCGAGGCGATCTCGTCTTCAGACAACTTGCCGCGCCAAGCCGGCATAGCCGTGCCCTTTTTGCCGTTGCGGATCGTCTGGCGAATCGCATCGTCGGTGAGGCTCGCCTGCACTTTGGGATCGGTGAAGTCCGGGGTCTTCATGGCGGCGATCCCTTTGCCTTCGGGGCCGTGGCACGGCGCACAGTTGTGGGCGAAGATTGTGTGGCCGTCCGGCGTGGCCGCCTTTGAGGGTTGGGGTCCTTGAACCGTCTGGGCGGCCAAGTCCACCAGATACGTTTGGCCGTTCTTCTCGATGAGCAGCGTGGAGGTGGAACCGGGGATGAACGAGATTCCCAGCGCGGCCGCGGCGCCGCCGGATGGAGCAGCCGTGCCTGCCTCCCCGCACAGGCCCGCAATCGACGGCAGCAGCGCCAGAAGAAACAAGCGCGGTATCATAGCATCCCTCCCGACCGGACCGGCGGATGGCGCCAATCCGATGCACCTGCGATTCATTGTAGAGGGAGGTTTTGCGCTTTCCGGCTGATTCGCAGAATCTTCACACGAGTTTTACAGGGACGCGCTCGATGCGGCTTACGGGGCGGCCGGCAGGCGAAAGCAAAAGCAGGCGCCCCGGCCGGATTCAGACCGCGCCCAAATATCGCCGCCATGATCGACTACAGCCTGACGAGCCATGGCCAGCCCCAGGCCCAGCCCGCCCGCTTTCCGGGCCGTCACAAAAGGCTGGAACAGCCGCCCGCGCACCTCGGGCGCGATTCCGGGGCCAGTATCGCGGACCTCGACCAGAACGGAATCCGCCTCCACCGCCGCCGATACGGTCAGCGTGCCGCCCTCAGGCATAGCATCGAGCGCGTTGCCCATCAGGTTCAGGAAAACCCGCTCGATGCGGCGCCGGTCGAGAGCCAGCACCAGGCGATCGGGAACCTGGAGCACGATTCCGACGGAACGCGTTTCGGCGGTCGGCGCGAGGGAGTCCGACACCGCGGCCACCAGTTCCCGCAGGTTGCATTCCTTCACCTGGCCTGCCTTACCGCGGCTGACATCCAGCAGATCCTGGAGCATCCCCTGCACTTGTATGGAAGCACGGAACATGTTGCCGGCAAGGCGCTGGATCTGGTCTTCCGACAACTGCGAATACAGGAGCATTTCGGTTCCGCCATATATCGCCGCCAGGGGATTGCGGAGGTCGTGCACGATGGAGGCTGCCAACCGGCCGATGGTGGCTATGCGCTCGGAGCGAATCAATTCCTCCCGGCCTTGCCGTATGGAGGAGCACATGGCGTTGAAGGTGCGGGCCAGCCTTCCAAGCTCGTCATCGCTCTCTGCCACTACCTGGCAGTCGTAGTTCTGCAGGACCACTTGGGCGGCCGCGCGATCGAGCTCTTTGATCGGCTCCACGATTCGGCGGGCCGTCACATACGTGAGGGCGAGACCGGCGATCATCGCAATCACCCACATGAGGCTGATGTTTCTTCGCAGCATGGCGATTTGCCGGCGAGCGTCGTCGAAGGAACGGAGAATGGCAAGCTGTCCGACGGGCGTTCCGTCAATGCCGGCGAGCTGAGCGATCAGCGGCGCATACTCGGCCGATCTCGAGCGAATCGAACCGCCGGGACGGTCGAGCTGGGGTGCCACGGCGGCCGCGTCCGCGGGAGGAAGCGTGGCGGCGACGATCCGGCCGCGCGAGAGAAAGATATATTCGCTGCCGCCGGTGTCGTCCTTGAGACGAGCGGCCACGCCGCTATCCACGTCGTAGCCGGCCACCAGAACGTTGATGAGCGCGGTTCCCTGTGTCGCCTGCACGTAAACGGGAGTTACCGCGATGAAGTAGAGCCGTTCGCCGCGGGCCAGAAACCCCGATACCTGCGCCGGGAAATGCGCCAGAGCATCGTGTACGATCGGAAGCTCGCCAGGCAGGGGATCGCGGGGCAGCTTGCCCAGCGAGGCGATCACGCGCCCGTCCGGTGTGGTGACCAGAAAAAACGCATTCTCATCGGATACGCGCGACCAGAGCTCGCCGGCGGTGTCCCGGATGGTCGCAGCATCCCCCGTGCCGAAGGCCGCGCGCACATCGGACATGGCGCTCAGAATCGCGCTGATCGAGGCCAGCCGGTTGGTCCGGGATCTCCATAGAGACTGGTACGCCTGGAAGCTGTCGCGCACTTCGTGCTGGATGCTTTCCGAGGTTGCGCGGGTGGCGCTGTTCACGGCGAACCATCCCGCCACGGCAAACACGGCCGTGATCGCCACCGAAGTGGACAGCAGAATCTTCCAAAGGATCGAGAGCCTCGAAAACGGGAGCTTCATTTCCGCCCCATCGGATAACCGCCGTGATCGTCGGGCACGGGCGGATACTCCTGCCCATATTTGTCCTTGTGAGGCACCTCGATATAGCCGGTTTCGGAGATGGCAATCGGCGGGAGCGCAACATCGGAGGAGAGGTCGATCTCGCGGTCGAGTGCTCCGAGCGTCTGCGCGGTGGCGCGTTCATGGAACACGCGCAGGCGGTATGTGCCGGGAGGCACACCGGGAATGCTGAATGCCCCGGCGGCATTCGATACGGCGAACCACGGCTGTTTCAGAACCACGATGACAGCGGTCATTTCGGGATGAATGTTGCAGAAGACGCGCACCACGCCCGGGCGATCGAAAGCAATTGTGCGGCTGGTGCCGGGCGCGTACAGGCCCAGGTCGAAGGTTTGGCCGCTAAAGTTGGAGAACGCGCTGTGAAAAATCGGGTCGGAGTTCGGGAAGGAAACGCTGGTGCCGGCCTGGATCGCCAGGATGTGCGGCACGAAGCGCTTTTCCTTCTGTTCCATGCGCGTGTGGCCCGGCCGCGGCGCGGAATCCGCCGTATTGGGGGGGCCGACGGGCTCGAGCCAGACGACCACGCCAGAATAATCCAGGCGTTTCCTCACCGCCGATAGCCGGGATTCGGAGAGGAGCACGTGCCCCGAGACCAGGTCGCCGGCCAGCGATACGGTCGTGAGCACGCTAAAAGAGGTAAGCCAGAGCCAGGTCATAGTGATTGTTGAGCAGGGTTTGCCGCGCGATGTAAACTGTGCGGATTTGCGAAGCCTCGAAGCTCGCCAGAACATTCGGCGCCAGACGGTAGAATACGTTGGCACCGAACACCAGATTCCGGCCGATCGCGCCAGCCGCAAGATCCGCGTGGCGGTCGTCCTGCTGGCCCGAAAAGAGGTTGAACCACAAACGGGGAGCCGCGCGCCAGGTGAGCTGTCCCCAACCGCCCTGGCTGTGAACGGCGGCAACCTGGCCGGGACCCAACACCAGGAAGCCCTGCGATATGGCGCCAGTTCCGAGGGGCGCGACGTTCTGTCCGATGAAAAAGGCGCCGGTGAAATCGATCGACGACCAGGGGCGGACCAGCCAATCGAGAGTGTAGACATCCGACGGCAGGGAGACACCGGCGGCGTGCGTCACGCTGTGATGGAATCCCGAGCCGAGTTCGAAGCGGTTGCTGGAGCCGGTGAAAAACTCGAGCCGCCCTTCGACGCCCGGCCGCGCCGGCTCGAAGTAGACCCCCGACGGCTGTTGGGCGGGAGCATAGGGGCTGGCGGAGCTGGGGCCCACCTCGTGAGTCTGAATGACGCCGACTTGAGCGCGCAGCCCCGTCCGGTCGCCCAGAGGGAAATCCTGTTCGAAACGCACCTGCGGGTTCCAGAACCACAGGTTGCCCGCGCCCGTCAGAGGCCCTACCGCGACCTGGGCGAGCGACTCCGGATCGCGCGGAGAGATCAGCGGCTTATCCACGCCGGCCAGGATGTGGCGGGTCTTCCAGTCAATCGAGATGGTTCCGGTCCGCAGACGGAGATACTGGTCGAGCTGCTGGCCGGATCCCCCCCAGAGATCCATTCGCAGGGAGCCGCTGACCGTTCCGCCCCACCAGGTCCGCGGCCCCAGGTAATCCAGCCCGATGATGGTCTGCCGCAGGCTGCCGCCCCCCGCCCGGGTGTCTCCGTTCGTGGCAACCGTGGGATACTCCACGCCGCCGCTGCCCGAGGAATCCAGAAAGCTATTGAACAGCACCATGCCGGTGAGGCGGATGGGAAACTTGTGCGAGGCTTCCACTTTGGTTTGGGCCTGCTCGGCTGTGCGGCTCTCCTGAACTTCGAGCCGATTCTCCAGGTCTGCCGGCGGGTTCACGGTGGGCTCGCGGGCAGCCAGCTCCGTCCTGAGTTTGTGGATCTCAGTGGCCAGCTCGCGGTTCTGCTCCTCGAGGCGGTCGAGGCGCTCCAGGAGCTGGCCGATATCCGGCGCGGCCGGGCTCTGGGCCGCCAGGCTCGCAGCCGCGCACAAGGCCACGACGACGCAGCGGACCGCCGTGCCGGCCGGCTGCGCGAGACAAAGCTCACATGTCTTGATGGGCATCCAGGAGTCGCTCCAGTGTCTGCCGGACAGCGGCCGGAGAGAAGGGTTTGGCAAAGAACGCGTTCGCGCCCAGACGGGCGGCGCGTTCCGGCGTGTCCGGATCCGTGTCCGCGGTAATGACGATGATGGGTGTCGCGCGGTGGCGTGCGTCATCGCGCAGGAATCGAATTAACTCGAATCCGTCCATGCCCGGCATGCGGATATCCGTCACGATCGCGCGCATCGGCCCGCCGCGCTCCAGTAGCTTTATGGCCTCGAGCGCCGACGGCACGACGCAAACCGCAATCCCCGGGATCGCGGAGCAGGCCAGTTCGAGCGCCAGAACGCTGGCGTGCGTGTCGTCGACGATCAGGACGGTTTCCTCCTCCCCGATGCCACACTCCGGAAGGTCTCCGCTGGCTGGCTCGTGCACGGAATGTGCCCCAAATCCCGAACTACGGCAGGAACCGGTAGCCCACGCCATGGACCGTCAGGATGTGCCTCGGAATGTTAGGTTCGGCCTCGAGCTTCTGGCGCAGCCTCAGGACATGCGCATCCACGGTTCGGGTGTTGGACATGAAGTTGTATCCCCACACCGAGTTCAGGAGCATGTCGCGCGTCAGCGGGCGGTCCGGATGGTGCAGGAAGAAGGCCAGCAGATTGTATTCAGCGGGGGTGAGCTTAATCTCCTCGTTTCCCCGCGTCACCGTGCGCCGTTCCAGGTCGACTTCCACATCCCCGATGTGCAGTATCTTAAGGACCTCGGAAGAGGAGCGGCGCAAGACCGCGCGGATCCGCGCCATCAATTCGCGGGCCCCGAACGGCTTGACGACATAATCGTCCGCGCCGATTTCGAGCAGGAGGACCTTGTCGATTTCGTCTCCCACCGCGCTCAGGACGATGATGGGCGTGGCCACCTGGGCGGCGCGCACCTGCTTGCAGATCTCCACTCCGCTCATCCCGGGCAGACGGAGGTCGACCAGCATCAGGTCGGGCCGGAGGAGCAGCGTCTGTTCGAACCCGGAGCGGCCCTCGGACGCCTGCACCGTCCGGTAGCCTTCTTTTTCGAGCATCAGGGAGACGGTGTCGCGGAGGCTATCGTCGTCATCGATGACGAGAATGGTCTGAACGTGGGCGGAATCGGCGGTGGCGTGCCCGGGGGAGGCGGAAAACGAAGCCTCGGACCGCACGCCCCCTCCGGAACGCCCGGTGTTCCAAGCTTCCTCTATGGAGTGCATGGTGGGGATTGGATGCAGCGGCAACGGCCGAGGATGGTATCTCCAGTCACGAGCCTGTCAATTCTTTGTAAACGGCCTCCAGTGAGGGCTGTAGGTCAGTTTGACGGACGTGAGCACGTCGCGGCGCGCCCCGCCCAGGATAGGGATAAAGTAGCGTTCGACCTGAGCTGAGGCGTCTATGCTCCAATCCGGCCGCAAGCGGAACGACCCACCGGCCGAGCCGCAGGTTTCGGTCCCGCCGCCGGGCAGAAATGCGGGGCCGATGCGGTTCTGGCGATACCCGAAGTCGAACCGCCAGCGCGCGGACCGCCACCAGGAAGTCTGGACGAAAAGGCCGCGCCCATCGCGACCCGTCCAATTGCCGACCAGGTAGCCCTTATTGGTATTCGCGTCCTGGTACACGTTGTTCCAGTACAGGAATGTACCGCCCTGGTCGTTCCACATCAGGCGTGTGGAGGGCGCCTCCACGCGCAGATCCCACTGGCTCAGGCCGGGAAGGCTCGCGATATAGATGCCAGGGCTGAGAGCGGAGCGCCGCGGAGAGGTGAGCGGGGAAGGTTCGTCATCGGAATAAGAGTCGCTGTAGAGGGTGATATCCGATCGCGGGATGCGCCAGCGGAAATCGAAGCCGGATTTCCGGTCGCCGGGATCGTTGAGCGCGCCGGTCGGACCGTTCGCGAACAGGTTGCGGACGATGGATCCCACGGTGAATCCGTGTACGCCGGCGCCATCGAAGAGAGACCAGCGGGTGAACCCTAGTTCAAGGTCTTTGGTGATGTTCCAGGTGAGTTTCTGGCCATTGAGAAGCGGACGCGGCGGCAGTTGGTGACCCGAGAGCTTGCCGCCGATCAGATCGAGCCGGAAGCCTCCCAAATGGCGTAGCGGGCCGGGCAGATAGATGGGCGAGGTGCTGGAGAGCCGGAAGGAATAGAAAGGCTCGGAGTTGTCGCTGAACGAGAAGGGGCCAGACTGCCCCGGGCCCCACCAGAGGTCCTGCTTTCCCACGGTCAGCGCCCAACCGCCGAGCTGCACGCCCACATACATTTCGAGCGGGCGGAAACGGTCTACGCCGCCAGGAGCGGCCGCGAGCACAGGCTCCAGTTGATTGTCCTCGGCTTTTAGCCCGAGGGCCGGACTGGAGAAGGGCGGTGAATGCTGGAATTCCGCGCGGGTGTAAAAGGAGAATCGCCCCGCGACAGCATCGGCCGAGAACCCGGCGATGGCATTGCTGCCTTCCGAGATGGGCCGGCCGTAATCGTCGATCACGGTCTGGCCGAGATTGTAGCCATCCACGAGCGGCTGGCCGGCGATATTGGTATAGCGGCTGTACAGCGACTCCAGTTCGACATAATCCGTTGCGCCGCGGTCATGCTCGAATTCCTCGCGCAGGGCGCGGGCCAGGCGCAAGGCTTCCTCGGGACTCCTGCCCTTGGGGCGCGTCCTACCGTAGGCCAGGGCTTCCTCGGCCTCCGCGAGCTGGCGCAGGCACTCGCGTCGGGTCCAGGGACGCATCCCGGCAGCCTGATCGGAAATGTAGCCGAGCGAGGCCAGGCGCAGGAGGGCCGGGTAGACCCAGCTATCCACGGGCACGTAGACCGGCCCTTCGGCGGCGGGCGGGACCTCCCGTTCCGGTGCGTAGAAACTCGCCGCGAACTGGTCCCGACGCGCGGGCTTCGGCGGCGCGGGTGCGGAGAAGGCGACCGGGTCCCAATCTGTGTGCCGCCATTTGAAGATGTCCCGGCCGATCAGCCAGCCGAGCACGCCGCCTACCACCACGTCGGATGGGAAGTGTTTTTCGGCCGTGATGCGGGGCAGGCTGGAGGCGGCCGCCAGCGAGTACACCACGGTTTGCGTTAGCCAGCCCGGATAGCGGTGGGCAATGGCAGAGGCCACGCTCCAACTCAGCATGGCGTGGGTCGAAGGAAACGAAGAGTCCGCCCAGGAGGAACTAAAGAAGCGGCCGCTTGCACCATCTTGCGTTGGTGGGCTGCGCCGGAGTGTCAGCTCGAGCGCTTCACTGGCGATCAGGCTGTCCACGAAGCTTTCGCCCGCCAGAACGGCGCCTTCCTGCAAATGGGGATTCTCGTGCAGCCGCCCGAAGCCATACATCGCGACAGGGATTCCAACCAGGCCGGCGAGGCTGGCGTTAGAGATCGCGGTGCTGCGCGAAACAGCCAGGGCATTGGACCTCACGTGCGCGGTCATGGTATGGCTGTCGCTGGCGATCAGCAGGCCCGTGACGACGCTGAAGGGGAGGATCCACGCCAGGTCGCGCGGCTTGGCGCGAAACGGGCTGCCGAAGAGGAGGCTTTCATCGGAGAGAACCCGTTGAGGAAAATCCTCAGCCGCGCACGCGATCGCCACGGCACACAGAATGAGCGCGGTTCGCATAGCTTGCACTATTTGGCGGGCAGCGACAAAAGGTACGAGAGCAACAGGTCGCGGTCCTGCGCGGAAAGGTCGAACTGCGGCATGATGGTCCCGGGGGTTTGGGATTTAGGATCCTCAAGGTGCTGCGCGATCCACGCGCGGCTGTGCCGCTGCGAGACGCCATTCAGCGAGGGCGCCAGCGATCCCCCCACGCCATTGATGCTGTGACAGGCCGCACAGCCGTTGGCGGCGAAGATGCGTGCCCCGCTTACGAGGGCCGATGGCGCGGTGGAAAAGGCCTCGGCGGGGTCCGGGCCGGTGGAATGCGGCGTGGTCGCGACGGCCGCGACGGTCAGCGAAACCCCCACGATGAGCGACAGCGCCACCGCGGCCAGGGCGAAGGTGCTCTGGGTGACGGGTCTGAGCCGGGAGCGATCGAGGAACGGTATGGAGAACAACAGAGCCACCGCGAGCGTTGGCAGGAGAACGCTGCCGATGCGCTCCGCGGTTCCCCGGAAGAATTTCAACAACTCGAAAAGGAATAGGAAATACCATTCGGGACGGGGAATGTAGGTGGTATTCGTGGGATCGGCTAGCCCTTCGAGCGGAGCCCCGGCTAGGGCCGCCAGAAAAAATAGAACGGCGAACACGGCGAAGATGGCGCAGGTGTCCCTGAAGACCTGCTCGGGGAAGAACTTCCGCTTGGGCCGATTCTCGAACGGCGCGGGAGACACGCCGTGACGCTTGACCAGATACACGTGCAAGGCAACCAGCAGGAAAGCGAAGATCGGCAGCAGAATGGTGTGGAGGGCATAGAAATGCGCGAAGGTGACCGCTCCGACGCCGCCGGTGGCGCCGAGCAGCTTGCGAATGTAACCGCCGGCCAGTGGCGCCTGGCCGGCGATCTCCGTGGTGACGACCGTTCCCCAGTAGGCCCGGTTGTCCCAAGGCAGAAGGTAGCCCGTAAGGCCGAAGCCGAGAGTGATCAGCAGCAGCGCGACGCCCACCATCCAGGTGGCTTCCCGCGGCTTTCGGTAAGCGCCATAGAGGAAGACCTGAATCATGTGCAGGACGACCGCGCCGATCATTAGGCTCGAACCCCAATGGTGCAGGCCGCGAACCATGCGGCCGCCCGGGACCTCACGCAGGATATAGTTCAGGCTGCGGTACGCCTCGCCGGGGGTCGGTGCGTAGTTGAACGCCAGCAGAGCGCCGGTGAATACCTGGATGAAAAAGAGGAACAGCACCACGCTGCCGATGGCCTGGGCCCATCCGGCGGAGGCCGGAATCTCTTCACTGAAGAACGCACGCACGGCACCCGGAATGCCGGTCCGCTCCTCCAGCCACCGCAGGAGTTCCGGAATCATGAGCGCAACGCCTCCGATGGCTCGATCGGCCCCAGCCACACGCGGTTGCCCGCCAGCTTCACCTGGTAGCGGTCGAGAGGGCGCGGGGCGGGACCGCCGAGCACACGGCCGTCTATCGCAAATCGCGAACCATGGCAGGGGCACTGGAATTCGTTCTGCGCGCGGCTCCAGCGATAGGCGCAGCCGAGGTGCGTGCACGCCGGCGAGAAGGCCGTGATGCCGCCGCCCGGCTGCTTGACCAACCAGGCGCTGGCTTTGAGCGCGCTCGCATCCCAGCCATCGATCCGCAGGCGTGCGAAGGCGATCTCCGAAGGAGTTCCCGGCTCGAGATTCGAGAGCTCTCCGGCGTCAGTCCAGCCCTCCTGCCCGGGTTGTCTTGACGGGACGAAAAGATAGGGCAGAGCGACGAACCCGAGCCCCGCGCCAATCGCGGCGACCAGGCCTGAAATCGCAGCGCTAAGAAATCCGCGGCGGTTGGTGGGAACCGGGTACTTCACGGTTCGAGCGTATCAGCGGATCTTCTCGGGGGTCGCCAAGGAATTGTAAGGACGTTGTAAAAGCCCGCCCTGTAAACAGTCTGTAAATTTGTGCGCGGTCGCTTGGAGCCGCGCGGGAGTCTTCGATAGATTGAGGACGGAGGCAAGCCAATCGAGATGCAGCGGCACGGCTCGGACTTATGTGGCGCCGGA
>Ga0181517_10006126_pt1 | contig 10377 bp, 10 predicted proteins | sample PEATcosm2014_Bin_31_FD_119748 | JGI IMG/M metagenome (GOLD analysis project Ga0181517, IMG submission 119748) | Peatland microbial communities from MTU Mesocosm Facility, Houghton, MI, USA - PEATcosm2014_Bin01_30_metaG | ecosystem: Environmental > Terrestrial > Soil > Wetlands > Peat | place... | reverse complement strand
GCTCTAAGCTTTGTGATGCCGTGGACGCTGGTCCCGATTGCGTTGACGTTTCTGCTGCTGGCCGGGACGGGTCTGGCGACACGGGCTCTGGCGCGCGAAATGCTTGATGACGGCGCGGCAACGCTTGCCGGGTGCGCGGCCATCTTCTCAGGCTACGCGCTGTTTACGGCCTACGAGAGAAGCGCCTTCGGCGAGCTCGCGGGAGGGATGTGGATTCCGCTGCTGCTGCTTTTTCTGTTGCGTGAGCGGGCATCGGGTGATACACGGTCAGGTCGGGATTCGGCCGGGCGGCGTGGTTTCGATGGTTCGACGGTGATCGCCTTGTTGATCGCGGGAGCGTGGCTCTCGAATGCGCCAGTGGGCGTAATGGCGAGCTACCTGCTGGCCGTGGTTGCGGCTGCGCTGGCGATTCGGAGGCGATCGTGGGCTCCGGTGGTGCGTGCGGCTGTTGGAGTGGTGCTGGGGCTTGGAATGGCGGCGATCTACATTGTTCCCGCAGCATGGGAACAGAAGTGGGTCGACATTCGCGAGGCAACCGACGACCCGGGATTGCGCGTGGAGAACAGCTGGCTGTTTGCGCACCATGCCGACCCTGCGCTCGCCAGCCACGACTCGGAGCTGCAGAAAGTATCGATTATTGCGGCCATCATGATTGCCATGGCGCTGGCCGGAATCGTTATCGCGGGCCTGCGCGGCCGAACCCAGAAAAGCGACAATCGCACGCGAGAATGGTGGCTTGTTCCGGCTGCGATCCCGATTGTGGTGCTGCTGCTCCAGTTGCCGGTCTCGTGGCCGGTTTGGAATTTTCTGCCGAAGATGCGATTCCTGCAATTCCCATGGCGATGGCTCGTAGTGGCTGAAGCCCCGATGGGCATCTTCATCGCGGCGGCCGTTTGGCAAGAGAAGCGATGGCGGCAGATTGCGGTTGGGGCAGTGTTTGCGGTTGCTTTCGCCTGGATGGTTCACGTTGCCGGGCACACCTGGTTTCAAGTCTGCGACGACGAGGACGCCGTAGCGCCGATGCTGGCCGTGGCAAAGTCGAATGCGGGATTTGTCGGCACGGACGAGTATCAGCCGGCGGGCGCGGACGATACGCAGATTGCGGAAGGGTTGCCGGGGGCGTGCCTGGTGACGGACGCGAATGCGACTTTGGGCAAAGTGCCTGTCGGGGACGATGCGAACGGCGATACGACCCCTGTATGGGACGAGAAGCAAGGCAGCTGCAACCAAACGTTTCCCGCTTCGCCAGTGCGGGTGCGGCAGCGGGCGGAGCATTTCGGGTTGCTGGGCGTGACCGACCATGCGGGCTACCTGGTCTTGCGGCTCACTCGGTATCCGGCGTGGGAAGTGCGGGTGAATGGGCGACAGGTGACAAATCTTCCAAAGCGCGACGACGGGCTGCTGGCTGTGCCCGTGCTCGCGGGACCAGTGGTACTTTCAGTGGACTGGACGACCACACCTGACGTGGTGGCGGGGCGATGGATAACCGCGTTGAGCGCGCTGGTGCTCACGGTTCTGGGATTGCTCAAGCGAAGGTCGGAGCGAAGGCGGAAAACGCGCAGTTAAAATGAGACAGATGGCTGTTGACGTAAAATCGCTGATTCAAGAAGGCGCTGAGCTGACCGATCGAGCGCTGGAGGAGCTGATTCCCTGCGCTGAAACAGTTCCTGCGTCGATTCACGGGGCGATGCGTCACTCGACGTTTGCCGGGGGCAAACGGCTGAGACCTGTGCTGGCGATGCAGGCCGCGGCAACGATTGCGGGCAGGCTTCCAGCGGGGATTGCGCGGCTGGGAGCGGCACTGGAGATGCTGCACACCTATTCGCTGATCCACGACGACTTGCCTGCGCTGGACAACGACGATTTGCGCCGCGGCAAGCCAACCTGCCATGTTGCGTTTGGCGAGGCGATTGCGATCCTGGCCGGCGACGCGCTGCAGACGCGGGCTTTCGAAGTGTTGGCGGGGTTGGATACGCCGCATGCGGCGACGGTGCAGATTATCGGGTTGATCGCAAACGCAGTGGGCACCGTGGATGGCATGATCGGCGGCCAGGTGCTGGACCTTGAGAGTGAGCACCTGAAGCCGACTCCCGAGCTTGTGGAGGCGATCCATCGCGCCAAGACCGGGGCGCTGATCCGCGTAAGCGTGGTGGCAGGGGGCATCTACGGCGGGGCAAATGCCGAGGATGTCGCTCGGCTTGATCTCTTCGGGCGCAAGGCGGGCCTGGCCTTCCAGATTGTGGATGACGTGCTGGACATGACGGTGGACTCCGCGCATCTGGGCAAGACGGCAGGCAAGGATGCGGCGACCGAGAAGGCGACCTGGCCGGCAGTATACGGGATTGAGCAGAGCCAAAGGGACGCTGCGCAGCTAATCGAGGAGGCGTTTGCGGCGCTCGAGCCCTATGGCAGCCGCGCGGACGGTCTGAAGTCCGTGGCGCGCTACCTGGTCGAGCGGAAGAACTAGCCTATGCTCTCGGAGAAGGATATCCTGACGGCGCTGCGGGATTGCTTTGACCCGGAAGTCAGGCTGAACCTGGTGGACCTGGGGCTGATCTACGGCCTTGAAACGGGGCCGGACCCGGACTCTACCCCCGCATGGCCTCGGCAATGGGTGAAGGTGACCATGACCCTGACCACCCCGCAGTGTCCGGCGAGCGGGCTCATCTTTGAACAGGTCCACAACCGGCTGGCGGGAATCCAGCAGATCAGCAAGGTGCAGGTGGACCTGGTGTGGGAGCCGAAGTGGACGCCGCACCGGATCAGCGAAGCCGGGCGGAGACAGTTGGGGATTTAGCGCAAATGCGGTGCGCTGGACCCGGCGGGTGAAGATTTCCAGTTGGCCCCTACCGATTAAAGACCCTGTGCAGCCTGTCGCGCTGGGCGCCGACTTCGCTCATCGATGCCTGGACCTCGCCGAGAACCTTCTGCACGCTTTCAATCTGGCCAGGGATCGCGTTCCACCAGGTGCGAAAGAGATCCTGCTGGTCGAGCAGCAGCAGAGTGGTGCCCGAGGCAGCGGCAACGGTGCCAGCCTTGCGGTTTCCAGTGAGCAGCAGAATACCCCCGGCGACCAGGCTGCTGGCAGCAAAAACCGTGGCCCAGTTCAATCCTCCGCTCGAACGGACCGGGCCTGCGGCCTTCAATTCGTATTCGGGTTGCGACAGCGGAACGACTACCATGGACTCTCCTTCTCGATCCGGCTTCGGTTCAACAGAGGATGGAACTCAAAAAGAAGCCAGTATCAGTATGCCTTGAAACGGAGGCCTCGGTTTCCCCGCGCCAAAACATGCTTCCAACGATTGAGACGCTCTCTCGGGTTAGGAGGTTGCGGCGAGACAACTGCAAGCGTCAGCTCAAAAGCGCCAGGCAACGGAGGTCAGGCCACAACGGTCAGGCAACCCACGTTAGTCCAGGTCGAATTCGCGCAAGGGCTTGCCTTCCGGCGCATCCTTGGCCTTGCGCAGGGCTTCGGCGAACTTCTTCTCGAACAGGTCTTCCTTATTCTTCTCTGCCTCGACCGACTGGCGGAAGATGGACTCCTTGCGCTCGTCCTGGGCTCGCATGGCCTGGGCCGCGGTTTCGAGGTCTTCGAACATGCGCTTGCGCGGGGCCGAGGTGTGGCTCACAACGAGCCCGGTGGAGGCGTCGACTACGATCATCGCGCTGCAGTCGGGACAGGGAACTTCAAACGTCTTGTCTTTTGCTTTCGCCATGCTGAAGAGAATTGTAGGCGCAATGAAAGCGGTTTGACCAGATAGCTCTCCGGCGGGACGGAATTGTTCGCTCCCGGATTCAAGCCGTGTCAACCTTTCGCCTGTAGAATGGCAGGCGGGAGTTTCATGCAGCAAAGGAGACCGATGATTCGCCGAATTGCTTCGAAATGGATGTGGATGGCTGTCGCTGTTTTGACTCTTGTGCCGCTTGCGAGTGCGCAGGCGCAGATTGTGGGCGACTGGCAAGGTGTCGCGAGCATTCAGGGAACCGACTATCACGTGATCGTTCACATTACGGCGGCCAAGGATGGCACGCTGGCGGCGACGCTGGACAGCCCCGAATTGGGGGTAACAGGCGTGGCGATGAGCGGGGTGACGTTCAAGGACTCGAAGTTCAGCATGGACGTGGAAGCATATCACGGTGTCTACACGGGTACGCTCAGCAGCGACGGCACGAAGATCTCGGGCGTGTTCGCGGGAGACCAGGAGACGCCGATCGAATTCACGCGGGTGGCCGCGGCGCCCACTCCGGCGGCAGCGGCTCCGGCGGCCTCAGCTCCTGCAGGAGCCGCTTCGATTGCCGGGGACTGGAGTGGCTCGCTGAACGCGGGCGGGGCGACACTGCGGCTTGTGCTTCACATTGCCGCAGCCAAGGACGGCACGCTTACGGGCTCTCTCGACAGCCTCGATCAGAGCGTGATGGGCATTCCGGTCACCATCGTAACGTTGAAGGATTCCAAGCTCGCGCTGACCGTGGATACCGTGCATGGAACCTATGAGGGTACGGTGAAAGCGGACGGATCGGGGATTGACGGGACCTGGACGCAGGGGCAGCCCTTGACGCTGAACTTCAAGCGCGGGGCCGCGACGGCTGTTGCGGCACCCAAACCGGCACCGGCCTCGGACATCGATGGAACCTGGGCCGGCTCTCTCGACGTGAACGGAAACACGCTGCATATCCTGCTGAAGGTCACGAACACGGCGGATGGCCTGACCGGGAAACTCCAGAGCCCGGACCAGAGCCCTGCGTGGCTGACGGCAAGCGCCGTGAAACGTGAGAACGGAACACTGACTGCCAGCTTTGCTGCACTGCAGGCGGAGTTTTCCGGCAAGATTGCCGCGGATCTCGCATCGATTGACGGAACGTTTTCGCAGGGTGGGGGGAGCCTGCCGCTGGTGTTGAAGCGAAGTCAGTAGAGAGCTGTCTGGGGGAGGCGCGACGAGAAGCCTACACAACCGGTGACGAATCAGGTTGCAGCGCGTCCCCTGTGCCATGGGGTGAGGTAAAAACGGCCCAGGCACAGAATGCAGCGAGGCAGATCGGCAATACCAACAGGATCAAGACACTCATCGAGGAAGTAAGAACACGCATAAAAGGAAGTATTTGCATGATGGCGGGCGGCAATATGCCCAAGGCGATCAATGCCAGCCAGCGATAGGCTCCTGCCTTGCTCTTCAACGCCAGTTGAAGGACGCCCCGATCGAGAAGGATCAATAGAAGTGGCAGAACCTCGACCACAGCGGTGTAAAAGAAGCGCTCCGGTGCGCATAATTCGAATACCAGCGGCAATAGCACCATGAGCGCAATCAAAACGTTTTGGCTGACCATGCGGCGCCGCGCTGTCCAGGCAACCACCAGCCCTCCAGCCAGGATGAGCGCCATCAAAGCATTGTTCGCCCTGGTAATCCATTTCAGTGAGAACAACCCGCACGCGAAGGAGAAATGCTGCCCGGCATGCACGAATCCAAGCGAAACTAGCCCTAAGAAGGTTCCATTGATCGCGTGTGGCGGCAGCATCTTGCCGAAGTCGATCTGTTCGATCACGTTGGGCACGGGGATATCCGGCGGGGCATGCGGGTCGCAACAACGGGTCTTGTTCTTCTCCATGAGCGCCGCTTGGCGTGCGTGGACTTGCCTGGGAAACTCGATCCATCTCGCGATCCCGTCATAGTGCAATGTCATCGAAAACATCACAACGGTAACAACAAGCACACGAATGACCCACTTGCTCATGGCTGGGCATGCCAGTGCGGCAACAAGAATGAGTGCATAAGTAGGACGCACAAGCAGCAAGAGCGCCACCGGCATACACGATATCCAGCCCGTCCAATGGTTCTTGACCGCCGAGGCGAGATAACACGTGAGCAGCAACAAGAGCATATAGAACTGCCCGCGTTCGAGATGAAAGCGAAACGAGTAGCTGCACACGATGAAAACGGCGAAGACGATCCAGCCAAGATAAGCCGATGCGCGGCCCTTGCAGAAGGACCGTTTCAGCAGATAGAACGACCCTGCCGCAAACATCCAATCCATCCAGAAGTAGATCGTTCGCTGGGTTTGGAAGGGCAAGCTGCTTAAGGGAAGATAAAGCGCCAAAAGGGCCGGCGTGGCGGTCACCGCGGTTCCCGCCTTGAAATACTCCCCATGCACGGCGAGGCCGTCCATGGCGTAGGGGTCAAGCCCAGCGGCGAGCGCGCGCGCGCCAACGACCTTTGCCCGGAGGTCGACGCCGGGATAGGCGCCCAGGTCGGCGAGAGCGGTCGCCAAAGACAGAAGACAGAATGGGATGGTGGCTAGCGCGATCCATGGAAGAAAGCGTCGCGCGATTTGAAAGGTTCGCGAGAGGCTGGAATCAACCGATGGCGTATTTACGGAATCAATTCCTGGGCACGGCTTTGGATCGATCGTCAAAAAGCCTCCCAATCCGGACCGGGATGCTGGGTTAACGCTAGCTCTGTTTCTCCGCGGCGGTGGCCAGCTTGGCTTCGGCTTCGGCGATGACGTGAAGCGCCTCAGTGTATGCTTCTTCGCTGTCGCCGGCCTTCTCCCACTCCTTGTGGCCGCGATCAAGCTGCTGCTGAGCGCGCGGAACATCGATCTCTTCGGGCTTCAGAGCATCGGAAGCAAGAATCGTGACGCGATCGGGAAGAACTTCAGCGAAACCCCAGCTGACGTTGTAGCGCGAAATGGAGTCCGGCCCATCGGGGCCGCCGTGCAGCGTGACTTCGCCGGCGCCCAACTCGGTGAGCAGCGGCGCGTGGCCGAAGAGCACTTCCATGTAGCCGGATTTGGCAGGCAACTCCACTGCCGAGGCGCCATGCTCGAAGAGCGTTCGCTCGGGAGTGACCAGCCGTACGCGGAGTTGATTGGTTTCGTCAGCCATAAAAACCCTAGCCTCTAGCTTCTAGCTCTTAGCCGCTAGCTAAAGGCTAGAAGCTAACAGCTAGAAGCTGTTCTTACGCCGTTGCCTTAAGCTTCTCCGCGGCTGCGAGCACGTCTTCGATGCCACCCTGCATGTAGAAAGCCTGCTCAGGGATATCGTCGTGCTTACCTTCGATGATCTCCTTGAAGGCGCGGACCGTGTCGGCAATCTTGACGTACTTGCCGGGGATGCCCGTGAACTGCTCTGCCACGTGGAAAGGCTGCGACAGAAACTTCTGCACCTTGCGGGCGCGGGCGACAGTCAGCTTGTCTTCTTCAGAAAGTTCGTCGATGCCGAGAATGGCGATGATGTCCTGGAGATCCTTGTAGCGCTGCAGGATCTTCTTCACGCCCTGGGCCACGTCGTAGTGATCGTCGCCCACAATGCGCGCGGAAAGAATGCGCGAAGTGGAAGCCAGCGGATCTACGGCCGGGTAGATGCCGAGCTCCGAAAGCGGACGCGAGAGCACGGTGGTGGCGTCGAGGTGAGCGAAGGTTGTGGCCGGGGCCGGGTCGGTCAAGTCGTCGGCGGGCACGTAGACGGCTTGGACGGACGTTACAGAGCCTTTGCTGGTGGAGGTGATCCTCTCCTGCAATTCGCCCATCTCCGTAGCAAGGTTGGGCTGGTAGCCGACGGCAGAAGGCATACGACCGAGCAGCGTGGAGACCTCGGAGCCTGCCTGCGTAAAGCGGAAGATATTGTCGATGAAGAGCAGCGTGTCGGAGCCCTCGACGTCGCGGAAGTACTCGGCGACGGTGAGGGCGCTGAGGGCCACGCGGAGACGCGCCCCTGGCGGCTCGGTCATCTGGCCGTAGACGAGGGCGCACTTGGATTCGGCCCAGTCGCCGGGCTTGATGACGCCGGACTCGCTCATTTCGAGCCACAGGTCGTTGCCCTCGCGAGTGCGCTCACCCACACCGGCAAAGACCGAGAAGCCGCCGTGGTTCTTGGCGACGTTGTTGATGAGCTCCATGATAACAACCGTCTTGCCGACGCCGGCACCGCCGAAGAGGCCGATCTTGCCGCCCTTCAGGAAGGGCTGGATCAGATCAATGACCTTGATGCCGGTCTCGAACATCTCCTCGTGGGTGGTTTGCTCGTCGAAGAGCGGCGCGGGGCGGTGAATGGGCATGCGGGACTTTTCACCAATGGGGCCTAGCTCGTCGACGGGCTCGCCGATCACGTTGATGATGCGTCCCAGCGTCTCCTTGCCTACGGGCACGCGGATGGGGCCGCCGAGGTCGATGACCTTCATGCCGCGGACCATGCCGTCGGTGCCTTCCATGGCCACGGTGCGCACGCGGCCCTCGCCCAGGTGCTGCTCCACCTCGAGGATGACGCTGATGGGCGTGGGCACGTTGAAGCCGTCGCTGGTAACGCGAAGCGCCTGGTAGATGGGAGGCATGGTCGCTTCTTCAAACTGCACGTCGACCGCCGGGCCCGAAACCTGAATTACTTTGCCGATATTGTCTGCCATTTTTTGTGCCTTCTTGAATTCTGATCTTTTCTACTGTAACGAACTCGTTACCAAGGAGCGCGCTTCCGTTCTCATCCTGGAACTCGAGCCGTCCCATTTCTTTTCAGACCCCTGCAAAGCAGCGGAGGCTTGAGACGTTCGCTGTTGAATCGAATTTAGGAACTCACTTTCGCGCCGGGCATCCTCTGTTTGGAAAAGATAAAACTCCAAACTGGAGGCAACACGTCCGTCGCGGATCGTCCTAGATCTGTGGTGCGCGTCCTCGACCAAAAGCTTCGCCTGCTGATCCCTTGATTCATTATCATTGCCACCATCTTGTACAAGTCTCTGCATTGCATCAATCTCAGCGAGTGTGGCAACTGCAACTTTGCGCTCTCCCGCTGTCAGCCAACTCGTTTCGACCGCATAGATCATTCCGAGTACAACAACAAGAATCCCAAGCACAATTCCGACTCGTAGAAAAACCCTCCCTGCTCTCGCAAGAACCCTTCGCGATGTCTCCTTGCTCCAAATCTCGGTCTGCATAACTTCTTGGAGACTCATCGCAAACCCTCACGAGATCACAAAGCCGCTGCTCCGCTCACAATCTCGATGATCTCCTTGGTGATGGCGGCCTGGCGCACGCGGTTCATGTGCAGCGTAAGCGCGTCGATCATGTCGGAGGCGTTGTTGGTTGCCGAATCCATGGCGGTCATACGGGCAGCGTGCTCGGCTGCAACCGACTCGGTCATGGCGTGATAGAGCATGGCGAAAATGTATTGCGGGAGCAAGCCGTTAAACAGCTCCTCTGGCGGCTCCTCGTAGATGTAGTCGACCTGGGCAGTCGAAAACTTCCGCGCTTCCTCGTCGGCTTCGGCCGTGTCGGCCGGCTCGATCGAGATGCCTGCGCTGGCAGCGGCTTCCGCGGCGCGTTCGCGCTCCTCGGAGGTCGGCTCGACGGCGCCCGTGATCTCGGGGATGCCGAGCTTCAGGATCGGCAGCAGGCGCTCGACGACGAGACGCTGCTGGATGACCGACTTGAACTCGTTGTAGACGATGTAGGCGGCGTCGATCTCTTCGTGGCAGTAGCGGTTAACTATGTTGTGGGCGAGGTCCTGCACGCGGCCGGCTTCAAGCTTGAGCAACATGCCGGGGTGGTCGCCGGTGATCTCGACCGGGCCCTTGCGCGGTTCGCGGACCTGGCGGGTGCGGCCGGCTTCGTCGGTCTGCTCGGTGTAAACAGCCGCGGGGAAGTTGCGGCGGAGCTGATCGCGACTCTTGCGGCCGACGGCTTCGATGTCGATTTCCTTGTCGGGGTTGCCGGAGATGAACTGGTAGGCGGTCTTGAGGATGTTGGCGTTGAAGGCCCCGGCAAAGCCTTTGTCGCCGCTGATGACGACGATCAGAACGCGCTTTTCTTCCCTCGCTTTGAAGAGCGGATGGCGCAGTTCGCCGGTCTCTGGATCGAAGATGTCGATGCGGCGCGTGAGCGACTCAAGAACGCTGGTGATCATCCTGGCGTAGGGCCGTGCGGCGAGGGCGCGCTCCTGCGCGCGGCGCAGCTTGGCTGCCGAAACCATCTTCATGGCCTTGGTGATCTGCCGCGTGTTTTTCACGCTGCGGATGCGACGCTTCAGATCGAGTACGTTTGCCATTCTTCTCAGCTCTCAGCTGTCAGCTCGTTTTGCTGCCAAATCCCCGACCAAATCCGATGCTTCAATCATTGGCTGAGAGCTGATAGCTGACAGCCCTCCTGCTTACTTCGCCGCAGCTGTTGCCTCTAGCTCCGCCTTGAAGTTTGCAGAATACTCTTTGAGCGCCGCGTGCAGATGGGCGCGGATGTCGTCGTCGATCTGTTTCTTAGCGGTGAGGTCGTCCAGAAGTACGCTCTGCGCAGCAGCAAAGTACTTGTACAAGCCGTCCTCAAAGGCGCGAATGTCGGAGACCTGCAGATCGTCGAGGTAACCTTGCGTCCCGCTAAAGAGGATGATCGTCTGCTGCT